>Ga0302315_10005174_pt1 | contig 11181 bp, 4 predicted proteins | sample III_Palsa_N3_1_FD_200532 | JGI IMG/M metagenome (GOLD analysis project Ga0302315, IMG submission 200532) | Peat permafrost microbial communities from Stordalen Mire near Abisko, Sweden - III_Palsa_N3_1 | ecosystem: Environmental > Terrestrial > Soil > Palsa > Peat permafrost | place: Sweden... | reverse complement strand
TACGCACAGGCACCGCCCCCTGGGGCGTCTTCGCTGAAGGGACCTTCGATGCTCCAATCGTGAGGCACGCTGATCTTGTTCCATTGATCATCATTAAAGTCGGGTAAATGCGCGTTTTGTACATCTCCCCTTAAGAACTTCCAGTCGTCATCGAAGTTACTTCTACGGGATGGCGAAGTGCTTTCTATTGCGCTCTTAGAGCCGAAGTCGAGGGGCAACTTAGAAGCGACCACAGCCATCGCCGTGTTGCTCAAGAAGCCGCGACGTGTAAATTTGGATTGCGCAATCTCGTTCGCCTTCGTCATCGAAGTTAGGTTACGCTTGTTCAGTGCTGCCATGTATCCGCCGAAAGTCCGACCGAGCGCAACCTTTTGAGAGAAATAATTTCCGGTCGATTTCCCCAAGCGATTGGCTTCTCGTTGGTTTGAAGCGTGATGACTTTAGAACATTCTGAAGTGGCGTCTCCAGCTCTTGCTCCGCCGCCGAAGACCGCCGATTGCCAGATGCTGATTAACGAGATATGTTTCAGCCAAGAGACTTCGGTTCCGTTATGCAGACGTTTTCCATCTGTGCCATTCACCAACGTTATCGACACGCCCCTATTGAGCGCATTCAGCACAAGGCGTTGACGCTCTGTTTCTTCTCTGTCCGGCGGAGATCTACAAGATCCGCGCGTAGCGCAGTCTTGCACAACTCTTCCTTTTGGCTCTCTTTGTGGATTTTTGCAGTTCTCACTTCTGTCGCGCAGAAGAGAACTTCCAATGATGTATCCGCTGAGTTCGGGCTTCAAGGCGGGCAGCGCAGTTATGTGATTGATTCGTGGCAAATGGGGGACGGATTGCCGGGGCAGACCGTTAACGCCATCGTGGGGTCGCCGGACGGATATTTGTGGGTTGGAACCGATAGCGGGCTGGCGCGCTTCGATGGCTTCCGATTCCGCAGCTATACCCGGGAGAACACGCCCGCCATAGCCGACGACAACATCCGGCATATGTTGGTCGCACGCGACGGGAGCATATGGATCGGGACCGACGGCGGAGGGGTGGTTGAATACAGCAAGGGGGGCTTTCACAACTATATTTCGAGAGATATCCCTGGAAGTGCTTTTGTCCTCGGGCTTTATCAAAGCCCCGATCAGGTAATATGGGTCTCCACCGACGCGGGACTGTTCAGAGTTCAAGATGACCACCTGGTTCTCGCCAACCAGATGTTGGGCATTCCTGCGGTCCCTGCAAACGAAGCCACCATAGATCGTTCCGCTGTGGATGCGGTCATGGAAGATCGTTCCGGGCGCATGTGGGTCGGTGGATCGCAACTCTTCGCCAGTATCTATGGCCATGCACGCGAATTTACTCTTCAGCCGAAGGATAGTCGTACTCATATTCGGACACTGCTGGAATCCCGCGACGGCTCCATATGGGCCGGCACTGTGGAAGGTCTTTTTTGCCTTCCTCCCGGAGCTTCGCAGTTCACCCGCATAAGTGGGGTAGCGGGGACAATCCGCACATTGTATGAGGACCAGAGCGGCAACCTGTGGATAGGCTCGATAACCGACGGGGTATACGTAATTCGCGATCACAAGGTCACACGTCTTGCCGAAACGAAGACGCATATAGACAACACAGTCTTATCAATTTTTGGCGACAGCGAGCAAAACATCTGGATTGGGACTCGAAAAGGCTTGACACGTCTCAGCCGGTCCTCGGTACGCGTGGTTCAATTCCCGGCCAACGTCGATTCCGATTTCGGCACAATCTCAACCGACGCGGGTGGGGATCTATGGGCTCCATCCTCCGAACTCTTTCATGTCCACGGAGATGCCGTCACTCCACGACGCATTGCCGGCCTGAGCGGCGTTCTTATTCGCGGCGTTTATAACGCCCGGGATCATTCCATGTGGATCGGAACCAATGGAAGCGGACTTTACCATGTGACTCCGTCCGCGACGATTCACTACGAGACAAGCGATGGCTTGGTCAATAACTATATACGCTGCGTTAGCGAATCAAGAGACGGAAGCATGTGGATCGGCACAGATGGCGGCATGTCCCACCTGGATCGCGGTGGGTTCCATAATTTCAAAGAGAGTAATGGGCTGGCTTTCAATAGCATCCGATCGATCGTACAAGATCGCAATGGGGACATGTGGATTGGCACCGATCATGGCTTGAGTCATATGAGAGAAGGCAAATTTGTGAACGATGCGGCTACCGTGGCTCTTAGACAGGTTAAAGTGTGGTCACTTCTCGAAGACTCTGATGGTATGTGGTTCGGAACGCGCGGCGCCGGTCTCTATTGGTACTCTGGCAGCAAAATTGCACAATTCGGGACCGCCAGAGGGTTGGTCAGCGATGCAATTTATTCCATCCTGGAGGATGAGCATAAGCGACTTTGGCTCAGCACCCCCTATGCTGTGATGCTAGTGGACCGCGACGAATTGATCCGTCAGGCGGATGACGCCGCTCCTCTGATTTCGATCCGGACTTACTCTGCAAATCGGGCCTCCGGAATCACGGAGTTGTATGGTGGCACTCAGCCCTCAGGCGTGCTCTTGCAAAGCGGCGGAGCGGCTTTTCCAGCAACGCACGGTTTGTGGATCATTCATCCCGGCTGGGAAGCGAAACCACGTCTAACCCATATGCATATAGAATCCGTTGCCGTGGACGGAAAAACGGTTATTCCGGACGGTTCCTTGAGCCTTCCCGCAGGAAACGGCAGGATCGAAATTTCATACGAACTGGTTTCCCTTCACCCTCAGGACCAATGGCGATTCCGCTACAAGTTGAGTGGTTTCGATCCTGACTGGATCTTGGCAAAGTCGGACCAAAGAACCGCGACATACACCAATATTCCGCCGGGACATTATGTTTTCCATGTTGAAGTTTGGGAAGCCGGTCAGTCTGAGTCAGAAGCGAGTGCGGCGCTCGGTATTTTCAAGCGGCAGTTTGTTCATGACACGTTCTGGTTCCGCGCCCTCTGTGTCCTAACTTTGTTCGGTGTTCTCATCCTGACTTACTACATACGGCTCGATCAGCTACATAAACGATTCCAGGTAGTTGTTGCCGAAAGAACCCGCATTGCGCAAGAGATGCACGACACGGTCTTACAAGGATGTGCGAGTGTATCTGCTCTCTTGCATGCGGCCTCCAGTGGTGATGTCGAGGATAACGAGTCCCGCCTTCACATGATTCAATATGCGTCTACGCAAATAAAAGCGACCATGGATGAGGCGCGTCAAACGATTGTGGAATTGAGAACGGACGGACAGCCGGCCGTCGAGTTGATTCAAGCTCTTCAGGGGATCACTAGCCGAATCATGCGTGAGCACGGAGTGGAGACCTCGTTGGTTGTGGATGGGGACATCTTTCCCCTGGGACCGCGAACTTCGCACTCGCTCGCTATGGTCGTGCGAGAAGCGATTTTCAATGCAATTTTGCACGCTAGCCCGCAATCGATCAAGGTAGAGCTTTCCTATTCGCCGGACACACTGGAGATCGTAGTCACAGATGACGGTCAGGGATTTAACCCCGAAGCATTGCGATTGGAAGATCACTTTGGCATCCAGGGAATGCGGGAGCGAATTGCCGGTTTCGGAGGCTGGGTGCAAATTCGAAGCGCGAACAAGATGGGAACGGTCGTGCGCATCATGCTCCCCCGCGCAGGCGTCCTGTCGCCCCTGTAAAGGCTTGATCTATGTATTAAACGACACGTATACTCCTCGGGCACAGCACAATGGAGATGATGCGCAATGGAGATCAAGGTTCTCATAATCGACGATCACCCCATCATGCGAGTTGGCGTAGCGGCCATGATGGCCCATTGCAAAGACATGAAAGCAGTTGCCTTCGCAGGCACTGGCGAAGATGGACTGAGGCGGTTGGCCAGCGAGGTGGTCGACATTGTTCTCCTGGATCTGCGTCTACCAGGAATAAGCGGATTTCAGACATTACTGGAGATCGGTCGCAACTATCCTGAAACGCGGGTCATTATCCTCACCACCTACGAAGGCGATGAAGATGTCCATCGCGCTTTGAAAGCGGGAGCTAGGGGTTATTTAATTAAAGGCCTGCCCCCGGAGACGCTCGTTGCCGCGATACGCAAAGTGCATGGGGGCGGGAGGTATGTGCCTGTACCGCTTTCCAAGTCTCTGGCCGAGCGTACTCCCGAGACTTGTCTGAGCACACGAGAATGCGAGGTTCTCGAAATGCTTGCCAAAGGCAGATCGAACAAGGAAATTGCAACTGCACTGGGAATTCGGGAATCTACGGTCAAGTGCCATGTCAGCGTGATTCTCACGCGACTTGATGCCAACGACCGCACGCAGGCGGTAATCGTAGGCTTGGAACGTGGCTTTGTACACCTCTGCAAACCTGCTTGAACTCCTACGCCGGTACCTCGACAGGGAGCGAAAGAAATCTCAAGAGTGTTAACACCGAATGCCTGATGTAGTCGGCGTGTTGCGTGTGTCGCTTCGCCAATTCGTTTGCGCCAGATCGATGTCCGGCCGAAAGTAGCTTGAGTTACTCGGAACTGCATAGTTCCGTACTGTCCGCGCGCGAGCAACGCGGATGCCGCGCTGCTCGGAATACCAAATAGGAATGTCTAGTTCGGACAGTGATAACCCGTCGGATGATGCCCTGGTCATTTATTGGCTTGAGTGCGGATTAATTGTCCTTGGCTCGGCCTGCATCAGCACGCGATCCGTGCTCGCGGAACGGCTTCTGCTTTGCAAACAGTGCCTGGTGAACACGAATGGCCGCTGTCAGTGGCTCGCTTGCTTGCGCTTCTGCCAATTCGAGAGCGTGTGCCTCTGTCGAGGACGCGCGGGAGAACTGCCCCTGTTCTGCGTAGGCCGCCGACAATGTATCCAGCACCTCAGCATTGTTCGGCAGGACGTTCATGGCTTTTTCAGCCAGGCGCACGGCCTCAGCACCGTTGCGCGACGAGACGTCCGGAGCGGTCGCAAGCAGCCATGCGGTCCCGATCATTGCGGTGACGCTGATGGGATCAATGAGCTGCGCCTTTCGCCAATGTAAGAGAGCTTCAGAGCTCTTTCCCAACATCTCATAGTCTCTAGCTAGAGCTTCTTCACCGGGCTCGAAGTGAGACCTGATGGTGGTAGCTGCTTCAAGTTCTGGCAATGCCTGCTCCGGGTGGCCCTGGTCGAGCATGAATTTGCCGAGGACGAAGTGGTCCTGAACTGACAGAGGGTTGATGCGGAGAGCTTCGCGGAGATGCTGGAACGCCCCCTCGACATCTCCATGGAGATAGAGTGACACGGCCAGCCCGTTCTGGGCTTTTTCATTTCCCGGATCAAGAGCCACAGCCTTTTTCCAGAGCTGGAGCGCTTGGTCAGGCTTTTTCTTTTCTTCCAACTGCATGGCCTCGTCGATCATCTTGTATTGATTTACGGCTGGAACCTTGATTTCTTCGATTCCATCTCCGTCCGTATTGACGAATTCAGGTAAATTCACGGCCCGGTTAGCGGCCGTCGCATTGTCGATCAGAATCGCTGGGCTGGAGTTACCCTCTTCGTCGAGGTGAGTGAGATACATTTGCGTATAGAACGACCTAGCTTTGGACGAAAATACCAGCCACCGCCCGTTCGGCGAGAAGCTGTGCCAAGAATTCATGAGGGGGGTATTGGCAACCAAACGTCGTGGCTCGCCACCCCCGGACGGAACGATATAGAGTTGGCTATCCGGACGCATCAATTGCCCATTGTGGCACTGCACAAATACGATCCACCGCCCGTCCGGAGAAACCTTGGGGAAGTTGTTGCTCATTCCGTTGTGGGAAGCGCCGGCGATCGGCTCTGCTGTCCCGCCGCGGCCATCATTGAATGGCACCCTGTAGAGGTCGTACTGAATCTGGGTCTCGTTTTGGTCATTCGCATGTAGTGCTTTTGGCTGACCTTCAGGATAGGGATCCTTCGCCGCGGCTCGGGCGAACACGATGTATTTGCCGTCAGGACTCCAGACCCCGTCCGTTTGCACATAGCGCGGATCGTCAGCCCCGTGAAGAGGCTGACGCTTGCCCGAGGAACGGTCATACCACTGAAGGATGCCTCTCGTCGGGTAGAAGACTTGTAGGAAACGATAGTCCTTAAAGTTTGTGACGTAATACGTATTCGAGATGTCGAGTTCTGATCCAGCAAAAGTACTCAAGACATAACGCCCTTCCGGGGAGACTTGCGACATGAAGCCTACCCGCAATTTTCCAGCCTCGCCGTCAGTATTCCACTGCACAACATCTTTGTTCTGAATGGAAATGTGACGTTCGACAGGAACGACTGCGTAGAGACCTTTATCGTTCGCCGGTCCATCCACATCGATTCCCATGGTCTTGCCATCGCGCGAAAACGAATGGCAGTTCGCGCATGTGGGCATGTCCTTTAATACTGTGTGGCTCTCTGACTGACGCACGTCCCGGAGACGCCAGTTGATGAGATGAATTGCTGTGGGAGACAGCGGCTGCACGGTACCATTTGCACCTTGGCTGGGCATCAGCGGTACATCTCGATAGAATATAGGCGCTCCCACCGGATCAATCGAAGTAGAGAGGGTGATGCGCGACTGCGAAGAGACTTGGTGTTCAGAGTTATATCCAGTGATGGTCAGTATGGCGGCCTTGCCTGTAGAGCGAGCCTGAATCGCCGCCCAGGTGGGCGCATCGGGGGACCATGTCCAGGACGCAGCTTGCTTTGGCGTCAACGTAGGCAACTCGTTGGTACTGCTTATGCATTCCGGATCGATGTGCCCGATCTGCATTCGCTGTCCTAGGACCTCAACTTGAATTGAAGAATTATTCGCAAACACAAACTTCATTTGCCAGGACTTGGCTGCCGCATCGCGCCAGATAAACGTGGGAGGCGTAATGCCAGGAGGGAAGATGGAACCATCGAGAGGATAGTCAATAGACAACGGCCAAAGCACTGCTTTAGGGTCGCCCGCCTGTGTGTAACCAAGGACTTTATTGCGTGGAGATGCAAGGATGCAGAAGACAACAAGCGTTGCCAAAAGCATCGGCCCCGCAACAAGTAGATGCCCGGGCATGGAAGGTCGTCTTAGCGGTAGATCTGCCATCGGTTGAACCTCAGGATTCACGTTCGAACTATGCCTCCATAGAACTATGACAAAGCGAGGAACGGTGGTGAAAAGCTCAGCGCGCTTGAGTTCGGAACACTATATTCCTTGCAACCAAAATGATGCCCAGGCGCTAGATGCGCACCCGGGCACAGGAGAAGGTTAGAAGGTGAACTTGAGAGCGGCTTGGCCAACGCGCGATACATTCGTCACAGAACCTTGGCCATTGTTGACTTCACCGAAGGTAGAGTCCGTCGGAGACGTATCCGGACCGCCCATGATCGGATGGTTGAAGGCATTGAACAACTCGAAGCGCAACTGCAGGTGATAGTTTTCGCGGATGGACCAATTTTTCATCAGCGACGCGTCGGTGTTGAAGCCCGGAGGACCGTACATGAGATCGCGGGCGCTGTTGCCGAAGGTGCCGTCGTGGCGGGTCGTGAACGCAGCCGGGTTGAAGTATTGTTTGAGCCAGTGCGCACGGCCGCCCTGTCGGACGTTGAGCGGCACTCCCGGGACACGGTCACCACGGTCGCCGCTGCAGAATTGTAAGCAGCCGCCACCGTAGCCGGGCTCGCCATAGGCGGCCTGGCTGCTACCGGAGCCGATACTGAACGATGTGCCTGACTGCCAAGTGGCAATGGGACTGAGTTCCCAGCCTCCGAGCGCCTCTCGCAGGACTAGGTTTTGTCCCCGCAAATCCGGACTACGGTAAATAAAGTTGGTGGTCCAGCTAAAGGGAATACTGGCGGCGGAGATGCCGCGGCTCCAATTTAGATTCCTAGGATTATTTAGACCGCTCTGGACGACGGCGAGGTTTGCGCCACTAGCCACGTCGATCGTCTTCTGCCAGGTAAAGCTGGACTGCGCCTGAAGGCCATGGGCCATGCGTCGATCGAAAGAGACTTGCAGAGAATGATAGTTGGCTGTCGCGCCGCTGTCGTATTCCAGGATGCCGGTGAAATTAGAGTACGGAGCAACAGGTGGGGGAGCCAGCGCCGGCGGCGGGCACGTCGGCGATGTGTAGGAGGTGCAGTAGCTGTAGCCGGCGAAGTTACGATCCACCACATAGTCCTGATGATAGGATTCACTGCCCACATAGGCCACGCGCATGCTCATTACACCGCTGAGCTGCTGCTCTACCGAGGCATTCCAGGATTCAGTCATGCCCGCCCTGAAGTTACGGGCGAAGGAGGCCTGCAGATAGATGGGGCCGGGGACCGGCGAGTTGGCGGGTGGCACGTAGCCGATGGAGGCGAACGGCGGAAACGGCTGGGCGCCATTGGTTCCGAAGGACGGGGTGGCCCATGGGTTGTGGAAGTTCATGTAGCCGGTGATCGATTGAGCGGTGTTGGGTACGCAAGCGCTTGTGACTCCGCCAGTGGAGCAGATAGGCACATTCGAAGGCGCAGCCGGCGAGTACGCAGGCGCAAAAGGTGCGATATCGACCGCGTGGTTGTAGATGGAATAGTTGAAAGGAGCGCTGAACAAGCCGAATGCGGCATGGAAAACGGTGTGCGGCATATTCTTCGGCTGGAAGGCCACGCCGACGCGAGGCTCAAAGAAGTTATAGTCGCTGGGCCGAAGCGCGTCGTCCACGCCAGGATCCCCTGGGAAAACCAAGCCCAAGGGGGCGTTGGGGAAGCGGCTGCTTTGCTGGCCGGCTACAAAAGCTGCCCCGCGCCCGCCGGCGGAAACAGGCGCGATATCGGGGGCCCAACGCAAGCCGAGCGTAAGCGTAAGACCCGCAGTCACACGGTATTCGTCGTTGACGTACGGCTCGATCTGCCACTCCTTGATGTCGGCCAGTTCGCCTGCGCCCTGTTCAAAGCTGCTCATATAACCCAACAGCCAGTCGGCAGTGCCGTTGCCGGTATAGCCGCCGCCGAAACCGATGATGGCGTCACCCGGATAGTCGCTTGCGTTTTCGACTGCTCTCTGTTTCTTCAGCTCAATACCCACCGACACGTTGTGACGTCCGATTGTCTTAATCAGGGTGTCGGAGATGCCCTCCGTGGAACGCACTTCACTCGAGGGCGCCGTCCATCCGCCGCTGGCGCCGCCGAAACCTGCGCCTTCCATATAGCAGGCCGGCTCGTTCAGAGTAATGTAACGCGACCAGCACATATTCTTACCGCTGTGGTCAACTGTGGCCGCGCCATTGTGCGCGCTCTGCTGGGTCCAGAGGACCGTGGCCGTGTTGACTGTGGACGGGTTTATCGTCCAGGTGTGCTGTGCGATTTCATTGAAGTACCACATTTGTTCGCCGAAGGTTTCGGACCAGTTGGTCAAGTTCAGCACTGAGAGAACATTGCCGGGTACGTCACCGGAGGGCTGGATGAACTTATCGATATAAGACCGCACAGTGAGGCGCTGGCTCTTTGAAAGATCGTAATCAACCCTGCCCGTATACTCGTCCACGATGTTTTTTATACCGGCCGACGAGTAGAACATGTTCCCGACAAGGTTCTGGCCCACAGGCGGAGTAGGCCCCGTCCCGGTAGCGGGGCTCGTGTGTCCCGGCAGACCGTCGTTGGTAATTTGCACAGCTACCGGATCCAGGGATCCGATGAGTTGGTTCGGCTTCCCATTAGCGAAGTGGAACGGGCCGTTCAACCAACCGCAGGCAAGAGTCCGCGGTCCCGAATAATTCGAACCGCAGCTGCTATTGTTCGCCTCCGCATAATCGACCAATCCGCTGAAGTCCCCGCTCAGCATCTGAGTCGTCGGCGTTGTCGTTCCGTTGTCTGATGCCCCAGCGCCGAAATTTGCGCGAGTTCCCTGGTAGTTGAAAAAGAAAAATAGCTTATTCCTGAGCACGGGGCCGCCCACAAAGCCGCCAAACTGGCTGCGCTTGAGCGGATCGCGCGTGCCGTTGCTCCAATTTGCCGCGTTAAAGTCCGTGTTACGAAGGAACTCGAAGAGGCCTCCATGCCACTGGTTCGTGCCGCTCCTCGTGGCCATCGAAACAACGCCGCCGGTCGAGAAGCCATAAATAGCGCTGAAGTTGTTGGAAATCAGGCGGAATTCCCGTGTGGCGTCCGGATTAGGCGTGGGCGAGTTGCCGCCCAAATAGTTGTCCATGTTAGATACGCCGTCCAGCATGTAGTAGGTGCTGCCGACGCGGCCGCCGTTGGATGATGCCGCAGTTTCACCGGGAAACGACATCCCGTTCTGGCTCGAATAAACGCCAGCCTTGTTGGCATCGATCATACCCGGCGCCAGCAAAGCCAGAGCGGAGGGATCGCGGCCGTTCAGAGGCAATTCACTCACCGAGGCTTCGCTAATAGTCATACCCAGTTCCGATGTCGTCGTATTGACCAGTTCGGCATCGGAGGTTACAGTCACCGTCGTCTCGGCGCCGCCCACCTTCAACTGGACGTTTTGTGTTGCGTTGGCGTTCGCTTGAATAACAATGCCGCTTTGCAAATACTTGGCGAATCCCTGGCTGACAATGTTCAACGAGTAATTACCCGGGGGCACGAGCTTGAAGAGGTAAACTCCGCTGCTGTCTGTGATCACCGTCTGTGGATAATTGGTGTCGATGTTCGTAAGTGTTACGGATACACCGGCAACTGCTGCTCCCGCAGAATCGGACACCAGTCCGGTCAAGCTGCCATTTGTCCCTTGCGCAAGACTAGGAGATGCTGAAGTAAGCAGCCCGAGCACTATTACCAACAAATAGACACGCAATTTCGATGCGTTGCTAGAAGTCATGTTTTGCCTCGTAAAATTGTTATTCAAAATTTGGTTCATCTTGTCCGTCTTATGAGTTCGTCGTCCCATTCGCAATCGTTTCGAAATACCCCTGCCTCGAACCGCAGTGGAGAGGACAAACATCCTTGCTTCATGCCTGTTCGGCAGTCCGAAAAGATGGATGTCCGAAGCGACTTGAAATATATGTCGGTCTGATAACGCCGCGTATCTGCCGAAAGTTGGATAGGCCTCTTTTTCGCATAATTGGATCTTCCGGCCGTCCCTTACACCGGCGTCCCGCTTGGAATTAGAGCAACAGCTTTCGTCGTCAAAGCACGGCCGATCCTACTTATGGCGGATGCCTACATTGGCGCTGCTCCGTATAGTTTCTAGGTCGCCA
>Ga0302315_10005170_pt1 | contig 11187 bp, 14 predicted proteins | sample III_Palsa_N3_1_FD_200532 | JGI IMG/M metagenome (GOLD analysis project Ga0302315, IMG submission 200532) | Peat permafrost microbial communities from Stordalen Mire near Abisko, Sweden - III_Palsa_N3_1 | ecosystem: Environmental > Terrestrial > Soil > Palsa > Peat permafrost | place: Sweden... | reverse complement strand
CGGTTATTCCTTAATATGTTGACGCGAGCTTCGTGCTGATGCGTGCGCTGCAACTCCGGAAAACGCTCACCCACAAACACTCGGGCGGGCCCCCTCATCCGCTGACCCTAGCACCTACCAGCTGAGGCATCACAAGCACGGATTCTGGCGCCCGGCTTTCACCACACGCCGATACCTACTGCGTAGCAATGATCGGATCGCAAATGAGCCGTGCCGCGATGCAGTGAATTCGCCCTCTGCAGGGACAGCACTGGCGATCTATTGTGCCGCGCCGCAGAGAGTTGATGTCACCCGTCCGTAAAGCCCCGCGAGGTCCAATGTGCGATAACCAACTGAAGCCGCAGCTCTATTGTGATGAATTGCTCGCCATATGCCGAGCGATGCGACATGAGTGTAAACACTGAGGTAGCGAATTCGTCGCTGCCGCTAGAATCTCTTTGGGGTCTCGCCACGGTTGCTGTGATTAAGGCGCAACTGTTGTATGCCACTCTCGTGTCGCACGGTGCGGCAGACGAAGTAGTCGCGAAGGCTTGGCTGCAGTTATGGCGAGCTGAAGAATGGCAGCGAGAGCTGGACGTTCAGCTCGATCAACCTAACGCGGCGCACATGAGTGGCGAGATCCGCCTGCACTCCTCTAATGTAATGGAAGCACCCCTATGAGAAGCTCAGTACTGATTGCCACATCGCTTCTGGCGCTCGCCTTGGGGGCCTGCTCGGGTCAGGCTGGACCTCCGGGTGCGCCGGGTAACACCGGAGCGACGGGACCCGTGGGTACTACCGGCGCGACGGGTCCAACTGGCGATGCCGGCCCAACAGGCGACCAGGGCAACACTGGCTCCAAGGGCAGCACGGGCGCCACAGGTAATACCGGCGCCACCGGAGCCACAGGTGCGCCTGGGAACACGGGCAATCCGGGTAACACGGGCAACACAGGCCCCGCAGGCCAGTCGCATTGAGTGAAGCCGCGTAGCTCAGAGATAAGCGCTCCGACAAAGGCGGCCATCTGGGAAAAGGGATCTAGCCCTGTTCTTGCGTCCTGACTGCAGTCTTCGGCAGCCCTCTACGGTGCGAGAACAAGCTATGTGCAAAAAGGTGCCACGCATGTGAATAACTCGAGATTTTTGGCTGAGATTCTCGGCAGGTGGTTCCAATCTCTGTATTTAATGCGCTTTCGTGGGCACGCTAAGGACGATGCCGGCGGAATGCACCTTCCTGGTAAGTTCGGAATTTGGGCGCTTACCAGGCAACTCTTGCGTAAACAGTCGAATTCCAGTGCCTTGCACTGCAGGAACCGAGATGGGACGTTTGTCCATAACTTGTCCCGGGCCGCGTTCCTCACCAAATGAAAATGCGACTACGCAGTAGCACTTGGCTGCGTTGGCATAAAGCGATCGGCAAGTGAACGGTACAGCGAACGGCGGCACACCAGAGCGCTTGCGCCGCGGCCGATCAGCACAACAGCCATCAGCGGCAATGTCAGAGAGCGGTTCCCGGTCATTTCGGTGACGATCACCAAAGCGGTCAACGGGGCCTGCACTACGCCGGCGAAGTAGGCGGCCATTGAAAGAATGACCATGGCGCCTGCGGGAGCGACTGGCCAAAGTGCATGAAGATGCGCACCCAATCCGGCCCCTACAGCCAATGAGGGCGAAAAAATACCGCACGGGACGCCGCTCACGTAGGAAATCAGCGTAGCGATTGCCTTCAGCGGCGCAAATGCCAGGGACGGCTCGGCTTCATTTTGGAGCAGGAGCTTGGCTTCGGCGTAACCGGTGCCGAACGTCGTGCTGGCCGATAGCCACCCAATAGCGGCCAACAGCAAGCCGCAACCTGCGGCAAACAGCACTGGCCGCTCCTGACGAAATCTCTCGAGGCTGGAGGGCAGCGCCGCACCGACGCGTACCAACGCCAGCGAGAACGCACCGCCTAGCAAGCCTCCCATGACGCCACAGATGGGAACTGCAAGCCACATCCGCGGTTCGCTCATGATTGCCTCGGTGGTACCAAAATAGGTGTAGTTTCCGACAAACGCCAATGAGGTCACCCCCGCAAGTATTACCGTGGTGAGAATCGTTCCGCTCGTACGTTCCTCAAACGATCTCGACAGCTCCTCGATGGCGAATACGATGCCCGCCAGCGGCGTGTTAAACGCTGCCGCCACTCCGGCGGCTCCCCCGGCGAGAATTAGACCGCGATCCACATCGGTGGTCGAAAATCGGGCATAACGCCGCAGGGAGTGCATGATCGAGGCACCAATCTGCACGGTCGGCCCTTCGCGGCCCACTGAGCCACCAGAAGCTAGAGCCAGTAAAGTCAGAAGGACCTTCCCGATCGCAATCCTGATCGACAACACCCGATCCCGTGCTTCTTCCGTCGTCATCGCCAGGGCAGCCATGGTCTGAGGAATGCCACTGCCTTCTGCCCCGACGAAAACTCGCTGCGTCAGCCAAGCACAAAGGCCAAGCCCCACCGGGGCCGCTACGTACGGCCACCAGGGCAGCGCCTCTCGAGCTCTAAAGAAGAGCGCCATTGCAAGCTCGCTCCCTTTGGCAAAAAGCACCGCAACAGCGCCCGTTGCGACGGCACCGCCCCAGAACACCATGCGCCGCTGCCATTCCTCCAATTCGAATTGCGCTTTGAGGAATGTTTTCACGAGTACCGGTGGTCTTCCTGGAGGATGACGAACGCCAATCATACAGGCTCAGCAAAAGCATCCCCGAAATACCTCGGCGCGCGGGCCAGCGAGGTCGATTACACGGGTTTCCAGAACGTTATGACCGCGCCCCCCGCCAAAACCAGCGCACCACCCACTACGATGGGCAGCGTCGGCACCGCACGGAAGGCGATGAAGCTAATCAGCTGCCACACGACAAACAACGTCGCAATATAGAGTCCCACGACCCGCCCGAATTCGATCGGCGCTAGGTTAAGAAATGAGCCATAGCCCAGTAAAAGGCCTGCGCCAGTTACAAAAAGCGCCAATCTAGTGAGGCCAGCGTGGTTATAGATAGCCATGCGAACGACGGCGTCGCCACTGACCTCCATGGTAGTGGCGATAAGTAGCAGGAGCAGTGGGCTCACATGGGTCAATGCCTTGATCATCGGGCTAGCTCCTCTGAGGACCGAGTGTCATACCCTGGGCTGGTCTTGAGTCTTGCCGCCACTCGAACCAAGGGTCGAGAAGTCAAATCACGTCAACGGCACCACCGTATTCTGCCAGCACACGATCAGCGGTCAACAAATGCAGCGGCTCAGAAACGTGCATGAGCAAGTACCAACCGATCAGAGGGACCGTTATGATGAAGAGGCAACTTTGAGACCGCCGCCGCTATTCGCTGATCGGCAGACTGGCAGCGCCGGTGGGCCGGTCTGGGCCCAAGGATGCACTGAATTCAATCAGCAGTCATGCAGTCGCGGGAATGTGGCTTATCGTGGATCGGAATTGAACTCCTAAATCAAGTCAATGGCCGGTGGAACTTCGGCTGCCGCACTGGCGCTTGTCATATGCCACACTTGGTCCCTTGCTCTAGTCAATTGTCCGCTCAGAATTTCGACCTGCCAAAATCGCGGGCGATCCGCGCGGCCACGATGTTACGGAGCGGCTTAGCTATTGTTGTCTCGGCTAGCCGTTGGGACAGCGTCGTCTGATCGGTAAGCCCATGCTCGGCCAGCGCGCGCGTGAAGAGCAAGTCTTTCTCACGACCAGTAATATATTTGGAAATTGCGAGATCATTCACCTCGAGACACAATCCGGTTACACCCGACGTGTTCGGGTTACTGATTGCCACCAGGCGCTGTTGCCATCCCGCCGGCAAGGTGGCGGTTCTTTCGGAAACCCCTTGGGCGTAATAACCGAATGACTCATGAAAGCGCGACCCTTCCCCAATACTACCGTCAACAAGATCGGCGCGCTCTGGTCGATTAAGGGGAAATATGTCCGCCTCCATAGAGGCGAGCAGTACCACGGGCGCGTTTGGAAATTGCCCTAGGACTGACTGGCTACCGATGACGACGATCTCTTTGTCATCAGCGATCGATCCGGCCGCCCGTAGCAGGTGCTCAAGTTCGGAACGCGTCATAGATTCGTTTGCGCTCCTGGTTGCTTAGCGCACCTGCAAAAGGCGATGACTGACGCAGGCGCGCGCCGCGCTCGCTGGGCTCGCAAATGATTGCGGCAATCTCGGCCTGCGGACGCTTGAGAATACTTCGCCACTCATCCATCCAGGTGGGCGCGCTGCCCTCACGGTGCCTTCGCCAACGCCTAAGGTTCTGTTGTGCGTGAGCGATCAGCGCCGGATTGGTCTGGATTTTCTCCGCAATCACCGTGTGCATAACTAGGCTGCGTGCCTCGGCAAGGCGATGCGAGGAGTAAGGCGCCACAACCTCCGTTGCGGTTTCCTGCCAGCTCACCACCGCTTTAAGCCCAGCTGCTTTGCGGCGAGCCCGAAGGCGACGCATACGCTCAGCCGCCGACAGCGCACGGCCGGTTGACGGGCGCCCCCTGGAACTCAAAGACTTCGATGGCTTTAGGATCATTTATTTATTGTAACGCGTGACGATAAAGGCAGCAAATATTGCCAGATCGCGGATGTCCGTTCGAAGCGGTCACGCTCCTCTGTCCAAGAACTCTTTAATAATCCATCAGTTATGCGCTTTCCCGATTACGTTTCTAGGGCTCAACCTGTCGATGCAACACTTCGGCCAGTTCATACGCTGGCGTCTTCCAACCCAAAGTCTCCCTGGGTCGTTCATTGAGTTGCTGTGCAACCTGCCATAACCGCTCAGGGGTAACAGTCGATAGGTCCATGCGCTTGGGGAAGTGCTGGCGTAGCAAGCCGTTGGTGTTTTCGTTGGATCCGCGTTGCCAGGGCGAGTGCGGATCAGCGAAGTAAACTTTGCAGCGAGCCGCGATCGCTAGCTTCTTGTGCTCGGCCAACTCCAGTCCCCTGTCCCAGGTCACCGACTTGCGTAGTGCTCGAGGCAGTCTGCGTATGGTCTTGATAAGAGCGGGCACGACGGTGTCCGTCATCTTGTTCTCAACTTTGGTCAACATCACGAAACGAGAGGTCCGCTCAACGAGCGTCGCGATGCAGGTGCTGCTGGGACCGACCACCAGGTCCCCTTCCCAGTGTCCAGGCACCGCTCGGTCCTCGATCTCTGCGGGTCGCTCCCGTATCGACACGGCAACTACAATTTGGCCGCGTCCAGCGCCAGTGAGGGGCGAGCCGTGGCGGCTGAGGCGGGTCTTGCGCTTGCTGCGCAGATGCTCTAGGAGCTCTATTCTAAGCGCTCCGCGCGTCTGCACGGCACCGTAACTCGTATGTCAATTGCGTGGGGCTTGAGCCGCATTGCCGTCGACGAGGCCACTGAAGCCAAGAGCGCCGCTCTCAGGCATTGATGAGATCAGATGTATCATAGTGGCGCGGAAAGACGATGCGAAAGGTTGTGCCGGTGCCTGCAGCTGTTTCAAGCTCCAAGCTCGCATCAAGTAGTTCACACAAGCGCTTCACAATGGACAAGCCGATGCCTTCTCCGCCAGCCGCCGATGCGGATGGATAAGTAGACTTTGAGGCGAGAGTGGGCGCAGCTTCGGCACTGGCTGCATCATCGCCGGCCAAGCCCGCTCGTCTTTCCACATCGTGGGATTCAGCGGTGGCCTGCTTTAGCATTTGCTCGAATGGTGCTGCATGGGCAATATCGAGACCCGGGCCCGTATCCTGTACGCAGACGATCCATTGCGGTGTGCCCGAGACTTCGCGTTCCTGCCATGTCACCAACACGCCGCCCCGCTCGGTAACCGAGAGCGCATTGAGCACAAGATTTTGTACGATGCGGCGTACTTTAGTTGGATCGCCCTTAACCGGTAACGTGGGCGGCCCGTCGGTCTTGAGAAACAAATTGCGTTGAGATGCCAGAATTCGCATGGACTCACAGAATTCCTTGAGGATCGTGGCTGCATCGAAAGCCACAATTTTGCGCTGCTCTTGCCCCGCTTCCAGCCTTCCGAGATCAAGCAGGTCGCCTAGCAATCCCCGCAAGGAAGCCACGGATCGTTCCAGGACACCTGAAAACTGAGTTCGTGCGGGATCTTCCACGGCATCGCTAGTAAGTATGGCAGATGCATTAGAAATCACGCTCACAGTTCCACGCATGTCATGTGCCACCGCTCGCCACATCTCCGTGCGCTCTCGCTCGAGCTCCGACAGGTTCTGTAACGCTTGCTCCAAGTCGCGAACACGGCTGGCTGCCTCCATTTGCTGGAGCCGAGCAAATCGGGCCGCGCTCTCGCAAACGCCCTCGGCGCACAGTCTCACCAGCGTCGCTCTGGCCGTCGGCATGACGGACTCTTCGAGCCACTGATGTTCTGCCGCATAGACTTCGAGCTCGCGCAGTACGCACAGGTGTAAGTGACCCCACTCACGCATGGTTTCGCGCTGATCGTAGCCTTGCTGCCAGCGATGCAAACCATGTTCCGCAGCACTCTCGCGCTGCTCAATACGAGCCCGCCTCTTCTCGCCCGGATCCTCAGCTCGCAACCTGCGCTCGTAGGCATCGAGTACCTGCGGGATGTGGTCGGTGAACTGGATTCGCGAAAGCTTGTCGGCGGTGGTGAGTTGCGGATCATCGGCCACGGAATGGTGCCACGCCTGAAGAATCTTGCTTCGTTGCTCTTGCAGGTAGTCGGCCAAAGCGGCGAGCTGGTTAATGGCTTGCGTCACTTATATCCTCTCCAGGCGGCGACTCGTTTATCCCGGCGATTAATGCGCCTTCCGCCAGACCGCATGAACGTGCGTCATTCCGGGTTTCCCTGCAAATGGTTCCCCAATTTGACCCTGTGCGCAATCTCCGGTGACGGAATACTTGGCGCATGCACCACGTCTCCCCGGTAGCAGGAGCAATTGTAATGCATGGCGCCTGGGCTATCACGGCTCATTCAATTAGGGGCGTTCCTCAATACTCCGACAATCGCCCCTTTCGTGCGTCAAGTTGCGCGCAGAATGGCGTCGAGGCTGTTGATCGCGTCACCGCCCAGGTCGGGCAAAAATCGGTCCGGCACTTGGTCGAGCAGGCCAGACATAGGCCGTATGGCGCAGGCTTGTCGCCTGCCTGCGGCGGTCTCAGCATCGGCCCGCCGGGGTGGGCATATACGCTAAAAAAATGTTAAGGGCCGGCCTTGAAATATAAGAATGTCAACCCCAGAGTCGCGACAATCGCCGGGGCTGGGCCTTGGGCGAGCTGTCTAGTCCATTAACCATCGGGTTATATAAGGAGTGGTGCCATGAGTGCTGTAATGCGACAAGATCCATGGGGCGTGATGCCACGCCTACAGGAAGAGATCAACCGACTGTTCGGAAGTGCCCGCGAGAATGACAGCAGTTCGGCGACGGCTATGTGGATTCCGCTGGTGGATATCCATGAGTACTCAGACCGTTTTGAACTGCACATCGATCTGCCTGGCGTTGACCCCGCGGCAGTTGAGTTGACCCTCGATGGCGGGGTATTGACCTTATCGGGCGATCGACCCCAGCAGATCCGCGACAACGGAGAGGAGGTCCAAGGGCGGCGCGTGGAGCGAGGTCACGGCCAATTTCATCGTCGCTTTGTCTTGCCCGATACGGTGGATAGTGAAAGGGTAAATGCGGCCGGAAGTCTTGGCGTGTTGACCGTAACAATCCCAAAACAGGCCAAGGCAATGCCACGCCGCATTCAGATTGGAAGCTGACGAGGCTCAGATACTGGCCCGCGGCCGATTGGCCGTGGGCCAGTCGGGAAACTCGCGTAGGGCGAATTCACCGGCGCCGTCGGCGAATTAAACCCATCAGCGAAGCAACTGCCCCAGCTTATATGTGGGAGTCTACCTTGAGGTCTCCCGAGGCCACTCATTGACCTATTCAAGAGCGGTGCCCTATATCATCGGCTGGCACTAGACGCTGGCATTTGTGAATTACCCCAATTGCTGTCAATTTCACCCTTAATGATGTCAATTGCCGAGAGGCGGGTTTTTCATTGAACTCAGAGACTTATAATTCCTATCGCGCGTAGTTCCAATTGTGCGTTTTTGCCCCTTGCTCGTTTTCCGTCAGCTATTACTGTCAATAATTTGAATCGGCTGGCGCGCGACCTAGATAGCCTGATTTTCATGTCGCCTTGGAATTAACTGCTTTTCAAGCCGTTTGCAGCTTCGTGCCTCTTTATCAAACGGCACAATTTCGTTTAATCCTGTCATTGACAGCATTAAACTAAGGGGCTGGACACCAACTAGCCTAATCCACAGTAACCACCCCATTCCGGGGTTGAAAATGGTCGTGTTTGAAGCCGAATCACGAACAGCTTTGAGTCGTTTCTATCCGACTTGCTGCGACGACCATCGGCAAGGCGCTGAGTGAACGCGAACCCATCCACTTACTTAAAATTGGGTCACGGACCAGTTGTTTACCGTCGGGTTCGGCCCCAGAGACGGTTCGGCGTTCTTGCGATATTTTAGCCACCCTCAGGCCGTTGCAAGTTTGGTTGGCTCTTTGGAGATGCCAGTTGTCATTCTGATCTCTGGCCACGTCACTCAGGGATCGGGCGTGCCAGTTGCGTCCAATGTTGCTAAGCTTTTGGCGCGTCAAGCTTTCGCAATCCGTACTGAATGAAAGGTAACGACAGTGACATTAATTTCACGGACGGGTCGTAGATTTCCGGCGCGCTGGATCATCCCCCTGCTGGGATGTACGAGCGGCTCTTTTTCCCCGCCACTCAGCGCACATCACAGCTATGCAATGTTCGACTCGACTAAACAATTGACGCTCGGGGGCAATGTACGCGATTTTCAGTGGACCAACCCTCACTGCTTCCTCCAGATACTCATTCAGCGTTCCGGAGCGACGCAGGAATGGAGTATCCAGATGGACAATCCCCAAGCACTGTACCGTAAGGGTTGGCGGCCCGGCAGCGTTAAGGCGGGCGACAAGCTCACCGTTGTGATTCATCCCACGCGGGACGGCTCCCATAGCGGTCGCTATGTCTCCGGCATCGGTCCCGACGGCAAAGCTTTGTTAGATGAGTAGGCCCATGCCCACCTACCTGATAGCGCTGGCGTTGGTAATGCTGAGCGGCCCTGTATACGCACAGACTAATAATACGGAGCGCATCCAGCGGTTTTCCACGCTTCCAAACTGGAGCGGAATCTGGGAAACAGAGCTTTCTGCACAGATGGACAGCGGAGAGCTGGATCAGGCGATGATGGAAGCGACGCGGCATCCGGAACGGATTACGGCCGTGCTGGCACCCAGAGGCGTGCTGCTACCCGCTGAAGTAGCATTCCTTAGCCGACAGCAACTCATTGGAGAGCCGCCTTACAACGCGGAGTGGGAGCGGCGTTTTCAACGCCTGAAGCGAGAGGTACTGACGACGCCGGCATCGGCTGTTAAGGCGGGCACAGTCAAAGCCTGTGGCTGGGAATTTCCCTTAATCATGGAGTCACCCACCGACGGCGTATTCGAGGTGCTCGTGACACCGGAGCAGACGCTTTTACTCTTCGCCGACGGGCAGGCGCGGCATATTTACACCGACCGACCCCATCCTGCGCCGGAGAATCTGTGGCCCACGGACCTGGGTGATTCTGTCGGCCGTTGGGAAGGCGACACGTTGGTGATTGACACGGTTCAACGCAAAGCCGGTCCGCTCGTTCGAATTCCTCATTTTCTATCACCGGATTTCAGCGCAGAGGCCCATTTCACCGAACGGCTGAGGATGGTTTCCGCCGACGCCATGGAGGATCAGATGACTATCGACGATCCCGCCCGACTTGAGCATCCCTGGGTAGTAACGTTGCGGTTCCGCCGCGTTGGCAATTTGGACCGATTGATTCCGACGGACTGCACCGAGAATGATCGGTTTCGCGTCGTCAAGGGCAAAGAGACCATTCGATAAGAAAGCGCGCCGTGATCAAAGCCAACGTGCTTACTTACCCGGTGCAAATCGATTTCCCAAAATTGGCAGTGACCAGCAGCAGCCTCTGGTCAGAAATGGATCGATTGGGCGGTGTCAATCATTCCGTATTACGGCCATGCTAGTGAAAGCTTCTTTGCACAATGCGCTTCAATGATCCGCCGACCATGCACGTCGTCCTGGCATCTCCTCCGAGATTAATCATCAATGGGCTGTGAAACGCCTCGCGTTGTTCAGATCGCACTTCAGCGGCGCATAGGTCATATTGGGGCGGAACACCCACTGCACGTCGCCCGCGACCGGTGCCGCGAGGAACTCGGGATCGGACAGCTCGAAGTGGTAACTCAGGCTCGCTCCGTCCGCCGCAGGCGTTAGTCGTTCCATCAGACGCTTCCCGGCTCCCGACGGCACACCATAGCCGTCGCCCAAGGCGTAGTTGGCAAACCGCGAGGTGTCGATCACCAAGGTCTTACTCTCCCAGTGTCCGATTGAGTACCCCTGGATCGAGGCCGCTGCGGACTCGTGCACGGACACCTCCATGTGGATCGTCCGTTGCGCTCCATCGAACTCGCCGGCGATCAGAATCACGCCCTCGCCCGCGGTGATCCGCTTCAAATCAGGCGTAATCATCAGCACGGGCGCCGGATTGGGCACGCAGTTGGCGCCCGGGTGTGAATTAGGGCAGATGCTGTCACTTTGACGATTAATGATGTCCGATCGAACTGCGAATTTTACCCGCAGGCTCAGATAGTTGCACCCGCATTCACCAAAGGCTGCAAAGCGCGTAAAATCCGCCCCTGATCAATATTGTCGCTTAATGCTGTCAATATTTGACACGACTGGTGGTGCGTTTGGCAACGAAGCATCAGCGGAAGCTTTCCAAGCAACTCATGCGACGCGCGGCGGTAGCCACGTTCCGCCGCAGACACGGACTCGCAGCGCGAGCTGCTTGCAATCCCTCGAGCGGATTGGGCCATTGCGAAGCGCAGTTGACATCCGACATTACCGGTCGCATCGTCGAACTGCTGCGCTTGAGCGCGCGCTGCGGCGCCAATCTCGAGAGTTGAGTATTGAGGCCTTGCAAGAAGCCGGCAACGAATTCGCGGCGGATCTTGGCTCCGCGCACAATGTCAGTCATTAGTGGCAATTAGGCTTAATCATGTCACTGACAGCATTAAACCTAGCGATTGGACACCAAATACCCTAATTCACAACTGGTGGTGCGTTTGGCAACTAAGAATCAGCGGAAGC
>Ga0302315_10005161_pt1 | contig 11193 bp, 9 predicted proteins | sample III_Palsa_N3_1_FD_200532 | JGI IMG/M metagenome (GOLD analysis project Ga0302315, IMG submission 200532) | Peat permafrost microbial communities from Stordalen Mire near Abisko, Sweden - III_Palsa_N3_1 | ecosystem: Environmental > Terrestrial > Soil > Palsa > Peat permafrost | place: Sweden... | reverse complement strand
TGATGGAGCGAATCGTCTGCTGGCGCTCCTGCTCCGTCTTGGCGACGAACAAATAGACGATACCGACGCCAAGGTCGAAGCCGTCGAGCACGACATATGCGATGAGCATAGCTGCCACGAGCCAGAACCAAAGCGTTCCCATGGTTTCTCCTAAACGGTCGCAGAGCGCTTGTGCCCGTTGTTGTGGGTGGATGCCAGAGGTCCCTTTTGGATGGCGGTATAGAGAAGCACGATCCACAGAATGGAGATCAGCGTGTACAACCCCAGAAATCCAATCAGACTGAACAGGCTTGTCCCGGCTCCGATGTGCTTCGAAGCTCCCTCAGAAGTGCGGATCAAACCAAATACCAACCATGGTTGCCGTCCAATCTCCGCCGTCATCCACCCAGTGGTGTTCGCAATATACGGTAGCGGAAAGCTAAGCATGATGGGCCACAGAATCCAACGAGCGGCATACAGCTTTCTGCGCCAAAGAAGGAATGCGGCGACAGCCATGAGAGCGACGAAGTAGGTCCCCAAGCCCGCCATGATGTGATAGCTGTAAAAAAGCAAAGGCAGCGTGGACGGCCACTGGTCGCGGGGAATCTGATTGAGGCCTTCCACCTCCGCTGCACTTGTTCCGTAGATCAGGAAGCTCAGGACTTTGTTTACAGCCAGGGGGTTATCGATCTTCTGAGATTCGATGTCCGGCTGGCCCATCAGGATGATCGGCGCACCCTTTACCGAGTTGAACAGACCTTCCATTCCGGCCATCGCCGCAGGTTGATTCTTTGCAACATACCGGCCTTGATAGTCGCCTGTCGGAAATATCTGCACAATGCAGGCGATGACGCCGACGATCACTCCCAGTTTCAGGAATGTCCGGCCGTAAGCCTCATCGCGACGCTGCAAAAGGTATAACGCTCCGACCGAAGACATGACGAAGGCTGCCGTTACTACGGCTCCGCACATATTGTGGGCGTACATCAGCCATGCCTCTGGATTGCACAGCAGGCCCCAGAAGCTGCTCACTTCGTACACACCATTCGGTAGTAGATTGTAGGCGACGGGATGCTGCATCCAGGCGTCGGTCACAATGATGAAGAAGCCAGAGAACCAGGAGCCTGCAAATACGAGGAAGGCGGAGGTCCAATGGGCCCAGCGTGGAAGCCGCTTCTCTCCAAACAGGAAGAGGCCCAGGAAGGCCGACTCCAGGAAGAAGGTAAAGATACCTTCCATAGCCAATGGCATCCCAATGACGCCACCCGTCCTGCGTGAGAACTCCGACCAGTTCGTTCCGAACTGAAATTCCATGGGAATGCCGGTCACGACCCCCAGGAGAAAGTTGACGGCAAAGATCTTCGCCCAGAAACGCGAAGAGATATCGTACTTTTCGTCTCCGGTCACCCAAGCCAACGTCTTCAAGATGACGAGGAGAAGGGCTAGGCCCATCGTGAGCTGCGGAAAGAGGTAGTGATACGTGATTGTAAAGGCGAAGTGGAGCCGGTGGAGACTCAGTGCGTCCATGCGCGGTTGCTCCTCTTGCCCCTGAGGCTATCTAGGAGCGGCGCATAATGATGAGCAATCTTGCTCATACGCCGCAGTTAAAGCAACGACGGTATCTGTTCAGGGAAGCCTCTCACTGCAACATAGTGTTCCACCGCCTACGAAGCCGCTGCTGAGCAATTGGACACAGTTCGCGAGATCGGAAGCGATGAAACTGGAAGGCGTGAGTGTTAAGACCATTCGAGTTGCTGAATAGGCCCAACACTAAATGGAGATCCAAATGATGCCACAAGACCAAGACGAAAGATCGGCGTTTCTGGTAGGAGGTGGGATTGCTTCAATGGCCGCCGCAGCTTTTCTCATTCGAGATGGCAGGATGAAGGGGCACAACATTACCATTCTTGAAGAAAGCGAGCAGATTGGGGGCAGTCTCGACGCCGGCGGATCGGCGGAGAATGGATACATCATGCGCGGCGGTCGAATGCTCGAGAGCAAGTATGTATGCACTTTTGATCTCTTTTCATCGATTCCTACGCTCGACAATCGGACCACGGTGACGGAGGAGACGATCGAATGGAACAAGATCATGAAAACATCTTCACGGTCCCGTCTCTTCCGTGGCGGAAACAGTATCGACGCGCCCGCGTTCGGGTTGCTCGAGAAGCACATTCTCACGATCGAACGATTAGAAATTGAACCGGAATCGGCACTCGGACGAACCAGTATCGCGGATCAGTTTGATCCTTCGTTCTTCAAAACCGATTTCTGGTTTATGTGGTGTACGACCTTCGCCTTCCAGCCGTGGCATAGCGCAGTTGAGTTCAAGCGCTACTTGGTTCGGTTCACCCATATGGTGCCGGGGTTCAACACTCTCAGTGGCATAATGCGTACCGTCTATAACCAGTATGACTCTATGGTGCTTCCGCTCCAGAGATGGCTAGAGGAGAGAGGCGTTCAGTTCAAGTTGGGCACCTGCGTCATCGACCTCGACTACCAGCATGGTCCCGCAGGATATTCAGTCGAGCGTATCCTTTGCGAGGCACACGGTCGCCCAACTGAGATCAACGTGAAGTCGACCGACGTTGTCATAGTGACGTTGGGGTCTATGACTGAGGGCTCAAATCTTGGTTCAATGGATTCAGCCCCCATTTTGAATGGGAAGACTGAAGGAGGTGCATGGACGCTTTGGCAAAATATCGCCAGTCTTCAATCTGACGCTGGCTATCCCGGAAACTTTACTGAGAGTATCCAGGATTCAAAATGGGTGTCGTTCACAACGACCCTTCATGATCCGCTCTTCTTCGACCTCGTTCGCGACCTGACTGGAAATGCTCCCGGAGAAGGTGGTCTGATTACCTTTCCGGAGTCGAGTTGGCTCCTCTCCATTGTTCTGCCACACCAGCCCCATTTTATCGACCAGCCCTCGGATGTAACGGTTTTCTGGGGGTATGGTCTTACCGTGGATGCCCCGGGAGACTTTGTACAGAAGCCAATGTCTTCCTGCTCAGGGCGCGAAATCATGACCGAAATGATGGGGCACCTCCGTCTCGCGTCGGACACCGCAAACGTACTTGAACACTGTGTCTGTATACCCTGCATGATGCCCTTTATCACCAGCCAGTTTCTCTGCCGGAATCCCGGGGATCGTCCAGACGTTGTTCCTCGGCTTTCCAAGAACCTGGCCTTCATAGGGCAATATTGCGAGATGCCCGATGATGTTGTGTTCACTGTTGAATACTCCGTTCGATCGGCACAGACGGCGGTCTACAAGCTGCTGGGTCTTGATCGTAAAGTGCCATCTGTGTTCAAGGGCAACCATGATCTCCGAATCTTGAAGGACGCTTTGTTAACCCTGCATGGCAAATGAGTGAGCGCTATAGCCGGTCGTGCTAAATGAGTCCGTCCTTGTCTTCTGGCCGTCATAAAGGAGTAGTCATCAAGAGTGCTCGATTGATCGCGTCGGACATAGAGGCTGGCTCGAAGGGAAGCGCTGATGCTTATGCTTGGCGACGGTGCCGTGACACCAGGCACCGTCGACCGATATCCTGATCGACTTTGCCTTTTATCTCAGTAGCTCGGGAAGTATTGCATTGAAGGCGCTCAGGTCGTCCCCGCAGACTAGAGTCCAGTCTGCGGGATAGAAGGCGAAAACAAGCGGCTCTCCGCGCAGATCGCTCAATGAAAGCGTCTGATCCGGCGTTAGATGAAGACTAAACTCGGGCGCCGCTGACCTATAGCTAGAATTGCCACGCCGCCTGCTTGTTGTCCTGTTTCTAAACGACCGCGATCATGTGCCGCTTAGCAATCACTTCGATCTCCGGGGCAGTCAGAGCCGAGAGGTCTGCCGTCTCGGTTGCGATGACGTGCCGCGAGATGTCGTGGTGATGCTTTTTGAGGTATTCCGCAAGATACTCAACCGAACTGCTCTTGCCGGTGCCATGCCCGATCAGAACGATTTCGTTGGCAGGCAGCAGATCTTTCGCCACTTCCTCGTAAAAGGTTGGTTCTTCCGGGACACGCTCGCCCTTGTAATGGGCTTCTTTCTTGTGAATCAAGTGATGATGAAACCCAAACGGATCGTAGGGGTGTTCCGTCTTTTCATCTTCCGGACGTGAAGTGTTGAAGTCCTGATAGATATGGGCTGCATGGTGGTCGATTACTACGACCATACGGCATGGCTGGGCGAACTTGTCAGTTTCCAGTTTTGGTCCAGCATCCCGCAGGAACTTTCGCAGGCGAGCCACTTCTTCGACGCCCAGTTCATGTGTGTGAGGATGCTTGAAGAATGCTCTCTGCGTGCCAACAACGAAGACGAACTCGTCACTGCCATGCGGCTGCACCTCTCCCAGTTGGGCCACGAGCTCAACCGTATCGCTCCAACTCAAATTGCGCGGCAGTTTGCCACCTAGAAGACTTTGGTGCAGCAGCTCAAGATCATGACGGATATGTGTACTCATCTCATCAGCATGGCATCGGTGCAGACAGCGAGCTGTATCATTTTGCTCATACTAAGGAGAACATCAGTGTCTTCCAGGGAACGCTTGTTGGAGCACGAACTTCTGCAATGGCCGCCGGCCCGGCTGCGGTGTGAGCAAAAGGGCTCAGTAGGCTAACGCCGAATATATGACGATATAGATGCGGTTCACCAGAAGCGTGAGCTGAGGAGACCGTATGCCCCAAACTCTCGCCTCGCAATTCGCCCCAACGAAGATCATTGTGCCCATTGATTTCAGTCCGTCCTCTGAGGCTGCGCTAAACGCGGCGACTGGACTCGCACAACAGTTTCATGCAGAGATATATCTGCTTCATGCCATCCCCATGCTTCCGATCACGACCGGCATGGAATTTCCGACAACCTTTTACCCCGCCACGGAGTTCCTTGAAGAGGCCAGAGAGCAGGCGAAACAAAAATTTCAAGAGATGGTGTCGGTTCTCTCAGGTGTAGGAGTGGAGGCGAGCTACGGCATTGAGGTTGGCAATGACGTGGTGGGAAATGTGCTCATGGTCATTGACCACGAGCACACGGACCTGATTGTGATCTCGACACACGGCATGTCGGGCTGGCGTCCGATGGTTTTCGGGTCTATCGCCGAAAAGATAGTGAAACTGGTCGAATGTCCTCTATTACTTCTTCGCAGCGTCAAGCCGACCACAGTTGAACACGCTACGAAGTCTGTGAGTTCAACCAAAAGGAGCTAAGGAAATGGCGGACGATCTCTCGTTTGAAATGCCGATGGCAGAACTCGGTATGTTCTGGTGGGCTTTCGCCGCACGCGGAGGAGCCGCCATTTTGTTCTCGGCGTTCCTCTTCTACGCGGGTAGCCTCTTTGGAACCATCTTCTTTGATCCAATCATGTTCGTCGCACTGGGAACGATGCTGGGGTTCTACATCCTCGGCAACGGTGTCTTGCTCGGGGTGGCGTCTGGTTATGCGGCGGAACACCAGGTCGGTATCTGGCGGCTTCTTCTTGCCGAGTGTATCTTCGCCACTGCGCTAGGAACTTATATCGGTTTTTCGCTGCTCCTCTCGCCAGAGTCGCTGGCATGGTTGGCTGGGTTGCACGCTCTGGGGACAGGTTGCTTCCTCGTAGCACTCGCAATCAAACTCCGAGCGAATAAGCGATATGGATGGACACTTCTCTTATCTGGCGTTCTTTCCATCAGTGCTGGACTTGCGTTCTTGCTTCATCGAGACGCGGCAACGCGAAATGCGACCCATTGGCTAAGTTGTTTCGAGTTGTTTTACGGGATCGTGGTACTCACATTTGCAGGAGGCTTACACCACTATCACGCACCTGCCATTGCAAGCCGGAATGCTGCACTACAGTCGGCGTGAAGCTGATCTGAGCACACCATGCCGCTCCTCTATCTAAGAAGGCTCACAGGCAGTATGCGGAGCCAGAAAGCGAATCGTCACCTTGCCCTCTATCTGGCATTCATCGCTGGAGCGGTCAACGCTGGAGGCTTTCTCGCAGCAAGGCAATATACGTCGCATATGTCAGGAATTGTCTCTGCAATGGCAGACAACCTTGCACTCGGCAGCCTCAAGCTTCTGTTCTCGGGACTATGTGCAGTCATTTCATTTCTGCTCGGTGCCACCTGCACATCCTTCATGATCCGATGGGCTCGGCAACGTGCTTTGCAGAGTGAATATGCTCTGCCACTGCTACTTGAAGCGATCTTGTTGGTTGTCTTTGGCCTAACGGGCCGCGTCTTTGAGAATAAAAGGGTCATCGGAACAGTTCTGTTTCTGTGTTTCACGATGGGCCTACAGAACGCGATCGTGACCAAGATTTCCGGTGCGGTCATCCGAACGACCCATCTGACAGGCATGGTGACCGATGTTGGCATCAAGTTGGGAAGGATGCTCTATGCCCGACTAAGTGGATCTGCTCCGTTGGCAGACGTCGATGTGGGAAAATTGCGCTTGCTCGCGTCACTCATAGGTCTGTTCTTCATCGGAGGAGTGGTCGGTGCGCTTGGATTCAAGCGTGCCGGTTTTATCTTCACACTACCCTTGGCGGGAATGCTGGTCGTGCTTTCAGTTGTACCGGCGGTCGACGACCTCAGAGGGTTACGCGCCCGAGGGTGAGGCGATCAGAACGTTTGCCGCTCGTCAAAGATTTTTGTAATAGGCTCCACGGGCTCACAGCATCCTGTCTTCGGCGTACACGAATGAAACCGGATCGCCTTGAGGGTGTTCGGAACGACTGTACCTGACGATTCGGCAAACGGGGGAGCGGACAGTCTTTTGTCAAACGCCTATGCCACCCAACAAGAGCATCAAAGGGTTTGATGGGCTGATCTTCCAGGTCCGGCAGAAATACACAAATATCGGACTCATTCCGCGCACTTCCGCAAGAAGAAGCCTGTTGGAGTAATCATGGCCACCCAAGGATCGACAGAGACCATCACCAGAGATCCGGTATGCAGCATGATGGTCGACCCCGAAAAGGCAGCAGCCACCGTGAACTATGAGGGCAAGTCAAATTATTTCTGCAGCCAAGGCTGCGCGACGAAGTTCCGCTCCGACCCAGCAAAATACCTCCCGCCAACTTCTCCAACGGTTTCTCCGCAATCACCAGCATCAGAGCACATGCAGGCCGAATACATCTGTCCAATGCACCCCGAAGTTCATCAGGAGGGACCCGGCAACTGTCCTATATGTGGCATGACCCTTGAGCCGATGACGGTTACCGCAAACGAGGCCGACCCGGAGCTCGACAGCATGGCCCGCCGGTTCTGGGTAAGCACCGCTCTAACCCTGCCGCTCCTCGTAATCATGATTTCGGATCTTCTACCTGCTCATCCATTGCAGAGTCTACTGAATGGACAGCTCCTTGGTTGGTTTGAGTTTGCGATTGCAACGCCAGTCGTCCTTTGGGGCGGATGGCCGTTCTTCCAACGAGGCTGGACTTCTATCATCACCTGGAAGCTGAATATGTTCACCCTCATTTCAATAGGAGCAGGGTCAGCCTACCTTTATAGCCTTGTTGCCGTATTCCTCCCGCAACTCTTTCCCCCGTCGTTTCGAGATATGTCGGGGCAACTCGGCCTCTACTTCGAGGCCGCAGCCGTCATCACGGTCCTCGTTCTTCTGGGCCAGGTATTGGAGTTGAAAGCCCGCAGCCAGACCAGTGGCGCGATCAAGGCTCTTCTCGGGCTGGCGCCGAAGACAGCGAGGCGTATTTCTGCCAACGGAAAAGAGGAGGACGTAGACCTTCAGCAGATTCAGGTCGGGGATAGCCTCAGGGTTCGTCCCGGCGAAAAAATTCCTACAGATGGAGTGTTGGCGGAGGGAAGCAGTTCCGTAGATGAGTCGATGGTCAGCGGTGAGCCAATACCGGTGGAGAAGACGAAGAATGCCAAGCTCATCGGCGGCACCATCAACGGAACGGGCAGCTTCGTCATGAAGACCGAGCGCATCGGAGCAGATACCCTGCTGGCTCAGATCGTAAAAATGGTGAGCGAGGCGCAGCGGACACGCGCACCGATTCAACGCCTCGCCGACACCGTAGCTTCGTACTTCGTGCCCGCGGTGCTCGCATCGGCAGTGATCACGTTTATTGTCTGGTCGATCTACGGCCCTCAGCCTCATTACGCCCACGCTCTGGTCAATGCTGTGGCGGTTCTTATCATCGCCTGCCCCTGTGCGTTGGGTCTGGCAACGCCAATGGCGATTATGGTTGGCACGGGACGTGGCGCGGGCGGAGGCATCCTCATCCGCAACGCCGAAGCCCTTGAGACTCTGGAGAAGGTCGACACCCTCGTAGTCGATAAGACCGGCACGTTGACGCTTGGGAAACCCACACTCACTGCGCTGGTGCCCGCTGAAGGTTTTGATGAGAAAAGCTTATTGCAAGCTACAGCCAGCCTTGAAAAGGCGAGTGAGCACCCACTAGCTGCAGCGATTCTTGCCGCAGCCCAGGAGAAGAAAATTGAATTGTCCAAAGTGGACGACTTCCAATCCATAACGGGTAAAGGCGTATCCGGAACGGTGCAAGGAAAAAAGACAGCTATTGGCAACGCATCTCTCATGAAAGATATTGGTGCATCGCCTGAGGCGTTGCGGCAGAAGGCGGAGGCTCTCCAGGCAGAGGGACAAACTGTGATGTACGTTGCGTCGGAGGGACGCTTTGCCGGATTTGTTGCAGTTTCCGACCCAATCAAGGATTCGACCGCTGAGGCTATAGAGCAGTTGAAGAAAGAAGGCATTAAGGTCGTAATGGTGACTGGCGACAATCACACCACCGCTGCCGCCATTGCTAAGAAGTTGGGCATAGCCTTTGAGGCCGATGTGTTGCCGGAAAAGAAGGCAGAGGTCGTGAAGAAATTTCAGGCAGGGGGTGCAGTCGTCGCGATGGCTGGAGACGGCGTGAACGACGCACCGGCCCTGGCTCAGGCCCATGTAGGTATCGCCATGGGAACAGGTACCGATGTCGCAATGGAGACAGGGGGTATCACTCTCATCAACGGCGACCTGCGCGGGATCGTGAAAGCACGGCGGCTCAGTCACCGTACTATGAACAATATCCGAGAGAACCTATTCTTTGCATTTTTCTATAACGCGCTGGGAGTTCCTTTGGCTGCAGGCGTGCTCTACCCAGCCTTCGGTGTACTCCTGAACCCAATGATCGCCGCAGCAGCGATGAGCTTCAGTTCTGTTTCCGTAATCGCAAACTCGTTGCGCCTCCGCTCATCGAACATTGATTCATAGAAACTTCGGAAATGCGTCAGATTCTAGCAATCGACTATCTCCGGCGCGTTTGCTAGGGTGTACCGAGCAATTGTCCCAAGGCCATGCCGATGGAGAAGGTGATAATTCCTTCGGCCGCCCCAAAAGTAGTCAATTCAAGACCGGATCGCCACCACGGACGTACCGTCATGAGCGATCTTGTAGCTCCAACCGCGAAGTGAGCGGTCAACGAGATTGCTGCTGCGAAGGTGATTGCCGGAACACCTGACATAAAGAAGAACGGGATGATCGGAACGAAAGCGCCAATGGCTGTCGCTGCAAAGCCAGTCAGTGCCGCAACCCAAGGATTGCTCAGGTTTTCCTCTGAAAGGTTCGCTCCTATACGCGTAAGCGCTTTCACGAAACCCTCTTTGTTCTCCGCTAACAAGTGTGCCAATCTTCCTGCAACATCTTCTGGAAGGCCGCGAACCTGCAGAGTAAGTGCCAGGACCTCGCGTGACTCGGATTCATCGTAATCGACGGCTCGGCGTTCCCTAAACAGACCCGCGACGTAAAGCTCTTTTTCGCTCTTCGAGGTGAGGTAGGCACCTATTCCAGTGGATAGAGCGCTTCCAACCATGCCAGCAAGGCCCGCAATCAACACATAGTGGCTCTTACCGAAAGTGGCCCCGGCGACTCCCGAGACGATACCGAAGATTGAGCCAAGACCATCGTGAGCGGCGTAAATGGCATCGTTGAGCCAACCGGCAGCCTCTGGATTTCGCTTCTTTCGAGCAGCCAATAATGCGGCAAGAGCCACCTTAGCCTGAGTACCGTCCATTGTCGGCAGAGGTGGCCTGGCTCGAATCAGCCCGCTAAGGGCTTTGTAATGTTCATTCTCGTCTGCGATCACTTCGCGCAAAATGATTTGAGTCGGCTCATCAAGCAGCACGAGAGCCTGCTTGCTATACCTTTCGATTTCGCTTCTCTCGTCTATTCGCAAACGATGGAGTTCGGAATCTACGCCGCCCAAGACGCCGGAACTCGAAAAGGAGCCAGCGCGTCCGTTCGCGTTGCCTTGATAATTCGATTTAGGGCACCCAAAGAGCTGATCTCGGCAGCCCAAAGACGAGCGTGATGTTTCTCGGCTGCAGCAAGACCTCTCATCACATATCGCCGTCTGGGGTCAAGCTCTGTCAAAGCGAGAGCCCTGTATGTCGCATGATTCTCCATCTCCGTTTGCCAATTGGTTTCAAATGCGGAAAGAAGAGCGGCGTGTTGGTTGGTTTTAAGCATGGTCCTCACTATTTGATGCGAGGTGAACTCAAAGGTCTTTGAGACTGCACCCACTGTCCAATGCGGACTCGTTTCAGCATCGGGAGTGTCAAATGCGAGGTGAGTCGCCGAACAGTTACAAATACAGACAGGCGCCGCATCCATGTCAGAGAAAAATTGAAGAACCCGACGCGCTTCCACTACCGCTCGATTTCGATGGGGCTTCTCGGCCGACTATGTACGTCTAGGAGCGTTCGACTCATTACATAATCAACAACAAATCTTCGTTGTCACTGACCTGAATACTTTGCCCAAGTGGGAGATCAATATCGGAGTAGGAGTTGGGTCGACCGCAAGTACCGACCATCTCATGGTGAAGGGTATCCTGGGCAGACGGCTCGATTGGGGTCGTCACTCACCGGTTTAGTAGTCCGACAGCACGCAAAAGGAGAAGAGCATGGCAGTTTCAGACAACAAGAGACTCCTGTCCGCATTGGAGGCGAACTGGCAAGCAGAGATGGAAGGCTTCCACACCTATGCGGCTCTTTCAGAGGGCGAAGCCGACGCGCATCGCCGGAATGCCTTGCGCGGTCTGGCGATGGCTGAAAAACACCATGCGGACCTGTGGGCCGGACGAATCAAAGAGTTGAGCGGACGAGAGCCACAATACACTGGAAAACCTAGTGGGCAGGCAGGCTCTCTGGCAAATCGCGTTGGCGGTCCAGACCTGGCATTGCGGCGGCTCGAAATTGATGAGG
>Ga0302315_10005159_pt1 | contig 11196 bp, 12 predicted proteins | sample III_Palsa_N3_1_FD_200532 | JGI IMG/M metagenome (GOLD analysis project Ga0302315, IMG submission 200532) | Peat permafrost microbial communities from Stordalen Mire near Abisko, Sweden - III_Palsa_N3_1 | ecosystem: Environmental > Terrestrial > Soil > Palsa > Peat permafrost | place: Sweden... | reverse complement strand
CCAGAGGAAGTAGCCGCGAACCGGGACGCCTTCGCTTACGGCGCGTTGCAGCTGCGTCATGTAGGCGTTGAGGTACATTACGCGATCGGTGTCGTAGACCTGGCCGTCCGGTGCGATTTTGTCATCGGACGAGCAGCCGTTTTCCGTGATGTAGAGTTCGCGAATGTTGAGGGTTTCGGCTGCCAGTTTTGGCACCCAGTAGAGAGCTTCCGGGCCGACTGTAAGCCACGGGCTGGCCATGTGTGGGTAGGAGGCGGGGGCCTGAATCCTTTCATAGCCCGCCGCGTTGTTGGCGGCGCGCACGGGAGCGGCGGTGTAGATGTTCAGCCCCTGGAAGTCGGTTGGGGAGCCGATGGCCTTCATCTCTTCGGGGGTGAAGATGGGGGCGTCTGCCCCCAGTTTCTGGAGGTAGGCGTCGGTGTAGCGACCGGTACGCATTACCGTCAGATACCCGGCATTTTCCTCCACCATGGCCTTGCGAGCTGCTTCGATGTGTTCCGGTGCGTTGAAGGCTGGGATGATCGCCTGCGGGTTCTCCGCTGAGCCAACTCTTGCGCCCTTGCCGGCGTTGGCGCGAATTGCCTGTACTGCCAACCCGTGCCCCAGGACTGCGTGGTGTCGCGTCTGTGCCAGCTTCTGGCGGTCCAGTTTCAGCCCGGGTGCGTGGATTCCATTGCCGTAGCCCAAGTCGATGAACGTTGAGATCTCGTTCATTGTCATCCAGTTTTTGATGATGTCGCCGAGTTTGCCTGCGGTGTATCCGGCATAGGTGGCAAAGGCCTGCGCGGTGGCCTTGTTCTGCCAACCGCCCTTGTCTTCGAGCGTCTGCGGAAGGTCCCAGTGATAAAGGGTGCAGTAGGGTTCAATGCCCGCCGCCAGGAGAGCCTCGGCGAAGATGCGGTAGTGGTCGATGCCTTTTTGATTGGGTTTGCCGGTACCGGCGGGGAAGATGCGCGGCCACGCTATGGAGAAGCGGCAGGTCTTCAATCCCAGGGATTTCATCAGGGCGATGTCTTCGGGGAAGCGGTGGTAGCTGTCATCGGCAATGTCGCCGGTCTCGCCGTTGAAGGTCTTGCCGGGAGTATGCGAGAACGTATCCCATATCGAGATGCCGCGTCCATCCTCGTGCACGGCGCCCTCCACCTGGTAGGACGCCGTTGCAGAGCCCCACTCGAAACCTTTGGGGAAGGCGCGGTCTGAGGGTGCGGCCTGTGGCGCGCCCTCGCTCGCAAAGCTATTCTCGACGGGCAAAGCGGAACTCGCGGCCAGCATTGCCGCGAGCTTGCCAAAGTATCTACGGTTGAATCGAATCATCAGGTCGGCCTTTCGAGTACCAATCTACCCCATCGACCGTAGAGCGTGCTGAAAGAATCCTCGCTCGGTGAAATCGCTTCCTCAGCGTTAAAGCCAGAAGTCAAACGTTTTAGTTGTAGTGGGGCTGAAGTCCCGCCCCTTCACAACAGGGCTTTTCCGCAACTTCTGTAGCCAAGTAGTGACTACTTCAGAAACCCCTCGATTGCGGTGTCCATCTTTGCCGGCTGGTCATACATGATGAAGTGGCGGGAGTCGTCGATCCGCAGGAGTGTGACGTTCGGCTTGGAGGCGTAGGCTGCGTGATAGAAGGTATCGATCTTCGCGGGATCGGCACCTTGCAGTGCGGCGTCGTATGGGTAGAGGAGCAGCATCGGGGTTTTGATGGTTGCCACGTCGGGGCGCAAGTCGGTCTCCAGATCTTCGACCATGGAGTTAACGAAGACCGCCCGGTCGCTCGACACCTGGCTTGCGACGACCAGTTTTTGCGCATCGGTATTTTTGACCATGCCTTCCACCACTGTCGGTTGCATGGCGGCGAACTGATCCGCCGGCATTGCGGTCATCTGCTGTCTGATGATCTCTGCCTGCGGCTTGATGGTGTCGACGGTTGCGTCGGGCTTGAAGAGGAGCGCATAGAACGGCAGGGTATCGACGATGACCATTTTGCGTACATCTGCGGGATACTTGTCCGCGAGCATGAGGGTCATGAGGCCGCCCATGGAGTGACCGATGATGATGGGGTTCATTTTGCTTGCTTCGATGTACTGATGCAACTCATCGACTACGCCGGGAAGGATTGCTCCCGTTGCGTTTGCTCCGGCCGGGGCGCTGGCGAAACCATCGAGCTGGACCAGATGCAGGCGGTAGTTCGGCGCCAGGAGCTTTGCTTCGGCATCCCATACGGCGCGTGAGCTTGCGAGGCCCGGGATAAGAATGACATCGGGCTTGCCTGCGGTACCCTGATCGAGGATAGTGAAGCGCGTTGGCGCAAAAGAGGCGACGGACTTCGCCGCGTAGGACGGCTCTATGAGCAGCAAGATGCCCGCAACAAACAATACAAGCGTAACTAGAAGGCGCAAAATCTTCATTACCAATTCCTCTCCAAATGGTTTATTGGGTTAGCGTGCGTTTGCGCAGACGTTACTGCCATTGCGCCTATCGAGAAAGAGAAACATCGTGCCTGCAAAGAGCGCGACAGCGCTTGCGACCATGAGGCAGTGACTCCACGCGGCATCGTGGAAGACGAATCTTCCCAGAGCCGAGAGGCATACCGATATGTAGACCAGAGAAGCTGACCGGGTATAAAAAGTCTCATAAGGTTTCATTGTGTTTCCTCAACAATCTGCATTCCCAGAATGCGTGGGCTAGTCGTTCTTTATCAGTACGTTTCGTCAGCAAACCGACCTGACAGTTGTCATCCTTCGTCTTCGAATACTTCCTCGATCTGCTTGCCGAAGAGCTTCGCGATCTTGAAGGCCAGGGGAAGCGAAGGGTCGTACTTGCCTGTCTCGATGGCGTACACGCTCTGCCGCGAGACCTCCAGTTTGTTGGCGAGGTCTGCTTGCGACCAGGCCTTCTCAGCGCGCAATACCTTCAGCCGGTTATTCATCTTTGGGCACCCGGTTTGTGAGCTTGTAGAAGACCTTTGCCGCAGCAACAAGTAGCCAGAAGGTGACGAACTCCGTAAACGGGGAGACCTCTCCTGTCCAACCGAAGCTGTGCAGAAAACCGAGGAAGCTTGTGAGTGCAAGAATTCCCGCTGTTCCCCACAACATGCACTTCACCATCATGTTGCGTTGATACTCATCGTGCTCGTCGCGCAGGTAAACGCCGACGGCGAACAGTACTCCGATAATTGGAAAGGTTGGTAGGGCTGCGAGGGCGTAAAGCTCGGCTCCTGCAGGGTGGCTATGCCCGACAAACCCCTTTACCCCAAAGATAATGAAGATATAGGCCACCATCTCGATCAGTACTGTCCACTGATAACGCTTCGCCGCTGTGCTCTTCCATTCGCAGAACATAATGTAAAGCTCCCTTGTCTAAGTGACAAGTAGACTTTACGACAAGCTTCCTTGTCATGTCAAGTGTCCTTGTCCTATATTTTTGATCGGCAGTTGCCATCTTTCGCGGACCTTTGAACTCAAGGCTTTCGGTCTTGATACCCTTACAACGTCCGGAGACCCCGATGAACGTCAACTTCGCCGAGCGCGCACATAACCATAACTGGAAGCTCGACCCGATCGTGCGCTCGCTGCTCGACACGGACTTTTACAAGCTGCTGATGCTGCAGTTCATCTGGAAGAACTTTCCGGCCACGCCGGTGACCAGCGAGATTCACAACCGGACGGTCCGGGTGCGGCTTGCGGAGCGCATCTCCGCTACGGCGTTGCGCGAACAGATGGAGCATGTTCGGAGCCTGCGATTTCGGCGGTCTGAACTGGTTTGGCTGGCGGGCAATACCTTCTATGGCGTGCGGCAGATCTTTCAGCCGGAGTTTCTGGAATGGCTGGAGAATAGCTTTCAGCTGAGTGAGTATGAAATCTCCGAGCACGATGGGCAGCTTGTGATTCGCTTCTCCGGGCTGTGGTCTGAGGTGACGATGTGGGAGGTTTATTCGCTTGCCATCGTCAGCGAGATGAAGACGCGTGCGGCGTTGGCGGAGCTTACGGAGCTGGAACTCGACGTGCTGTATGCGCGGGCCAAGACGCGGCTGTGGGACAAGATTGAGCTGCTGCGCGTGGTGGACGACTTGCGGGTTTCGGACTTCGGTACGCGGCGGCGGCATAGTTTTCTGTGGCAGGAGTATGCCGTTGAGGCGCTTGCTTCCGCGCTGGGTCCGCGGATGACGGGTACGTCCAACACGGCGCTGGCGTACAAGCACAATCTTGAGGCCATTGGTACCAACGCTCATGAGCTGCCGATGGCGATGGCTGCGATGGCGGCACGGGGATCTGACGAGGAGCTTCGGCAGTCGCAGTATGACGTGCTGCGGCTATGGCAGCAGAGCTATGGGGGGGAGTTGTTGATCTTGCTGCCGGACACCTTTGGCACTACGCAGTTTCTGCAAGGGGCGCCCGATTGGGTTGCGAAGTGGACCGGGGAGCGCGTGGACTCGAAAGACCCGTTCGAGGCGGGTGATGAGTATGTGGCGTGGCTACTGCAGCGTGGGGAAGATCCGCGCAGGAAGCGGCTGATTGCTTCAGACGGGCTGGATGTTGAGGATATCGTGCGGCTGCATGCTTACTTCAATGGGCGGATACGGTTTTCGGCAGGCTGGGGGACGCTGCTGACGAATGACTTTCGCGACTGCCATCCGCGCGGCGAAGACACGTTTGAGCCCATCAGCCTGGTTTGCAAACTGACCAGCGCGGATGGAAGGCCAACGGTGAAGCTGTCGGATAATCCACGGAAGGCTACCGGGCCGGTGGAGGAGATTGCGCGATACCGGCGGGTGTTCGGCAGTCCGGTGCTGGCCGAGACGCCTGTGTTGGTGTGAGCCGCTATACTTTCTCCATGCGCTTTTGTGGATATGTACTTGCCCGTGTTGCCGTCGCCGCTTCTCTCGTTGGCATTCTCGCCACACAGCCCGCCTGGGGTTGGGGTCGCGATGGCCACATGATGATCAACCGCCTGGCGGCTGAAAATCTTCCCGCGGATGTTCCCTACTTTCTGCGTAACGGCAATGGTGTGGACATCATGGAGTGGATGGGCCCGGAGCCCGACCGCTGGAAGCAGCGCGACGCCGAGCCCGAGCTCGTTGCTACGCAATCGCCCGATCACTTCCTCGACTATGAGTGGGCGATCTATGGCGCGACGGCTTGCCAGCAAGGTACACCGGATTGTATCGATGGCTACAAATTCCCGCGTAAACGCTATGATTTTATTCGCGCCATGTCGGCGGCGTTGCCGCAGCATCCGGAGATTCGATCCGCGGAGACGGTTGGCTTTCAGCCCTGGCAGGTAGAAGAGGTTTGGCAGCGGCTGAAGTCTGATATGCGGGAGTACCGCAAGACTGTTGCCGCTAATGGCGACACGGCTCCTGTGCAGCTTGCGATTCTGTTCGATGCCGGGTGGCTAGGGCATTATGTGGGGGATGGCTCGCAGCCGCTGCACAATACCATCCAGTACAACGGCTGGACCGGTCCCAACCCCAACGGCTACACCACCGAGCACAAGATTCATGCGCTCTTCGAGTCCATTTATGTTTCGGCCAATATCAAGCGCGATGAGGTGGGTTTACTCGTGGATGCCACGAAACCTGCTGTGATTGACGACGAGTGGGCGCAATATTGGGGATATCTGCATCACTCCAATTCGCTTGTCGAGAAGGTCTATCAACTGGAGAAGGCGGGCGGGTTTACCGATGCCGGTACGCCTGAAGGCAAGGCTTTTACGCAAGAACGGTTGGCGGCGGGGGCTATTGAGCTTCGGGACCTGATTTATTCCGCGTGGGTTCACTCGGCTGATCCTGTGGAGGAATACCACGGGCCGCAATAGTTTTGTGGGCGGGGCTTTGAGGTCGCCGAGGATTTTTTTGGCGAGTCCGGTTGGGGATGGTATACTAAAAATGGTCGTGGAACTTCGATCTGGTCTACTTGCTTGTTCTGGCTGTGCTGCTCTACTCGCAAACAAATCGGAATTGCGTTCAGCGGTACATCGTAGTTAATAAGGAACAAACAATGGAACAGGGAACAGTGAAGTGGTTTAACGATGCCAAGGGTTTCGGCTTTTTGAGCCGCGCAAACGGTGATGACGTGTTCGTTCATCACACCGCCATCCAGAGCAACGGCTTCCGTTCGCTTCAGGAAGGCCAGAGCGTTCAGTTCAATGTCGTCAAGGGTCCCAAGGGCTGGCAGGCAGAGAACGTTCAGGTTGTGTAAGTAATTCAACGGTAAGAGCTTAGGGCGGTTCGATTACGAACCGCCCTTTTGCTTTTTAGGTAAGCTCCCCGTTCGGTAGAGCTTTCTGTAGAGATCGAACTAACAAGAGATTCGCGGAGCGTACATGGCAAACATCGTCGAAAACAAGTATTACCTGAAGACTGTCCATGATGAGATCGACTTGTATGACCGCAAACTGGCGCATTTGTTGAACTTTGAGACGTTTGCTACCGAGGCTGATCGTGCTGCTGCTACGCGGAAACTGACGCTGAAGCGTGATGCGCTGGCGTTGACGGCAAAGCGTTTGGTGGAAGAGGGAATTGAGTTCAATCAGAACGATCTGCCGCGCTCGTTCCGTCCGAAGGATGCGCCGCTGGTGGTGGATGTTGAAGAAGCTAAAGAGGTTGCAGCCAAAGCTGCTGAGCCTTTTGTGGCGGCTGGAGCCAATCGGAATGTAAGGCGTCAGGGTTCGCCTTATGCTGGAACGTCGCTGGATTGGCAATCGAGCGTTCAGCACTATATGCAGAAAAAAGCTAAGGCTTAAACGGTCGTTTTAGGTGACGGATGCGGGGATTGTTCCGGGAGGGACAATCGTCAATGAAGACGCACGTTTTGCGGTGATTTTGACGGTGAGGCGCACGGTGGACGCCGGTCATTTTTACGGTGATGCCGGTGGCTTTTTGCGGTGGGATTTACCGTGACGGTGAGCGCCAAGTATGTCGTGGGGCGAGCAAATATTTCACTGCCCCGCCGGGTTTAGTTGAAGCCGCGGCGGGTGCGGTTGTGGACGGATTCGGCTACTTTTTCCTGTTCGCGCTGGCGCATCTTTTCGGCATAGTTGGCGGCTTCTTCGTTGCGCTTGCGCTTTTCGCCGGCGGTAAAGGTGCGGGCCTCGGAGCGGGAGATTTTTTTGTGGGCGGTCATACCTTCGAGGAGGAACTCGGCGGCGGCGACGGCGGATTCGGTCTTGGTGCGGGAGTTGATCTTTAGGGGGGAGAGTTTTTCGAAGAGGCCCTGGATCTGCTGGAGCGAGGTGAAGATTTCACGGGAGGATTGTTTGTCGTTTAGCTCGACGGCGCCCCCGAGGTTGAACCACTGCTCGATCTGCTGAGTGTTGGTGTCGGCGAAGTAGCTGTCGTAGATGTTGGCGACGGCGGTGCGGATGAGCTCGTGGATGACGACGTCTGAGCCCTTCATCTCGCCTTCGTATTCGAGCTCGATCTTGCCGGTGATGCCGGGGAGGGCGGCGAAGATGTCGGCTACGCGGGGGACGACGAGGGATTCGCCGTGGATTAGGGCGCGGCGTTCGGCGTTGGAGAGGACGAGCTCCATGGTGGAGATGGGCAGGCGCTGTGAGACACCGCTGCGCTTGTCGACTTTTTTGTCCTCGCGGGCGATGAAGGCGATTTGCTCGACGATCTGACGGATGTAGTGGGGGATTTCGATGCTGTTGATGGCGGTGTTGGCAGGGTCGTAGTCGCGCGCGGGCTGGATCCTATCAGTCCAAGCTTCCTGCTCGGTGATGCTGATGGCTTCGTCGAGGGATTCGGGGTAGTGAGTGCGGATCTCGCTGCCGATGCGGTCTTTGAGGGGGGTGACGATCTTTCCGCGGGCGGTGTAGTCCTCGGGGTTGGCGGAGAAGACGATGGCTACGTCGAGCTCGAGGCGGACGGGGTAGCCCTTAATCTGGACGTCGCCTTCCTGCATGATGTTGAAGAGGGCGACCTGGATTTTGCCGGCGAGGTCGGGGATTTCGTTGATGGCGAAGATGCCGCGGTTGGCACGGGGGAGCAGGCCGTAGTGCATGGTGAGCTCGGAGCCGAGCTCATGGCCGGAGCGGGCGGCCTTGATGGGGTCTACGTCGCCGATGAGGTCGGCTACGGTGACGTCGGGGGTGGCGAGCTTTTCAACGTAGCGCTCTTCGGGGGTCATCCAGGCGATGGGGGTGTCGTCGCCGAGGGAGGCTACGAGGTCGCGGGAGAAGCGGGATAGAGGGGCGTAGGGGTTGTCACGGAGCTCGGAGCCGGCGACGTAGGGGCAATGGGGGTCGAGGAGCGTGGTGAGGGCGCGGAGGATGCGCGATTTGGCCTGGCCGCGGAGGCCGAGGAGGATGAAGTTGTGGCGGGAGAGGACGGCGTTGACGACCTGCGGGATGACGGTGTCGTCGTAGCCGACGATGCCGGGGAAGAGAGACTCGTTTTTACCAGCGATGGAGCGGAGGCGGGTGATGAGGTTGTCGCGGAGCTCGTCCTTGACGCTGCGGTTGACGCGCGTGGGGGTGAATTCAGAGGCTTTGAGTTCGCCGAATGTGCGCGGAAGCGGGGTCGAAGGCATGGTCTAAGTATAGATGCCGCGCGGGCGAAGGGGATTCGTGCGGGGGATGGAACCACCCGGGCGGTAACCGCGTATCTTCCTTTGAAACCTGCCAAAGCTGCTTGAAACCAGCTAGGAGATAAGGCTTATGACGTCTCGCGACGAGTCAATAGATGTCGAAGCGGTTGCGCCGTGGTGGCACACGGTGCTGCTAGTTGGGTTGGTTGGACTGTTATCCGTTCAAAGCGCGATGAATCATGGGTTGCCGGGCTTCGCTCTGCCAGGACTCGATATCAGGCTTTCGAGATACCTGTGCGTCATCGTGATGGAGTGGGTCCTGCTCTTATTCATCTGGCTGGGGATGAAGGGGCGTGGGATTTCGATGCATAGCCTGATTGGCGGCCGATGGGCGACGGCAGGCAGCTTTTTCAAAGACCTGGGGCTGGGGGTTGCTTTTACAGCGGTAGGTATCGTAGTGATTGGGGCGATTTCGCACTTAGTGGGCGGCAATACCGACAAGACGGTGGAGGCGATGATGCCGAAGACTCTCGTACAGGTGGTCGTGTGGGTGGCGCTTTCAGCTACGGGGGGATTTTGCGAGGAGTTTATTTTCCGCGGCTATCTGATGCGGCAGTTTCGCGCATGGAGTGGGAGCTGGGTGGTTGGGGTGATAGCACAGGGCGTCGCATTTGGACTCGCCCATGGCTACTACCTGCGGGCGATGATTGCCATTGCAACTTATGGATGGCTGCTGGGATTGCTGGCACACTGGCGCAAGAGCCTGCGGCCAGGGATGATCGCACACGCATTGCAAGATACACTGGGCGGCGTACTGGGATATTTGACCGTGAAGTAGGTTTCTATATTTAGTCGGAGGCTCCATACATGGGCTTCGCTCCATGCTGGTATAGGGCACACCTTTGGTGCTTGGGGTTGTAGTTGTAAAGTTCGGGCGGGAGTGCGAATGCGGGTTTGGTGGTGGGTCCTCCGATTGCGTACGGTTGCGGTGGAGATTTTAGGGCGGGCTTTTAGCCCTTTGAATTTGGGGCTGTCGTAACCCAGGGCGTTGCCCTGGGCTGTGATGTGGCCGCGCCGTTGGCGCTAAACAAGGGCAAAAGCAGAAGCAGATTCCCTGCGGGAATGGAAGAAAGAGAGGCAAGAGCAACGGCAAGGGCCAATTATTTATCTGTGGTCACTTTGCAGTCGGAGAGCGTGTAGTGCCACACCTCGTGGTGACTTTCCCGGTTGACAACACCCTGCGCTGGAATTTGAAAGCCACCGACATTCTGGTAGGTGTAGTTGAAGAGGAGGCGATTTCCGGCCTTGAAATTTCCGTCCTCGCCCATCGTCCACGAGCCCAGAAGGAAGCCTTGGGGGCCGGGATGGAACTCGAATTCATTGCGGTCGGAATCGGCGCCTTTGGCCGCCATGCTTTGAAGGCTCATGTCGCGCGTGAGCATCATCGCGAGGTCAAAGGTCTGGACTTTGAATTCGAGTTTGTAGCCTAAGGTGGATGATTCAAAGTGGACAGGTGTGCCCGTGGACGGGAGCAAGGCATTGTTGCTGGCGACCAGCCAAGTGCGCAGGTTGAATCGAACAGCGTGTTTGAGGAGGCCCTCGGCCATCCCTCCGTGAGGAAGTTTCTGCTCCTGCTCTTCTGTCATGCCGGATGACATGATCGCGTCTCCGCGCGTTACTGTTACGCGGTTGGGAATGGGCTGAATGAACTTCTCGATTTCGTCATCCGTTCCTTCATCCCCGACGCGATACGTTTCTGCCCAATGTTTCTTCCAGTCGAAGTCCACCCTGCAATCGAAGGACTTCAAATTCCGGTCGAAGGGAGTGTCGTATTTCGAGCGTGCCTGCTGGAGCAGCGCAGCGTCGTCGCTGGTTGATTGCGCGTTACATAATGAGGTGCAAAGGCAGAGTGCGATAGTCGCGGACAGTATTCGCATGAGGCATCGTAACCGAGAAAGTTAGGATAAGTCGTCGAGCATGGCTTGCATCTCGCTGGCGGCGTGGGAGTTGTGGGTGCGGTCGGCGGCGAGGAGGCCGGATTCGAGGCGGGTGCGGGCTTCGTCGGGGCGGCCGGCTTTTAGGAGTTCCTGGGCGGACATCTGGTAGGCGGGGACGTAATCGGGGGTGGTTTGGACGATGTGGTCGTACTCGGCTAGGGCTTCGGCCTGACGGCCCTCGGCGGCGTAGGCCATCGCGAGGCCGTAGCGGGCGAAGGCTTCTTCGGGGTTGTGGGAGAGGATTTCCTGTAGCGCAGCGATCTTGTCCATAGGGTTAGGATGCGGGACAGGCGGGGGAAATGCAAAAGGGGGTGGTGGTTCCCAGGTCCGAGAATCCGGACCCGGGGCACCCGGCTGTGTTGGTGTTCCCCGGATTTGTGGTGGCGTGGGAAGGAAACAAGCAACAGCAAAGGCAACTGCCAATACGGGGATCTCTCCGCTGCGGCGGCAAAGTGCGCTGCCTCCGGTCGAGATGACAGTTTTTTGGGGTGCGTTGAGGAGTGCAAAGCGGGGATTTGACGGGAGATTTAGAATGGAGAGATGAGTGAAGGGCAGATTGCACGGGCTGTGTGTGAGTCGCAGGCCGAACGAAGTGAGATTGTTTTTCCCGGTGATACGAATGCGCTGGGGAATTTGTTTGGCGGACGGTTGATGCAGTTTATCGACCTGGTGGG
>Ga0302315_10005158_pt1 | contig 11199 bp, 9 predicted proteins | sample III_Palsa_N3_1_FD_200532 | JGI IMG/M metagenome (GOLD analysis project Ga0302315, IMG submission 200532) | Peat permafrost microbial communities from Stordalen Mire near Abisko, Sweden - III_Palsa_N3_1 | ecosystem: Environmental > Terrestrial > Soil > Palsa > Peat permafrost | place: Sweden... | reverse complement strand
CAGCCGCGCTCGCGCAGGCCACATGGCCGACACCCGTGGACCGAAGCGCGCGGTTCTGACAGGCCTAGCAATGTGCGGTGTCAGTGGGCTGCTGCTGATGCTCGGCGCACTGGCGGCAGCAATCCCCGCGCTGAGCCTGGGCCTGATTCTCATCGCACGACTGGCCCTGGGCTGCGCTGAAAGCTGCGTCGGTACCGGCGCCATCGCCTGGGGCATGGGCCAGGTCGGGCACCAGCATACGGCGCGAATCATCTCTTGGAACGGCGTGGCGACCTACGGTGCCATCGCTGCCGGCGCCCCGCTCGGCGTGCTGATCGCGCACAGCTTTGGCTTCGCCGCCATTGGTGCCGTGTCGCTGATCATGATGGTGATCGCCTTTCCACTGGCCCGGCGCAAGCGCGCCACGGCCGTCGCCGTTGGCGAACGCTCCTCGATTCGCAGCGTGGCCGCGCGCGTGGTGCCGCACGGCATCGGCCTGGCGCTGGGCTCGCTCGGCTTCGGCTGCATCGCCACTTTCATTACCCTGCTCTACATTACCCATGGCTGGACCGGCGCGGCGCTGACGCTGAGCATCTTCGGCGTGATGTTTGTCGGTACGCGCTTCGTGTTTGGCAACATGATCAACCGTGTCGGCGGCTACCGTGTAGCCATGGTGTCGTTTGCGGTCGAGGCGATCGGCCTGGCCACACTCTGGCTGGCCAGCGACATGCGCCTGGCCGCCGTAGGCGCGGCGGTGGCGGGAATGGGGTTTTCGCTGGTATTCCCCGCCCTGGGGGTGGAAGCCGTCAACCGCGTGCCGGAAAACAGTCGCGGCGCCGCCATCGGCGTGTTTTCGGGCTTTCTTGATGTTGCCATGGTTGCCGTCGGACCGCTCGGTGGCTGGATCGCGTCGGGTATGGGCTTCAGCAGCGTCTATGGTTTCGCTGCGCTGGCCGCCGTGGTGGCCATAGCATTGACGCTGCTACTGAAAACCCAGGCCGAGCGTCGCTTGAGCAAGGCTGCCGGGTGAGCATTTCACGGATCACAGCGAGTTGAGCTGCCGCTCGACAGCAGATCGAAGGCACGCATGGCGCACACGCTGGCGCCTTCACTCCACACGTCGACGAAATACGCTTTAATACGCGCAGCAGACTTGATGTGGATGGTGCAACGCGTGGCCTCTGAGATTGAAGAGCGGCGCATGGACGTAGCCGATTTGGAAATCGGCATGTTCGTGTGCCGGCTGGACCGGCCCTGGGAAGAAACCTCTTACCCGTTGCAGGGTGTGGAGCTGTTGACCGAGGAGGATCTCGGCACCATCCGTGAGCTTTGCGAATACGTCTTCATCGACGCGCGACGGCAGATCTCGATGGAACGACCCACGGCGCTCACCCGCACTCGGCTTGACGAATCGCGTTTCGACGGATCGATCAAATACGAGAACAAGGCGCAAGTTCACGAGGAAGCGCCGCGCGCCCGCGAAGCGTTCAACAACGCCACCGCGATGGTCGACCGCATTTTCGAGGACGTCACCAGCGGCCGCGAGCTGTCGGTGGAACACGTCGAGAATGCCGTGCGTCCGCTGGTCGCAAGCGTTTTGCGCAGCGCGGATGCATTTTTCTGGATCGAGGGCCTGAAAGGTCACGACAGCTATTCCTACAGCCATGCCATCGGCTGTAGCGCGTTGGCCGCGGCCTTCGGCCGCCATATGGGTTTTGCCGAAGACACCATCATCAGCCTGGCCGCCGGCGGCCTGCTGATGGATATCGGCAAGACCAAATTGCCGCAGTCCCTGCTCCAGGGCACCGGCAAGCTGACCCCCGCCAAGTGGACAAAGCTGAAGTCGCACGTGGCGCGCGGCATGAAGATTGTCGACGAGTCGGGTATCACCGATCAGGACGTGCTCGATATCGTGCGCACCCATCACGAGCGCATGGACGGCAGCGGCTACCCGGACGGCCTGGCCGGCGACCTGATCCCGATTACCGGGCGCATGCTCGGCATCATCGACGCTTACGACGCCATGATCAGCCCTCGCCCCTACCGTGCCGCCATTTCCCGCCATCAGGCGCTGCGCCAGATCTACGCCGGTCGCGATACGCTTTTCCAGACCGAACTGGTCGAGCAGTTTCAGGTGTGCCTGGGCGTCTACCCCACCGGCTCGCTGGTCGAGCTGAGCACCGGCGAGGTGGCCGTCGTGATGGCGCAGAACCAGGTGCGCCGCCTGCGCCCGAAGGTGGTCATCCTCACCGACGCGGAAAAGCAGCCGGTGAACGATTTTCGCCAGCTCGATCTGATGAATCAGGGTGACGTAGTGAAGCCTTCACCCAAGGACAAGAAAAAGGTTCCAAGCACCGTCACGCGCGTCATCGACATCGTGCGCAGCCTGACCTCCGGCGACTACGGCATCAACGCCGCCGAGCTGTTTCTGCATTGATGAGGATTCCCGAGCGATGATGAATCGGGAACCCCTCTTTGCAGCGATCCAGACGCAGGCGGAACTGGCCGCGGCCGAAGCGAGCAGCTTCGCCGTCGTTATCGTGCGGGTGCGCGGACTGCGTGATATCACGCTACGCTTCGGCTATGCCCAGGGTGAGCAGGCCGAGGAACGCGCCCGCGTGCTGATCGAGCAGTCCGTGCGTCCAGTGGACCACGTCTTCCGCGCCGGCGACGACAGCTTCGCGCTGATCCTTCCTGGCATGCGTCATCAAAACCATACTTTGCTCGCGGCGACACGGCTGATTCGCGCTTTCGAGCTGCCGATGAACGCCGGCACGACGCCGTGGCACGGCCACGCCATCATGGGCATTGCGCTCTATCCACAGGACGGCACGGATGCTGACGCCCTGTGCCGACATGCGGAGATGGCGCTGGACGAAGCGATGCGCCGCGGCGACCAGTTCGCGTTCTACCAGCCGCAGGACAAGCAGGTAGAGATCGTCCACGAAGAGCTCCGCGACGCAATCGATACCAATCGCCTGCGCGCGTATTTTCAGCCCGTACGGGACCTGCAGCGTCATCGGGTGGCGGGCGTCGAATCGCTGGCACGCTGGACCAGCGAGCAGCACGGCGACGTATCGCCCGCCAACTTCGTGCCTTTCGCCGAACAAAGCGATCTGATCTCGGCGCTGACCCGCTGGAGCATCAACGCGACGCTGCGCCATGCTGCACCGTTGCGCGGTGCGCCAGGGCTGACGTTTGCGATCAATTTTTCGCCTCGCGTGTTTTCCAAGTCCGGCATCGTCGAACAGCTGATGGACGCGCTGGACATCTGGGGCGTGCCACCTACCAGCATCATCGCCGAGGTGACCGAAACCGCCCTGGTCAATGATCTCGAGTCGAGCTTGAGGGTACTCGCCCGGCTGCGCGATCGCGGCGTCGGCATCGCCATCGACGACTTCGGCACGGGCTATGCCTCGATCGCCTACCTGCGCAAGTTTCCGGCGACCGAACTGAAGATCGACCAGTCGCTGATCGCCGACATGCGCGACGACGTGCAGACCGCCAAGCTGGTTCGCGCGATCGTCAACATGTCCCACCATATGGATCTGACGGTGGTCGCCGAGGGCGTGGAAGATCAGGTTACGCAGGATCTGCTGGCCGACATGGGCTGCGACTACGGCCAGGGTTATCATCTGGGACGACCGGAGCCGGCCGCCGATTTCGTGGCGCGTTTCAAGGCGATGCCGACCCTCTCGGCATCCGAACAACTCCGGCCGGACAACACATGAGCCGAAGCGTGGACGGCAAGCCTGGCCAACCGCTTTGCGGGTCCTCCCATGGCTGTCGCTGAGGCGCGCCGTTTCGGGTTCGCGCTGGAACGTGTCGGCAAACGCTACGGCGCGGTGATCGCGTTGAATCAAGTCGATATCGATTTCGCCGCAGGCAGCACCACCGCTCTGATCGGCAGCAGCGGCTCAGGCAAGTCGACCGTGCTGCGGCTGCTGCTGGGGCTGGACTATCCCGACGAGGGTACGGTTCGCGTCGACAGCCAGTCGCTGGATCCATCACGGGTGCTGGAACTGCGACGGCGCGTCGGCTACGTGATCCAGGAGGGCGGACTGTTTCCGCATCTGACCGTATCCGGCAACCTGGCCCTGCTGCCACGGTATCTCGGATGGCGCGCACAGCGGGTCCAGGAGCGCGCGGAAGAGCTCGCGGCGTTGACCCATCTGCCGCTCAACGTACTCGAGCGCTATCCCGCCGAGCTGTCCGGCGGACAGCGCCAGCGCGTGGCGCTGATGCGCGCGCTGATGGCCGACCCCGATGCGCTGCTGCTGGACGAACCGCTCGGCGCGCTCGATCCCATCGTACGGCACGAGCTGCAGGACGAGCTGAAGCGCATTTTCGCGCAGCTCGGCAAGACGGTGATCATCGTCACGCACGACCTGGCCGAAGCCGCCTGGTTCGCCGACCGACTGGTACTGATGCGCGACGGCGGCGTCGTGCAGGACGGCACGCTGCAGGCGCTGCTCGATCGCCCCGCCGATCCCTTCGTCACCCGCTTTGTCGAAGCGCAGCGTCGCCTTCCCGAGATGCGATCGTGAGCGCGCTGATGCGTTGGTGCGCCGCACTGCTGGTGCTGCTGATCGTGCCGACATTCGTGCAGGCCAAGCCGGTGCGCATCGGCTCGAAGGTGTTTACCGAATCGGTGATCCTGGGCGAACTGGCCAAGGCCACTGCGCAGCAGGCCGGCGTCGACGCCGTGCACCAGCGCGAGCTGGGTGGCACCAGCGTGCTGTGGAAGGCGCTGCAGCAGGGCGATATCGACGTCTATTCCGAATACACCGGCACCATCACCCACGAATTGCTGAAAAACGTGGCGCCCGATGCCGACATACCTACCCTGCGCGCGCGGCTGCAGCCACTGGGCATCGGCATCACCGATTCGCTGGGCTTCAACAACACCTATGCGCTGGGCATGCTGGCAGACAAGGCGGCGCAGCTGCATATCAGCCGCCTGTCCGATCTGGTCGCGCATCCCGAACTGCGCTTCGGCTTCTCCAACGAGTTCATCGATCGCGCGGACGGCTGGCCCGGCATTCGCCAGCGTTACGGATTGCCGCAGGCACAGGTGCGCGGACTCGACCACGCGTTGTCGTATCGCGCGGTAGCCAGCGGCGCGGTCGACGCCATCGACCTCTACAGCACCGACGCGGAAATCCCCTACTACCATCTGCGCACGCTGGACGACGATCGCCACTATTTTCCGCGCTACGAGGCGGTATACCTGTACCGGCTGGCGCTTGCGCAAAGCGCGCCACGCTTCGTCACCGCGCTGCAAAAGCTCGCCGGCCGCATCGACGAAAACACCATGCAGCAGATGAACGCCAAGGTGAAGCTGCAGGGTATGAAAGAAGATGTCGTGGTGGCCGCATTTCTCGGCATCCGCGCCGATACCAGCGCCGACAAGGGCCTTGCCGCACGACTGCTGCAGACGAGCATCGAGCACATCAAGCTGGTGATGCTGTCGCTGGGGCTGGCCGTGCTGCTGGCGATTCCACTGGGCATTCTAGCCGCTCGGCTGAAGCGGCTGGGGCAAGTGGTGATCGGGTTAACCGGCATTCTGCAGACCGTGCCGTCGCTGGCGATGTTCGTTTTCATGATCCCGGTGTTCGGCATCGGTACCTGGCCGGCCGTCGCCGCGCTGTTCCTGTACAGCTTGCTGCCGATCGTGCGGAACACGCACGCGGGCCTGGCCGGCATTGCGCCGGAACTGCGTGAATCGGCCGCGGCCATGGGCCTGCCTCGCGGCGTGCGGCTGCGCCGAATCGAGCTGCCGCTGGCGACCCGTTCGATCCTCGCTGGCATCAAAACCGCGGCGGTGATCAACGTGGGCACGGCAACGCTGGCTGCGCTGATTGGCGCCGGCGGCTACGGCCAGCCGATACTCACCGGTATTCGACTAGACAACATTGGCCTGATTCTGGAAGGGGCCATTCCGGCGGCGATTCTGGCATTGCTGGCACAAGGGATATTCGAAGGCATCGAACGCTGGCTGACCCCACGCGGGCTGCGGCTGCAGGCGCGGCAATAGTCGTAGCGGTTGCTGATGTCGCAGGGCTGCCGCATGACGAAACCGGCCCCGTCGCGCATGCGACCATCGGTTATTCGAATCAAGGTTCAACGCATGCAGCACGACCGTAAAACTTACTCGCCCCGCATCGCCATCATCGGCGCAGGAATGGCCGGCATCAGCTGCGCGCACGCACTGCAGCAGCAAGATCTTGCTGTCACACTGTTCGATAAAAGCCGCGGCATCGGCGGCCGTCTCGCTACCCGACGCACCGATGGAGGCGACAGCTTCGACCATGGCGCGCAGTACATCACCACGCGCTCGGCCGATTTCAGCGCTTTCATCGACAGGCTTCGACATGACGGCGCTGCGGCCGAATGGCAGCCGCGCCTGGGCACCGACGCGGAGCATCACCCGTGGTTTGTCGGTACGCCCGGCATGAGTGCGCTGCTGAAACCGCTGGCGGAAAAGCTCGACATCCGCCTCAGCACGACAGTCAGCACGCTGGAGAAAAGCGGAAATGCCTGGCAACTGCACAGGGCCGACGGCGCACTGTCCGAACCGTACGACGTGGTGATCAGCACGGCGCCGCCCGTGCAAACGCGTGCGCTTTTTGCAGACGACCCGTTAATGCAAACCTCGCTGGATGCGGTAAGCATGGCGCCTTGCTGGACGCTGATGATCGCGTTCACCGCGCCGCTCGATGTGGACTTCGACGCGCGCCGTTTCGACACTGGCGCCATCTCCTGGCTGGCACGGCAGGCGTCACGGCCTGAGCACGGCGGGAATCGCCACGCCTGGGTGGTTCATGCGGGTGCCGAGTGGAGCGCCGAGCATCTGGAGCTGACGTTCGAGCGGGCAGCAAGCGCGATGCAGCAGGAGCTGGCTCACGCCGTTGGTCAGGCATTGCCAGACACTATCGTCGTCCAGGCACACCGCTGGCGCTACGCGATGACCTCGCAGGCGCTTGGCCAGCCTTTTCTCGCCAACACCGATCGCAGCCTGTTCGCCGGCGGCGACTGGTGCCTTGGCGCGAGCGTGGAGTGCGCGTATCGGAGCGGTGTGGCGATCGCCGAAGCCGTCTCGACGAGGCTGCGCACCGACTGACCGCGCCGTTGCACGACTTTCATTCTGTCTGACGAAACACCGAATACCGCGGCAAATGGCCGTCCAAATATCGCTGTCGGTTGACAATCCGTATCGCTCGTGTCGACCATGGGCGTCTGCTTACTCCAAGAAACCACTTCTCATGTCCAAACAGCCCGCGCTGGCAATCGTCTACGAGCACCCCGAATGGTTCAAGCCGCTATTCGCCGCACTGGATCGCCGCAGCGTCGACTATCAGGCCTTTGCATTCGAGAACCACCAGTTCGACCTGTCCGAACGGCACGCGCCGGCGCCGGTCGTGTTCAGCCGTCTGGCGATGAGTTCGTTTCTGCGCCAGGACGAACACCCGATCTTTTACGCGCAGGCGCTGTACGCGCACTGGGAGTTGAACGGCGCGCACGTGATCAACGGCAGCAAGGCGCTGGCGATCGATGCGAACAAGGCGCGGCAACTTTCTGTCATACAGTCGCTGGGGCTGGATATTCCCGCGACCCGCGTGGTGCACCGCCAAGCCGACATCGTCGCTGCAACGCAAGGCCTGCGCTTTCCGGTCATCGTGAAGGTGAATATCGGCGGCTCGGGCGCCGGCGTGTCTCGCTACGACAGCGTCGACGAGCTGAAGCAGGCCGTGGCGAATGGCAACACGCCCAAGGGCATCGACAGCGTGCTGCTGGTACAGGAATACGTGCCGGCGAAGGACAAGCACATGGTTCGCATGGAAACGCTGGACGGCAAGTTTCTTTATGCGATCTCGCTCAACACCGACGGCGGCACATTCGACCTCTGCCCTGCCGACGTGTGCATGATCGACAAGCCCACCGTTACCGTGCAGGAGTTCAAGCCCGATGCGCAGGCCATCAAGGCGGCCGAGGCGATTGCACGGGCATCAAACCTGGATATCGGCGGCATCGAATTCATGATCGACGAGCGCGACGGCGCGCGCCGCTTCTACGACATCAACGGGCTCTCCAATTTCGTGGCCGATCCGCTCAACGTGCTGGGCTGGGACCCGCACGAAAAGCTGGTCGACTATCTGATCAACGTCATCGCATCCCAGCGGGAGAAGGCAGCATGAAGTACGGATTCTGGGCACCTGTATTCGGCGGTTGGCTGCGCAATATCCGCAATGAAAACATGGAGGCGAGCTGGGACTATCTCAGCAAGCTGTGCATTCGCGCCGAGCAGATCGGTTACGATCTGACCCTGGTCGCCGAGCTGAATCTGAACGACATCAAGGGCATCAACGAACCGGCGCTCGACGCCTGGTCCAGCGCTGCCGCGCTGGCCGCGGTGACGAAAAAGCTGGAAATCATGGTCGCCGTGCGGCCGAATTTTCATCAGCCCGCGCTGTTCGCTAAGCAGGCCGCAAACATCGATCGCATCTCCGGCGGGCGGCTAGCGCTCAACGTGGTGTCGTCTTGGTGGGCCGACGAGGCCACGCAGTACGGCCTGCAGTTCGATCAGCACGACGATCGCTACGGCCGCACCAACGAATGGCTGCAGGTGGTCGACGGACTGTGGACGCAGACACCGTTCAATTTCAGCGGCGAGCGCTACCAGCTGAAGGATGCGATCTGCGAGCCCAAGCCGATCTCTTCACCGCGCCCAACCATCTACGCCGGCGGCGAATCCGAAGCGGCCAAGACCATGATCGCGCAGCGCTGCGACGCGTACGTCATGCATGGCGACGAGCCGGCCTTCATCGCCGAAAAAATCGCCGACATGCGCGCCCGCCGCGAACGCGAAGGGCTGCCGCCGATGGTCTACGGCATGGCGGCCTACGCCATTGTCCGCGACACCGAGGCCGAGGCGCTGGCCGAGGTCGAACGCATCACCGCACTGGACCCGGAAGCGGCCGGCTTCGCCAACTTCGAACAGTGGCTCTCCGGCACCCAGCTGGAGCGCGAGATGAAGATCAAGGAATACTCGGTTTCCAATCGCGGCCTGCGTCCGGGCCTGATCGGCACACCCGACCAGGTGCGCGCACGCATCGAGGAGTTCTCCGCGGTCGGTCTCGATCTGCTGCTGCTGCAGATGAGCCCGCAGCTGGAAGAAATGGAGCGTTTTGCCTCACAGGTGATTTCGCCCTCGGTCATGCACGCCTGACGCGGAGGAACCGAGAAGCTTTGGCAGACAGTGCCCCGCAGCGGCCGACCAGGACGTCGCGAACCATCCAGAGCCGATCAACTACCTGGTTCGTTTGAGCTACCTGCCTGCTTGATGGCTGTCGATGTGCCTTTCCCAGATTGATCGCAGAAGCTTCTCGAACATCGAGCCGCCAAAAACGCCGGTCAGCAGCTCGTGGAAGGTGTTCAAGAGCGCAACAAGAATGGTCGAGGCCTGCACGGCTTCTTGCTCGGCAAGGATGGTAGCCAGGCTCGCGAACTTGCCAGAATGGTGCTCGGGATCATGGGCATGGGCGAGGCAGGGATGATCTTCGGCCGCCAGCTCCAGGCTTCTTCGATATAGCGCGGCAACACCTCTCTCCTCAAACATGGGTTCGAGCGCTGCCTCCAGCTCCTGCCATATCGCTACAGCAAGAGCGGCTATCGCGCTCGGATCGGCACTATGACCGACCCGCGTGGCGAGCATCATGCGGATACCGTGTGGATCATCATTCCGCAACTTCATGCATGCATGACCCATGGAGAACGCGACACGCGCTCCTGCACGCGTTAATTAAATCGATTCAAGTGAGCACAAAGTACGCAAAAAGTAAAAATAGTTTTAAGTGCCGACGCATCAGACACAGTGGCGACATACTCATCGCCCGCACAGTACCGCAACCAAATGATCAACTCACGACGTCGACTCGGTTGCTACGCGGTAATCCATCGGCAGCGTGACGACGAATTCGCTGCCGAGATTTCGCCCGGCGCTGTTTCCCGTCACCGTTCCCTGGTGCGCCTCCACCAGTTCGCGAACCACGGCCAGCCCGATTCCGAGTCCACCGCTGGAGTGGTCGAGCGCACGCGCGTCCTGCACAAACAGGTCGAAGACGTGCGGCAACGCTTCGGCTGAAATGCCGATACCGTTATCGGACACAATGATTGCCATGGACCGGTCACGTACCACCAGCGCAAGCGCAATCTCACCGCCCTGCGGTGTGTACTTGGACGCGTTATCCAGCAAATTGCTGAAAATCTGCGTCAGCCTTACGCGGTCTCCCTGAAACTTCAACGGTGACGCGGGCAGTTCGACCGTTATCCGCTGACCTCTGGACTCCATGAGTGGACGGCAGGTCTCCAGCGCCAGCCTCAACACGCCGATGATGTCCACGCTGCTGCGCTCCAGCCGCAGCTTTCCTGTGCGGATACGCGAGCCATCGAGGAGGTCGCTGATCAGGCGCGACATGTGCGTTACCTGATCGTCAATAATCACCTGCAGGCGCGCCAGCGAGAGTTCATCGTTGGTCTGTCGATCGATCAGCAGGCTGGCGGCCAGACGTATCGGCGTCAGCGGATTGCGCAACTCGTGCGCCACCATCGCCATGAATTTGATCTGCTGGCGGTGCGCCTCGCGCGCATGAACCTCCAGCTCCTGCGCCGTGAGCGCCGCAATGACCAGTTTTTCATTGGCCTCGCGCAATTGGTTGAGCCGACCATCCTCGGCTGACGGCACCGACTCGTGATGCACCAACGGCATCAGATGCGCGGTGGCCGAACGCGGTCCTGGATCGCCGGAGAGCGTGCGGTCGTGAAACTGAAAACCGCCGGGCCCGCGGCCCTTGGCTTGGTACGTGGCCACGTCGGCGCGATCGATCAGGGTTGCCATGTCGAGGCCGTCTTCCGGATACATGGCAATGCCGACGCTGGCGGAGAGCTGCAGTTTCACGTCGCCCACGGAACTGGGCGCAGCGATGGCTGCGAGCAGTGCATCGGCGATGCGCGCCGCATCGGACGCCTGCGGAACATCGGTAAGCAGCACCAGAAACTCGTCGCCGCCATGCCGGCTGACGGTGTCCCCCTCCTGCAGCACCGACTCCAGCCGACCTGCCACCAGCTTCAGCACGGCGTCTCCGCCGGCGTGACCGAGCGCGTTGTTGATCTGCCGGAAGTGATCGAGGTCGATAAACAGCATGGCTAGCCGCGCGTTAC
>Ga0302315_10005157_pt1 | contig 11200 bp, 16 predicted proteins | sample III_Palsa_N3_1_FD_200532 | JGI IMG/M metagenome (GOLD analysis project Ga0302315, IMG submission 200532) | Peat permafrost microbial communities from Stordalen Mire near Abisko, Sweden - III_Palsa_N3_1 | ecosystem: Environmental > Terrestrial > Soil > Palsa > Peat permafrost | place: Sweden... | reverse complement strand
CTTTCTATAAATAAAAATTTATCAAATATTGTATGTTGTTATAATCTTCCAAAATTAAATTATAATATTAATGTTTGGTTTACACATAAAATCGATTGTGAAAATTTTATTGAAAATATTATGTTTATAACAAAACAATCACCAGATTTTAAATTTAATAATAATATTATATTATTAGGAATAATTTTATTAGATAAAATAAAATTAAATATTTATTTATCAGATGTTTATCCAGTAAATGATTTTTCTATAAATTTATTATCTTATGATGGTAAAAACTTAAAATTAGAAGAAATTTTAACAATTGATAGCAAATTATCAATTGATCAAAATACTGGAAATTATCAGATTACAATAGGAAATATGATGTTTTTCTCTAAACCTTTAGAATTTACTATTGATTCTATTATTTCACAAATTAAAAGGAAAAAATTTGTATTATTATATGATTACTTTACTATTGATGGTATTAAAATGAAAAAATTTCATGATTTAAGAAATAAAGGATTTAAAGAAGTTTATTATTTTTGGACTGAATATTAATTTATTACAATTGTTTATCGTAAGCGACTACACACAGCATATGGATTGACACAAGACTTTCCTGTAGTAGGATCATAAAATCTAGAATTTCCGTTTTCTTTTGATCCATAATTATTTTCTTTACACCATTTACTTTGTTTTTCTTTTACATCCATAACACATCTTTCATATTTAGATGGAGATTCTTTATTACCCAAAGAATGATATTTTTTATTATTTTTATTATGACCAATTTTCCCACATCGTGAACATTTATTTTTATTCGGTGATCGTTTTGGAGATTTTTTTGGCATTCTTAATATAATAATAAAGAAATTAATATTTATAAATTATATTTATTATTTATAAATATAATATGGGTGCTTTACTAACAACTGAAGAAAATTTAATTAAAAACGAAATTATCAATAAAGAAAGTGATAATAAAGACGGTATTTTAATTATCAATAATAAAGAAATTGATAATAAAGACGATATTTTAGTTGATACGACATCAATTAAAGATGATATTATAAAAGTTGAAACCTATTTAATTAGTATTGATCAAATAGGTAAATGTATTTTTGAAAATGAGAATAATGCTATCCAATATGTAATGGATTATTCAAAAAAATATATGAATGATCATTATTTAGTAGAAGTAATTAATAATGATGATAATATAACCATATATAATATAATGAAACCGTTATTTAACTTTATTATGAATTATGAAATTTTAGTTTCAAGTATTACTATCACCAAATTACCATATTATAAACATTAATTTTTTAAAATAGTTAAACTTTTGATCGTTTATAAAAAATAAGTTTAAATTATTTTATTAACATTTTTAAACTTATGATCATTTTTAATAGTTAAACTTTGATCGTTTTAAAATATTTTTAATAATTTAATTGTTAAATAGTTTAATTGTTAAAATGTTTAATTGTTAAACATTTTTAATTTTATTCATTTCTATTTTATAAAATATTTATTTTTATAAAACATTTTCTAATTTTTAATTTTTAATAGTTTAACAAACGAACGATCATTAAAGTTAAATTTTTAGAAGTTTAAAAAACGAACGATCATTAAAGTTAAATTTTTAGAAGTTTAAAAAACGAACGATCATTAAAGTTAAATTTTTTAATAGTTTAATTCTATTTTATAAAATATTTATTTTTATAAAACATTTTCTAAATTTTAATTTTTAAAAGTTTACCAAACGAACGATCATTAAATTTTTATTATTTATTATTTTAAACTTTTGATCGTTTTAAACTTTTGATCATTTATTCTTTATGTTCTGAAATAGATTTATATAATTCTTGATTTTTCTTTATTATATTTTCATAAATTTTAATAATATCGTTCATATTATTACTATTAAAAACATTAAATAATAAATATCGATCGTAATCATTATATTGTAAATATTCATATAAAGATGGAATTGTATAATCATTATCTGTAATAAATAATAACATGAATGGATAACTTTCTAATCTAAAATTTAATCCTACGTAAACGTGAAATTCTGTATCATATCCTATTATTTTAAAATTAAAATGAAAAGCATCATTTTCTGATCCAAAATGAAGTCCTCTTGTTATATATAATTTTTCATTTTTGTTTTCAGATTTGAATTTTTTGAATAAATATTCTTCTGATATAAAAACTAAACTTCTATCTATTTCTGGTATTGATTGAGTTAATATTTGATTTAAGTTATCTTGTATTAATTTTGTATGTGATGAAAAACTCATTAAATTATAAATTTAAATAATTAAAATATATTTTAAAATAATTAAAGTTAAAATGATCAAAGTTGAATAAAAATAAAATGATCAAAGTTAAATAAAAATAAAGATTATAAAATTATAATCTTTATTTTTATTAAGAGATGTCAAATCAGTAGATTTATATAAATTAAAAAATGTTTAAAATAAAAGAAATATTATATAATTATAAACTATAGATAAATTAAAAAATATAAATTATTTTGTTTATTATTAATTTCACTAATAAAAATTTTAATATTGTCAATATCAGAAACAATTTATAATTAAAATAAATTAAAAAGTTAAAATGATCAAAAATTAAACAATTAAAATAAAATGTTTGAATTAATTAATAATAATTATTAATTAATATTTTAATTTTCTGAATCCCAAACTAACATGAGTTGAATTAATTGTATTTAATTTTTTACAAACAAATTGATTTTGTTCATTAAAGTAATATATTTTATTAATTTTAATTTTTGATGAAATGGAATTCATGAATTTAATACAATTAGAACAAGGCATTGAACTAGCATAATTTCCATTTCTATCAATTCGTATAACAAGAAGATTAACTTCATAAAATACACGGCGATAATTTCCCTTTACTTCTTTGATCATTAGACTTATTTTCATTGCGTTCTTTATTATTAAAACGAATAGAAACAGAAGATTTATTTTTACACAAAAACCTAGACTTAAACATTTGCTTATGAAACTTCATAATAGTATTAACTTCAGAATGAATACTTGGGAAATTCATTCCTTCCATTCGTGAACGTGAATAATTATTTGATGAGCTCAAAATCTTTCTACCTGTGAAAATACAGGATGAATGTAGAGATGAAAGATCAGAATTATTACAAATATGAGTAAGTGAATTACACATTTTTTCAAACTTAGGAGATAACATTGTATGATATATTTTAATAATAATTATATTAAATAATTTATAAAAATCAGTTTTTCTTAATAATAGAAAAAAAAGTTTATGATTTTTAAAGATCTTAATTAATATTAAATGAAATCATTTAAAATTAGACAAAAAAATGGTGAACATACAAAAATACATCATAATAATGAAAAAAAACATCTTGATCACATCAAACATTTAGAATCTAAAGTAAATCATTTAACAGATTCGGTATTAGAGTTAGAAGAACAGTTAAAATTTTATAGAAATAGTGAGAATCAAGAAAAACTCAGAAAAGAAAATGAAATTAAAAAACAAAATTTAATTAGTAAAAAATTAGAAATTGAAAAATTAAAAAAAGAAAACTTAAATCGAATCGAGAAAGAAAGATTAAATCAAATTGAGATTAAAAGATTAGAACAAGAAAAATTAGAACAAATTGAGAAATTAGAGAAAGAACAAATTGAGATTAAAAGATTAGAAAAAGAAAAATTAGAACAAATTGAGAAAGAAAGATTAGAACAAGAAAAATTAGAACAAATTGAGAAATTAGAGAAAGAAATATTAGAACAAATTGAAAAAGAAAAATTAGAACAAATTGAGAAATTAGAGAAAGAACAAATTGAGAAATTAGAACAAATTGAGAAATTAGAGAAAGAACAAATTGAGAAAGAAAGATCAGAACAAATTGAGAAATTAGAAAAAGAACAAATTGAGAAATTAGAGAAAGAACAAATTGAGAAATTAGAGAAAGAACAAATTGAGAAATTAGAGAAAGAACAAATTAAGAGATTAGAACAAGAAAAATTAGAACAAATTGAGAAAGAAAGATTAAAACAAAAAAAAATAGAAAAAGAAAAAATAGAAAGAAAAAAACAAATAGAAAAAGATAAAATGAAATTCAAAAAGAATAAAAAAAACTGATTTTCTAAAATTTTATGAATAATAATTCATTCATAAAATTATAGAAATGTGTGATCTTAACACAATTATTTTATTAAAAAATTTAATTGGTGGTGAACAATCGGTTATTGTGAGTGAATATTATGATGAAGTTATTGATCTTAGAATTAAATATTTAAATACTGAATATAAAACAAAAATTTCTTCATCAACTTTGATAATGTATTTAAGTTCATTAATTGGTCTTCCTTGTGATAAATGTAAATTTTCTTTAGAAAATGGAACTATTTGTAATTCTGTGAATAAATTATATTCTTATATGAAAAATGTAAATAACGTTAAAGAAAACAGGGAATTAACTTTAAATTGTATTACTAATTCAAATTCAAATTCAAATATGAATAAATTAATTAAATTATTTGTTGATAATAAACAATTAGATTCAGATGTTAGAGGTAAAAAAATATTTTCTATTAAGGGACAATATATGAAATTTGATCCAATAATTCATTATTCATTTTTATATGGGAATGATATTGAATTTCATTTAGAATTAGAAAATGAAAATGCTAAAGAATTTATTAGAAGAAAATTATCAACACATATTATGATCAAAGTGGATGGGAAATATATAGATTTTAACTATAGATGGAAATCGGATAAAATTTTGATCATTGGATTATTATATCACGGATTATATGAAATTAATATGAAATCAATGATATTAGATCGTGAAACTGAAAAAGAATTAAACACATCAGTATTAGAATCATATATTTCAGAAGAATTTACAATGAATTAAAAATAAAAGAAATTAAATAAAATAAATTAATATTTATTTTATTATAATGTTGTGTTGTTCATATAAAAATGGATTTTTTAAATTTTTGTTATTACCAATATTTATAACTATATTATCAATTCCTTCTATTTTTATTAATAATCGAAAAATTCAACATATACTTTTAATATTTATTTGTTTATTAACAATTATTTATTTTATTTTAACATATACAACTAATTTGACATGTTCTGATTGTAAAAATATTAAACATAACATGTTTGACAAAATTTTAAATTTTAGATATTTAAACAAACAAAGGAATGATCAAAAATAATATAAATTTTATAAAAATGTCAAGTTATAAAAACTGATAATTTGTTTTTTTAGTATCTAAATACATTATTGAAATGTTAAATAAAAATTTAATTGGTGTAATTAGTAATTATGTTGGATTTTATAAAGAAATTAATTTTAATATTCCATTTTATGAGAAATATTTAGATAAAGTAAATTGGGATTGGTTATCAGGAAATACAAATATTCCAATTCAATTTTTTGAAAAACATATTTCTTCTTGTAAACAACTCGGTATTCCTGATAAAGTAAATTGGGATTGGTTATCAGGAAATACAAATATACCTTTTACATTTTTTGAGAAACATATTTCTTCTTGTGAACAACAAGGTGTTCCTGATAAATTACATTGGTCTTGGTTATCAGGAAATAAAAATATACCTTTTACATTTTTTGAGAAACATATTTCTTCTTGTGAACAACTTGGTATTCCAAACAAAATAAATTGGACTTATTTATCAAAAAATATAAATATACCTTTTATATTTTTTGAGAAATATTTGGCTTTATGTAAACAAAACGGTGTCAAGGATAAAGTAAATTGGATTAAATTATCAGAGAATACAAATATCCCATATACATTTTATGAGAAACATTTGGATAAAGTAGATTGGTATGGTTTATCAGGAAATACAAATATACCTTTTACATTTTTTGAAAAATATTTAGATTTATGGAAACAAAATGGGGAAGAAGATAAAATTAATTGGTCTTTGTTATCAGGAAATACGAATATACCTCTTACATTTTTTGAAAAATATATTTATTCTTGTGAACAACGTGGTATTCCAGATAAAGTAGATTGGTCTGAGTTATCAGGAAATAAAAATATACCTAAACATTATAATTTAATAAAATTAAGAGAAATGTTATATAATTATTGTAATAAAAGTTAGAAATAAAATTTAGAAATAAAAGTTTAAAAAAATGAAAAAAAAATATAAATGATCAAAATGATTTATATTTTTTGAGGAATTTTTAAAATATTGATTAACATATTAAAACGATCATTTAATATCATTTTCTTTTTAATTATTATATCAAAATCTTTGTCACAATCTAAAGTTCTCCATTTAGAAAAATATAGAGTATTATGATATAATACTTTTGATTCAATATTTTGAAAAGATTGTTTAATAATAGATAGCGCTTCATTTATATCTTTTATGTAATTTTCAAAAGTTTTAATAAATGGGGTTGGATTTTGTTCATTATTAATTTCACTAATAAAAATTTTAATATTATCAATATCAGAAACAATTAATAAATCATTAATTTTTTCACTTATATTAGAAGGTGTTATTTTAACCAATTTGACTACTATATCTTTTGTTGACGAAATAGTATCAATTAATGGACTAATTATAGTTTTATACGAAAATAAAACTAATGCCGAAGCAGAAGCAATTAATATTGTGCTCATTTATTTATTTTAATTAATAATTAAAAATAAAAAATGATTTTATTAAAAATTTATTTATATTTTAATAAGAAAATAATGAACACTAAAATTGAAACGCTTGAAAGAAAAGTTAAAAATTTAACAATTGAAAACTTTAAAAATAATGAATTAAAAATGTATTTAAATCAAAATTATATTTATGATCCTATGTTAAATAAATTAATTTTTACATTTTCTGATGAAAATACTACAACTTTATTTATTAATACTGTAGAAAACATTAAACATAAACGTTTTGGTGAAACTATTTTATTTGAAGGAGTTAATATTATTGATATTTTAGGATTTTTATATCCAACTAATGAACAAGTAAATGAAAATGATTATGATTGTTTATATAAAATATTTTTACAATTAACTGGATTCAATTTGAATTATGATCAAACAATGGAAAATCTTGTTTTTATTAGAGAAGATCTTACTAGTGTTATTCCAACAAAAGCACATTATAGTGATGCTGGATATGATTTGACAATTATTAAAAAAGTAAAAGATGTTGGAGAGAAAATTGAAGTTTATGATACTGGAATTTCATTACAAATTCCCTTAGGATATTATGTAGAAATTCATCCTCGATCATCATTATCAAAATCTGGATATATATTATCTAATCTAACTGCAATTATAGATCCTTCATACAATGGAAATTTATTTATAAGTTTAACTAGAGTTGATAGTTCTATTCCCAAATTTGAATTACCTTTTAAATGTTGTCAAATGATTCTAAAAAAAATGGAATATTGTCATTTAATTGAGGGATCAAAAAAAGATAAAGTAGAAACATCAAGGGGATCAGGGGGATTTGGAAGTAGTGATAAAAAAGAATAAAAAAACTAATAAATATTAATTGATTAATTAATATTTAAGTAAATAAAAAATAAATAATAAAATGGTTACAGAAGTTTCTGATATTAAAAAATACGATCAATTTTTACAAAATAACAAAATTGTTTTTATTGATTTTTATGCTGAATGGTGTGGTCCTTGTAAACGAATAGCTCCATATATTGAAGATTTAACTGATATTTTTGATCATATTAATTTTATTAAAATTGATGTTGATAAAATGGAAGAATTATCAAATTCTTTTAAGATTAAAGCAATGCCAACTTTCGTAATTATGAAAAATGGAAAAGAAGAAAGTAGAATTGAAGGGGCTGATAAAGTTAAAATTAAAAAATTGTTATCGGATTATTAAATTTAAATAATTAATATTATTTAAATAATCAAAGTGATCAAATTGTTTGATCTTTTCGACTGATATGGAGGAAAAAAGTTTAATTATTGTTATTTCTGGTATGATTGAGTGGGTCTCCTTTCATTTCAAAAAACTTTGGATCTGAATATTATCCTGAAATGGAAAAATATGAAAAAATTTGTCAATCTGTTTATAGACCAAAAAAAGAAAAGTCTGAGAAAAAACTGATTAATTTGTATTAGTAATAAAGTCGTTTCAGAAGGATCAGGTGAACTTTTATTAGTAATTATTTGATTTATTAAGTATGTTATCATCTAAAAAAGAATCGAAAATGAAAGTAAAAACTCAACATTTTAAAAAAATAATAGATGAAAAAGAAGCAACTTTTTATTATGAATTATTAAGAGATAATATAAAATGGGATAAAGGTATTAAAACAAAAAATGGTAAAGATACACGATTAGCAAAAAATTTATATGATTTGGATGAAGATGATCCAATAATTATAACAATTAATGAATTATTACAAAAGATATTACAACATATAAAATTAAATTCGTGTGTTATATTGGGACAATATATGAATTATTATTTAAATGGAGAACATTATACTCCAAATCATTCTCATCCAAAAATGATTCAAGTGATCATATCTTTAGGAACAACACGAATTTTAAATATTGGAAAAAAGGAATATAAAAGTTCAAATGGTGATGTATTTATATTTGGATCTAGTATACACGGTGTTCCCAAACAACTAGAAATAAAAAATGGAAGAATTAGTATTGCTTTATTTTGTTCACCATTAAAGAACTAATAAAATTAAAATAAATTAATATTATTTCCACACATCTAAATTAAACAAAATTTTAGATCGTTTCTTAAATAATTGGAAAAAATATTGATTCTTTTTTTAAATATTTGGAAAAGTCAAAAAATAATTAAAATTATTTTAATTTTTCAATGATTTCCGATATAATAGTTGATAAAATCAATTTTTAAAAAATTAGAAAAAAATGATTTTTTTAATTAAATAATGTGTAAAAAATAAGATATCATTCATCATCTAAATCTATATATGGCTACAAAGACAAAAATTACGAAGAAAGAAGAAAAAACTGTTAAAAAAATTGTAAAATCTGAACCGGCTAAAAAAAAAGTGAATAAACCGAAATTGAAAAAAAATACACAAATTACTAATCCTTTAATTTACGATGTAAAAGAAAATATGAAATTTGAAGATGTATATGAAGGGGAAATTCCAAATCCAAATGTTCCAGGTAAATTTTATAAATTCAATGTTTATACTAATAATGAAGATGGGACGGTTGGAGATTTAATTTTTGAATTTGATGAATTAATGTGTTTTGGTATCAACATGGGAACTGATCAAAAAACTGGGGAACCAACTGGATATTCAATGTCTTTATCCTTAATGGATAAGGAAAATCCGAGTGAAGAACAAAAAATGAGGATTAAAAAATTAGAAGAGGTTGTTGAATTTGCGAAGGAATTTTTGGTGGCTAATTGTAAAATTGTCAAATTACCAGGATTAGAAATGAGAGATCTCAAAAAATTTTCTCCAATTTATTATAAGAAGGATGATGATGGTAATAGAATTGAAGGTCCTCCAAGTTTATATCCCAAATTATTAGAACAAAAGGCAAAAATTGTAAAGAAGAAAAATGAAGATGGAGAAGATGAAGAATATGAAGAACCTAGTAAGATATTATCAGTATTTTATAATGTTGAAGATTTAGATGAAAATGGTGAACCAAAAGAACTTGATCCTACATTAATTATTGGAAAATATTGTAAAGTTAAACCTTTAATTAAAATTGAGAGTATTTTTGTTGGTCAAAGTATTAAATTACAAGTTAAAGTTTCAGAGGCAGATGTTAAATTATTACAGTCAACAACAAGACGTTTATTACATAATAAAACAAAAAAAGATGATGGAAAAGTAAATAAATTATTAAAAGAACCTGAAAAAGAAGAAGAATCTGAAAAAGATGATAATAAAGATTCACCAAAGAAGGAATCTCCAAAAAAAGATAAATCCCCGAAAAAGGAATCTTCAAAGAAAAAAGATGAAAGTAAAAAAGAAGAAGTAAAGGAAAAAAAGAAGAAAAAGAAAGAAGTTAAAAAGGAAGAAGATGATGATTTATTATCGATGGATGATTAAATAAAAACTGAAAAATAAATATTTATTTTTAAATATTTATTAAATATTTATTTTTAAATATTTATTAAATATTTATTTTTCTCAAAATGGATAATATTAGAGAAGAAATACTTTTACAATTTTGTGTAGAAAAATTTGAAAATAAATCTAATCATGATTTTGATCATAAAATAATTAATTATAATTCAAAAATAAAATTTATTTCTTTTTTATCTTTAAATAAAAATTTGATTGGAATTATCAATAAATATGGTATATTGAAACCATATCATAAAGAATTGTTGTTCAAAACATGGAATATTTTTAAAGTTTTAGAAAACACAAATATCATAAAGAACGGTCAAATAAATAAATTGAAAAATAATTGGTATTTAATAGTATTTGTTGAATGGTAAATTATATTTTTTTGTTTATCTCTTTGCTTATCTATCATTTAAAATTTTATAATAATTTGAATCAAAAAAACTGAAAAAAAATTATTGAATTAATTTTAAATTAAGAGTAAAAAGAAATGTTAAATAAAAATTTAATTGGTATAATTACTAATTATGTTGGATTTTATAAAGGAATTAATTTTGAAATTCCATTCTTTGAAAAACATTTAGATAAAGTAAATTGGACTAGTTTATCATATAATACAAATATACCATATCAATTTTTTGAGAAACATATCAATTTTTTGAGAAACATATTTCTTCTTGTGAACAACTTGGTGTTCCGGATAAAATAAATTGGTCTAATTTATCAGGAAATACAAATATACCTTTTACATTTTTTGAAAAACATATTTCTTCTTGTGAACAACTTGGTGTTCCGGATAAAATAAATTGGTCTGAGTTATCATATAATACAAATATACCATATCAATTCTTTGAGAAACATATTTCTTCTTGTGAACAACGTGGTGTTCCGGATAAAATAAATTGGATTATGTTATCAAGAAATACAAATATACCATATCAATTCTTTGAGAAACATATTTCTTATTGTGAACAACGTGGTGTTCCGGATAAAGTATATTGGTATAGGTTATCAGGAAATACAAATATACCTTTTACATTTTTTGAGAAACACTTAGATAAAGTAAATTGG
>Ga0302315_10005156_pt1 | contig 11203 bp, 10 predicted proteins | sample III_Palsa_N3_1_FD_200532 | JGI IMG/M metagenome (GOLD analysis project Ga0302315, IMG submission 200532) | Peat permafrost microbial communities from Stordalen Mire near Abisko, Sweden - III_Palsa_N3_1 | ecosystem: Environmental > Terrestrial > Soil > Palsa > Peat permafrost | place: Sweden... | reverse complement strand
TTCCTTCTTTGTGTTAATTTAAAGCGACTCGGAACTACCTACCAATCAATCTAAAACGGCTTGACCACCACCAGCATCACGATTGCTAGCAGCACCAATACCGGAACTTCATTGAACCAGCGAAACCATACATGGCTGCGCGTGTTGCGGCCATTTTCAAATTTCTTCAACAGCGAACCGCAGGCATGGTGGTAACCGATCAACACCACGACCAATCCCAGTTTGGCATGCAGCCATTCATTGCCCGGCCCCTGGCCGATGCCATAACCCAGCCATAACCACAACCCAAATGCCAGCGCCGGAACCGCTAGCATGGTCATGAAACGATACAGCTTGCGCGCCATCAGCAACAGTCTTTGTGTCGCAGCCACATCGGTTTCCTGTGCCAGGTTGACCAGGATGCGCGGCAGGTAAAACAATCCTGCAAACCAGGAAACGACGAAGACGATGTGCAGCGACTTGACCCAGAGCATGTTGTTCTTCTTGCCTTTATAAGTTAACTTTGACAGCGTTAATTGCTTAAGTTCATTCGCGTATTTCGCCATGCCCGAACACGACATATTTTAACGATGTCAGCCCGTCGAGCCCGACCGGCCCGCGCGCATGCAGCTTGTCGTTCGAAATGCCGATTTCGGCGCCCAAGCCGTATTCGAAACCATCGGCGAAACGGGTCGAGGCATTGACCATCACCGATGCCGAATCGACTTCGCGCAGGAACCGCATGGTGCGCGAGTAATCTTCAGTGACAATGCTATCGGTGTGCTGCGACGAGTAAGTGTTGATATGCTCGATGGCTTCATCGATGCCAGCCACGATTTTCACCGCCAGGATCGGCGCCAGGTATTCGGTGCGCCAGTCTTCTTCGGTCGCTGCTGCCAGATGCGGATAACCGGCCAGCAATCCGCGCGCTTCATCGTCGCCACGCAATTCCACTTCCTTGCTGGCATAACGAGCGGCCAGTTGCGGTAACACTTGGGCCGCAATGCCACGCGCGACCAGCAAGGTTTCCATGGTGTTGCAGGTGCCGTAGCGATGGCACTTGGCGTTGAATGCAATCTCGATGGCCTTGGCAAGATCGGCCTTGTCGTCGATATATACATGACAGATGCCGTCCAGATGCTTGATCATCGGTACTTTCGATTCGCGCATCAGCCGTTCGATCAAACCCTTGCCGCCGCGCGGCACGATGACATCGACATACTGCGGCATCGTGATCAATTCGCCGACTGCGGCCCGGTCGGTGGTTTCGACAACTTGCACCGCATCGGCCGGCAAGCCGGCGCCGGCCAGACCTTCCTTGACCAGCTTTGCCAGCGCTTGATTACAATGGATTGCTTCCGAGCCGCCGCGCAAGATGGTCGCATTGCCGCTCTTGATGCATAGCCCGGCCGCATCGACCGTGACATTCGGGCGCGCTTCATAAATGATGCCGATGACACCTAGCGGTACCCGCATCTGCCCGACCTGTATCCCGGTGGGGCGGTATTTCATATTGGATATTTCACCGATCGGGTCCGCTAGCGCGACGATTTGTTCCAGTCCCCCGGCCATCGTGGCAATCGCTTTGTCCGACAGCGTCAGGCGGTCCAGCAAGGCCGGCGCCAAGCCGGCAGCGCGCGCTGCGGCCAGGTCCAATTGATTGGCTGCGCGCAGTTGGTCGGCATCACGCCGAATCGCGGCGGCAATCAAGCCGAGTGCGCGATTCTTGGCGGCGGTGTCGGCCTTGGCCATGGCGCGCGATGCTTTGCGGGCGCGTTGGCCGACTTCGTTCATGTAGTGCTTGATATCCATGTGCGGAAAAATACAGATAAGTGTTTCATTCGAATGACTACAATGTGTTCTGATGCCCAATTGGTTATTGGCAATTTCTCATCGCCCGAGTTCAATTGGCGCTTTGGCGGTTCGTATCAAATTTGCATCGGTCAACCCGATGCCATTGCCCGGGCCATCCTCAAATCTACACTATACCGGGCCGCCGCGTGCGATACACAACCCAAGCTGTAACAAACCGTCCCAGGCATCGCCGGCAAACGCCTTGGCGCGCAAACCCTTGATCATTTTGTCGATCTGGGCCGCTTGCCGTAATGCCGATTCGAGCGTGGAAAGTTTCAGACGTCGCAGCGCCGGTTCCATCAAGCGCTCGCGCGGCCCCCAGATCCGGTATTCCTTCAGCAGCATGCCGAGTTGGCGACCTTGGCTCATGCCCGACTTCAATTTCAATAGGGTGCGAATTTCCTCGGCCACCGCCCACAGGACCAGAGGCAAGGCTTCTCCTTCACCCTGCAAGCCTTCGATCATGCGCGCCAGGCGCGCGGCGTCGCCGGCCAGCATCGCTTCATTGAGTTTGAATACATCGTAACGGGCGACATTCAGGACGGCGTCATGAATTTGCTCGAAACTCAATTTGCCCGATGGATGCAGGAGCGCCAGCTTTTGAATTTCCTGGTGGGCGGCGAGCAGGTTGCCTTCGACCCGATCGGCGATGAAATCCAGGCATTGCTTGTCTGCGCTATGCCCTTGTGCCGCAAGCCTGGCGCCGATCCACGCCGGCAGCTGCGTGCGTTCTATCAGCGGGATATCGATGAATACTGACGCCTGTTGCAGGGTCGTGACCCAGGCGGCTTTTTGCGTCGCCCAATCGAGCTTGGGTAAGCTGATCAAGGTCAGGTTGTCCGGGCTCAGCGACGCTGCATAGGTTTGCAATGCCTGGCCGCCATCCTTGCCCGGCTTGCCGGTAGGGATGCGCAATTCAATCAACTTCTTATCGCCGAATAGCGACTGTGACTGGTTCGCAGCCAATAGCTCGCCCCACTTGAAACTGCGGTCGACGGTCAAGACTTCGCGCTCGGAAAACCCCTGCGCGCGGGCTGCCTTGCGTATCTTGTCGGCCGCTTCCATCGCCAGCAAATGCTCGTCGCTGGTGATCACGTATAGTGCCGCCAGCGGTTTGTTCAAATGCGCGTCGAGCGCGTCAGCCCGCAATTGCATCGGGCATCCTCATGGCATTTTGATGGCGGCAAGACGGCGCAGGATTTGCTGCACCAGATCGGCTTGCATGTCTTTGTAGAGCAACTGGTCTTCAGATTGCATGGCCAGCGCCTGGGCGGCACTGAAATCGACGTCGCGATAAAGCGAAAACGATGCGGTGGGCAGCAGTTCCTGGTCTTTATTGTCTTTTACCCGAAAGGCAAATTTATAATAGAGCCGATATTCGACCGGCTGCCCCGCAACCGTGGCGATCGCGATGATATCTTGCCTCTCAGGCTGCATAACCTGGAGTATTGCATCGGCCAATTTAGGATCAGCCACAACTTCAGCGCCACCGACCGCGCGAATATTGCGTTTCAGCTCAATTGCCAGCGTCGAGGTTGCCGGGAGGCCGAGAAAAATCGTCTTGAACGGCATGTGGGTCTGCGCTTCCCCTCGCAGCCTGAAGCCGCAGCCCGATAAGACTGCAAGCAATACCAGAGCCAGTGCAAGCAGTGCGCGGCGAGTTGTAAGCATTTGCATTCCAGTTCTCATTCAGATTGTTCAGGCCACGATATTGATCAACTTACCCGGCACAACGATAATTTTCTTCGGTGTCCCTTCGATGTATTTCTGCACATTTTCGTTTGCCAGTGCTGCCGCCTCAATTTCTGCCTTGGCCGCGTCCTTGGCGATCTTGATGCTGCCGCGCAATTTGCCGTTGACTTGAATCATCATCTCGATTTCAGCCTGTTCCAGCGCGAGCGGGTCGACCTGCGGCCATGCGGCGTCGAGAATATCGCCATGCGCTTTTGCCAAGCCAAGTTCTTGCCACAACACATGGGTAATGTGCGGCGCAATCGGGTTCAACAGGCGCAGGAAAATCGACAGGCTTTCGCGTATCACGGCCTTGGCAGGGGCGGAGTCATCCAGTTTTGCGCCTTCCAGCGTATTCAGCATTTTCATGCAGGCCGACACCACGGTGTTGTACTGGATGCGTTTCAAGTCATGGTCCGCTTGCTGCAAAATCTTGTGCACTTCGCGGCGCAAGGTTTTCAGTTCTTCCGGCAAGGTCGCGAAGTCGGCTGCCACTGCACTACTGACTGTGGCTGCTTGGGAATAGGCGTAATTCCAGACCCGGCGCAGGAAGCGATTGGCGCCTTCGACGCCGGTACCCGACCATTCCAGCGTCTGTTCCGGTGGCGATGCGAACATTGTAAACAAGCGCGCGGTATCGGCACCGTATTGGTCGATTTGCGCTTTCGGGTCGATGCCGTTGTTTTTCGATTTCGACATTTTTTCGGTGCCGCCGATTTCAACCGGCGCACCATCGGTCTTGAGCTTCGCGGCAATCGGGCGACCCTTGTCATCGAGCGTCAGTTCGACGTCTTCCGGGTTGTACCAGGATTTTTTGCCGGCTTGATCTTCGCGATAATAGGTTTCGTTCAACACCATGCCCTGCGTCAGCAGATTGGTGAACGGCTCGTCATATTTGATCAAACCGAAGTCGCGCATGACCTTGGTCCAGAAACGCGCATACAGCAAATGCAGCACCGCATGTTCGATTCCGCCGATGTATTGATCCATCGGCATCCAGTAGTCGTTGCGCGCATCGACCATGCTTTCGCTATTGCCCGGCGAGCAATAGCGCATGAAATACCAGGACGAATCGACGAAGGTATCCATCGTATCTGTCTCGCGGCGCGCCGCCTTGCCGCAAACCGGGCAATCGACATGCAGGAATTTCTCGTGTTTGTTGAGCGGGTTGCCGCTGCCATCCGGCACGCAATCTTCCGGCAAGACCACCGGCAAATCTTTTTCCGGGACTGGCACCGTGCCGCAGTCGGCACAATGAATCATCGGAATCGGCGTGCCCCAATAACGCTGGCGCGAAATGCCCCAATCGCGCAGGCGATAGGTGATTTTCTTTTCGCCCAGGTTCAAGGCGGCAAGATCGGCGGCAATCGCATCGACCGCTGCTTGATATGCAAGGCCATCGTATTTGCCCGAATTAACGCAGAAAGTGCTCTCTTTGGATTCGAGTTCTAATCGATGGATTTCTAGCATCGAATGCATAAACGTGGAAAGTTCATTATCCTGCTCTAATAAACCCAGAACTACATTTGTGGCTGGCAATACCCCAATTTTGAAAACATTGGATTTTGTGAATGGGATTCCTCGTTCATTCGCCCTCACCTCTAAATCTTCAATTGCCCGCATTAGCCCATTAGAGGCAACGACAAGTGGCTCACGAATGTGATATTTTTGTGCAAATAACGAATCGCGCATATCATGCGCTGGCACGCCCATGACGGCACCGTCACCATAGGTGATCAGCACATAGTTGCCCACCCAGACTTCGACTTGCGCGCCGGTCAACGGATGGGTGACAAACAAGCCGGTCGGCATGCCTTTCTTTTCCATGGTCGCCATGTCGGCTTCGATCACACTGCCGAGCTTGCATTCGGCGATGAATGCGGCCAGGGCCGGATTCGATTTTGCCGCATGGGAAGCCAATGCATGTTCCGGCGCCACCGCGCAAAAGGTGATGCCCATGATCGTATCGGCGCGGGTCGTAAATACCCACAATTTGCCGTCGTTGATCACTTTGCCATCATCCTTGATGTCATGCGGGAAGGCAAAACGCACGCCGGTCGACTTGCCGATCCAGTTTGATTGCATCAACCGCACACGTTCCGGCCAGCCGGGCAGCTTGTTATCGACATGGTCGAGCAACTCCTCGGCATAATCGGTGATCTTGGCGTAATACATCGGGATTTCGCGCTTTTCAATCGTCGCGCCGGAGCGCCAACCCTTGCCGTCGATCACTTGCTCGTTGGCCAAGACGGTTTGGTCGATCGGGTCCCAATTGACGGTGCCGGTCTTCTTGTAAATGATGCCTTTTTCCAGCATCTTCAAGAACATCCACTGATTCCATTTGTAATACTCTGGCGTGCAGGCAGTCATTTCACGCGACCAGTCGATCGCCAGGCCCATCGCCCGCATTTGTTCCTTCATGTGGGCAATGTTGGAATAAGTCCATTGCGCCGGCGGCACGCCGTTGGCCATTGCCGCATTTTCAGCCGGCATGCCAAAGGCGTCCCAGCCCATCGGCATCAGCACGTTGTAGCCATTCATCCGCAAATAGCGGTACATCACGTCATTGATCGTGTAGTTGCGCACATGGCCCATGTGCAACTTGCCGGACGGATAGGGCAGCATCGAGCAAGCATAGAATTTCTTCTTGTCCTGGCCGTTCTTGTCCTTCGCGTGCTCTACGGTCTTGTAGGCATCGATTCGTTGCCAATAGTCTTGCGCCGATTTCTCGACATCGGCGGGGCTGTATTTATCTTGCATGACGGATGCTGCCAAAAGTGAAAGAGTGTTGGATGGGAAACGAACTGGACATTATAAGGGGGTTTGCGGCCTTCATGCCGCAGAATGCCGAACTTGGGGTTGCCAGCCTAGCGGAGGATCAGTTCCAACGCCGGTTTTTCGCCGTAATCTTCGTAGCGGTCATTGATCGCTGCGACACAAAATGCCAACTCGTCAAGAATTTCGGGCATGGATAGCTTCAGGACGTCGGCTTTCGAGATTTCGATTTGCAGAATTTCATCGGCTTGGAGGCGAAATTTCGTCATTCCTTCATCGTCACGCAGATAACTCAGGCAATCCACCCAGGCATCCATGTTGCAGCCGTAAAATTCGGGGAAACCAAATTCACGTCGGCATTCGGCATGAAAAGAAGCCCAATCCTTGATGCGTTCGCCGTCGAGCTTGACTGTCGCCATGATTATTGGGCCGCTGGGCTGGTAGGCGTGACCGCCTTGGGTTCGGTGACGAAGCCCATCTTGCTCAAGCCATTGGTTTGCGCCGCCGCCATGACTTGCGCGATGACTTCGTAGCGGGTCGACTTGTCCGCCCGCAGTTGCAATTCCGGTTGCGGCTTCTTTTGTGCGGCTGCCGCCAGCTTTGTGTTCAGGTCGTCCAGGGTAATCTCGCTTTTATCCCAGAAAACATGGCCTTCACCATTGATCGAAACCGTGATCGTTTCAGGCTTTTCTGGGGCGGGGGATGATTGCGCGGTAGGTAAATCGAGCTTGATCGCGTGCGTGAACAGCGGCGCGGTGATGATGAAGATCACCAGCAACACCAGCATCACGTCGACCATGGGCGTGACATTGATCTCCGCCATTGGGCCCGGTTGTCGATTATCGCTGAATCCGCCAAAAGCCATGCTGTTTCTCCTGCTGCTGGATGATGCGTATTGAATGTAAGGCTATGTGCCGACTCGCGCGCCGGTCGTCAAATGGGCGTGCAGATCATGGGCAAAGGCATCGAGCTCCGCCAAGGTAACGCGATTGACGCGGGTGAACGCGTTATAGGCCAATACCGCAGGGATGGCGACCGTCAAGCCAAGTGCAGTCATGATCAGCGCTTCGCCGACCGGGCCCGCCACTTTGTCGATTTGCACCGTTCCAGCCATCGAAACGGCTGCCAATGCATGATAGATGCCCCAGACAGTACCGAGCAAGCCCACAAACGGGGCGGTGGCGCCAACCGACGCCAGTAGCGTCAATCCGGCTTCCAGGCGCGACGACACGCGGTTGATTTCCCGGCGCAGGGTGCGCGTAATTAACTCACTCGGGTCCGACGAGGCATTCAGCGAGCCGGCCTGTGGTTTGACATTGGCGGCCTCGTTGCCATGCACCGCCAGCGGCGAGTAAACATTTTCCCGGTCGACGTTTTTGAGCAAAGCAATGGCATCGATCAAGGACGGTGCTTTCCAGAATGCTTCCAGGGCGCCCGAGCTGCGGCGGATATGCAAGGCGCTCCAGGTTTTGGCGATAATGAAGTACCAACTGACCAGCGACATCAGCAATAGCAGATACGCAACCACGTGGGTGATGGCATCGCCTTGCGACCAGTAATGTGCGATCCCGACCGTTTCATTCATGATTGTCCTATTTGGAGCATGCGTTAGCCGACTTGGCGCAGGCCAAGGACATCCTGCATATCGTACAGGCCGGTCTTTTTGTCACGCAGGAAGCGCGCTGCGCGCAAGCTGCCGTGAGCATAGGTGATGCGGCTGGAAGACTTGTGGCTGATTTCAATGCGTTCGCCGATGCCGGCAAACAATACCGTATGATCGCCGACAATATCGCCGCCACGGATGGTGGCAAAGCCAATCGACGACGGGTCGCGCGCGCCCGTGACGCCTTCGCGCGCGTACACCGCGACATCGTCGAGCTTGCGTCCCAGCGCGTCGGCTATCACTTCGCCCATTTTGAGCGCAGTACCGGACGGAGCATCGACTTTATGCCGATGATGGGCTTCGATGATTTCGATATCGAACCCTTCGGAGAAACTTTTTGCCGCCATTTCCAGCAGCTTCATGGTGACGTTGACACCCACGCTCATATTGGGCGCGAACAGGATCGCCGTTTGCTTTGCCGCAGCGGCAATGGCCGCCTTGCCTTCGGCATCGAAGCCGGTGGTGCCGATAATCATCTTGATACCGTGCGCGGCGCAATAGGCCAGATGCTTCTGCGTGCCTTCCGGGCGGGTGAAGTCGATCAGATACTCGGCATTGGCCAAGCCTTGCTCCAGGTCAGTCACGATCGTCACACCCGTGACGCGCCCTGCATACAAGCCGGCATCGGTGCCGAGTGTCGGCGCTGTCGAGATGTCGAGCGCGCCGCTCAAGCTGGCATCGTCGGCGTCCAGTATGGTTTCAATCAACAACCGGCCCATGCGACCGGATGCGCCGGCGACGGCAATTCTCATTGGATTCATGCGATAGGAACTTGCTTCTGCTTATTTAGCCGTTTTGCCGGCAATCAAGGAAATGTAGTCTTTTTCGGTTGGCAAGAGCGTGCCATCCAGCGTTTCCAGCTTGTTGCCGTTGAATGTCACCGTCAAATGGCTGGTGATGATTTCGCCGTTACCTCTTTGCAGGCGGAATACATAGTCCCAGCGATCGCCGTGGAACGCATCGGTGATGAGCGGGGTGCCGAGCAGGAAGCGCACTTGATCGCGGGTCATGCCTTCAGGCCGTTTCATGCCTTCCCGCAGCTGAGCCATGGTTTCGGACGAAATAAAATTGCCTTGCTGGATATCAATCCGATACGGTGAGAAAATTCCCAGGAAACGGTTTTCCTTGATCGTTTGCACACCCTGCGTGGCGTCACCGCTGGCGTCGGCCGTGCTTGGGGTTTGAGGGGCTTTTGTTGCGCAACCGGAAATGCAAACAGAAACAGCGACGGCAAGTACAATACCGCATGCACTCATAAAAGCGGGTGCACGGGCAGAAGAAGTGAAAAGCATGCGCATAGAAGGTCTCAATTGATTGAGCAAGGGTGCTAAAACACTATATGATAAAGCAGATGGTGCGACATCGTGTCGCGTTCTTGAGATAGCTGGTTCTCATTAAATTACTAGCACTGACGAAAACATCCTTCTTGGATGCCAAGTCCTTGATTCATAAGGACTTATAGGCCGATGTTCGAAGCTGGGGGAATTTACAAAATTCTTCCTTTGCGTGTTTGCTCGCCTGTACTAAACGTATTTCCGAGCAGAAATCCCATTGACGTTGGGAAAATGCGTGGCTTGTGCGCGACAAAATGGACCTATGTTACAACTGGTTGCAAAATGTATTTTGTCCCTCACTGTCGTTAGTCGGAGGTTAGCACTCTTTCTTTAGTTCAACAATAACCTCCTCAATCAAGAGCGCAAAGCTCTGTGATGCCTTGTCGTGCCCGACTTATCTCGATACTGAGATTTGACGGTGCCACGACCGAATGTACGACCATTCGACCCCTACTCGAATATGCGTCGCTGGTAACGGCGAGGTATAAAGCTTCGAGGACAATGTACCCCCACTTCGGTGGTATCGGATTCGCGCGAGCGGTCCGGTAGAAGCCGCTAGTAGCAAGCGGCGAGGGGCTAGGGGAATACCGCATGGGTAACTCATGTGAACTGTCGTCTGAACCCTCGTAATTATCGAAAGGCCCAAGCTGCTGTTGGCCTTAACCAAAAGGTGTGTGGTCAGGTATTTCCGTCATCTGTGGGAATACGTCGTCGTTGCGCCACCGGGGGAAAGACAGACCCTAAACGGTTAGTCGCGTAGCAGTCAGACGCGTCGGCATTGCAGGGAACGTGGTAAGCCCGACTGTCCGCCAAACTTCAGAATAACGGAAGATGGCAGGCGACCCGTAAGGGAAGCTGTTGGATGAGCGGGTAGGGGATGATGGAAAAAGCGAAGGCCGGGCTGTAATGGCCCGGATAGGGATTCGAGATTTGTCCTGATCCGAAAGGATGCAGACTTCCATCTGGTGTAATAGTCGTGTAACGACTGTATTCGACTCTAGTAGTCAGTAGCTTCAATTTTCAACCGCCCTGAAGGGACGCCGTTCTCCCTTCAGGGGAGGCGTGCGTCCTTGGAGGGCACTAACTATCCGAGGATAAGCATGAAAAACGAAGATCAACACGTTTCTGCGACCTCACACATTCCGACTGGATGGACCGCGCTGGACTGGCGGAAATTCCAAAAGAACGTGAGAGTCTTGCAGCATCGCATAGCGAAGGCTTCACAGGAAGGCGCTTGGCGCAAGGTGAAATCCTTGCAACGGACGCTGACCCGCTCGTTTAGTGCGAAAGCACTGGCAGTCAAACGAGTGACCGAAAATCAAGGCAAACGGACGGCGGGAGTCGACCGTGAACTTTGGGATACGCCGCTAAAGAAGTACGCGGCAATTGCTCGATTGAAAAAGCAAAGGTATAAGCCCCTGCCGTTACGAAGGGTTTATATTCCCAAGCCGAATGGAAAGATGCGCCCGTTGGGCATCCCCACCATGCGTGATAGGGCCATGCAAGCGTTGTATCTACTGGCTCTTGATCCCGTCTTGGAATCGGTGAGTGACCCGAACTCGTATGGGTTCAGAAAAAGTCGCTGTACCGCCGATGCAATGGCCCAGATATTTATTCTGATGTCCAAGAAAGTATCACCTTGTTGGGTATTGGATGCTGATATCGAAGGATTTTTCGATAATATTTCGCACAACTGGATGGTCGACCATGTAGCTATGGACAAATCGATCCTTCGGAAGTGGTTGAAATCTGGGGTAATCGACCGGGAGCAATTGATTGCAACCACAGCAGGTACGCCGCAGGGAGGTATCATTTCCCCAGCGGCGGCGAATTGGACGCTGAATGGTCTAGAAACAAAACTCATGGA
>Ga0302315_10005155_pt1 | contig 11206 bp, 10 predicted proteins | sample III_Palsa_N3_1_FD_200532 | JGI IMG/M metagenome (GOLD analysis project Ga0302315, IMG submission 200532) | Peat permafrost microbial communities from Stordalen Mire near Abisko, Sweden - III_Palsa_N3_1 | ecosystem: Environmental > Terrestrial > Soil > Palsa > Peat permafrost | place: Sweden... | reverse complement strand
GCAAAAGCAAACCCAAAGCCATCGGCCCCTATTACCGCCCCGCTGTGCACGATAACCCGCTGCCCCATCTGCACATGATGATAAACCGTAACATGTGGGTATAGTAATGTCTCTTGGCCAATACTAGTATAATCACCAATACTACAGTGCGAGCCTACTACCACATTATCCGCAATACTTATCCCATCACCAAGGACACAATAAGCACCAATACTCGCGCTAGCAGCTATCTTACAATCATTGCCAATCACTGCTGTGGGGTGTATACCCGCTTTTTTAGGTAGTTTATAGGCAAATAAGGCAGCAATTTTCGCGAAAGCCGCGTAGGTATTGGAAACAATTAATGCCGCCGTGGCACATTGTGACGCGTCTTGCTTTGAGACGACAACAGCACCTGCTTGGGTGTTTGCTAGATATTTACGATAAAGAGGGTTAGCTAGAAAGGCAATATGATGAGAGCTTGCCGCCTCTAAAGCAGCCACGCCGACAATTGGCTTATTGGCATCACCAACAAGCTGCGCATTAATTAGCGTTGCTAGCTGGCCTAGTGTGTAAGACGTTGTAGTTTCCAACTAAGACCTCTAGACATATTAAATCTACTGAAGTATCTACCCCTTTCTCGTTGAAAGGGGCAAAAGGGGCAACGAGAACTATATCTTTACTTTAGAACCTAATTGCTTTAACACCAACGGGGTAATATCGTATTTTTCATCTAAATAAACCGCTGCGCCACGTTGCAAAATAATCTCATACTTATTGGTTTTAGCAACTTCATCAACCACGGATTGCACTTGCTGCACCAAAGCTTGTAACTCTTGGTTACCACGTAAGGTAATATCTTCGTTATAAGCACTACCTTCACGTTGGAATTCACGCTCTTTGGTTTGGAACTCACGTTGTAAATTACGTAACTCGCTAGCGCTTAAAATAGCGTTATCACGGCGCAGCTTTTCATCCAGTTTTTTCAATTCATCTTGCATAACCACTATGCCCGATTCCCTATCTTTAAACTCTTTTTTCAATTTTTCATCAATAGCAGGCTGGTATTTTTTGATGATTTGATTACCATCAACAAACGCTATTTTTAAGTCCGCTGCATAAGCGGGGAAGGCGAACAGGCAGGCAACAAACAAAGTAGAAAGTAATTTAACCAGATTTTTCATTTATAGTAACCTTTATTGAATAGACGAAAAGCGCGTAAGTGAGCACGATTCTACCCAACCTGGTAGCTGATTTCAAGTTTTAGATAGGAAATTTAGAGAGAAGCGAGACATAAATTTTATACCGTGGTTTTCCCTACAATCCATTATTAAATTCATAATTGAATTACTATTGTCTAACTATCACTGCAAACGCAAAATAGCTAAGCGCTTTTTAATTCCTTTTACAAGGGGTAAAAAAACCTGCTCAGGAAAATCCTTAGGCAAACTTTGTTCCACTGCATTTAACCCGCGCGGAATATCCTGCAAAAGCTCAGCAATAATTGATTGCGTAAGCCTAGTACTGATTTTATTTTCAAAAGCTGTTTCTATAAAATGCCTAGGCAATATGTTACTGGCAATGGTATGATGGATACTTTAGGCCAATTTTTACCTAGAAAACAAAACCTCATGTTTACATGTTGATAATAACTTATACCACCCGTTATGTTTGAAAGGAAGTTTTAAATTTGATTATAAGAAAAGTTAGAATTTATATACTGAGCATACTCCTTTTTTTAGCAACTTTTTCTTATTGTGCTTTGGGAGTTTCTTCTATGCACCAGAATCAGGAGCATTCAATTAAAACATTGGGCGTTGTTATATTTCCAGATTTTGAACTTTTGGATGTATTTGGCCCATTAGAAATGTTTGGCCATTTACCTAATAATATAAAAATAATTTTAATTGCAGAAAAAGAGGGTGCTGTCCCATCTTATCAAGGGCCTTCTGTATTAGTAGATGCTACTTTAGAGGATGCACCTGATATTGATTTATTATTCATTCCTGGTGGTTTAGGAACACGGAAAGAGGTTAATAACAAAAAACTAATACATTGGATTAAAGAACGATCTGCAAAAGCAGAGATGATACTTTCCGTTTGTACTGGTGCAGCTTTACTTGCGCAGGCAGGTGTTTTAGATAACAAAAGTGCAACGACAAATAAGATAGCTTTTAATTGGGTAGCAGAACAGGGGCCTAAGGTAAAGTGGGTAAAAAAAGCGCGTTGGGTAGAAGACGGTAATATAGTTACCTCTTCAGGCGTTACGGCAGGCACCGACATGAGTTTGTATGTGATCTCCAGCTTATATGGTAAAGAAATCGCTTTATCTGTGGCCAATACTACAGAATATACTTGGCATTCTGATCCCACTAATGATCCTTTTTCTAAAAATTTATAGTTCTACTTTTTTACTTTGCTTAAACCGAAAAAAATTCTCATGTATTCACTATCTTTTAAAACATCGTACCAATCGTAAATTGAAATATCTCTTCCTCATCTTCACTCTGGGCATTTAGCGCCTTAGCCAAGCTAAATACAAAAGGCCCGATGGGAGACATCCATTGTATGGTGGTACCGGTTGAAAAACGTAATGACTTGTTGCTGGAAGTGCCTTCATCATCGGAGTATGTGCTATAAACATTACCCGCATCTACAAAAAGGGAGGTGCGTAGCGAATTGTTGCTGATAAAAGGTGTTGGAAAAATAAATTCGCTAGTTCCTGTTATTAGTACGTTACCCCCTAACGGATCGCCTAAGGAATCACGCGGGCCCAAGGTGTTTTGCCTAAAGCCTCGCACGGAGCCTATACCGCCGGCATAAAAATTCTCGAAAAATGGTATTCTGGAATCATCACCATAACCACTACCATAGGCCACATCACCGCTTAAGGCCAAAATAAATTCGTTATAAACCGGCATAAACCAACTAGTAGCCGAGTTGGCTTTATAAAACATAAAATCAGAAATAGGAGTTGCTACTTCTAAGCCCAAAGTTTGCACATAACCTTCACGGGGGAATACTGCTCTATCTAATTTATTATGCACCCAAGATGTGCGAATTTTATAAAAATTAAAATCATCACCATCATCATTAATAAAATCCAATACTTCATCAGAAACTGTTGCTAAATCATGACTAATTTTAAGTTTAATATTTTCTATATTAAACGCTACATTTAATCTATCATATTCTGATAAAGGAATACCGTAGGTCATGGTACCACCCACCGCATCCCGCGTATAATTGGTGATATCAATTTTTTCTAAATCACTTTCTTGATAATAAGCGTCAAAACCACGGCTAACACCATCTACTGTATAATAAGGGTTATTGTATCCTGCACGATACTGCGTAAAGGCCGAACTATGATTAAACATAAAATCAGCCATTTTACCTGAACCTAAAAAGTTATTTTGGCGTACACCGGCATTAAACATGACACCATCAACCTGTGAATAACCAATACCACCGTTAATACTTCCTGAAGGCTGCTCTTTGACTTTAACATCAACATCCACCACGTCATTTTTACCCGGCACAGGCTTGGTATCAACGGTAACATCAGAGAAAAAGCCTAATAGCATTAAATTAGTGCGCGAGCGTTGCACTTTATCTGTTTGGATAGGAGCACCTTCCATTTGGCGCATTTCACGGCGTAATACTTCTTCTGTAGTATTTTCGTTACCTTCAAAATTAACGTGACGCACATAGACCCGATTTTTTGGCTCTACAAAAAACGTCAATGAAACCAGCTGATTTTGCTCATCCACATCGTGTAATGGCTTAACTTCAGCAAACGCATAACTGTCATGGCCTAGCCTATCAGAAATCGCAGTTGAGGATTCTGTCACTAAACGCCTTGAAAATAATTCGCCTGGTTTAATTTTAATCAAGGGGTGCAAAATCTTTTCGTCCAAAATCAGTTTGCCGGCCAATTTTATATCTTTAATTCGGTATTGCTTACCTTCGGTAATATTAATGGTAATGTAAATATCTTTTTTATCGGGGGTGATAGAAACTTGAGTTGAATCTATTTTAAATTCCAAGTAACCCTGATCTAAATAATGGGAGCGCAAGGTTTCTAAATCACCTGTTAATTTTTCTTTTGAATATTGATCATCATTCGTTAACCAGGTAAGCCAACCAGGTGTTGTGGAGGTAAAGTTTTCCTCAAGTTCTTCTTGGGTAAATGCGTGATTGCCTATGATACTAATTTTACGAATTTTCGCAGCAATACCTTCAGAAATTGTAATATCAATAGCCACACGGTTACGTTCTAAATCTTTAACAGTCGTTTTTACAATAACGCCATATTTACCACGCGCGTAATATTGTTGTAATAATTCTTGTTCAACACGTGATAATACAGAGGCATCAAAAGTGCGGCCGTCGGCAATACCTACATCAGATAATGCTTTCGTTAAATCGTCGGTATTTAAATCTTTGTTACCACTTAAGGTGATTTTACCAATCGAGGGGCGCTCCACCACGTTAATCACTAAGGCGTTGCCATCACGCGCCACTTGAACATCCGAGAAAAAGCCCGTTTTATACAAGGCACGAATTAATGTCGCAGTATCATCCGTCGAAAATGTTTGGCCAACGACCACTGGAATTTCGTTATAAACCGTACCTACATCAATGCGCTCAAGCCCATCAACATGAATATTCTTCACCACAAAGGTTTCAGCAGCAAGCACAGGGTTTGCTACGCTTAAGCTAATCAATGAAGCTAAAAGCATTTTTTTATATAGTGCGCACATTAGAAGTTTTTTATCCTTTATTGTTATCAATAAATATGTCGTGCCATGATGGTATCACAAACCTGCTAAATCATTGTATAAGCCCAGCACCATCAAACTCAGCAGTACGATCATACCAATACTTAAACCTACCCGTTGTACACGCTCTGATACCCGCTTTCGGGTAAAAAACTCTATCGCGTAATACAACAAATGCCCGCCATCTAATAAGGGAATGGGTAATAAGTTTATCACCGCTAAACTCACACTGACTAAGGCAATAAATTCAAAATAATAGGCAGCCCCCGAGCGCGCGGACTCGCCAGCACCTTTTGCTATGCTAATGGGCCCACTCAAATTACGCAAGTCAGCTTTGCCAACGAGCATTTTATACATCATTTGTACCGACATAACGCTGATATCAAACGTTTGCTTAGCAGCAAGTTGCATAGCCTTAATGGGAGGGGCACGATGCAAGCGGCGCACTGCAGCAGCATCCCACACTGTTTTTGATAAGCCGACACCCAAATGACCTACCGATTGACCCTCATCCTCATCATACTTAGCCTCTGGTATTACCACCGCATCCCGCAGCTGCCCATCACGTAAGTAGCCTAAGGCCAATGATTTACCCAGGCGAGCACGTGTTTGCGTGACTAATTCTAACCAACTGCTAATAGGTTCATTATCAAGGGTTACTAGCTTATCGCCCTTTTTTAAACCGGCCTTATCAGCGGTACTCCCAGGCTCAACCTCGGCTAATAATAAATCGACTTTAGCGATCGATAGGGAAAACCCTAAAGCTTGCATAATACTATCGGGTGATGCACTTGCCCAAACGGATTTTGTAAGTGGCAAATTCACTTTATAATCTTGCTTGGTTTGCACAGATTGCGTAGTGATTGCTAACGAGCCTTCATCCCCAACTCGCGCTAACAACTGCCAATATACGTCCTGCCAACTGCTGGTGGGTTTATTATCGAGCGCAACTATTTCATCGCCTTCATGTAATGCCGCTATGGCAGCAGGAGAATCAGCAGTAATTTTACCGACATAAGGAACAAATTCCCAGGTACCAATCAGGTGCAGTAATGTAAACGCCACAAAAGCTAATAAAAAGTTTGCTACAGGCCCAGCAGCTACGATAGCAAAACGAGCAGCTAAGGGTTTATTATTAAACGCCTGCGCAACCTCTGCAGATGTTGCACCCTCCTCGCTATCTTGCTGCAGCTTAACATATCCCCCTAGCGGAATAGCCGCAATAACAAATTCAACACCTAATTTATTGCGCCACGTATAAAGCGCCTTGCCAAACCCAATGGAAAACCGTATTACTTTTACGCCACACCGTTTGGCTACCCAGTAATGACCATATTCATGAATCACCACCAAAATACTGATGGTCAATATAAAAGCGATCAGGGTGATTAGCATACAGCCTAACTCCTTAATTTAAGAAACCATAACCCAATGCAAACAAGGGTGCCGTTGCCACTAAGCTATCTAAACGATCTAATAACCCACCATGCCCCGGCAGCAATCGACCACTGTCTTTTACGCCAGCTTGCCGCTTTATCATGCTTTCAAATAAATCACCAATGACAGACAATATAGCGATTATGGCCGTGTAACTGAGCAATGTATTCATGCCCCGCAAGCCTGAAAGCGCTGCTACTTGGCTAAATGCTGGTACAAAATTAACTAGGCTCACAATAACAATACAGCTTAGTAACAATCCTCCAGCAGCACCTTCAATCGATTTCCCCGGGCTAATGTTCACGGCTAATTTATGCTTACCAAAACGACGCCCTACAAAATAAGCACCCGTATCTGCACTCCAGATAATAAATAATAATAATAAAATAGGATGCCCACCCAATAGAATTTGTTTTTCTTTGAGCAAGACCATCGCTAACCAAAACGGTGTTAACGTTAGAAAACCCATGACAACAGATAGCCAAAGCGGTGCTGGCTTTACCACATACCCTTTTTGATAAATGAACAACCAAATCGTATATAAACACCATAACCCAACGGCACCTGCTAATAAGTTGGTAGCTAATACGGGGTAAGGAGCTAACACAAGCATTAGGTTATAAAAAATACCCGCTAAACAAGCCAAGAATAAAAAGCTTGCAACCCGCGATAGCTTAATAAGCCGAGCCCATTCCCATGCACACCCTAAAACAATGAGAGCCATCAAATAAGAAAATTGCTGTAAATTAGTGAAATAAATACCAATAAAAACCAAAGGGATTAAAATAATAGCGGTTAATATGCGCAGTTTAAGCATTTAATATTTGCTCCGCGGTTAAGCCAAAACGCCGATCACGCAGCTGGTAGCTTTGTAATGCCTGCATAAAGGCCTGGCGATTAAAATCAGGCCATAAGGTATCAGTAAAGTACAATTCCGCATAGGCTAGCTGCCACATTAAAAAATTACTGATCCGTAATTCCCCGCTGGTACGAATAAATAAATCAGGTTCAGGTAAATCGTACAATGATAAACAGGAGCTGATATGATCAGGCGTAATCGCCTCTGGCTTAATATCCCCTTTAGCAACGGATTGTGCGATACGCTGTACCGCTTGGGTAATATCCCAACGTCCGCCATAATTGACGGCGAGCACTAAGGTTAATGCCGTATTATTTTCCGTTAATAATTCAGCCTGTTCTATGCTGGCTAATAACCGGTTATCAAAACGTTGCCTATCACCAATAACACGTAATCGTACGTTATTTTTATGCAGCTTATCAACTTCACGTTCTAAAACCGTGCTAAAAAGCTTCATTAAAAAATTAACTTCTTGCAAGGGGCGGGAGAAATTTTCACTACTAAAGGCAAATAGTGTTACTGCCGAAATAGCTTGTTCAAGAGCTACAGTCACTACCTCACGCACAGCCTCCACGCCAGCACGATGGCCAGCCACGCGCGGCAAGTGGCGCTGTAAAGCCCAACGGCCATTGCCATCCATTACAATAGCTACATGTGCTGGCAAAACACTCAGTTTTACGTTGCAGCTTACTTCATCTTCATTCATTGGCAATGCCATATATGCACTCGCTTATTGATCCACTAAAAGCTAGACGTCCATTAATTCTTTTTCTTTAGCAGCCAGCAACTCATCGACCTTTTGCACATATTTATCAGTCAATTTTTGAATAGATTCTTCACCACGTCGTTCATCATCCTCACTAATATCTTTCGCCTTTAACAAGTCTTTAATTTGCGTATTGGCATCACGTCGTACATTACGTAAAGCAACTCGTGCATTTTCAGCTTCTGCGCGCACAATTTTAATCATATCTTTACGGCGCTCTTCGGTTAAAGGCGGCAAAGGAACACGGATCAACATGCCGCTAGTGGCAGGATTAAGACCAAGCTCAGCAGTCATAATCGCCTTTTCAATCGCGCTAATCATAGACCTATCCCAAGGCGTCACGGTCAAGGTGCGTGCATCTTCTACAGCCACATTGGCTACTTGGGTTAATGGCATATCGCTACCATAATAAGAAACAGTAATTTGCTCTAATAAACCCGTATGCGCACGACCGCTGCGCAATTTTGAAAATTCCTGTTTCAGTGCATCAATACTTTTTTGCATGCGCTGCTCTGCTTCACGAACTGTATCATTAATCATCACATCACCTTTTTAGCCGTTTGATACCAGTGTACCTTCTTCCTCACCACACACTATGCGCGATAAAGCACCTTTTTTATTAATATTAAATACACGTAATGGCATATTATAATCACGACATTGACAAAATGCCGCTAAATCCATAACGCCTAAGCGCTGCTCTAAAGCTTGCTCATAGGTTAAATGCCGATACAACACAGCATCAGGATGCTTGGCAGGATCAGCAGAATAAACGCCATCAACATTTGTAGCCTTAATAACCACGTCAGCATTAATTTCAATACCACGCAAGCTCGCCGCAGAATCAGTGGTGACTAAGGGGTTACCTGTACCTGCCGCAAATATAACTACGCGCCCTTGTGCCAAGTGATGGATGGCTTTGCGCCGATCATAATGATCCACTAAGCCGCTTAAAGGAATTGCTGACATCACACGCGTAGCAGCGCCAACACGCTCTAACATATCACGTATTGCGAGCGCATTCATGATCGTGCCTAACATACCCATATGATCGGCCGTTACTCTATCAATACCAATTGCAGAAAGCGCTGCACCCCGAAATAAATTGCCACCACCAATCACTAAACCAACTTCTACCGATAATTGATGAACAGCTAATATATCTTGAGCAATCCGGCTAATCACATTAGGATCAATACCGGAGGGCTCATTGCCTGTTAAAGCTTCACCGCTAATTTTTAGCAGAATACGTTTATAAGTGGTGGAGGTGGCGGATGTCATTACACGCCTCCACGAGCCTGAGCCATAACCTCTTGTACAAAATCAACGGCCTCTTTTTCAATACCCTCGCCCACTTGGTAACGGACAAAGCTACTCACTTTTGCTTTTGATTTATCTAATAACGCGCCCACAGTAGTATCGGGATCTTTCACAAAAGGTTGACCGACTAAACAGACTTGTTCCAAGAATTTATTGATTTTGCCTTGTAGAATTTTTTCAATCATAGCAGCAGGTTTACCAGAATCTTGTAAGCCAGCGCCAAAAATTTCACGCTCTTTGGCTAATAAATCTTCTGGATATTGTTCAGGGTAAGCAACGGTAGGGTTACTAGCTGCAATATGCATGGCAATATCTTTGGCTAATTCAACATCACCATTTTCAAGCGCAACGACAACGCCAATACGACCGCCGTGGATGTAGCTACCGATAACGCCTTTGTCAGCTGTTAATACCCCAATACGACGCACTACAATATTCTCACCAATTTTGGTGATTAATGCTTTACGGGCTTCTTCTACCGATTGACCATCGTCATAAGGTACATCCAATAAAGCTGCCACCTCAGGTGTTTTATGCTGTAAAGCTTGTTCAGCCACTTTATTACAGAATGCTACGAAATTGGTATCACGTGCCACAAAATCTGTTTCGCAGTTAACTTCAACCATAACAGCAAAATGACCATCTTTGGACACAGCTGCAACCACCAAACCTTCAGCTGCAGTACGGCTCGATTTTTTATCGGCTTTAGCTTGGCCAAGTTTACGCATATTATCAATCGCAAGCTCAATATCGCCATTGGCATTTTCTAAGGCGCGTTTGCATTCCATCATACCAGAGCCAGTACGATCACGAAGTTCTTTAACCTGTGCTGCAGAAATACTCATATTTAATACCCTCGTTTAACAAATAACATTCGAAAAAAAGGGGGTCACGCCCCCTTTTTTTCATTTTTCGATCAAATGATTAGCCTTCACTCGAATCAGCAACACTGGCTTCACCAGCATTCTCGTTGCTTTCGCCGCCATCTGATTCAGCAGGTAGCAGGGTTTCCACAGGGGCGCCTGATTGCGCAGCAATCTCACGGCCGTGATTGACTGCTTCAGCAGCACCTTGTAAATATAAGCTGATAGCACGAATCGCATCGTCATTGCCAGGAATAATATAATCAAGGCCATCTGGGCTGCTATTGGTATCAACCACACCAATTACCGGAATCTTTAACCGTTGCGCTTCAGTGATAGCGAGTTTTTCATGACCCACGTCAATGATAAACAACGCATCTGGCAAACCACCCATATTCTTGATACCCCCTAAACTGCGTTCTAGTTTTTCTAGCTCGCGCGTCAAGGTTAACACTTCTTTTTTGGACAAGTGAGATAAGGAACGGCTTTGTAATAAAGTTTCTAATTCTTTTAGACGCTTAACAGATTGACGAACAGTTTTATAGTTTGTCAATAAACCACCTAACCAACGATGATTAACGTAAGGCATGCCACATTGAGCAGCAAATTCTTTAATAACATTTTGCGCGGAACGCTTGGTACCCACGAACAATATTTTGCCGCGCTTAGAAGCCACTTTGGAAACAAAGTGCATCGCGTCATTATAAAGTGGAACTGTTTTTTCTAAGTTAATAATATGAATCTTAGAACGGGAACCGAAAATGTACTGAGCCATTTTTGGGTTCCAATAGCGCGTTTGGTGACCAAAATGCACGCCAGCTTCAAGCATTTGGCGCATACTAACTTGTGACATGAGATTTTTCCTACATAACGGGTTTATCTTCCACACATCCCATGCCTCAACCTATTGATAAATCAGTAGGCACCCGAGCCATGTGACGATGTGTGTGCGTATTTTACTCTATTCGGTTTAGGGTAAACCCCCACCGCTAGCAGGGGCTATGATAACGTGTTTTGGAGGCTAGTACAAGGCGTTTTGCCGTGGCGCGTGTGGTGAGGTTGTGAAGAGTAAAACAACTATTGATTCAAAAACGATTAAGTGCTAGTAGTATATTATGTAATACAATTTGAGTTACAAAATATATGTCAATTATCTCTATCCGCATTACTGACAAGCTCTTAGAGGAGATCGATAACC
>Ga0302315_10005154_pt1 | contig 11206 bp, 8 predicted proteins | sample III_Palsa_N3_1_FD_200532 | JGI IMG/M metagenome (GOLD analysis project Ga0302315, IMG submission 200532) | Peat permafrost microbial communities from Stordalen Mire near Abisko, Sweden - III_Palsa_N3_1 | ecosystem: Environmental > Terrestrial > Soil > Palsa > Peat permafrost | place: Sweden... | reverse complement strand
CTATACTTGAGGCCAAAAAACGCGACTGGAACACACTCGACTTTGGTGGCATAAGTGATGAAGTGAAAGGTGTGCACCTTGCTGGTGTCACCGGCTTCAAAAAGCGCTTCGGCGGCTATGAGGTCAACCATCCGAATCCAGTCGACCTCATCTATAGTCCGCTCAGGTATATCTTATTCGATCTCTATAAACGATTTCGTTAGTTTTATCAAAACCATTGAGACACAGTAAGTACGCGTAGCGACGCTTAGTTAAAGTAGAGGTACGTGAACGTGGCAGCTTGTGCCGCGCTTACCGTCATCTCACTATAAGTACCGTTGTAGCTGTAGTTGTACTGGCTGACGAAGATCGAGCCATCAGGGTTCACTGCTTCAACCCACATGGCATGGCCATCCGGACCAACATTCCAGATTGCTACTGAATGAACTTTCGGTGTGTGGCTGGTAGTAATACCTGCTGCCTGCGCGTCGCCAATCCATTCAATCGCGTTACCGCTTCCACCCCAGTATGGCATGTAGCCGTAGGTCTGGGCCACCTTAAAGGCGGTGTAACTTACACATTCACGGTTATACATCCCCCAGTTGTCGAGTGTATTGTCCTGCGGCTCATCACAGCCCCAGTTGCCACCTGCTGGACTTGGCGTCTGATTGGGGTACCCACCACCACATGTACCGGAGGCTACCAGGCCACTACCAAGTTTAGCGTTCTCCGCTGCCTGTTCAGCCTCGAGTGAACTAATCTGGCTGCTATTAGCTGCTATCTGGGCATTATATGACGCCTGTTGTGCCTGATCATAGTTGAGCATGCTCGTTTGCTGCGCCTGAGCACTAGCGAGTTGACTTTGCTGTGATTCTTCATCACCGATCAGCTGATCGACTTTTGTTTTTGAAGTCTGGAGTTGTTGCTGCAGCTGCGCAATTTTAGTAAGTGTGTCCTGCAACTTATTCTGGACACTAGTACGATACTCCTGCTTATCAACAAAAGAACTTAGATTTTTACTGGTAGCGAGCATCTCAAGCGTACCAGGAGTACCATTTACATACATGGTCTTAATGTCGTCGGCCAGAACAGACTTTTCTTGAACGATCTCATTCTGAGCGTTAATAATCTCCTGCTGGAGAGTCGCCTGCTGTGCCTCGTTGGCAGCAATAGAAGCTTGCATGCCATCAATCTGCTGCTGGAGTATATTAATAGCGTCCTGATAGCTAGCCGCTTGAGACTGCAGACCATTGACGATGTTCGAGGTCTTGAAGACTGTCGGCCAGCACCATCTGCGTTGCAGTTGGCCAAAAGCTACCGCCAACCAAAACTACGGTAGATAACGCTATCACAGCGGTACCGCATTTAGCAGCAATGAATCGAGAGACTTTTAGACGTTTTTTCATAGTCTTTGTGTTGAATTCTATCAACTTTAGTATATCACGCTTACGCAATTTGCACCCTCGCATCCCCTTCGGGCTAAAGCCATCAGACCACAAAAATACTAGAGCGTGTCACTCTTGCAGGTTTGGTTATCTTTTTGGCGTTTTGAATTTCAGATATCGCCGCGTTGCAATAACGGACGATGCGGCACCTATGAATATACCAAGCGCAAGCTGAATGGTCAACAGCGCCCAGTAGTGGCTCTCGAAAAATGACTGACTATAGCTAATGTCGAGCAAGCCAAAACTGGTTGCCTGAAGCGAGCTACTAGCCGTAACAAAAGTGGCATTAATGATGAGTACTGAGACGATGGCCGAAAGCACGCCGTAGATTATCGTCTCAACTACGAACGGCCCACGAATATACCCCGTACTAGCGCCGAGCAAACGCATGATCTGCAGCTCATCACGACGATTAAAGATCGCCATCTGAATGGTATTGAAGATAATAAGCACCGAGATAACTGCGAAGACAATCACTGCACCTGTACCTACGCGTCGTAAGATATTAGTGGCGTGTGTAATCTTAGTGATAGCCGTCCGGAGGTCACCACTGTCAGATGCAGGAGCAGACTGAAGTTGTGCACTGGCCGGCGCGTCAACAAAATCGCGTATCTGATCTATCTGATTCAGGTCTTTTGGCTTGATAATGACAGTGGCAGGCAGTGGGTTGTTCGTTTCGTCGATCGCCTGTAGTAACTGCGTGTTGCCGGCATTTTGAGACTCGTACTGCTGCAGGGCCGCATTTTTACTGAGGTATTGCACACTCTGCACAGCCGGCAGTTGCTTCAACTGCTGGAGGAAGGTCTGTGTCTGCTTTGGCGTCACAGAGTCCTTAAGGAACACCGACACATCTATCTTACTCGTGATCTGTTGGACCGTATTATTGAACGTAGCGTTCACGATTACAGAGAACAGAATAATCGTGAGCGTAATAATCATAATGGCCATAGCGGCGATAGCCAGCCATAGGTTGCGCACAAAATTTACCATACCGGTACGAATAATGCGCGAGAATGTAGTAATCTTAGCTTTCATATAGGGTGTGTTACTTCGTGATGGTGGTTGTGGATGTGATTGTGCTACTACTAGCAGCTGTAATATTGGCAGTGTAATTAGACCTAGCACGATCGCTAGCAATTCGGCCATGTTCTATTGTGACCACACGGCGCTTCAGCCTATTCACTATATCCTGGTTGTGCGTAGTAAGGAGTACCGTGGTGCCATATTTATTGACCTTCTCAAGCACTTTTATAACATCCCAGGCGTGCTTGGGGTCGAGGTTACCTGTAGGCTCATCAGCGATGAGCACTTTGGGTTGGCGTACAATAGCGCGCGCAATAGCTACGCGTTGACGTTCGCCACCACTTAGCTCCATCGGCATACGCTTTTCCTTGCCCTTCAGGTTGACGATATCGAGAACTTTCGGCACTGTGTTGTTAATCTCTTTAGTGCTCACTCCAACAATCTCAAGAGCAAAAGCTATATTTTCAAACACAGTACGATTTGGCAGCAGTTTGAAGTCCTGAAACACTGTGCCAATTTTGCGCCTGAGCAGAGGGATATCCCTGTCGCGTAGTTTATCGTAGTCTATACCACCAACGATTATCTTGCCGCTAGTAGGACGCTCCTCACGCGTGAGAAGTTTTAGCAGTGTGCTTTTCCCTGCACCGCTCTGTCCCACAATAATGACAAACTCATTCGGCTCGACATGTAGACTCACACGATCAAGCGCCGGCCCCAAATTTTTATTGTAGGTCTTCGTTACCCTGTCCAAAAGAATCATTAGCACTATTATAGCAACTACTCGGGCATAGTGCCAGCAACTCGATTATGGTTATTGCGGAAATTGCGGAATATACTCTCGCACGTATGAGCTGCCGTATTAGGAATCTTCGCCTAGTGAGTATTCGAGGAAAGCAGTCACGAAGGGGTCAAGATTACCGTCGAGGACAGAGTCGGGATCACTAGACTCGAAGCGACTACGAAGGTCTTTGACTTGCTTATAAGGGTGCAAGACATAGCTGCGAATCTGGTTACCCCAGGCAGCTTGTTCGTTCGGGCCTTTGAGTTCACTAACCCTATCGGCGTGCTGCTCCACCTGTAACTGGGCGAGACGCGAACGTAGAATGGTCAATGCAGTCTCTTTGTTTTGTAGTTGGCTACGTTCGTTTTGTATAGCCACGACAATACCCGTGGGCAGGTGCGTCACACGCACAGCGCTGTCCGTCGTATTTACTGATTGGCCTCCATGCCCACCACTACGGTAGACGTCTATTTTCAACTCTTTTCCATCGATTTCAAGCTCTTCCGGTGCGTCAATTTTAGGCGTCACCTCCACCTTAGCGAAACTGGTTTCACGACTCTCAGCATTAAATGGGCTCAGACGTACTAAGCGATGCACTCCATGCTCACCTTTCAATTTGCCATACGCAAACGGCCCGGAGATCTCAAGCGTTACACTCTTAATACCCGCCTCTTCACCCGGCGACTCATCTACCGTCTGTACTTGCCACCCCTCTTTCTCGGCATATCGCACATACATACGCAAAAGCATAGCAGTCCAGTCTTGGGCATCAGTACCGCCAGCACCAGCGTGCATACTCAAGATTGCATCGTGGTCATCATACGGACCGCCGAACTTGAGCTCTTCCTTAAGCTGAGTGAACTGCGCTTGAGCCGCCGCGAGCTGCTTCAACAAATCGCTCTCGAGGCTAGCATCGTTCATCGCCAAAAGCTCCACTACATCCGCAACTGATTGCTTGAGCGTCCGCCACGGCGTAAGACGTTTTTCCAGGTTTGATTGCTCACGCAGCACGTTCTGGGCCTTTTCGTTATCCTGCCAGAGGTTGGGCTGATTCGCCTGATCATCCAGATCAGCCTTACGGCTCTCTAACTTTTCAAAACCAATACGTATAAGCGCATCGCTCACCTGCTGTTGCAACCCCAGAGCTTCGCTATGCAGTTGCTCCATAACTTTAGCTCTCCGCTACGTGCTTCCAGAGACTAGCGATCTGATCATCCAGCTGTGCGGCGATTCCGGATGTCACCTTGCCATAGATGCCGAGACCACCCACACCATCGGCAAACATAGCACGCGTTATATCTACGATGGACTGCTTGGTCACTGCCTTAATCCGCTCTGGGATCTCATAGTAGTCATCAATAAACTCATCAAAGAAGTAGCGCCCGGTATAACCAGCCGCTGTAGCGGCAACCGTCTGAGCGCTGCGCTGATATCGGCCAAGTGAGTACGCCTGAGCGGCTGCGATATCCGCCTCAGCCAGTTCCCCGCGGAAGAGGTTACCTAACTGCTCGGTCACAATATCGAACAGTGCTGGTGCGTTCGCGACAGACACCTGACTACCAAACCAAAGATTGCTGCTGAGTTTTATCTGTTGGTATCCACTATTCATACCATACACCAGCCCACGTTCACGAGCAGTGCCAAGAATCTTACTATACAGCGTCTCCGTCAGAATGGCATTCACGAGCCCAAGCGCATCAACCTCATGTTCTTCCAATCGTCGATTCATGAATGTATCGATATAGAAATAGATGGTATCGACAGTATCATTTGGTATGCAAACTGGCTTTTTTGGCGGCCGTACGATTTCATCAGGCATAGCAAACCGCTCACCGCGTGGGAGGTCGATATTCTCCAGCATCTGTACGATAGAGCCTTTGCGCTTACCGATATTACCGGCAACGACGAAGCGCATGTTGTCAGTAGTATGCGTACGGCGATAGTGCTCACGTACGTCTTCGAGCTTCACGTTCTGCATGAGCTCCAGCCGCTCGCGATCAGTTTCAGCCACTAGGCCGTATGCTTTACGAGTATTAGCCCCGAGCTGACGATAGTGATTGTTAGCCCGAGCGCTTAGTTCTTCGCGCACATTGCCAAATTCAGCATCGAATTCTTCTTGAAGGAAAAGCGGGTGTTCAATGGCCAGAACGAGTAGCTTAAATATACGCTCCCACTCGAAATCGGCACATTCCGTCTCATAGATAATATCGTACACATCAGTACTAGCGTTGCTATATGCACCATTCTGCTCGACGATAGCCTGGAAATCACGAGCCCGTGGATAGATGTCATTAGCGCCGAGCAGTACGTGCTCCATCAGGTGGGGCGCCTCCCACTTCTCGCGCTCGACTAGATACTCACCTGCACGGAAGTTCAGGTATACATGCACCAGTAGACCTTTAGCACCATTCTTAAGTACGACTTCCTCGACTACGTGTTTCATATTCCTATCAGTCTATCTGCGGCGACGAGCCGTGCTTTTTCGTTTGCGTTCTGCTTTGTTGGCTTTTTTGCGCTCAGTACCAGTACTCTTAACCTTGGGGGCCTTCTTAGAAGTAAAGTCTCCTTCTTCAAACTCGGCTTGACCTTCCAGTACTTCACTAGCGTTGCTGATAGAATTACGTGCGGCCCGGGTTAGCTCTGTTTCGATAGGACGTTGCAGGTCTTCCTCCGACACTGGCTCGGCGTGGAAGAGTGCTCGCACCACTTCATGGCGTAACGCTGACTGCATTTCCTCAAAGATCAATTGACCACGACGACGGTACTCGACTAGCGGATCACGTTGACCAACGCTCATCCAGTGGATACCTTCACGCAAATGATCCATATTCTCGAGATGCTGCATCCAAAGGTTGTCAAGAATCTGTAGATAGATATCACGCTCAATCTTGCGCAAAATTTCAGCGCCAAACGCAGACTCACGACCAGCATAAAGCTCCTTGGCCTCCTCGAGTAGCACTTGTTTGGCTTTGTCCGGACCAGCCGAGAAAGCTCGATCGAGCGCAGCTTCATCGAGTGGTAATAGCTCACGTACAGCCGGCTCGAACTCCTCAGTCAGACGTAATGGACTGTCAGCTAAGGCACTCACCTCATCTTCGATATATGCCTTTACACGCTTACTTATATTGTCAGCCCGCAGTATTTCGCGTCGCATGGCATATGTCGCCCGACGGTGCCGGTTCATCACATCGTCATACTGGACCACGTTCTTTCGCTGATCAAAGTGAAAACCTTCCACTTTCTTCTGCGCATTCTCGAGCGCACGACTGATGACACGGTTTTCAATCGGCGTCTCGTCGTCAACCTTCAGACGATCCATAATGCCGGCCACACGGTCGCCACCAAAAATACGCATCAGATCATCTTCAGTACTCACGTAGAACTGCGTTACGCCAGGGTCTCCCTGTCGGCCAGCACGACCTCGTAACTGGTTATCAATACGACGGCTCTCATGACGTTCACTACCCAGTACGAAGAGTCCGCCTAGGTCCTTAACCCCTTCTCCTAACACAATGTCAGTACCACGACCGGCGATATTCGTTGCAAGTGTTACTGAACCCTTCTCGCCCGCCTTGGCAACGATACCTGCCTCACGCTCATTGTTCTTGGCATTAAGCACGTTATGCTCTATACCAGCCTTTTTAAGCATGTTTCCGAGTCTCTCGTTCTTTTCGATACTGGCCGTACCGATGAGTACAGGTTGGCCCTTTTCGCGCAGCTCCTGTACTTGTTTCACGATAGCCTTGAACTTGGCAGTTTCGTTACGATAAATACGATCGGTACGATCTTGTCTCGCCAGCGAACGGTTGGACGGAACTTCTACTACGTCCAATTTATAAATCTGGTGGAACTCTTCACTCTCGGTCGTAGCGGTACCGGTCATACCAGCCAACTTATTGTACAGACGGAAGTAATTCTGGAAGGAGATGGTCGCAAGCGTCATACTCTCCTGCTGAACTTCTACGCCTTCCTTGGCCTCGATGGCCTGGTGTAGACCCTCGTTGTACCGGCGACCAGCAAGTAGACGACCTGTGAATTCGTCTACAATCACAATCTCGCCTTCGTTTGTCACCACATAGTCTTTATCGCGCTTAAACAGCGTCTGTGCGCGTAAAGCTTGCTCTAAGTGGTAAATAGTACGAATGTTTTCACTGGCATAGATGTTTTCTATACCTAGGACTTTCTCTATGTGGTCTACGCCCTGGTCATTCAAAATAACCGTTTTGCGCTTTTCGTCTACCTCGTAATCATCAGTTTTCAGCTGTCGTACGGTACGAGCAAATTGTGCATAAGCATTACCAGGCGTAACGCTCGGCGCACTAATAATCAGTGGCGTGCGAGCTTCATCAATAAGGATAGAGTCGGCCTCGTCGACGATTGCATAGTTGAGTTCACGCTGGCGAAGCTGATCGACCTCACGCACCATATTGTCACGCAGGTAGTCGAATCCAAACTCGTTATTGGTCCCGTAGGTAATGTCGGCAGCATAAGCCTCCTGCCTACTACAAGGCTTCAGATGCTTAAAGCGTGAGTCTTCATGACTCTCGTCGACAAAATTCGGATCGTAAATGTATGATTGATCAGGGATGATAACCCCAGTAGTCAGCCCTAAGAAGTAGTAAACCGGGCCCATCCAGCCGGCACCAATTCGTGCCAGGTAATCGTTTACTGTTACAAAGTGGGAGCCTTGCCCACTCAGAGCGTTTAGATAGAGCGGTAGCGTTGCCACTAACGTCTTTCCTTCACCGGTCTTCATTTCGGCGACATTACCCTCGTGCAGCACCATGCCACCCATGAGCTGTACGTCGAAATGCCGTTGTCCGATTGAGCGCGATGCTGCTTCACGCACAACTGCGAATGCGTCAGGCAAAATGGCGTCGAGCGACTCTTTTTGGAGCCGCTTTTTTAAAGCTTCAGTCTGAGACTTAAGCTTCGCATCAGTTAACTTTTCATATTTAGGGGCAAGGTCATTTATCGTCTTGGCACGCTTACGCAGGCGTTTGATAGTTTTGGCCTGCGGGTCACCAAGCAATCGCTTCAGTAGTCTATTCATAAGACGCTTAAGTCATCCTCCGTTATGGTCACTATATTTAGACTATATTGTACCCTCTTTAGCCTCGGTTGGCGAGAGTATTTTATAGCTTTAAAAAGTGTGGCTTATTTAGTATGTGGACGCCGCCTCAATAGTCCATGTCGCTGCGTCCGTACATAGTCCCTCAACTGTTGCTCAATATATACTGCTGCAACGTCCAAGGCGGCGTACATATGGAGCGTAGTCTCTTTTGCTTTGAACTCCACCCCATCAAGCGCTAGCGTAACCTCGCAGGTACTAAACTTGGTACCCTTTCGAGTAACTTGCACGAACGCGACTTTACAACTTGCATGTGCCCGAAGTCTGCGCGGTATTCGGCGCCTAAGCCGGACGACCTTACCGTTCGCATACTTCTCGAGTTCGTTCGTGAGCTCAAGCCCTTTTGTTGAGTACCCTATCGTCATGTCCTACTGTTAAATTTTCTCCCGTCCGCCCATGTATGGTCGTAGTACTTCAGGCACGATCACGTTGCCGTCTTTAGTCTGGAAGTTTTCAATAATACCTATGAGTGGTCGCTCGGAAAAAGCTGTTGCATCATTGGTGTGTACCAACTCCACGGTACCATTGTCTCGTCTTACACGTGTCTTCATGGGCCGTGCCTGGTAATCGGTGATGTAGTCTGCCGTATGCGTTTCACGATACTTATTCTGTGCCGGTAGCCATACTTCAATATCTACCCCTTTAGCGTTTGGCCGGCCAATGTCAGCCGTGCACTTTTCGAGCACCCGATATGGTAACCCCAGTTGCTGCATGAGATGCTCCTGTACCGCAACCATGAAGAGGTGTTCGCTCAGTGATGTATCGGCTGTCGTGAAGCTTTCCATCTCTAACTTATTGAACTGATGGAGTCGGAACATACCCTCAGTGTCCTTACCGTATGTGCCCGCTTCACGACGAAATGCCGTAGTATACCCGACCAACCTGATTGGTAGTTCGGATTCGGGTAGGATCTCATCGATATACATCGGTGATAGCGTGTGCTCGGCGCTGGCATTCAACCATAGGTCTTCGTCCTCTAGTTTGTACGTCTGTTCCTCTTTGTTGAGACGACCTGTCGCCTGGAATACTTCAGTACGTGCTACGGCCGGAGGCAGCACTGGCGTGAACGGTTTATTACTGAGGCCTTGCAGTCCGGCATCGTCGATAATCTTTTGAAGTGTCTTTTCATCACAGAGAGTCATCAGCCCAAACTGCCAGAGCGCAAATTCCAGCCGTACTAAATCACCCTTCAGATATATGAACCGTGCCCCGGCGATTTTAGCAGCCCGGTCTTTATCGATCCAATCCTTGGCCTCAGCAATTTCCCAGTGGTTTTTTGGAGTAAAGTCGAATTTTGTAGGCTCCCCATGTGTCCTAGCAACTACATTGTCATCCTCGCTCGAACCTATCGGTACACTATCGAGTGGCATGTTCGGCACAGACTTGAGAAGCGGCCAGAATTCATCCTCTACGCCTTGTAGATACGTCTCCTTTTCAGCCAATGCAATCTTTATCTGCTTACCTTCATCTATCGCTGATTGTTCTGGTTTGCCGCCCTTCATCTTAGACGCGTTCTCGTTACGCCGAGCACGTAGCTCCTCTACCTCGTTTAGCAGTCCGCGTCGCTCGTTATCGACTTCCAGAAGTCTTTGTACGTCGATGTTGTAGCCCTTTTGTTTAGACTTTTCTGCAACTTTTTCTGGGTTATCCCGGATGAATTGAATGTCTAACATAATGTCCTTCTTCAAAAATAGTTAGCGTTTAATGAGAAATTAGATATACAAATAGCTATCGGCCCGAGGCCGAGGAGCGCAGGCTTAGCAGGATTAAACCACTTTGTATCATCATTACACGCCAATTATAACAGGCTACCCGATTTTTTCTCCATGTAGCCTGTGGTCCACGATTAAGAGTACATAAAGCACCCGTAAATTCAGCATATTTCATGTTCTATGGTATACATATGTGAATGAGTGAAGCACCTGAACCAGAAATTTCTAAACCGGAAGTCTCTGAACCAAGTCCCCGTAAACTACCGGCCAAACCGACGCGCAAGCAATTTATTAAACCCCAGGAACTCGTTGTGGCGGTCATCTTTATTGCAGTCGTTGCTATCCTACTTGCGACGCTTGTAAATAAGCTCACATTTAATCACGATGTCTCAAATGCTCGTACTGTTTCCAATAAAGTCATTGCCGACATCCAGAAACGCAACGGTGCTGCCATTCGGAGCCTGGGATCTCCTAGCTTTCAAAAGAGCTATTCAGCCGCCAGCCTCACCCAGGGCTTCAAGAGCGTCGAGATTGCCACACTTAAGACACCTACACCCGTGCAGCAGACTGTCGTTGATACGCCCTCAGGACGTTCTGTGTACTTTATATACGAATACACCGCGCTCAAAGTTCCGTTCTATGTCCGTACGAGCATCCGACAAGAGTCAGGACATTGGTATCTTACTAGTATCGTCGGCAACATTAATGAGTCCGATCTGCTTATCAACTAGTCTGCCCCAGTAGTCTGTAGAATCGGTAGCAGTGGCGCATCCGGAGTAACTTGTTGTACGTATCCTACGATACGTTCACTCAGGCTCGCTGCTGAGTCGATAAGTTGCTTAATAGCGTCAGAGTTGCGAGCATCACCTTTAACGATGAAGTAGAGATTGTCGTCCGCGATTTCAATATCCTCATGTTGACCATAGTCTACGAGCACTTGCATAACATCGGGCGTTATTACCTCCAGGACATTCACCTCCTGCCCCTTCTCAACCTGAAGCGTAAAGTAGTCACCAAAGTCTCCCTCCAACTGCAGCGTTTCGTGATCAGCAAAATCTTGCTGTATATTTGCACGGTCCCCTTTTGCCCTCAATAGGATATGGGGCAAAACTGCTGGAAGCTGTATGCGTGCGAT
>Ga0302315_10005148_pt1 | contig 11219 bp, 4 predicted proteins | sample III_Palsa_N3_1_FD_200532 | JGI IMG/M metagenome (GOLD analysis project Ga0302315, IMG submission 200532) | Peat permafrost microbial communities from Stordalen Mire near Abisko, Sweden - III_Palsa_N3_1 | ecosystem: Environmental > Terrestrial > Soil > Palsa > Peat permafrost | place: Sweden... | reverse complement strand
GCTGTGTAGAGCAGCTTCGCTGTTGGACAAACGGGCTTGCCTTGCTTCTCAAGAGGCTTCAGCAGAACGTAATGTACGGTGAACCCGAAGACAAGGAGCGCCAGGCCGCCGACGATCGTTCCTGGATGCGTAAGCACCGTGAAAGCTAGCTCAAGCTTGCTTAGGATAAGCGTGAAGAGCACCTGAGACTTACCCACTCCTACGGCAGTATAGGCCTGCTGCAGGTGCGTGTGGCGCAGCCCCAGAACGGAACTGGCTCCTATCCAGAAACAGAGCATCAAGACTCCGGCAAATAGTCCCAGCAGCACGTGCCAAAATCGGATTTTCCCGGTGCCGAGAAGGCTGTAGGCCGCGGCGAAGGTTATCCCGCAGGTAAGTGCGGCCCCAGCTTTTGCGCCAAAGGCCGGACAGGACATGATGACCGTGACGAGAGCAAACAGAAAAACGACGGGAAGACGCCAGGACTTCGTCTTGATGGTTCCGTTGGTCCCCGTCATCCGTTCGCAGATCGATTGACTGGCCAAGAGTGTACCCGCAATGAGTACGCCCATATACTCGTTGCCAATGCCGTAGAAGCGAATGCCCGACAGTGCATAGGCGCTGAAGAGCGATGCGGAAATGAGGTGGGACCCGGTGACGCAGTCGATAAGGAGCACGGCGGACGTCCCAATAAGAATCGTCGATACGGAGGGCAGGAAGGCAAGCAGAAAGATGAGGGCGTATATAGAGATAAAGTAGACCGTGGGGCTGGTTGCCGGAAGGATGGCGGCGACGAGCATGGCTCCTGGCCAGACGGCAATGATGCGAAGTCCGTAGGAGCAGAGGCGCAGCGCCTTGTGACTGGCCTGTCCGCGCATGGTCCAGACGATGCCGAAGCCGATAAAGGCTAGGAGAAAGCCCATGGTCCAGAAGAAGGGCGATTCTACGATCTGGTTGTTGCGGGTTTGGCGGTCGAGGGCGTCAATGCCCTGGGACAAGAGGTCTCCGCGGTTGTCCGTATGAGCTGCAGCGCCAGTTAGGTCTCCATCGGCAGGCAGGCCGAGCAGGTCGAGAATTGTCGGCGCGACGTCACGCTGGGCGATGAGGCCAGGGGTCTGGGTGGTGTCTGACGTATAGTCGGAAGGAGGGATCCAGGCGTCGATGCGAGTTATTACGCAGGGTGTCAGGCTGTTCCATCCCCCGTGACTGTCTATGGGTGGGATTGGAGAGACCAGAAGCAGCCAGACAGGCCCCAGGGCGTGGGCTCTTTTATCGGCTGGGAGGCTCATAACGAAACGGCCGAGGTTCTCCAGGGATGTCTGGCGGTCGGCTTCGGCAACAGATGGGAGGATTAAATGACTGGAACGCTCCGCTTCGATCCGGTCCAGATCTCCCCATTGCACGACTACAAGATTAGAATTTTTGAGAGCTGCGTAGACGGCGTTTCGGAAGGTATCCGGATTGTCGACCAGGCCACCTGGCGATCGGGCGTCGTGTTGTTCAGGATTAATTTGATTAACGGGATCTTTTAGAAAGCTGGTGATTGGCGCCAAGTCGCTTGTGTCGTCGCCTGCCGTGGTTCCGATGATTGTCGTGGTTACCGCACTGAGCCCGGTTGCAGCGAGGCCGTCTTCAGTAAATTCGGGACGATACGTGGAATCTGCCATACGGGCGTAGCTGGCATTTACGGGATCTTTTTTGTCTGGAAGGCCTGGGGAAACCAGTGTTTGGGGCTGCAGACCTGCTTTCCACTCGCGGACCTGGGAGAGCCGTGCCATAAGACCTGATTCGTAGCCACCGGATTTGAGATCGGACAGCGAAAGATGGTTGGCGAGGACGAGGATGACCTTCGGCTGGGCGTGCGCGGCTCCCTGGAGCATCCAGAGAAGGCAGAGAGCCGCACAAACGTGTGTTAGCACGCGTATACGCACGCGTATCACGCGACGAGTGCCTCGGAGATGAGGGTATTTGCGACAGCGAGGGCGTCGGAGAGCTTTTCGGGATTGCGTCCACCGGCTTGCGCGAAGTTGGGACGTCCGCCTCCGCCTCCGCCTACTTCCTTTGCGGCCTGGCCGACGATTTTTCCGGCGTGGAGTCCGCGGCTGAGAAGGTCGTCGCTGACTTTTACGGCGATGGAGGCTTTGCCTTCGTAGCTTGAGCCGAGCACGACGACTCCGGTATGCAGGCGGTTAAGAAGTTCGTCGGCGAGGACTTTGAGCGCTTCGGCATCGGTGTTGCCGGGCAGGACATGGATGACCACGGTGACGCCGTTAATAACGGCGGCTTCCGAGGCGAGTTTTTCGACCTGGCCTCCGGCGGCGGCTTTCTGGAAGGACTGCAGCTCTTTGTTCAGATCGTGCACCTGGGTGACAAGCTTACTTACGGAGTGGTGCAGGTTCGCGGGTGTCGTTTTAAGGGTCGCGGTGAGTTCGCTCAGGGATTCTTCATTTTCCGTGACACGGCGCAGGGCGGCGCGGCCTGTGACAGCTTCGATGCGTCGAACGCCCGCCTGGCTGCTGGATTCCGAGACGATTTTGAAGAGACCGGCCTGGGCGGTGCTGCGCAGGTGTGTGCCTCCGCAGAACTCGACGCTGAAATCTCCGGCTGTTACTACGCGGACGATATCGCCGTACTTTTCGCCGAAGAGCATCATGGCTCCCATTTTTCGGGCCTCTTCGATAGGCGTTTCGACGGTGCGGATTTCGATGTCGTCTAAAATCCGTTCGTTGACGATGTCTTCCACGCGCCGTACTTCCTGGGCGCTCATGGATTTATCGTGGGCGAAGTCGAAGCGCAGACGATCCGGAGCAACAAGAGATCCGCGCTGCTGGACATGGGAGCCGAGGACCTGCTGCAGAGCTTTGTGCAGCAGGTGGGTTGACGTATGGTTACGCTGGATGTCGGCCCTGCGGGCAGCATCGACTTTGAGATCGAGGATATCGCCGACATTGATTTCGCCGGAGGTGACGCTGCCGATGTGAAACCAGTAGCTGCTGTCTTTGTGGGTGTCCGTGATGACAAACGCACCGTTTTCGGTGGTGGCGTTGCCGGAGTCGCCCATCTGGCCGCCTGATTCGGCGTAGAATGGAGTTTGGTCGGTGACGATCTGGACGTAGTCGCCTTCGTCGGCTCTGTCGACCAGTTTGCCGTCTTTAATGATGGCTTTGATGGTTCCGGAGGAGATGAGCTGCTGATAACCGACGAAGCCTGTGGGGGCAATTTCTCGGGACCGCAGTTCCGGGACGACGCTTTCTATGAAGACTTCGCGCTTGCTGTTGCCTTCGGACACGCGCGCGTGATCTACTAGGAGACGGTCGAACTCAATTAGGTCGACGGTAAGCCCGTGTTCGGCGGCAACTTCTGTCGTAAGCTCCACGGGGAAGCCGTAGGTTGTGAAGAGCGTGAACGCGTCGGCTCCGGACAGAGTCTTGCTCAGCTCCCCTCGGTTGCTTTCCAACAGGTTGGTGAGTCGGGCGTAACCGGATTCTAGGGTTCGACGGAACTGCTTCTCTTCGATGGTTGTGTGGCGAAGGATAAGTTCGCTTTGCTGGGCGAGCTCGGGGTAGTCGCCGGAGCGCTGGGCGATGATCGTCGGGACGACTTCGTGCAGGAAAGGCTGGCTCAATCCAAGGGTGGAACGTCCGGCAAGGACGGCGCGGCGCATGATGCGGCGCAGGACATATCCGCGGCCGACGTTGGAGGGCAGGACGCCGTCACCAAGGCAGAATGTCGCGGCGCGGGCGTGGTCGGCGATGCGTCGGAAGGCGATGTCTTCCTTGCGTGTGTCTGAACTGGTGTACTTAAGGCCGGAGATTTCTTCCAAGCGGGCTATGATGGGCCGGAAGAGATCGGTTTCGAAGGGCCCGCGCAGGTTGGCGATGGCGGCGGCGGTTCGTTCGAGGCCCATGCCTGTGTCGATGTTCTTTTTAGGCAGGGGCGTAAGGACGCCGCCTTCACCGCGGTCGAACTGGGTGAAGACCAGGTTCCAGATTTCGAGCCATCGATCGTCGTCCCAAACGCCGTCGGGTGTGGGAGGGAGGTCGGGCCGGGTGTCAAAAAAGATCTCGGAGCATGGGCCGCAGGGTCCGTTGGGGCCTTTGGTGATGACGCTGGCCGGCCAGTAGTTGTGGGCCTCGTCCATGCGGAAAATTTTGCGCTCGGGGACGCCGACTTCCTTCCAAAGTTCGAAAGCTCTTTCGTCGTCCAGATAGATGCTGAAACGCAGGCGTTCGATGTCAAGTTTCAGCACTTCAGTCAGGAACTCCCACGCCCAGGCAATGGCCTGCGGCTGGAAGTAGTCGCCAAAGGAAAAGTTGCCGAGCATTTCGAAGAAGGTGCAGTGGGATGTGTCGCCCACTTCTTCTATATCCGTGGTGCGCAGACATTTCTGGGACGTTGCGACGCTGTTGCGCGGCGCGGACCGCAGTCCCAGGAAGTAGGGTTTAAACTGCACCATGCCGGCTGAGGTAAAGAGCAGCGTTGGGTCATCCGGGACAAGGGAGTCTGAGGGGAGTCTGAGGGCGCCCTTGCTCTCAAAAAACTCCAGATATTTTCGTCGCAATTCACTGCCAAGCATCGAAACGTCTCCTAAAGTGGGTTCGAACGAATAGTATAGCACAAGCGTTGCTTGACTTGACATATGCCCTACAGTATAATGACCGCACTTATCCCCAGAGGCACAACTACGATGGCGTTGGATGACAGATACGATTTCGCGGAAATAGAGCGTAAGTGGCAGCATCGATGGCGCGAGGCCAAGCTGTATCATACGGAGGTCGATCCAAGTCGTCCTAAGTTTTATGGACTTGAGTTTTTCCCCTACCCCAGTGGGGCCGGTCTTTCGGTGGGTCATTTCAAGAACTATGCTCCGCCTGACGCATTTTTGCGCTACAAGACCATGCGTGGTTTTAATGTGCTGCATCCGATGGGATGGGATGCGTTTGGGCAGCCGGCGGAAAATGAGGCGATTAAGCGCCAGCGTCAGCCAGGACAGATGGTTGGGGAGTATGCGGCGAATTATAAGCGTCAACTCAATCTGATCGGCATAGGTTATGACTGGGAACGGGAGATTAATTCCAGCGATCCGGACTATTATAAGTGGACCCAATGGCTGTTTTTGCTGCTGCACAAGCATGGGCTGGCGACACGTCAGGATGCGCCGGTCAACTGGTGCCCTGTCGATAAAACGGTTCTTGCGAATGAAGAAGTAGTCAATGGGCGGTGCTGGCGCTGCAACAGCCTGGTCGAAAAGAAGGCGATGCCGCAGTGGTATTTGCGCATTACCGCTTACGCGGAGCGTCTACTGGCGGATCTGGACGATCTGGACTGGCCAGAGGGCATTAAGCAGCAGCAGCGTAAGTGGATCGGGAAGAGCGAAGGCGCGGAGGTCGTGTTCACGGCGGGTGAGCATAAAATCACTGTGTTTACGACGAGGCCGGACACTCTTTGGGGCGCAACCTTTATGGTGTTGGCGCCCGAGCATCCACTGGTTGAACAACTGACTGTGCCTGAACAGCGTGATGCGGTTGCCGCTTATGTTGCCCGCGCACAACGTACGGCAGAAATTGACCGTCAAGCTGAAGGGCGCGAGAAGACCGGCGTGTTTTTGGGCGCCTACGCGGTGAATCCTGTCAACGGGAACGAAGTTCCCATCTGGATTGCGGATTATGTGCTGACGGGTTACGGAACAGGAGCTATTATGGCCGTTCCGGCGCACGATCAGCGAGACTTTGAGTTTGCACGCAAGTTTGGGCTGTCGATAGTTCCGGTTTATCAGGAAGAAGAGCAGGCCGTTGATGGCGATGCGATGACCGAGGCTATCACCAATCGCGGACTGCTGACGAATTCCGGGCCTTTTGACGGACTTCCTTACAACAAGGAAACCGTGGGCAAGGTTGGACGATGGCTGGAAGAACAAGGGATCGGCAAGCTGGCCATTACTTATCGGTTCCGCGACTGGCTGTTGTCCCGGCAGAGGTACTGGGGATGCCCGATCCCGATTATCCACTGTCCTGAGCATGGCGCTGTTCCGGTGCCTGAGGATCAATTGCCGGTGACTTTGCCGGATGTGGAGAACTATCAGCCCTCCGGGACGGGAGAATCTCCTCTGGCGACTATTCCTCAATTTGTGGAGACGTTTTGCCCAATTTGCGGCAATCCCGCGCGGCGCGAGACGGACACCATGGCCGGTTTTGCCTGTTCGAGCTGGTACTTCCTGCGCTTTACGGATCCACATAATTCTGAAGCGCCTTTCTCGCGTGAGGCTGTGGATTACTGGATGCCGGTGGATACGTATGTGGGCGGAGCGGAGCACGCGGTAATGCACCTGTTGTATTCGCGGTTCTGGACGAAGGTTATGTACGATGCCGGTTTGGTTGGCTTTACGGAGCCGTTCAAGCAGCTGCGCAACCAGGGAAGCGTTTTGGCTATGACTCCGGGGCGCAGCCCGAACCAGGGAGAGACGGCGTCGGATGATGAGGACGCTACGCTGAAAGACTGGGTGCCGCTGAAGGCCGAGGAAGTGCAGAATTATCCGTCGGATCAGATTATCTATCGTTGGGCTCGTATGTCGAAGAGTCGCGGGAATGTTGTGACTCCGGATGACGCGGCGGCGAAGTACGGCGCCGACGCATTGCGCGTCTATGAGATGTTTGTTGCTCCTTTCGAGGAAAACGTACAGTGGAGTGACGAGGGGATCCGAGGGTCTGCAAAGTTCCTGGGGCGTGCTTATCGGCTTATCGTACAGGCTGCGGCCAGGCGGTCGGGCAGTTCTGATGGGATCGATGCGGCACTTGAGCGAAAGCTGCAGCGCAAGACGCACCAGACCATCGATAAAATTGCTGAGGATCTGGAGAACTTCCGATTTAATACGGCCATTGCAGCGCTTATGGAGTGGGTGAATGTCGCCTATGAAGTGAGTGGGGCTATTGGAGACGATGTGAAATCGCCGGCTATCGATGAGGTCGCCGAAACCCTTACGATTATGCTGGCTCCGTTCGCTCCGCACCTGGCGGATGAGATGTGGAATGAGATCCTGGGTCATGAAGGCTTCTTGTATAGACAGCCATGGCCCGTGTCAAACCCGGCTCTTGCCGTGGCTGATGAGATCACTCTTGTCGTCCAGATCAATGGCAAAGTGCGTGATAAGCTAACGGCTCCGGCAAGCGCGACGCCCGCCGACCTGGAAGCTATGGCTAAGGCCAGTCCGCGCATCCAGGAGTGGACCGAGGGCAAGGCGATCCGTAAAGTGATCGTGGTGCCTGGAAAGCTGGTCAATATCGTCGTCGGCTGAGGTGGTTAAAGGTGCTCGATCAACGTACCCGAATTACAATGGCCGCTGTTGGAATAGTTGCCGTGGCGGCTTCGGGCTTTGGTTATCTCACCGCCCGGCATTCTCAGCCTCCGGCGATTGTTATTAGCGGACCGCCCAGCGATCCGCCGCCTCCGATTTCTGCGGCATCAGGCAGCTCATCCGCGTCCACACCACCTTCCACTGTGTTGACAATTCCTGACGATGCTCCAGCCGTTCCAAAGCAAATTCCTCAGATCACAAATGATATTCAGGCACATGCCGCCGATTCCGCAACACTTGCTGTGGATGTTTCCGGGGCTGTGCGCAACCCCACGTTGTACTATCTTCCGCCGGGCAGTCGGATTCAGCAGGCTATCCATGCTGCCGGCGGGCCGACGTCTAAGGCCGATCTGGATCAGATAAATCTTGCTGAGAAGGTGACCGACGGCGAAAAGATCTATATTCCACGACGTAACTCGGAATGGCACTCCGGTACTGTAGTTGAGTCGGGCAATTCGATTGGAGAAGTGGCTCCAGCGCCTATTATGCCGCTTGCCCCTGTGCCTCCCTTGCCAGTCTCGACTCCGGCCGGGATAGAAAGTACCCACGGAAGTTCAAGCCATGGGCATAGCAGCAATAAGCTGACCTCGCCAGCGGATGGTCAGATCGACCTGAATACGGCGTCGGCAGAGGATCTGCAGCGCATTCCGGGGATTGGTCCGGCGATGTCGGCACGAATAATAGCGTATCGCGAGCAGAGCGGTCCGTTCCACAGTGTCGACGATCTGCGTTCGGTTTCTGGAGTGGGTGAGAAGAAGCTCGCGAGATGGTCGCCGTTTCTGGTGGTGCATTAAGGGAGATAAAATGCGAAGAGCGTATCAGAGCCTTTGCGGGCTAATTGCAGTTATTGCCATCATACACAGTCCTTGCGCCGAAGCTCTCGTTCAGACATCAAAGACAGATGTTCCTCTGGGGGTTAACCTGGAGGGTCTGAACGACTGGATGCATACTCCGATGTTTGTCGACGCTATGAAGACGGCTCGAGTCTTCGGGCCTCCGGATGCGCCATGGAAGGGCGGCATCCCTACCGATGAGCATGGATGGCCGACTACGGATTTTGGATCGTGCATTATTACAGGGCTTCCGCATATGGGCGGAACGTACAGTCTGGTCTTTGCCGGCAAGGCGGATGTCTCCCCTGTCGCGTGCTCGGCCAGGGTGGAGAATCTTATTTATGACGTCAAAACAAAAAGAACAACGGCCGACGTAGTTATGCCGGACAATGCCGATGGTTTGATGCTTGGCTTTAAGAATACAGACGGCGGCGTCAAAGATATCCATCTGTATCGGCCTGGATACTCAGCGAACACACACCAGATTTTTACGGACAGCTTTCTAAAAGCTATCAAGCCTTACACAACGCTGCGTCTGATGGATTATATGGCTTCGAACGGGACGCCGGTCATCCATTGGAACGACCGAACCAAGGTCGATGATGCTCTTTACGACACGGGCAAGGGCGGACCGTGGGAGCCGGTGATCGCGCTTGCCAATTTGAGCGGCAAGGACTTGTGGATCAACATCCCTTATCAGGCTGATGACGACTACGTTCGACGGCTCGCCTTTGTTTTTAAGACCACTCTGCAGCCAGGCCGCAGGATCTACCTGGAGTACAGCAACGAGGTGTGGAACTGGTCCTTCCCGCAGGCTACCTATAACAAGGACGAGGCCAATAAAGAGGCACTCTCTCCGAATTCCGTTCTTAAGATTCGTGTGAGCACCGATGATGATCCGACCAATTCGGGCTATTATGGAATGAAGAGGATTCCTGAGCGCCTAATTGAGATTGCCCATATCTGGCGTGATGTCTATGGAGACGCTCGTTACAGCGCAACGGTGCGGCCGGTGCTGGCGAGTCAGCTTGGTTATACGTTTATTCTCCAGGAGCAACTGGCCTTTATACAGAAGGTTTACGGACCTCCATCGAAGCAGATCTATGGGGTTGCGGGCGCCCCCTATTTCAATATGATGGGAGATGAGAGTAAGACCGGCCTTACGACAGACCAAGTTCTGGCCGATCTTGGGAAATCGGTGGACGGCTATACAACGCATGGTCTTGAACCGTATGCCGTTTTGGCCACAAGGTATGGTGTCAAACTGTTGGGTTATGAAGGCGGCGTGGATGTGGGACAGGGGGAGCAGAGCCTGGATGCCAAGACGGCGGCTCAGACCGATCCGCGCATGAAGGCGCTGCTTGCCCGGTATCTGGATTCCTGGTATGCCAATGGGGGCGACCTCTTTATGTACTTCTCTCTCTGCGGGGGCTGGGGCAAATGGGGGTTCTGGGGATTGACCGATGATCTGGCCAGAGCTACGCCGAAAACGGAGGCGGTAGCGGAGGTGGTGGCGGGCAGAAGGCCAGCCGTGACAGGGGGCATTAGCATCCCAGGAACTGTCACGGGAGCTGACTGGTATTTGGGTCGGTGGGGAAATTACGGACCTGAGAAGGATGGGAGCGGCACGATTGGGGCAGACGATTTTCGTGAGTATCTGCTGAACGCGCGAACGGCGGGGCCCTATAAGGTCGTAGTCGATTTGAATAGTTCGGCGGGGAGGGCTCTGGTCTCAATAGATGCGGGAAATCCGGTAGTGGCCGGTCCTCTGGGCGATATCTCCGCGACGGTGCTAACGGCTGGGTTGCATGTGTTGCATATTGAGTGCTCCGGAGGACCGATTTCGGTGCGGGATATTCGAATCACGCGGGATAGGTAAAAACCAACGGCCTGGTGCCATGGCCTTGGCTTTGGATGGCCATGCCGATTATGCACAAGTCTCACGGGAGACCGTTAGCTGCATGGTTATCGGCATGGCCATCCCGGGCTAAGGCCAAGGCACCGGGCCCTACCTATTTGAGGAACAATTCGATGACCGGGACGGTGGCGTTTGGCTTCTTGATTGGGACCTCGAGTGTCAGTTGGGATTTCTCTCGCGATTCGGTCATGGAGCCGTAGGCGGCTTCAGGGACGTTTTTGAGCATTTTGACTTCGCTGGCGTCATTTAGGAGTTGCGCGTATTCTACTTGGTCGGCAATGCCGTCTAGGTGGATGTAGCGGAACGGCCAGGCGAAGAGGTGCAGATAGAGGCGCTTCGTTTTTGGATTGTAGGTGAACCGGCTGTCTTCTGGGGCCTTAAACTCGGCGGGAGCCTGGGTGCAGCCGTAGATGGAGCGGCTGTGGCGCTTCATCCATTCTCCCATGCCCTGCAGTCGGTCCAGCGCGCGGTAGTCAAACTCGCCTCGCCCGGTGGGGCCTACATTCAGCAGCAGGTTGCCACCCTTGCTTACGTTGTCGATCAACATCTGTAGGAGCTGATCCAGTGATTTCCAGCTTTCCTCGTCCCGGTGGTATCCCCAGGATCCGCTCAGGGTCTGGCAGGCTTCCCATACTACGGGCTTTCCGTTGATCCGCACCCACTCGCGAGGTTGGAATTGCTCGGGAGTTTTGACATCCTGATCGATCTCGAGTCGGTCATTTATGATGATTTCGGGCTGCAAAGAGCGAATAAGCTTAATCATCTCTTCGCTTCTCCATTCGTTCTTGCCTTTAGCGGAGTGCCATTCGCTGGGCCCGATGGAGAAGTCGTACCAGAGGATGTCGATCTTGCCGAAGCGTGTAAGGAGCTCTTTTGTCTGGGCGTGGAGATAGTCGACGTATTTATTTAAGTCACGCTCGGTGTTTTTGGCGCGCTCTTCAAGGTTGTCCCGCAGAGGATGGAGGGAATCGATCGTATAGTCCGGGTGGTGCCAGTCGAGAAGGGAGTGGTAGAAACCCACCTTCATATTCTTAGCTCGGAAGGCTTCGACCATGGGTGTAAGAAGGTCGCGTCCATAAGGCGTGTTGGTGGCTTTATAGTCGGACTGGTCCGTGTCCCACAAAGAAAATCCTTCGTG
>Ga0302315_10005145_pt1 | contig 11222 bp, 3 predicted proteins | sample III_Palsa_N3_1_FD_200532 | JGI IMG/M metagenome (GOLD analysis project Ga0302315, IMG submission 200532) | Peat permafrost microbial communities from Stordalen Mire near Abisko, Sweden - III_Palsa_N3_1 | ecosystem: Environmental > Terrestrial > Soil > Palsa > Peat permafrost | place: Sweden... | reverse complement strand
GTCGCAGTCAAGCCGGTAAGGTTTCCGATATTGAACGGGTTGGAAACCTGCGTGCCAAGAACAGTCGACTGGGTGGTAGCCGCAGTTTGCCCGGAGGTGTAATACGAACCTGGAACCGCGTTGAGATTCACGCCAAGCGTTGCCGGACCCGCTGCTCCCGAGCCTGCACCGTACCCATTGATCTTGGAGGTAAAGGCCCCCGAGTAGATCACGGTAAGCACGCTATCCCCACCTACCTGGTGCTGAACACTTCCTTGCCAGCGCTGCTGACGGGCCGGAACCAGATTATGAGGAAAGAATGACTGCGACCCACCGGCGTATATGAGATTGCCTCCGGAATTCCCGAACGGCACTGCGAAGCCGGTTGGGAAGGGATTCATTGTCGGGGACGTCGTACCGGCAGAAACTCCAGGGGCAACCCATGAAGTCCCGCTCGTGAGCGATGACGGCTGGCTCGTGGAGATGGAGTATCCCGTTTGATCATTTCCTTCGTTAAGATTATTCAGAGCGTCAAAGAACAACCCATAGCCGGCGCGAATGACCGTCTTTGTTGTCACCGAATACGCAGCTGCTAAACGAGGAAGGTATCGATACGAATCCTGCCATTGCTTCGTGTCGACACCATTTACGCCCGCATAGGTGGCACCGCCTACCACGTTCAGAGCGCTGGGAAGCGTTGAGGGGAGACCAGCAGCAGCGAGGGCCGTGCTGTTCGCAGCGTAATTGCCGGGGTTGTAAGCGGCATTAGCGCCAGGGGCGATGGCCAGCGATTGGGTCGGATCAAAAGCACCGACCTGTCGATTCCCCGACGCTGTCGGGCCCGCTTCGTATTCGAACCGGAGACCTGCGTTAATGGTGAGCCTGGGAGTAAGTCGCCAGGAATCCTGTACGTACAGGGCTCCGTAAGGATTGCTGCGGGCGTCGTTTACGCCGACCCCCTGCGATGCTGTGGTTTGGAACCCCATGAGCATAGCGGCATACGATGTCCCAAGGGTGCTTTGCGATGAAATATACGCTGCGGAATCGCTGGCGATGCTGGTATAGGTGTTGTCGTAGGTGAGTGTTCCGGTGTCGTTCGAGTTTCCTCCGGCTGTAATGCCGCTTGCACCCAAGTTGACGTTGTCGCTGGACTGTAACCGGAAAGCTCCGCCGAATTTAAGCGCGTGCCTTCCGAAGATGCCCACGAGATCGACGTTGATGCTGTTCGTCTTGACGTATTGGTTAAGCGTACTTGCGGAGAAACTCTCCGCACGATACCCACTTATCACCTGGCTCACAGGAGCTGGATTCGGATATGACGCTTGCGCCTGCGTATCGAGATAGGAAGGTAAGCCCAGGGAAGCTGAACTCGGAGGCGCATTGTTGTAATAGTTTGGCGCCTTATAGCGGTTGTAGCTGAGAGTGGTGGTCATGGTAAGACGGGGCGAAAATGTGTGGTCCCAAGCTCCTGTCAGCACCAGGAAGTATCTTCCCTGAAGCATGGCGCCGATTTGGGAGGCGGTGATGGGATCTGGACTGGTAGTTACCCAATGGCCTATTGCTTCATGGAAGAAGAAATGGTTCGACTGATTGAGAGCATAGTCAATTCGCGGCGAATAGGCTGTATAGACCTGTGGTTGCTTCAACGCATACGTAAAATTGTTCGTATCCGCCAGAGAGCCATGGGAGTCAGGAGTATTGGGAGCGAGATACTGCTTCGCCATAAAGGGGCCAAGAGGATTCTGCTGACGCGCTGACGGAACAATATTTCCCGCAAATGGCTTGCGTATATAGCCTCCATGGCCGTCCGGAGTTGTCGTGAGCGGATCATAGATTTGATATGCGCCATAACCCCAGGCCGCATTCGGCGGTCCACCTGTGGGACACGGATAAGAATATGCCGAAGTGGCCCACACATATGGGCTGTTATAAGTACCATTGCCCGATGTAGGAGCCTGCGTAGGGCATGGAAGGTCGCTGAAATTACCTGTCAACTCCTGTGTCGTCGGAACTGTGGTTAGACCGGTAGCAAGTGTCGGAATTGTATCCTTCATGTATTCCATAAAGAAGAACAGCTTATCCCTGCCATTAAAGAGGTGAGGAATAATGACAGGTCCACCGATGCTGGCCGCATATGTCAGGTTGTGCAGGCCGAGCTGCCCATACTTTGTCTCTGCCGCCTGGCATGCCACCGAATTCTCGTTCGGAGGTTCGCAGGGGACAGCCGTGTTGGTTTGGTAGGCGAGCCGGTTGGTGCGATTGAGCGGTTGCCAGCGTAAGTCTTCATATTCTGAACGAAATGTCCCATGAAACGCGTTTGTTCCGTTCATGCTGACCACGTTCATACCCGCCCCAAGAGTGTGACCCACCGTGGCATCAAAACCGGCCGCTTCCGTCTCAATTTCTTTTGTTTCGTCCACTGCGGCCGCATAATTTTGTTGATGAAGATGGATATCATTCGGCGCACCGTCGAAAGTAAACTCGCTCGCCTTATACATCCCATAGACACCAAAAGCCGAGTTGCCGCCGCTCGACCACATTGCGCCTGCGGTAGTGCTGCTGATCGGGTCCGTCGACTGAATTCCCTGCTGCAGTTTCACCATCATTCCTGCATAGTTATCGCCTATCGGAACAGCTCTAACAGTCGCGGCGTCGATGATACTTGGATTATTGCCTTCTTGCGTATTTAGAAGGTTCTCGTTGGCTGTCACAACGACCGTAGTCACGGCGGATCCGGGCTTCAAGGTAATCTTTACAGAAGTTGTACGACCAGCATCCAGGTATATCTTTGTTTGCTCAAGTGCGGCGAACCCATCATGGATGCCTTTCACTCGATAATTCCCAGGAATCAGCTGTCGAAGTTCGTAGTATCCCGAACCATTTGATTTCACCGTAGTGCTAACACCAGTATCGGTATTTGTGATCGTTATGGCGGAGTCAGGAAGCATTGCACCCGTGGGATCACTGACGTATCCGGATATGACGCCTCGGTCGATGGACTCTTGAGCTCCGGCCACGCATGTTGACGCCACGACCCCAAAAGCAAAGATCAGTAGGCATACGGTAAGCCCTTGCTGCGCTACGGATAGGATCGGTCGGCAGCAACCGTTCGAAACCTTGAAGACAAACCAGGATGCAGATCTTTGAATAAGATTTCTCATTGAAAACGTTCCTCTCATTTCCCCAAATCGTTGAAGTGATGACATAAGCGATGCTGGTAGCGATCGCTTGGAAAGCCGGCTGGTATTGACAGCGAAAGTGCAGCCAGTGGCTCTGCAGTCATCCTTTGCACGCGAACAAAGAAGCAGCGATTGACCTGCGTTCTGCGTGCTGGGAAATGATCGGCTGAACGAGAACCACATTACGCTGTGCATACAAGAGTTGTGAATATCAAAACTGACTTAAGAGTTGGATAAAATGATCAGCTCGATCAGCAGGCCAGAAACTGGTGGACCTTGAGCCTGGCCGCACTCACTTCGTTGCCGGATCGAGCGTCCGATAGAAGTTCGCAACGGTATCCCATGCAGGCTTACGTGCGCGATCCGGTGTAACGAGACCCTTTGCATTGATGGTCGGCGGAACTTTCTGAAAGTCCTTCCCATGCGGATAGGGCAATGGAAAGTCGTTGAACAGCCATGGCGCACCACCGGCCATGAACCTTTGACGACTCGGCGCGTAAATCTGGTCGAGATGGCGCTTGAGGAAGAGAGCCTGATGCTCAAAGGAGTAATCCCTGGATTTAGGATCTGTCCTTGTCCATCCGGATCTCGACTCCGCACCATACTCGCTTACAAAGATTGGTTTGTTGGGATTTTGTTTGTGAACTAAATCAAGAACAGGACCGAGGTCAAAGTCCTCTCCGTAATACCATCCATAGTATTCATTGATCGCGATAAAATCGACGGGACCAAAGCTGATGTCATGCTCTCGCTTATCGGATGCGAACGTAACCAGTCTCGATGAATCGAGCTGCTTTACATAGGCTACTGCTTTCGCGACAAACTTCGCACCCTCAGGTTTATCCGAAGCGATTTCGTTGGCGACAGACCACACAATCACGCTTGGATGATTCCAGTGGTTGATGACAGAGGCGTGCAACAACGGCTCTGCGTATGCCTGCCAGACAGATGTGTCATCAAGGACGCTGCTTGCGGTTTGCCAGGCAGGAATCTCGGTCCACACAAGGAGTCCCAACTTGTCGCAGTCTTCGTACACTTCCTCCGGCTGTGAGTAGTGGGCCAGGCGAACGAAGTTTGCATTCAGCGCTTTGATCGCCTCCAGATCGTTGAGGGTCTGCTCTGCAGGGACACTCATACCGACACCCGGATAAAACGAGTGCCGGTTGATACCGCGCAGCGTCAACTTCTTTCCGTTGAGCATCAGCTCTGAACCAGCAACCTTGATCTCGCGAAACCCAAAGGGCAAATCATCGATCATGGTTCCGACACCTTCAGCCCGCACCTTTGCCTGAAATCGATACAGGCAGGGAGTGTCTGGAGACCAGGGCTTAATATGTTCCAATCTCGCCGAAAGGGAGACGCTTGTCTCTCCTTGATTGACCTGGACGCGTTTGATGCCCTTCCAAATGACGCGGTTACCATCCATTATCGCGGCGTCGACTAAAGCGGATGGATGAGCGGCATCGCTGTGAAGCGTGAGCGATACCTGTGACTGCCAGCCGCCATCCACCATACTCGTCTGGACATGAGCCGTGCCATAGATAGACGGCTTAATCCGCAACGAAACTGGCCAGATAAGGCCGCCCGTATTCAGCCAGCCCGTCCACTTCGAATCCGGGATGGCTTTGGATAACACCTCATTGTCCGTCTCGATAACAATCAGATTCTCACATTCTCCCTGGCAGAGAAACGCAGTGACGTCGAAGTCAACCGGCGTGAAGGCAAGCACACTCTCGCCAGCCTTGTGGCCGTTAACCCACACTAGGGAGCGCAATACAACGCCTTCGAGATGAAGGAAGGCATGTTCTCCAGGTTTCTGTTTGACATGGAAACTCGTTCTATACCAACCTTTGCCTTCGTACGCATTGTTTGAAGGGAATTGAATGTTGTAGGAGCCAGGAACCTGAATGGAATCCCATCCATTCGGCGACTTCTCGTTGAACCATCTCGCCTGCTCTCCGACACCACTCTTGTCGAAACGGAAATCCCACTTCCCATCCAGATCGATGATGTGACCTTTGGACGCGGCCGGCGCTGCTACAGCAATGTTCGCAACAAACGGCAAGATCATAAGCAATGCCATCAGCAATTGAGCGCTCATGCCTCCAGCAGCCCTGTGCCCAAGCATTCCGCTTCGACGTTCACGCGCGATCCAACTCATCAAGGATGACCTTCTTTCGTTCAGTTAGTCCGCTCATCTCTGAACGGCGATTTTTGTATTTGCTGAAGCCACTGTACAAGTGAGCAGAGTACTGACACGGACATCCCAACACTGCAGACTAGCTCCATATAAAGCTACAAACCGCCAGAGCCGGAATGAGCGCAGCGGTACTGCGCTCATTCCAACATCGGTAGGCTGTCAGCTATGGAACAAGCGTCATGGCAAGGACCACCACGTTTTGGTTATTCGGGACAGTAATACTCTTCACAATCTTCGCGTTGTTGAGAGCGAAGGCATACCCGTATAGGTCGGTCGTGGCCGAGTCCTTCCCTCCGGGGCTCGTGTTGCGATAAGCCATCGAATAGGCCACCGATTCACCGGAATAGCCATGCGACGTTTCCCAGTCGCTAAGGCTCTGGGTGAACGTCGAAGTGGAGCTATCGGTGTAGGTAACGGTGAATGTTTGCGAAGTCTGCGCGCCGTTCACCCCGGTTGCCAACATCTTCAGGGTAGAAAACTGGCCCGAGGATAGAGGGATAGTCTGCGCGGCACACTTCACCACGTTGTATCCATTCGGTACGGCGATCATGAACGTGTTGTTCGTCCAAGTCTGATCGGTGCCAAGGAGTATCCCAGAATACGCATTTCCGTCGTCATCGATTCCTCCTGTGCCCGAAAACGTTACACCGTCATTGAAGACTCCGGTTGCATTGTAAGTATGGTTCATCAGAACCCACTGCGGCGCCTTCGGTACCGGAGTAATTGCGAATACCTGAACATTGTTGTTATTTGGAAGAGTGATGCTACTGAGCGTCTTGGTAGGATTTAGGCCCAACGAGTAGGTGTAAACGCTGTACGTATCGCTGGTATCTTCGGTCCCGTTGTATAGGTTGCCATATGACATTTCCACCGCTGTAGTCTCCCCGCTGTACTTTTGGGGCGAGAACCAGTTGCTCATGCTTTGCGTGAAGCTAGTGCTTGAACTATCGGAATAAGTAACTTGGAATGTCTGAGATACCTGATTGCCGTTAACACCGGTCGCTAGAAGGTTCAACGTTCCATATTCGGCGGCCGGCAAGGTAATTGTCTGGCCACTTGCAGTTACACTATTTGCCGAACCGGGAGCTGCGACGCTGTATTCCGGGGTATTTACAAAGTCCAGCTCTGGAAACGTCGCCATCGATTGCGGAAAAAGGTACGAGGAATAGGCATGTCCTGCCGCGTCCAGGCCCCCGCTGGAACTGAATGTTGCAGTATTGGCATAGATTCCCGTTCTACTGTAGTTGGAGGTCAAGTTTGCCGGTTGATCACCACCTGTAGTGGAAAATCCGTAGGTCCGGTAGTAAATTAGCTCGCCGGCCTCGCCTGACGCCGCACCCTGCGAAGGAATAAAGATCGTTGTTACGATAGCTGGTTCGCCATTCGGGGCGATCAGTCTTGTAATCCGTGGGTTCGCGAACGAGGTGCTCCCGCCAGCGGTCGTGATGCTCAGCTTATCGGCGTTCCCCGTTTGAAAGTCGTAACAATAAATATCCCAGTCATACCAATTGCCTGCCACCGAATCGCCTTCGATGAGCTCGAAGTTGTAGCCACGATAATCCAGTGCATCACGCTCACCGATATTCCCAGCGACGCCCCAATATTTTATTGCATTGTTAATTGCAGGTTCCGGGGCTGTGACCCAGCTACTAAAATTCACCAGACTTCCACGCTGTTGCTGATCAATCGAACAACTCGCATTGTAGTGACCGCCGACATCGATTACTGAATGCGCCAGATCGGGGGTGAGATTTACGGAGTAGATATTGGGGGTTCCCTCCGCGCATGTGGACAGAGTCTGCGGAGCATCGTAGGTTTGCGTCGTCGTGCCAGCAAGGAGGCTAGTCCTCGTACTGTAATAGTTGAATCGGATGTGGTTATCGCCGCCTGAGGAGTTAACCTGTTCCCAAAGAACAAGGAACCCACCGTTGGACAGCAGTTGAATGGTCGGTTGAGATGCTCCCGTTCCAAGAGTCACCTGATATGTCCAGTGAATAAGATCAGCACTGGTGGCAAGATCGACACTGAACAGTGTCCCCGTGTGTGCGACATGATAGAGAGCGATATATCCGCCATTAGGGTCTTGGATGATTTTGGCGCAATCCATTCCATTTCCGATGTTGTCTTTGGCATTATAGACACTGGCATCGGCTGAGGTAACGTTTTCAACGTAGCTCTCAAGCTGAGCTCGCATCGTGTCCGAAGGCTGGCTTGCGCTTGCTGGAGCACACTGAAAAGACAGGACAATCAGAATCGCGATTATCCACACTTTAGATAACGTAAAGCGGCTAGATTTTTCTGTTGCAGGAATTATACGGCTCGTCATAGGAATACCCTCTTGGTCACGTTTGGGCAGCAACCATGCCGACGAGTGTTTACCTCGGTATCGTATCTGTGCAGTTAACTAACCGTTAACTATCAGGTAAGTTTCCTTTGCAATCAGTGAAGGAAAGAAAAGCAGACGTTTAGCTTAGTCCTTTTGTTGACGGTTAAATGTTCCTATAAAAATGGTGGCAAGCCTGAGACCCGCTTGAGCGATAAATTAATCGCACCGCAGGACACAACCGTTCTAGCGCTACGCGTGGCCATTGCATAGGCCGGCTCGCGGGTGTCTATCATCGACCCGGAGCGATCCTAATTCGCGGTCGCTATCGCAAAATCAAGAATGGAATTCGACTTCGATCTGCACTGGATCGGTTGAATTGGGGAACTGGATGAGAAGAGTTCCATCTCCCTGCTGATAGCTCTGCGTCGATAAGGGAATGCCATTTAACATAACCTTGCTTACATCCAGCATGGTTGCAATGCGAACAAATGCCTCGGTGTCTGCAATGCCGTCGGCGCTAAATTTAAATTGATGCGGGGAGCTCTGCTGATTTTTAATTCGGCAGCTCGCTGCTACAACTGTGGCTGCTTCGCTATTAGGCAGCGAATCCATATCAACCAAGAAGAATCGCGAATTTGGAGTGACAGTAACCCGGTGAAGTACAGGGAGGGCCGGATCGAATAGGTTGATAAACCGTCCCGACAGGACAGAAGGCTTTACACCAGGAAGCGATTCATCCAGCCCAGCCGCGACCACGTATGGACCGCGCCTCAGTACGAGCGCATTGGTCTCTTTCCAGATAATGTGGCCAGTCCCGGCAGCTTCACGCACATAACTTCGAACCTTATTTGCACCATTCTTGCTGTACGTCAATGCTGCTGGCGATTCTCTCTCGGAGAGAATAAATCCGCGACCAACATGATGAAGTCCTATTGCGTTTTCAGGGATGCCCAGCTTGAAAAATAGATGTTCCCGGGGAGTGTTGAAGGAATTCGGGGAGGTATTCCACCATTCCCGCACTGCGTTATATGGGTCATCGTCCTTATCGATCACCACCAGGACTCCTCCCTTCTGAACCCATGCTGTGAGTACATCGTGAAACACAGGGTTAGGAGGTTTTTGCCCTTCATAGGTCAAGATAAGGAGCTTGTAATGATCGAGAGAGCCGGAAACATTCGAACTCTCGATTTGAACCGGCTCCACCGGGATACCATACTTCAAAAGTGGAAGAGCGAGACCATAAAAGGAACCCAGGGCGGCATCGGAGGGAGAAGGAGCTGCCCTCTCGAACATCATGGTGTCTGAAACGAAAACCCCCACACCCTGAGTGCCGGCCGACTCCCATAGAACATGACTCTGCTTCATGTCTCCCAAGGCAGTAATCACGTCTTGAAGTTCTGATTCGTATGCTGTTGGTATTCCGACTTTCTGAATGTCTCCCTCGGAGCCTGCACTTATTGCAACTGGGGCCTGTCCCAGTTGCTGGATAGTTTTTGCAGAGACAGCCGCTTCTCTCACTGGATGCTTGCTATTGAAAACCCTCTCTGGCCAAGGCATGATCTCGTAATTCGAGATATCCGGCTGAAGCAGCGAGGCAGTTAATGTATTTTCCCAATTTGTCCGGTAATCATCCCAATCGTGGCTTGGATCGTCTTCGATCGGGTCATTCAGATACCACATACGACGACCGGAGACGCGCACCAGATTTTGCATGGAACCATATTCAAGAAACGCTGTTTCAAACGTCCGCTCTTTGCGAACACCTGCATAGTAATTTTCAGTCCTGGATGTGCCTGTCCACACCTGTGCGATATAACCATCGGCTCCTACGTTAAGCAGGGATGATTCAGGACTAATAATGGCCCAACTCGCGTAGTTAATTAGCGAATGCGTCGCGACATAACATGGAATAGTGCGGTGATGCTCTTCTCCGTATTGCTTAACAAAATCGAAGACCTGCCCCAGGGCTCGCCGATAAAGATAGTATTTCAATTTAGAAGCACGATACTGCGCATCAGGAGAAGAGTTCGGAGCCTGCCACTCCTCGCCATAATATGACTTCCACTCACGCTTAAAATTTTCTTCCCAGCCGCTTCGTGCCCAAAATTCTGGCTCTTCGAGATAGATCGACGCGGCGCCAGCATCCAATCCACGTTGGATTCCTTGAGAGAGATACGTACCGTAGGTCTCCCCAGGCGAGATGTAAGGAATCTCCTTATTTCCGCCATGGAGGACTTCCTTTCCGTTCGCGTCTTTTTGGGCCTGATCCATGTGATTGTTGCCATCGAAGCGACCATCCAGGTAGTCCTGATAACTGCCCCATGCCACACCGGTCATCACACTGGGAGTGTAGCCGTGTTGAACCCATGTTTCTATTTTCGATTTAGCCAGAGGGCCAATTCCGTAGACCATGCTCAAGTCGGCATTCAAATTGGTGCGAGAGGTCCAAGGCTGCGTAGTCTGAAAACTGAGCCGTTGTTCGGATTGTCTTTCTTCCGTTGCTGACGCGTTGACCTGGCATGTTGCAACCACGGGAAGACAAGTAAAAGCGACCAGAAAAATCGTTTTTCCTAAAAACATCAGATATATGTTCCTCTGTTCCTCTAATGGGCTGTGTTGATGTTCTAACAAGAAGAACGAAAGACATTCGCCCTCGCGAGAATCACCCAAACAAAAGCTTGAAGCGAACTACTTCACCTGGGTTTGTGTGCGGTAAGTGGCAAAACAGCAACTGACCGAAGAGTCACTGGACCAAGTAGGCCAGATGGTAGAAGCGGAGACGAACTAGAGAACGCCCGGATATTGGTCGATGTATACCGATGCTCATTGCCTGGTTGCAGATCTCCAATAATACGATTGGGCCAGAAGTTTGTGACCTCGACATCTATTTGATTATCACCAGTTCGCATGAGTTGATCGACCCGTTCCGTATAGGGCTTCATCCATAAAGGATTCAGTTTAACTCCATTGATTCGGAGCTGCGCGATCTCTCGCACATCGCCCAAATCGAGCCAAAGCTCATGGCCGGTCGCAAGTTGTCCGCTATCGAGATGAATAGTCGTATGGTATGTCGCTGTCCCCGAAAAATAGCGGACCCCCGGCGCTTCGAAGTCAGTCCACGATTTCAGAGATTGAATCGCAAGATGCGAAGGAGCTCCCCAGTTGGGCGGGAAATCCAGCGTCCACTTAGACGCTACAGGAATGGGTTCAGCTTGCACCTGGAAGCTCATCGTCGTCCCACCGGGGAAGAATGCCTGATAGTTACCTGGCTGATCCGTATGGAGTTCCAGATGTCCGTTCTGCTCGGTAACCTCGGTCGAGTTGGACAATGGGACTTGCTGATGTTCCTTTTCCAGGCTAACAAGACGTGTCAACGCAGGCTTATCAAATACGATGAAGATCGATTCGTACGGACCTAACGAGAAAGGCATCCGAGTCCGTGCATCATCAGTCTGCTCAAAAAGCATAGCGGGCCGAATTTCACCGGTCACGGCATCGAAGATCTCGGGTTGTTTATTTTTTACTCGAAAAGTGAGCG
>Ga0302315_10005135_pt1 | contig 11234 bp, 12 predicted proteins | sample III_Palsa_N3_1_FD_200532 | JGI IMG/M metagenome (GOLD analysis project Ga0302315, IMG submission 200532) | Peat permafrost microbial communities from Stordalen Mire near Abisko, Sweden - III_Palsa_N3_1 | ecosystem: Environmental > Terrestrial > Soil > Palsa > Peat permafrost | place: Sweden... | reverse complement strand
GAGCATATACGTGATGATGAATTCCTGGCCCTTGCGCAAATAACTGCGTTGGCCTGACAGGAAAAGATTTTTTGCCAGCTGCTGGGTAATCGTAGAGCCGCCGGCGACAACCTTGCCTTTGCGCGAATTTTTTTCGTAGGCTTTTTGTAGCGCTTCCCAGTCGACTCCCTCATGCTCCGAGAAATTGGCGTCTTCGGAGGCGATGATCGCCCGCTTCAAATTGGTAGAGATACGATCGTAGGGCACCCATTTCTGCTGCAACACCGCGTTGGGATTTTTTTCTTGCAGGACCGACAATTGGTGGCGCATGAAGCTGGTCGAGCTTGGGTTGTGATCGACCCACCACCATATCTGCACAAAGAAATATAGCTGCAATAGCAGGACCAGGGCGAGCGGCAGCAGGATGATCCACAGCAGCAACTTGCGAAATGATTTTGGCGCTTTCATGTGAGCGTGGCGCGCAATTCGGAAAATATCTTCGCCGTCTCGGGTCGCACTCCACGCCAGAGATAAAACGATTCCGCCGCTTGCTCGACCAGCATTCCGAGGCCGTCGCGCACCGTGGCGCCTTGTTGTTCGGCGAATTTCATGAATACCGTAGGCTCCTTGCCATACATCATGTCGTAGGCAAACGTCGCCGAGCTGAAAATGCTTGCCTGCACCTGCGGCAATTCATTGCTCAGGCTGGCCGAGGTCGCATTGATGATGACGTCGAATTCCCCCTGTAAGGCGCTAAAGCCGGATATGTCGATATTTCCATGCGCCGCAAATTCATGTGCCAGCGCTGACGCTTTTTCCTGCGAGCGATTGGCAATCGTCAATGAAATCGGACCCGCATGCAACAAGGGCAGGAGCGCGCCGCGCGCCGCACCGCCCGCTCCTAACAGCAATATTCTCTTGCCCTTTAACGCGATGCCCGCATTGCGTTCAATATCCGTGACCAACCCCGCGCCATCGGTGTTATCGCCAAGGATATTTCCATCCGTTATTTTCAACGTATTGACGGCGCCGGCAGCGCGCGCTCTTTCGCTCAAGGTATCGGCCAGCGCATGTGCTTCCAGCTTGAACGGCAAGGTCACGTTCAAGCCCATGCCGCCTTGTTCGAAGAAAGTGCGCACTGTCGCAACAAACCCATCCAAAGGCGCTAGCAAGCGTTCATAGGTTAAATGCTGCCCAGTCTGTGCAGCAAATGTGCTGTGGATGACCGGCGATTTGCTATGCGCAACCGGATGACCGACCAGCGCGTACCGATCCGGGGGCGTCATCAATTATTCCCTCCGCGCAATTCGGTTTCCAATTCTTCTTCGCGCGTGAATTTGAAGTGTGTAATGACTTCCCACACGTCATCCTTGTCGGTCGAGCGCATATTGGCTTGAAAACGTCCGAACGGCGCGGCTCTTCTGACGATGCGCAAAGCGGCGTTGTCCAATGCCTTGTTGCCGGAGCTATGTTCGACGCGCGGCCCACCCTCTTTTTCGTAGATGGTTCCATCCTGAAAGATCGGGATATACACCAGCAATTCGCCGTACAATTTCTGGCCATCCTTTTGCGGGAAATTCAAGGTGCCGACTTTTTCGATGCGCGTTTGCATCAGCTTGTAATACTGCGCATACTCAACCCGCTTGGTGCTGGGCGTGATTTGCGTTTTGCGCGGGCGCTTGTTGTAGTCCGAAACATTTTTCTTGATTTCCGCGACCTGCCGCGTAAACGCCCGCGAACTATCAACCGTATCGACCCCGTCCGGGCGCACCGGCTCGGTAGGCTTGTCCTTGTCGTTAATCGGTGGGGCAACAAACGGCGTCTTGTTGACCGCCTGGGCCAGCATTTTCTCTTGTTCTTCTTCCAGCTCGGCGATCCTGCGCTGCGCTACCTTGATGTTTTCGCCGTCATCGCTTTTATGCATATCCGGCAATGGCGAGGTAGCACGACCGTCGTCGGCATTGCCGCCGCCATCCAGATCGGCCTGTGCCAATGCTTCGGCGTGGATCGGTTTCTTGTCATGCTTGGCATTGACCAGGATCACTTCGAGACCAGGGTCGGTCGGTTGATATTTGAAAGCATCCGGCGCCACGATGCGAACCGCCAGCAAGGTGCCGTGCATCAGCACTGACAGTGCAATGGCAGCCGACAAGGTGGGATTTTGGCGAATGATCTTCAAGAGTTGCAAAGGTGGCAAAGTCAGAAGGTTTGAATTTTACGGCATAGGCGAGGGTTTGCCACCGAACTTTAACAGAACATTCAAGCCAAATTCCCTGTTTGTAGTAGTGCAGGCGCACATTTCACCGACTTCAAAAGAAAATTCGGCGCAACCACCGCTCATTCTGCGGCCGGTTCGGCAACATCAACGTCGGCCACAGCCTCATCTTCCACCGCTACTGCGGCTTCCAATTGTGACTCCGCTTCGATTGCCGACTCCTGCACTTCGTCCGTCACCTCTTCTTCGCTCAACTCTTCCTCGGTCAGTTCGTCGCTTGCGTCGGCAGCCACGGTGGTGACTTCCAGCAAACGCGCTTCAACCGTCAAGTCCACCTCATTCCAACGCAACAAATCCAGCTTGACGTGCGTGCCGCGCGCCAGCTGTTGCATGCCGGGCAATCTGACGATCAACGGGATCTCGACCAGGCGCAATACTTCGTCCTTCAGCACCACCGCCTCGACTTGCCTCGCATCTTGTTGCGTCAGCCAGCGCAAGCACCAGTAACGCTCCATATTCGTTTGGAAATCGGCATACGCAGCGTAGGCGGCGTCGAATCCCGACACAATCGCGAACAAGTCGGCATCGCGCGGCTTGAAGGTAGCGGCTAACGGCGCGGCCACCCCGTGTTCGACACAAGCCAGGATTTGCCATTGATTGACCAGGTCGGTATACCGACGCAATGGTGACGTGCTCCATGCATATTGATCGACCCCCAAGCCTTGATGCGGCGCGGCGTGCGTCACCATGCGTACTTGCATCTTGGCAGCCCAACCGCCGCTGCCACCGCCTTGCGCCCGATAAATTCCCGGCACGCCATGTTCGTGCATCAACTTGCCCCAACTGCTATTGGCAAAAATCATCAATTCGGCGACGATCTTATCGAGCGGCGCACCGCGCTTGCGGCGCACGATCGACACGACATCGTCTTCGACATAAAAATTGAAGTCGACCCGGTTGTTTTGTTCCGGCCGCAGGCCAAAACCTTCGCGCTTCGCCATGCGACCGCGTTCCAGCACCAGCGCCCATTGCCACAGCAACGCGATGTCATCCTTGCGCGGATAATCGCCGGCATTATTGGCCAAGTTTTCTTCGGTGACCAACATGTCCAGATCGTTGTGGCGCAGGTTATTGGCGATCGGCACCGCCTCTGCCTTGGTTTCAGTGGAAATCACCGACCAATCGGAAGGATTCAAGGTCGCATACAGACTGACAGCCGGGCAAGTCTTACCCTCGGCCAGCGTGAACGATTGCACCAGCGTATCCGGCAGCATCGTGATTTTGTCGCCCGGCATGTAGACGGTGGACATGCGTTGCTTGGCGATATTGTCGATCGCGTCGCCGCGTTGGATTCCCAGCGCGGGTGCGGCGATATGGATGCCGACACGAATATTGCCGTCTGCCAGCCGCACGACGGAGAATGCATCGTCGATTTCCGTGGTAGTCACGTCATCGATCGAAAAGGCTTGCACGTCAGCGACCGGCAAGCTCGGCGCCGCCGGGATTGCGATTGCCGGAAATCCCGTCCCTTTCGGGAAGTGTTCAAACAGGAATTTGGATAAATGCAATTGGTGCGGCGACGCGATGCCGCCTACCGTCAACAGCAAATTTTGCGGCGAGGTCTGCAATTCATTGCATGCCGCATCCAGCGCTTTGTATTCGATGCTGTTCTTGTCCGGCTTGAATAACAATTGCAAGGCCAGTGGACGCAAGGCTTCCGGCAAATGACCCGCTTTCAACTCTGTGACATATTGCGCCTGCACCAAGCCTTGTTGACGTTTCTTTTCGACACCGGCCAGCGCTGCCTTCAGGGTTGCCTCAGGGGCAGCCTTGTAACGCCCTTTACCCTTTTTGTAAAAATAAATTGGCGAGGTATGCAATCTCAACAATAGCCCGGCGGCTTGTGCCGGTTGGGGGGCGCGCCCAAAATATTCGGCGCCCAAATCGCCAAATGCGAATTCTTCTTGTCCCGCGACTTCCCACAGAAAATCCAACTCGATTTCCTCGGCGATCCGGTGTGCGTCATCCAATAATTCCGCCGGTGTCGGTGCGGTAAATTGCAGTAGCACATCCTTGGCCCTGACTTTGGCGCGCTTGCCGCTTTGCAGCTCCACTTGGTAAGCCTCACCTTGTTGAGACAGCACCGCGCCGGCTTTAAAGTCACCGGATTCTTCAAAAAATAGATTCATTGATTACTTTGCTGATTGTCTTGTTGATTGCTTTGTAGCTTGCTTTGCAGCCCGCTTTGTAGCTTAATTATAAGCATGATCGCACGATTGCTTTATGAATTAGCGGCTTAGCGACCGTTTGTTGGCCGCTTGTTTACTATCATGCTCTATAAGAATGCCTTTGTATCAAGCACTTTTAGCCGCGGCCTGAGATGGTCAATTGCCGGCAGGAACACTTCCGTCACCAACAATAACCCCTTCTTGCGCCTGAACAAGCAACGACGCGCAAATAACGGACCGTCTTCCATTTCTTTCCCGACCACCGCTCGCGCCCGCAACTGCAGTGGATGCCGCATCGGCAAGCGTGCGTATTGCAACGCGCCGCGCTTCACCAATGGATCGCCGAACAAGGTTGTTCCCAACGAGCGCTCGCCCAACGAACTGAAAAACGGCCAATCGGTTGCGCTGGCCGTCAGCGGCACAATGGTATGGGCAAACACGACCGGCTTTGCGTCACAGCGCAACAACACGTCACGCTCCTGCACGCAACTGCGACGCCGCAATCCCACCATCGAAAATTCATCGGCCAGGCAGTGCGCGCGCTGTTGGACCAGGCGCTGGACGCGAAAGTTCTGGCTATGTGCGATCAGCTTTACCGTCAATGATACGCGGTCGGTCAGCCAATTCTGCATTTCTTTAGGCGCATTGACGCCATTCACATGGCTAACCCACTTTACCGCCGCCACTGCAGCCGCTGCCCATTGCGTCAAGAGCCGTTCCCAATCCGCACGCCGCAAAATTCCAAAACCTGGTCGACATATTCGTGAAAATCCGAAATTCCATGGTCACTGCCCTGGATCACACATTGACGCGCGCCGGCATAGTGACGAACCATTTCGCGCCAATCCAGGACTTCATCGCCAGTTGCTGCGATCAAGAAATAGCGCTCCGGCAAGGTGATCCCGCTTGCGGATAAGGCCTTCAATTCGTCAATATATTCGGATTTGAATTCGAACACGTCATCCGAATGATAGGCAGTCGTCACGCCGACGTATTTTTCCAGATCGCGTGGAGGCTGCACCGCCGGGTTCAAGAGGCAAGCACGGCATCCGATTTCTTCTGCCAGCCAGTTGGCGTAATAGCCGCCGAGCGAAGAACCGATCAGCGTCAACTCAGTCGGCGGAACCTCCTTGACCAGATTGAGCGCCAGTTCAATCGCCGCTTTCGGCGAGGCTGGCAATTGAGGGCGTTGATAGTGTTGCGCCAAACCGAGTGCGCGCATCCGCTCGCCTAACAAACGTGCCTTGAACGATAAGGGAGACGAGCGAAATCCATGCAAGTACAAGATCATGTGGTCAGCGCATCCAATATTTTGCGATGCACGCCACCGAAACCGCCATTGCTCATGACCAATATATGATCGCCCGGCCGCGCCGCAGAAGTGATGGCTTGCACCAGGCTATCCAATTCGTCGAACGCGCTGGCTTTTGCTCCGAGCGGCGACAAAGCTTCGCCCAGATTCCAACCAAGCGCTTCTTTACCATTGCCCTTGGCGCCGTAGCCGAAAACCAAGTCTGCTTCGCCCAAGCTGCCGGGAAGCGCGCTTTTCATGGTGCCCAATTTCATCGTATTCGAGCGTGGCTCAAGTACTGCCAGAATGCGCGCACCGCCGATTTTCTTGCGCAGACCGGCAATCGTGGTTGCAATGGCGGTTGGATGGTGGGCGAAATCGTCGTACACGGTAATGTCGTTGACCGTACCGCGCACCTCCATGCGCCGTTTGACGTTGACGAAGCGCGACAGCGACGCTATGGCTTGTACCGGCAGCACGCCGACATGACGGGCTGCCGCAACGGCTGCCAGTGCATTCATCTGGTTATGCCGACCGCTTAGCGACCAGCTCACACTGCCCTGCAATTCACCTTGGAACAAGACTTCAAAGCTGTCGTCGCTCTGCACGTTCAATGACCATGCGGTATCGTCGCCACCGAACCATTCAAGATCGCTCCAGCAACCACGCTTGATCACGCGGTCCAATGCATCCTCCTGCGCGTTGGCGATCACGCGTCCGACACCCGGCACGGTGCGCACCAAGTGGTGGAATTGCGTTTCTATTGCGCCAAGGTCAGGGAAAATATCCGCGTGGTCGTATTCCAGATTGTTCAAAATCGCCGTTTTGGCGCGATAGTGCACGAACTTGCTGCGCTTATCGAAAAACGCAGTGTCATACTCATCCGCTTCGATCACGAAAAAGCTGGAATTCGCCTCGGTGCCCGACAGGCGCGCTGAAATCCCGAAGTTCAAGGGCACGCCGCCAATCAAGAATCCGGGATGGTAACCCGCGTCTTCCAAAATCCATGCGAGCATGGAGGAAGTTGTTGTTTTGCCATGCGTCCCAGCTACCGCCAGCACCCATTTATCGTAAAGGATGTGCTCACCCATCCACTGCGGCCCGGAGGTGTATGGCAAATTCCGGTTGAGAATTTCCTCCATCAAGGGATTACCGCGTGAAATGACATTGCCGATAACAAACAAATCCGGCTTCAAGTCGATCTGCTCCGGACCAAATCCTTCTATCAGGGTGATGCCCTGCGCTTCCAGCTGCGTACTCATGGGCGGATAGACGTTGGCATCGCACCCTGTAACGGTGTGCCCTGCCTGTTTGGCCAATACCGCCAGCCCGCCCATAAATGTGCCGCAAATACCTAGGATGTGGATATGCATTGTACAATTTGAAAAATTCAATAGCGCGATTTTACCCGACCCGCACCTTACTGGTTTTCCACATAGCGCCGATTTGCTCTAAAAGTAGTCAGGACTCTTCATATGGCAGCCTTTCAATCCGATATCGACCTGCTGCGCGGTGAAATCGCCGCTGCCGCAGCGCGCATGATTGCGGAAGACGGCAGCGATTATCACAGCGCCAAGCGCAAAGCCGCCAGGCAAATCCTTGGCGATCGCAAGGCGGGAAGCGATATCTTGCCAAATAACGCCCAGATCGAAGACGAAGTGCGCATTTATAATCAACTTTTCTTTGGCGATAGCCAGCCGACCCGATTATTACATTTGCGCAAATTGGCGCTGAAACTGATGGAAGAGCTGGCGCAATTCCGACCTTACTTGACCGGCGCCGTGTTGAATGGAACGGCGGGCGAGCATTCGGATATCCATCTCCACCTGTTTTCCGACAGCGCAAAAGACGTTGAAATTTATTTAATCAATAAGAATATCAACTTTGAAATTTCCGAATCTGCTCATTTTGGCAACCGCAACAAGTCTGTCGAGACTGTGAGCTTTATGTGGCAGAACGAGGGTATCCACCTGGCCTTATATGAAATCGATGATATGCGTAACTCATTGAAAAACGGGGCCGAGAGGCGCTCTGAGCGCGCCAATGCTGATACGATACGCGAACTCATTTCGGAAGAAATCACACCATGAAACGAAATTTTCTCTTATCTGGCGTCATCGCCATTCTATTTACAGCATTAGGCGCCTATTTTGGCAACCAACGCGTCCAGGCAGAAGTGCCGCAAGGGGCTGCTGCACGCGATTTCTTTGCCACATCGATATCGGATTTGAAAAATCAGCCGCAACCACTTGCTCAATGGAAAGGCAAAATTCTATTAGTGAATTTTTGGGCAACGTGGTGCCATCCTTGCGTTCAAGAGATGCCTGAGTTATCTGCACTACAGACCGACAACAAGATAGCAAATGTGCAAATAATTGGTATCGGTATCGATTCTGCTGCCAACATCCAGGAATTCTCAACAAAATATAAAATCAGCTACCCGCTATACGTCGCCGACACAACCGGCTCCGGCCTGCTGCGCAAGCTCGGCGACACGGCTGGCGGACTGCCGTTCAGCGTCTTGATTGGTCCAAACGGGCAAATAAAAAAGACCTATATCGGCAGTTTGAAGATGGATGAAGTGAAGCGCGATCTTGCTTCTTTTTAATTATTTACGAGATTTTTTCTTGCCAAGCGACGACATTTAGCGGCAAAATGCGCGCATCCTCGTTAATCCGAGTTGCATTTACATGGCAAAAAATATTCTTCTGATCAATGGGCCCAACCTGAACCTGCTAGGTTCGCGTGAGCCTGAGGTGTACGGATCAGAGACACTGAACGACATTGAACGCGCTGCAGAGGCACAAGCTGCAGGCGCTGGCGCCCGCTTGAGCTGCTTCCAAAGCAATCATGAAGGCGCATTGATAGATCGCATCCACTTGGCCCGGCAAGATGGCGTGGACGCGATTGTCATCAATCCTGGAGGCTTAACTCACACCAGCGTCGCCTTGCGCGATGCATTGTCTGCCGTGGCCATACCTTTTGTGGAGGTGCACATTTCAAATGTGCATCGCCGCGAAGCGTTTCGCCAACACTCTTACTTGTCTGAAATTGCGGTTGGAGTCATTTGCGGGCTAGGTAGCGAAGGCTACCGCATCGCAATTGAATTTTCGCTAAAAAGACTTTAATTCCCATTATCTCCTTGCAATTAGCTTATAATTGCCGAGATACCCACTCGCGCTATAAAAATTAAATTCAAAATTAAATTCCAAGGGACTTCATATGGATCTAAGAAAACTCAAGACGCTGATTGATCTGGTTGCTGAATCGGACATCGCCGAACTGGAAGTGACTGAAGGGGAAAGCAAGGTACGGATTGTCAAGTCCGGCACTGCCCCGCAAAACCAAATGGTCATGATGCAGCCGCAAGGCATGCCGCAATACGCGCCACAATATGCTGCTGCACCGGCCGCTGCGGCTGCTGCCGTGAGCGAAGCGCCGGCGGAAATACAAGGCCATATCGTGAAATCGCCGATGGTTGGCACTTTCTACCGCTCCTCCTCCCCAGGATCGCCGCCTTTTGTCGAAATCGGCTCCAGCGTCAAGGAAGGCGATACCCTCTGTATTATTGAAGCAATGAAATTGCTCAATGAGATTGATGCTGATACGGTCGGCGTCATCAAACAGATTCTGGTTGAAAACGGCCAGCCGGTTGAGTTCGGTCAACCGTTATTTGTGATTGCTTAATTCAATGACATGCGTCAGTGACATACGTAAGTGACATGCGCCCGCTCCCTCAAGTTCGAACGCCGCGCAGTCTCAAGGCGCTTAATTGCGCCTCTATCCTAATAACGTCGTCAGGCACTCCTTCCTATGTTTGAAAAAATCCTCATTGCCAATCGTGGTGAAATAGCGTTGCGTATCCAGCGCGCTTGCCGCGAAATGGGCATTAAAACCGTGGTCGTTCACTCTGAAGCCGACCGCGAAGCCAAATACGTCAAGCTCGCCGACGAATCGGTCTGCATCGGCCCCGCGCCTTCCGCCCTCAGTTACCTGAATATGCCCGCCATCATCAGCGCCGCTGAAGTGACGGACGCCGAGGCGATCCATCCGGGCTACGGCTTTTTGTCGGAAAATGCCGACTTCGCCGAGCGCGTTGAACAATCCGGCTTTGTCTTTATCGGACCGCGCTCGGAATCGATCCGTTTGATGGGCGACAAGGTATCGGCCAAGCAAGCGATGATTCGCGCTGGCGTGCCGTGCGTACCCGGCTCCGAAGGCGCATTGCCGGACGACCCAAAAGAAATCGTATTGATCGCCCGTAAAATCGGCTACCCGGTAATTATCAAAGCCGCCGGTGGCGGTGGCGGGCGCGGCATGCGCGTGGTCCACACCGAAGCCGCCGTGTTGAACGCGGTGACGATGACCAAAACCGAAGCCGGTGCCGCGTTTGGCAATCCTGAAGTGTATATGGAAAAGTATTTGGAAAATCCGCGTCACGTGGAAATCCAGATCCTGGCCGACGAATTCAAGAATGCCGTATGGCTGGGCGAGCGCGACTGCTCCATGCAACGGCGCCATCAAAAAGTCATCGAGGAAGCGCCGGCACCCGGCATTCCACGCAAAATCATCGAGCGCATCGGCGATCGTTGCGCCGAGGCTTGCCGCAAAATGGGTTACCGTGGCGCCGGCACTTTTGAATTCTTGTATGAGAATGGCGAATTCTATTTCATCGAAATGAATACGCGCGTGCAGGTTGAGCATCCGGTTACCGAAATGATCACCGGCATCGACATCGTGCAGGAGCAAATCCGCATCGCCGCTGGCGAGAAGCTGGGCTTCCGGCAACGCGATATCGAGCTCAAAGGCCATGCCATCGAGTGTCGTATCAATGCCGAAGACCCGTTCAAGTTTACCCCGTCGCCCGGCAAGATCATTTCCTGGCACGCTCCTGGCGGACCTGGAATTCGCGTCGATTCCCACGCTTATGCTGGATACTATGTGCCGCCGAATTATGATTCGATGGTCGGCAAGGTCATTGCTTACGGTGCGACGCGCGAGCAGGCAATTCGCCGCATGCAAATCGCGCTGTCGGAAATGGTGGTCGAGGGCATCCAGACCAATATTCCCCTGCATCGCGAATTGATGGTCGACGCCCGCTTTATCGAAGGCGGCACGAATATCCATTATCTTGAGCAAAAGCTGGCGGAAAAGCCGGGTTTGTCGAAAGATGTGCCGATCAGCAGCAAATCATAAAGAACACGGACTGACGGCATGGCATGGATTGAAATCGTCATCGAAATTGCCCGCGATCATGCGGAGGCAATTTCCGATGCGCTCATGGAGGCAGGCGCGCTGTCAGTCTCCGTTGAAGACGCGGATCTCGGCACTGAAGCGGAGCAGCCTTTGTTTGGCGAGCCCGGCATGGAACCCAGCGAAGCTGCCTGGGATAGAAGCCGGGTGGTTGCCCTGACTGAGAGCGATGCCGATCATGCGGCGATCATATCCATTGCGGCACAAGCCGTAGGTTTGAGTAAAGAATCGCTACCGCCCTACACCTTGCGTGAAGTTGCCGATCAGG
>Ga0302315_10005133_pt1 | contig 11236 bp, 10 predicted proteins | sample III_Palsa_N3_1_FD_200532 | JGI IMG/M metagenome (GOLD analysis project Ga0302315, IMG submission 200532) | Peat permafrost microbial communities from Stordalen Mire near Abisko, Sweden - III_Palsa_N3_1 | ecosystem: Environmental > Terrestrial > Soil > Palsa > Peat permafrost | place: Sweden... | reverse complement strand
GTCGGAACAACCGTAATTTCTAATGTCAGCGATAGCATTGGACTTGTACTAGAAAATATTTCCGACCAACCTTTCAAACCGATGTGCAAAATTTCTCGAATGCCGCCCTGGCTCATTTTCATGCGTATTCTTTCATCTTCATAAATGCCTTGAACGGCGGACCACTGCCGCCGCCCATCCTGATTTGATCGCAGCGCCGTTGATGGCGGGTGTGTTGCCGTATATCGAAGCGACCTATGTCTGAAATTCGAGCGCGAATTTTCACATACGCTAAACCTGGCCCATAAAATAAAAAAAGTCCGCAACACCTTTCGGTAGCGGACTGAAATCATGCCTTGGCGTCGTTACTTACTTCACGTTACATTTATCGCCCGCCAACGATTTTCCGTGTCACCAATGTGGATTGATGACGACATCTTAAGAATTGCAACAAATTGTACATTCCTGAACTAACCACATGACGGGCAATCTATCTTGTTCTTGCATCGCGAATTACTACTTTCATTTTGTATGTTGAAAGCAAGGTCCGCGCTTGCAGGTTTGTTGGACAAACCATGCGGCAATGCCGCTTGAACGCCTTTTTAGATTAGGAATAAATCATGAAGAAAATTACCTTCGCTGTAATGACGATTGCTGGATTGATAGGCGCATCTCCCGTTTTTGCTGCCGACCCCGGGTGGTATCTGCTCGGCGGAGTCGGGCAAACCACCGGAGGCGACGGCGGCCAGTCGTCAGTGGACAATTCGTTGGCGTCCGCAGGCGCAACGGGCTTCTCCTCCAACTTGGACACGCCTACCTTATACAAATTAGAAGCCGGGTATCAATTCAACCGGAATTGGGCGCTCGAAGGTGGTTATCTGGGTTCGAGCAATACGAATTATTCCGCTCTCGGTGGTAATCTAAACGGAGCGGCAACATCATCCGCGAGTTTTGGCGGATGGAATGTGACTGGCGTCGGCATTTTGCCTCTCGGCAGCGGATTCAGCCTGCTGGGTAAGCTCGGCGTCGCGAATATGCAAGAGTCCGCGAACGTGCAGGGCGGTGGCTTTTCTACTTCCACCAACGGTTCGAAAACCGATGCAACCTATGGCATTGGCATCAAGTATGATTTCAGCAATGCAGTCTTTGTGCGCGCCGATCTGGATAGCTACAACATCGGCAATTCCAATGCATCGAGCCGTAGCACCGTTGGCATGATTGATATCGGCTACAAATTCTGATTTCTTAAATAATCAATAGGAGCGGCCCATCATAGGTGGGCCTTCAGCATATGCGGTTGCGTATTACGTCAATCCGTATCCATGCCGATCCCGGCTGGGCGTTCGGAAAGCACCAGCAGCGGATTTTCCTTCATCAGTGTTTCATCGAGTTTCAGCTCGATATCACCCTTGGCGTCGGCAGTGAAGGTCTTGGGGCCGTTTTTTGTCATCAGCTGCACCGACTGTTGCGCCGGTTTGGCAAAGTGAAATTCGACGCCGGTAAAGGTCGGCGCCAGGAAGCGCAGCATGCCGGCATACTCCTTGATCAGCTTATTCCATTGATCGACGCTGGCCATCAGATACGCGTAATCGATTTGCAAGTTGTCCGGCACCTTGGCTTCGAATGCCGAAGTGACCGATGATTTTTCGCCCTTCGGCAAATTGGTGTAGATCATCGCACCTTCCTTGATCCAGTCGGGATTGGGAACCAGGTCGATGATGCCGTCGGCGTTGATTGGTATCGGCACCTTGGCGCCGGAATGAACGATCGTCAGTACCAGATCGGATGCCTTGTAGTTTTTGTTTTCCGGTTGAATCTTCACCAGCAGCTTGACCTTGTCGCGCTGCGCAAGCGGGACGTTATAGAACTTGTCGAGATACAGTGTCTCGATGAATTTTTTATACGGCACCCATGCACGATCTTCGGCGGCAGCGGGCAGGCTTGACAGTAATAGCGGAATGATCGGCAGCAGGAATTTTTTTTGCATAGGAGTCTGAGTTAATTTTTCCATATTTTAGACGATGTTGAAAGGCTTGTTACCATTTGCAGCCGCTATCTTTTTTGTCGGCTGCCATTGCTAGTAGAAATAGCGGTGCCAGCAAGCCGGTACCGGCAATCTGATCGCGGCAATCCGAGCGCGTGGTGCCGCGAATTGCTTTTCCAATTTTATTATCGTCATCGGGCGCGTAAAGCGGTTTCGTCAGCAGCTGGCCGACCGGTGTATCGCGCTTTTCGCGATCGACCTCGGCCACGATGTTCCCGAGATTTGCATGTATCGCTGCCATATCAAGATGCTTTTCGCCTGGCTCCGAGTTGTTTGGTGGCGTTGTCATCGCCGGCGGAGCGACTGTTAACGTAGTGGTTACCGTTGCCTGCGCCGGGCGCGGCAAGCCCGCGGGGCCGTGTCGCACTTTTTTGTTATCAGCAACTTCCTGCGGACGCACAATGGGCTGCACGATCGGCTGCACGATCGGCTGCGGCGGCGGTTCGTGCAGCAAACGCACTTCAAGCGGACGCTTTAGCGCGGTCCGTGCCTGCTCCGCACCGGGCAAGCGCAAATTCCACGACCAAATCACCAGCGCACTGTGCAGCAATAGTGATATCACGATGCCGATCAGCACGTTCAAGGGATTCAAGCGCGGCTGATCGATCTGATTGAAAAAATGCTTACCGGGTGAATCTGAATTGCGCATCGATATTGAATGGAACGGTAAATGTTGCTTTCGATTAATTGAGACAGCGGCCAATGATATTTGATTGTAACCCAGCATTATTTACCCGCGATGTGTCTGCCTTCTAATGCACAAGCATGGCAATTGGCGATTTCTGAAACAATTTGCTATTTGCGCTAAACTTTTTTAACCTTAACCTTGTCTTATGCTCAAGAGTGTATGAATTCCGTCCGGAAATTCACTGTCATCGCTAAGTGTCTGGAGAGAAACTTTTTATAGAGCCGCTGTATCATTTCGTCTTGGAGGAGTGATTCATGTTTTGGGAAAAGCGCTTGGAACAATGGGCAGAAAATATCCGCAGTCAAGCCGCCCTGCCGTTGCAGCTTGATCTGTGGAACGGCCAGCAATTGCAATTCAGCACGGGTTCTCCGCAAGTCATTATTCGCGTGCCGCATGTGTCGGCCTTGAGGTATTTGTTGCAACCGTCGCTATCGAGTCTCGGTGAAGCCTACGTGAATGGCAAGATCGAAGTCGAAGGCAAGGCCAAGGCGGTCATTGCCGTAGCTAACGCGTTGGCGGCGCGAACCTTGAAACTGGAAGGGAAGTTTGCGCGGGTCGCCCGCAGCTTCAGGCGCAGCAAGGAAAATGACGCCGAGGCGGTGCAATATCACTATGACGTCTCCAACGAGTTTTATCAGTGTTGGCTGGACGAGAACATGGTCTATTCCTGCGCCTATTTCGAGCATGGCAATGAAGACCTGGCCACCGCGCAATTGAAAAAAATCGACCACATTCTTACCAAGATCCAGGTTCGCCCCGGCGATACGCTGCTCGACATCGGTTGTGGTTGGGGCGCGTTGGTGCTGCGAGCAGCGAGCAAATTCGGCGCGCGATGTGTCGGCATCACGCTCTCGGAAAATCAGGCCGCGCTGGCACGACAGCGCGTCGAGCAAGCCGGCCTCGCCGATTGCATAGAAATACGCTTGCAGGATTACCGCGATGTTAGCGGGCAGTTTGATCGCATCACCAGTGTCGGCATGTTCGAGCATGTCGGCCTTGCCAATCTGCCGCTGTATTTCTCGACCATCAACAAGCTTTTGGCCGAGGGCGGCGTGGTGATGAATCACGGCATCACTTCGACCGATGCGGAAAGCGGCGACACGCCCTACGGCAGCGGCGAATTCATCGAAAAGTATGTATTCCCTTACGGCGAGGTGCCGCATATCAGCCTGGCGCTCAAGAGCATGCAGCAAGGCGGGCTGGAGGTGTTGGACGTGGAAAATTTACGCCGCCACTATGCCAAAACCTGCGGCATGTGGGCGGATAATTTCGAGACTCACTCCGAGGAAGTCAAGAAACTGGCCGGCGACAAACGTTTTCGCATCTGGCGCGTCTACTTGGCGGGATGCCAGTATGCGTTCCAGCAGGACTGGATTTCCCTGTATCAAGTAGTGTGCCGCAAGGCCGGGCGCGACCCGGAAGGCTTGCCTTGGTCGCGGGCCTACATGTATTCGAGTTGATGCTCTGCGCCGCAAATTCTCAGGACGGCTGCTTATCTGAAGCTGCGTCCATTGACGGGTCGTACACGGCGCAGCGGCGTTTGCCCAGCGATTTCGCGTGGTACATCGCTATATCGGCTTGCCGCAGCAGGAGTTCTGGCGTGGCGGCCGAATCGGGGTAACCTGCGATACCGATGCTGGCTGAGGTCGTCAGAGTCAGATTTGCAACCACGTAGGGCCGGGACAGCGAATCAACCAGGACCTCGGCAGTCGATTTTGCGTGGCTCAGATTGGTCCGCATCAGGATCGCTGCAAATTCGTCGCCACCCAGGCGCGCCGTCACGTCGGATTCACGCAAGCCTGTCTTCAGGCGCGCCGCAAACAAGCGCAGTAATTCGTCACCGACCGCATGACCGTAACTATCGTTGATTCTCTTGAAGTCATCGACATCGATATAAAAGACAATCATGTTTTCTGAACTGCCTTCACAGGCTTCAATCCCGTTCTTGATGATTTCGTTGAACAGCACGCGGTTTGCCAGGCCGGTTAGCGCATCGTGATAAGCCTGGTATTCGAATTTTTGTTTTACCTCGCGTATGTGTTGCGCCGCCTGTGTCGCCAGGTCGCGTTCTACTGTGCGCTGTTGAATCAGTTTTGCGGCTTTCACCAACGCCTTGCCGACGTCATCGGCTTCCCGTAGTTTTAAACCGGGAACGATGACAGCGTTGCCATGACCCAGTGCCAGCGCCGGCGCCACCAACCCTTTGATCGATTTGGAAATTTGGTTGCCGATCACCTGCGCCAGGATCAGGCCCAGCGCCAGCAATAGCAGGTTGCCGACAATGAGCAGTGACACCGTTTCCCACAGATTGCCGAGAATGCTCTCACTCGGAACTGCGATCACCAATGTCCAGTTGGAAAGGCCGGATCGATTGAATGCGAATAGGGCCGGCGCGCCCTGTGGATTGCTTAATTCAACGGTGCCTTCGACGCGATTATTCATTTGCTCCAGCACGTCGGGGCTAAGCTTAATGGCGGTGAGTTGATCAGGCTGGTCGGTGCTGGCAATCACGGTTTGACTGCTATCCAAAAGCGAAATCACCAGCTCACGCGACAATCGCTGCTGCTCCAGAATTTCGCTAAAGTGCGCAGGGAGGAAGTCCATCGACAGTACATAGGAGGTTTTTTTTCCTTCTGGCATCGCAAGCTCCACCGCAACCTGCGGGAGTTTCGAAATCTCACCAGTAAAGATATCCGAAATAACCGGTTGCCTGGCACTGATTACTTTGCTGAAATGGTTGGCATTGCCATGCGTGGTCAGCGTGCTGCCGTTGGGTATCGAGGTATTAATCAACTCTTCGCCGTGGGCGTTGCAAAGAGCGAAACTTGTGCTCGGAACGTCTTGCAGAATTTCCCGGGTTTGCCAGTAGAAATTTTGCAGGTCACCATCCTTTAGATGCGAGGATGTGGAAAGTACGCGCAAGGTTGCTTCAGCGCTGATCAGCTCGCGATCGATCACCTGGCTCAATGCGCGCGCCGTATCGACCATGCTGCGCTCGACATTGGCCCGTTCCATGCGGTAGTCGCGATACAGCAATAGCGTGGACGCAAGTGCCGCAGGCAAAACGCAAGCCACTACCAGTGCCGAGATGCGAGCCTGGATCGTGGGCAAGCGGGTGGAGAACAGTGCCATTTTTGCAGCTTAGCATGATCGCCGAGCGCCATGTCAACGCTGTTTGCCTGCGATAAGTGCATTTTTCGCGATGCAACAAAATGAGCGGAAAAAATGATTTGAAACTTATTGATATATCAACGGCTGCATGATCCGAACATCAATCATTTATTCATTAAAGTTTTGAATAAAAGACAATTTTTCATGAAAAACATGACCGATAAGATAATTCTTATGTCATTCCTCCTTTCTTATGCACCGAAGCTGATCACTCCTGCACGAAACGCGTCCGTCATGGTTAAAAGGCGTTTGTCGCGAATAAATCGGATTACGACCTTGATCGCCTTGGTGCGGACGGAATCTGGATGCGCCAGCAAGGAAATATGCCGTTTCGCGACCATCGGCAAATCGATGATCTTTACGTTTTTGGGTGCCGGAAAGGTCGCGAGCTGCGGGAAAATGCTGAATCCCACGCCGCGGCCTACTAAGGCCACGATGCCGCTGTCGCTGGCCAATTTGCGCGAGGAGCGCGGTTTGAATCCGGCTGCGCGGCATTGTTCGAGGATGGGCGCGGCACCGGCATTCTGCGAATGAATAAACGGCATCTCGGAGAATTGCTCCCAGGTGATCGGCGAGGCCAGGCGCATACCGGCCGGCACGACGAAAACATAGACGTCGTGTGCTAATCGATAGTTGATCAAATACGCATGCGGATCTTCCCGCGTAATGCCGAGGTCTGCCACGCCTTGCTCGATCGCATGCACCACGTCGCCATAGGTTTCGCAAGCATCGTTCACATCGACTTGTATTCCCGGATATTCGCGCGCCAGTGCTTCCAATGCATGCGGCAGCAAATGCGCGCCGGCGCTGCGAAAACAGGCAATGCGCACATGACCGATGATGGCGCTTTCTTCTTCCGCGGTTTTGGCAATGCTATCGGCCAGGCGTAACATCTGGCGCGCCTTCACCAACACCTGATGGCCGACGTCGGTCGGCACGCAGCCGGTGCGTGAACGAATCAACAGACGCGAGCCGATGCGGTGCTCCAGCTCGGCAATCGCGTGGCTGACGCGCGATTGCGTGCAATCCATCTCGATGGCGGCGGCACTGAAGCCGCCTGCATCGACTGCGGCTACCAGCATTTCCAATTGGCTCAGCTTGATTTTATCCATGACTCTTCAGTATCAGATGGCTCTTTATCCATCGAAATTAATCATACATGAAATTGAAGTATCAGGGATTTCGGTCATGCTTCAAGCGGCCGGTCATCGATAATCCATTTCATTCGAAATGAATCTGCACCTCAACTTCAGGAAAGTCATGAGCCACGAACTCCGCATTCTCTGCACCTTGATCGCCGTCTACGTCCCCCTGTTGATGAGCCCGGGGCCGAATTTCCTGGTGGTGACGCAAGCAGCAATCAGCCAGTCGCGCCGGCACGCAGTGTATACCGCACTGGGCATCTCCAGCGGCAGCACGATATTGGCCTGTCTGGCGGCAACCGGAATGGGATTATTGCTTGCGCATTTCGGCTGGTTCAATCAGGTGGTGAGGGTGCTGGGTGGCATCTACCTGTTTTATATCGGCGTGAAAATCTGGCGGCACGCCAGGCAGGCTTTGCCGCAGCAACAGGATGCGAATAGCGGCCGCAGCTTGCAACAGTCTTATTGGTACGGTATGGCAACCAATCTCAGCAACCCCAAGGCCCTGGTGTTTTTCGCCACCATGTTCGCTTCCTTGTTGACCCCGAACTTACCGACCTGGGTGCGGATTGCCGGTGTCAGTGCAATTGGCGTGATTTCCACTCTATGGCACATCACGCTGGCTAACTGGTTTTCCGGCGCCCGCATGCAACAAGCTTATCGTGGCGCGAAGCTGATGATCAATCGCGTCACCGCCACCGTGCTGGTGGCGGTTGGGATCAAGTTGCTGCTGGAGTTTTGATTCCATACTGCATGCCTTATCCCGATTCATTCACGTTTGCGGGAATGAATCGAGGAGGGCAGGTGCGGGATAAAATTTTCCGAGTTTGAGAAGATGAGTTCGAACCCTTATTCTTCCCTCCAGCGACGCATGCGAATCGCAACATAAATCATAGCTGCGCCCGCCGCCACGCCGATCCAGAGTTCGGGGTTGCTCAGCGTCGCCCATGATTGTGTAGAAATGGCCGACATCCCAATGCTAATTTGATCTGGGGCGACCAGCTGTCCTCGCTCTACTCCTGTGAATGGAAACCACACGCCTGGAAGAACCCCCAGTAGTATGCGGGCGATGACGTTCTTTGCATACCAGGCAATATCCCATTGGAGGTGGAACATCCTTGCTACCCAATACAGCATCATGACCGATAGCAGCGGAACGCCGACTGCCCACAAGAATGCTTTTGAGCGCGCCCAAGAGGAAACCATCATCAACCAACCCATCGTCGGCAGGGCCCACAGCACATACACCGGTAGCAAGCTGACAATATGAAGCGGCGTCAAGTACACCGTCGGCGTCGTGAACAGGGGGGCGAACATGTTGACTCCCTTGAACGTGAGTGTGATGCAAAACATCAGCAATACGAGAAGCGAGGTAGCGGTTGCCATGATGATCGTGATCAGCGGAACCACGAATGCCGCCATCGCCAGCTTGGACATCACCGTCATGCTGTCGGAGATCGGCAGCGACTTCCAAAACAAAATGCTGCGATCCCGCCGTTCGTCATACAGCGCGCCCAAACAATAGAAGAAGACGATAAAACTGAGCGTCAGGAAGATCGGCGCCGAGACAAACATATAGCTCCGGCTCATGATATCGGCAAGTTGGGCCTTCTGTTCATCACCTAAATGTGCGGCAATTGACACTGTAGCGCCTTGGGCGTCGTGGGCGTTATAGCTTGCGTTGATATTGTTGGCTGCCCCGCCAAATCCAAGAAGGGTGGCGATCAAGAGACTCAAGATCGCGCTGACGGCTAGCGGCGCCCAAAAAAACGCACCTTTGTGCTCCCAGAATTCGCGTCGTAGTAACCATTTCATCGTTTTCATGCGTAGCTTCCTTTCATGGTTGCAACGAACAAGTCGGCAATGCTTGGGTTGCGGGTTTCGCCCAGCGCTGCCAGGTGTTCGCGCGCCACGCCGTCAAACAACATTACCGACTTGCCGAACACGGTGCGCTGGTCGATCGGCCCCAGTTGCGTCGCTGCAGCCACATGGCCCGGTTCAATCATCACTTCCACGTAGCGTTCACCGACCTCATCCATCGTCGCCGCCAACACGATCTTGCCGTCGCGAATAAACATCAGGTCGCTCAGGATGTGCTCGACTTCCTCCACCTGATGAGTGGTGATGACGATGGTCTTGTTCTCGTCAAAATAATCTTCCAGCAAGTTTTGGTAAAACTGCTTGCGGTACAGGATGTCCAAGCCCAGGGTTGGCTCGTCCAGCACCAGCAGTTTCACGTCGATCGCCATCACCAGCGCCAGGTGCAACTGCACGACCATGCCCTTGGACATGGCCTTGACCTTCATGCTCGGTTGCAGCTTGGTCCGGGCGATGTAGCGTTCGGCTTTGGCGCGATTGAATTTGGGATGGATGCCGGCGACAAAATCGATCGCATCGGATACGCGCAACCAGCGCGGCAGAATGGCCACATCGGCGATGAAACATACCTGTTCCATCAGTGCATTGCGTTGCGTGCGCGGATCGAGGCCCAACACCGACAACTGGCCCTCGAACGGGATCAGTCCCAGCACCGCCTTCAAGGTGGTCGTCTTGCCGGATCCATTGGGGCCGATCAGTCCGACGATGCGGCCGGGAGGGATGTCGAAACTGATGTCGTCGACGGCGATTTGCTTGCCATAACGTTTGCTCAAGCCTTTGGCGGAAATGACGGGATAAGTGACGGAATTCATGCAGCACCTCCGACCTTGGCTGAAAGCAGCAGTTGCTCCAGGTCCATGCCAAGGCGGTCGATACGCTCAAGAATGGCAGGCCACTCTTCACGGAGGAAGCGTTCCCGCTCGCTGGCCAACAGTTTTTCGCGTGCTCCTTCAATCACATACATTCCTAGCCCCCTTCTTTTTTCTACTAAAGTTTCGTCCGCCAATTCCTGATAGGCGCGCGAGACGGTGATCGGATTAAGTTGATATTCAGCGGCAATTTGGCGCACTGAAGGCAGGGCTTCGCCTGATTTGATGATGCCGTCCAGCATCATGCCAATCACGCGATCCTTTAGCTGTCGGTAAATTGGTGCGTTGTCATTCCATCCTATCGTCATGGTCACAACCCCTCGGTTTTTGGTGTAGCGTGATGCAACATGAATACTCCCTTACAGTGATATGCTTACATGGTGTTGTAGTTAAGTATAACAGTGAGGATGGGATTGTCAATCCCTTGATATGAATGTTGTTTAGTTGGTAATAAACGAGTAGCATGCAATAGCGGGAAAGCTTTGCTTTTCAAGGTTGTGCCAGCGCCAGCCCTTCATTCGCATCACCGACCTTGAGGTACAGCATTTTTCGCATATGCATACTCGGTTTTATTCGTTTCATCGCTGTGTGCTGTTTATTAGTATTGGCAACCCATTAGTTTTGGCAGCTCGTATTTAGCAACCAGTATTTAGCAACCCCTTATTGATCGGATATGGATTACAAATCGATATTCGATTTCCACATGTCAACCCGACGCCAGGAAAATTAATCTCATGAAAACGCAGCCCAATCCCGCAGTGCTTTCGCTGATCGGCAATACACCCTTGATCCCGGTAACCCGTCTCGATACCGGTCCGTGCCAGTTGTTCCTTAAACTGGAATCGCAAAATCCCGGCGGCTCCATCAAGGATCGGGTCGGCTTGTCGATGATCGAGGCCGCCGAGCGAGATGGCAGGCTGAAGGAAGGTGGCACCGTGGTCGAGGCCACCGCAGGCAATACCGGCCTCGGATTGGCACTGGTGGCACGTGCCAAGGGTTATCGCGTGGTGCTGGTGGTGCCGGACAAGATGTCGACCGAAAAGATCTTGCACCTGAAGGCGATGGGCGCCGAAGTGCATTTGACACGGTCCGATGTCGGCAAGGGCCACCCCGAATATTATCAAGACTATGCAGCCCGCCTGGCGCGTGAAATACCCGGCTCGTTCTTCGCCGATCAATTCAATAATCCGGCCAATCCACAAGCCCATGAAACCACCACGGCGCCGGAAATCTGGGCGCAATGCGAATACAAGATCGATGCCATCGTCTGTGGCGTCGGCTCGGCCGGTACCTTGACCGGCCTGACGCGCTTTTTCCGCGAACATCAACCCAATCTCGAATTCGTGCTGGCCGACCCCAAGGGTTCGATCCTGACCGAATATGTGGAGACCGGGCGCATTTCCGAGACCAGCGGTTCCTGGGCGGTGGAGGGCATAGGCGAAGACTTCATTCCATCGATTGCCGA
>Ga0302315_10005130_pt1 | contig 11244 bp, 12 predicted proteins | sample III_Palsa_N3_1_FD_200532 | JGI IMG/M metagenome (GOLD analysis project Ga0302315, IMG submission 200532) | Peat permafrost microbial communities from Stordalen Mire near Abisko, Sweden - III_Palsa_N3_1 | ecosystem: Environmental > Terrestrial > Soil > Palsa > Peat permafrost | place: Sweden... | reverse complement strand
CGGGTCAGCATCCGGCAGAACGGCACGACCTTTGATGTGTACGACCTGCTTGAGCATCTAGCGGATCATGATCGTGATCACCGATGGCGTATGGCTGCGCAACTGCGGCGCGGCCTGCTCGCCTGACGCCGAGTTATACCCGCGTCGCGCGCAGCTCGTAGACGACATACTGGCCAAACTGAGCCACTCGCAAAGGGGCAATTCCCGAGAAGCGTTGCATTGCCCGGTACAGAATTTCCCGATTCAACCTGGGACATAATGGGCGTTCTGGCGCGAGATATTCTCGCCCACCACACCCCCATGCCGATGCGGACACCATGGCAACGATCATACTGTTTCACTCAGTCCTTGGCCTCAGGCAAGTCGAAACGGAAGCATCCAGCAGAATGCGATTCGCGGGTCATACCGTATTCACTCCCGATCTCTATTGCGGACTGACGACAGACTCTATTGATGAGGGCTTCGAGATCAAGCAATCGGTCGGATGGGAGACGATCTGCGAGAGGGCACGAGCGGCTCTTGATTCTGTACCAGCGGCCACCGTGCTTGCGGGCCATTCCATGGGGGCGGGCGTCGTGGGTGAAATCTGGCCTGAGAGGCCAAAGTGTCGAGGCGTCGTCCTGCTGCATGGCCTTGCAAATATCCCAGCGAGAATGCGCAAGGATTTGCCAGTTGTCGTCCACATTGCCGATCCGGACCCGTTCGCCAGCCAGGAGGCGGTGGCCGGTTGGTGGCCAATGGCAAGGATGGCCGGCGCGCGCGCAGACGTATTCACGTACCCGAATGTCGGGCACTTTTACACCGACGCAACGTTATCGGACTACGACAGTGTCGCGACCGAGAAAACGTGGACGCAGGTGCTGGCTTTCCTGGACAGCATCCGATGACATTTGATTTCTTTGGTGGGCCGGCTGTCTTTCACATTGAAGCTCCTCCGACCCGTCACATATGGGTTTTCCGATCTGGGCTTGTCGAGCTACCGGCCGCCAGGAAGATCACACATGGCAACCAGGTATTGACCCGCTACACCTACGGCGCTTTTCGATCGCGCGGAAGATCACCAATCAAGCTCAATACCCGCCCCAGCTTCTCGATATGCGGGAAGTGCCCCGCTTCCGCGATTACTTCAAAACGAGCGCCGGGTATGCTGTCAGCGTAGCGGCGCCCATACTCGACATTGACAATCCGGTCGCTCTCGCCCCAGATCACCATGGAAGGTACTGCAATCCCCGCTAAACGCGCCCGCAGCGTCGGATCATGCATGAAGGCCTCACCCGAGTAGGACAGCATGGCTCTCTGATTTGCGGCCATCATCGCCAAGCCGTCCTCGGTGGATGGCACCACGGCAAATTGTTTCGGGTCGTGGAATGCGAAGGCCGCTCTGTCTGAAGGTGGCAGCGTTGCCGGATTGACGATCGCCTGGCCACCCGGTCCTGCGTCGATCCCGGCCGCGCAGAGAAGCACGAGCCCGGCCACACGCGGCGAATGGCGCAGCGCCATTTCGGCCGCGATCCAACCGCCGAACGAATTCCCTACCAAGACCACGTCGCGGGCGTCTACTCGCTCGAGCAGGGCGAGATAGACAAGGGCGAGGTCGTCGACGCGGCGGCACCACTCGGGCCGTGGCTGGCCCGCAAACCCGGGATGCGTGGGAACGATCGCCCGTCCGTTATCGGCGAGCGCTTCGGCCAGATCGGACACGGAGGTCGGCCCAGCGCCTCCATGCAGAATGAGAAAAGTTCGCCCACGGCCTTGATCGGAGATGGTCAAGGGCAATGTCTCCGCAAGGAGATGCACAGTTTGATTGGCGTTCGCCATGGTGGTACTCTCGTGTCTATGAATGTAAACATAGTTATATAAACATATTTATATGTCAAGAACATTAGAAGATCTAGGACTTAGTCTCAAGAAGGTCCAGTCGCGTCATCATCGAGCGCTGGACGCGCAATTGCTGCGTCTAGGCGTGAGCCTGGTCCAGTGGAACGCCCTGCGCGAAATTGATCGCAACCCCGGCAGCACGGCCCACCGGCTGGCCGAATTGACCTTCAATTCCGATCAGGCATTTGGCACGCTGACCACAAGGCTGCTGCGACTTGGTTTTGTCGAACGCCAACCCGGCCCCGGACGCGCCAATACCCATTGCCTTACGCACGGTGGGAAAGTGATGCTTGCGAGGGGCCAGGAGGTCATGCAAAAGGTGCTGACGGCGTCATTCGCTCCTCTCAGCCAGCAGGAGCAGGCGACGCTCTCGAAAATCCTGACCAAGCTGCTTGCTCATCCTCTGGACGATGCCGATCATTCCTAGATCACCAAAAAATGAAAAGACGAGATTTGTTACTCGATGTGCGAATCCATCTGCGCGAGTGGGGCATGCCGTTTGCGGTCAGCATGAACGCGCTTCATCAATGACACTGGGTATCTCAATGCCGTCCTTCGTGCCGGCTAAGCTAGTCCCCGAACTGCTCATCACGGATATGGATGCGAGCCTTCGTTTCTGGTGCGACCTCTGCGGGTTCGTGGTCGTTTATCACCGTCTGCATGAGGGTTTTGCCTATCTCGATCGGGATGGAGCACAGGTCATGCTGGAGGAGCGAGGTCGCGGACGGAATTGGATAACGGCTGATCTGGAAGCGCCGTTCGGGCGAGGAGCAAACTTCCAGATCAGCGTGAAAACGCTTGCGCCGATACTCGAAGCGCTACGAAGGGCCAACTGGCCGTTATTTTTCGAGGCCGAGCAAAAGCGGTATTGCGTCGATGGCATTGAGATAGGAGTGCATCAGTTCTTGGTGCAAGACCCTGATGGTTACCTCGTGCGCTTCTCGGCCAGCTTGGGTTTGCAGTCGCCTGAAGACGAGGCTGTCGGATGAAGCGTGTACTGTCGTGTTCCGAAGGCACTAGCCGATTAATGCCGCTATCGATGATATTTTGAATGGCCGCTTTGGGGTGAGCAGTGCGCGGCCAGGAACGGACCTTCGACACGGATGCTTGGATCGCCGACAATCGATGGTCGAACCTGCGCAAATACATACCTCGAAACCACGGAGCTTGTCTTGCCGATCCCATTGAATAAACCCGTTCAAGCTGCGGCCAAAGATGTATTGCAACGGTTGGTTGGACATATAACACCCCAGTCCACGGAGACTTCGATCGCAACCGCAGCGGCGGCTATGCTTGCTGAACACGGTTATCCAGACACGTGGTACTACGACTGTCCGGCGTTTGTTTTATTGGGTTCTCGTAGTAAGGCTTCATTGTCGGGACGGGAATACGAGCCCAGCACGGAACCTGTCGGCTTAAGAAACCTTGTGACTGTCGATCTTAGTCCGCGAAGTGGGGATATCTGGGGCGACTGTGCGCGGTCGTTCTACATCGAAGAAGGCGTCGCACGCATAGAACCGACCACCCCGGAGTTCGTGTCCGGATATGAGACGGAAAGCCGTCTGCATCAGAAGATGCGTGCGTTCGTTCGCCCCGATACTTCTTTCCACGATCTGTATGAGTTCGCCAACGCGCAGATCCGTGAGGAAGGATTTGAAAACCTCGACTTTCTCGGTAACGTTGGCCACAGCATCTGCCAACACAGAGACGACCGGCAGTATATCGAAGCTGGGAATCATCGCCGTCTCGGCGAGGTAGCATGCTTCACCTTTGAACCTCACATAAGCCAGCACGGTGGCCGCTGGGGTTTCAAGCACGAAAACATCTACTACTTCGATAATTCGGGCGCTGTGATGGAACTCTAATATGCTCGCGGTCGAATCGGCCGTCGATTTATTCCTGATGGCGTTCCGAGCAATCGCGGTCGGTTGAGCGAGGAGCGTGTCGGACCGTGGTCGGCCATTTTGAGACGTTCGACACTGTCCCACGAATCGTCGACAATTCTACGATTCGATGCCAATACAAATGCCTATGAAAACGACGGCTGTCCGGCAGTACTTACTCGAAGGACATACGCTTAAGTTACTACTGCTGGCGTGCTTCTGGTTTTCTACCAATGCGATAGCGATCGGTGGTCGCGGTGGAGGCGGCGAAGGTGGTGGACGAGGTGGTGAAGGGGCGCATTTTGGGGACGGCGGCGGCGTTCGCTTTGGTGGTCGCCTGGGCGGTGGTGGCAACGAGGCAAGACCCAGCGTAACTCGCGACGGCTTTGGTAACCGTCTGCCCGGTGTGGTGACGGCAGATGAAGAAGGCGGAAAAATTCCTGGCCACGACTACGATCCAGATGGTATCGATCTCACGGAACGAGCTTTACATCGCAACGAATACGCCGTACTTTCAGGCGGCCATCTGGCCAACTGGCAGTCTTCGAGTGACGCGAAAGCGAGCGAAGCCATAGCGTATCGTGCCGGTGGCGTGCGCACGCTTGCGATTCTATTCAGCCTAACAATTCTCGCGATTGCCATGTGCATGTTTGCATATCGGTAACCGAAGATTCGATTTCCTGCTATAGCGGCGGATAATGTTTCCACTTTGCAGGGTTTTAGGTGGCGGCTTCGGACGACTATCGGCAACTTCGGCCATTCGACTCGGTCGCCAAGTTCGTAGACAATCAAGAAATATGTTCTGGGCTGACCTACGGAGAGTCCGTGAAAGATCGTCAAACGCTTGCACTGGAGATGCAGACACGAACGTTGGAGATTGTGTCGAAAGTTGCGTTTCTCGACGGGGTCTTTCAAATCGACCGCCACAACGCGAATGGATTTTTTTCGTACCGAGAACCGGGGAAACCGCCGATCTCCGGAAAAATTGATATTACGGAGGTCTACCCAGACAAAAACGCGCAGGAGATAGGCGAAGCAGTGATGCGCGTTCGAAAACTGAAAGCAGATGCTTTGACTTACGCCTCCGCGGTATACGCCAAAAATTCTGATGCGAAACACATGGAAAGTCAGGTGTTGAGAGCCAATCCTGGGTTTAGTCAGGCTACCTATGGCATAGCGATCAATGAAGGCTTCGTGATCCTCCGCTGAGCATCCTGTCGAGGCTTGATCTTCACTCTATTCGGCGAGAAATCCGAAGGTCCGCTCAGTGTCGGCTACGGCTTACTACATCGACAATAGCCGGCCATCAAGGGACATTCGTTCGTACGAACGAAGCATCATCCAAGCGACCGCTATGCTTAAAAAAGCGGCCCATCCGATTTCTTGCAACCAGGCGGACCTACCCGCATGCTCGAGGCGTCGAGCCATCGAGATGCAGCATGGACGGTCTTCTCGTGGTCGGCAGAAGTTTACTTGTCTACGCGACGAACCGACGAACCTGGCAGGCCGCACTAACGCGGCCGGCAACCCCATGCGGTTGCTCAGGCAAATCCTTTTGGCCCAGGAATATGACCCAGGACGGCCTGGATGCGCCGTGCAACATCCAGGAGCTTTATGTCCTGCCCTGCATCCGCAGCGACTTCAAGCCCAAGCGGAAGTTGATTGCCCGTCAAACTCATCGGGATGCTGATCCCGGGCAAACCCGCGCCACTCGATGGGACGGTGTTGTTAGCCAGGAAGAGATCGGTCACTTCTTTTCCCGCAACCGTGAATTTAAATTGCGAATCGATCAAAGGCGCGGCGCAGGGTGTTGTAGGAAATAGCAGAAATGGAGCTTGGGCAAAACCCTGCCGAAAGTGACGTTGCAGCTCTGGGCGAGCTTGCGCGAGGACTTTTTGATAGTCGCCTTCGGGTAGATAACCGCCGCCGGCCGGCAAAGCAAAATGTTCCCATCCCGCCTTGATGCCGGGGTGCAAGCCTTCATAGATTTCTTCGAAGGAAGCCGGAATCTGGTAATCGGTGAGGAACCTGGAGATACTTGGCTTGGTCTCGTGAAAGAAAATCCCAAACGTCGTCTGCTGCGCGAGAGGGATAAACTCTGCGCCTAGATCGATTTCGACGATTTCCGCACCAGCATCTTTTAACTTACGCAGAGTCTCATTGAAGGCGTTGACCACTTCAGGGTCCGCATCTTCCAGATATTGTTTAGGCGCGTAGGCAAGCCTCACATTCTTAAGATCCGACCGCGCCTGCTCTGACGTTCTCGGACTACCGGTGACAATGGCGTCGAGGATGGCACAATCCTCGACATTTCGTGCAAGCACCCCCACCACATCAAGATGCTCCGCAATCGGGGCCGCGCCCGAACCCGGCCATCTGTCGAGAGTTGGCTTGAAGCCCACGACCCCACATAGTGCAGCTGGAACGCGAATCGAACCAATCGTGTCTCCCCCCAATGCGGCGGGGACGATCCGCGCACTCACCGAAGCAGCGCCTCCCGAAGAAGAGCCGCCCGTTACACGAAAACCATCATAAGGATTCCTCACCTGACCGTAGTGAAAATTCTTGCCGGTCAGGCCGAAGGACATCTCCTCGAGATTGTTTTTGCCAAAAACCAGTGCTCCGGCTTTTTTGAATGTTCTCACCACGTCGGCTTCCCGACTTGGCACGTAGTCGCTCAATATACCGGTGCCAAGCGAGGACTTAATGCCCCGCGTCAGATAGCTATCCTTGACAGCAATCGGAACGCCCCAAAGGGCTGCCGGCTCTTTTGGTCGCGTCAAATCCGCAGCCCGAGCACTCTCTAACAGCCGGGGTTCATCAATCGTAATGAACGCATTGAGACTGGAAAACTCCTTTGAGCGCTCAACTAGGTGCGTAACATAAGACTCTGACGAGATTTCGCCGTTTCTGATGGCTTCGGCTGCCGCAACGAGGCCAAGATCGTGAAGCTGAGTATGCATATTTCTGCCCGTAATTTGATTTGTGCTGTTTCCCTACACGGCTGCAGCGCCATCGCAGTCGCGCGCCCACCGAAGCCATTCAGGCCTTACATCGTTGCAAAATGATGCTCCAGCCCTTTTGGATTACTGCTCCAAATCCCGGACACCTGCTTTGAAACAGGATCGGGGTAAATATCTTCCTGATCCTCGATAAGGCCTTTCAGAATCTCTTCGGCAGCGACATCCGGCGAAGTTTTTTCGATCGGCAAGCGAGATGCCATCTGCGTGTCAATGGGGCCTGGAAAAATGCCGACGACTTTAATTTTTTTTGACTTCAAGCTTGCCCGTGCCGCCTGAGTCGCCGACAGCAGCGCCGCTTTTGAGATTGAATATCCGGCGGCGTAACTCATGGGAGCCAACCCAAGAACGCTAATGACATTGGCGATGACTCCACCACCGCTTTTCTCAATCAAGGGCGCGAAAGCCTGCACCACGCGAACCGTGCCGTAGTAATTGACATCCATATCTGCTGCCAGTTGAGACGAAGTTGCCGACAAGATATCGCTGCCGGTCATGACGCCGGCATTGTTGACCAGAACATCAATTTCGCCGAGCTTTTGGGCAGCGGCGGAAACATCGTCGGGCTTCGTGATATCGAGTTGAACAGCTGAAACCCTGCCGTCATTGAAGTCAGGCATGGCCGAGAGATCGCGCACACCTGCGTATATCTTGCCCGCTCCATGCTTGAGGAATGCGCGGACGAGCGCCGCACCTATGCCGCGGTTGGCGCCAGTCACGAGGACAGTTTTGCCTTGAATATCCATGTCGATCACTTTTGAGGTTGGTGGTTGTCAGGGTTGCCCGTTCAGGGCGTTACGTGGCGTTCGACTTTTCCATCTCAGAGGCAAGCTTCAGCGCGTTCGCAATGCCATCCTTCAGGATCTGTGTCGACAATCCCTTATCTGGAACGATGCGAGAAAGTTGCAGCGTTCCGACCATCACAGCCCAGATGGCGCCCGCGGCCCTCATTCGTGCCTTCGCGCTGGCCTCGGAAGAAAGACGATTCGCAATACACTCGATAGCTTCAGTGGTCTTCTCGGTAACGGTCGCGCGCGTTTCTTCCGGGCGATTCTTTAGTTCCGATGCGAGCGCCGCCACAACACAACCGGTTCCCGGATTGTCTCGATGTGCAACGCTTAAATAGCGTTCCACAATCAATTTCAGGCTGGCTTTACCGCCGTCGTCCGAATTGTTGAAGATGCGGCGCAAGGTTTCGTCAGCAGCACTTCCAATAGCCTCTCCGACTAACTCTTCCTTCGACGTGAAGTGGCTGTAAAAGCCACCCACGGTCAGACCGGCGCGCTGCATCACGGCGGCAACACCGACTTTCTCAATTCCTTCTTCGCGGAAGATCTGAGCAGCGATCTTGACGATGTGATTATGCGTATCGTCTTTATGCCCTTTTGCGTAGCGCATGAATGGTCCTTGATACTTACCTGGCGAAGCCGCCGTCAAAAGTCAAATGAAAACCCTTTACCATGGTTGCGGATCCGTCCAGCGTGCGGCGCACCGAAATGCGCCGGAAACATCAAGGAGTTTCGCTCAGCGCAATGGTTGAGGACGCGCATGCGCGAAGTCACCGCCTGTTCGGGGTTCATGCAGAACTGGCTGTTCCAATCCGGTCGATAGATTTGTATCGGATGGTGCATCACGTCGCCGATGAAGACTCCCTCGTCTTGCCCGCTGATCAGGCGCAGCATGATGTGGCCGGGAGAATGACCAGGGGTCGGTTCAATCAAGAGAGTGTCGCTCAGCTGATCTGTCATGCTCACCACATGATCCTGCTGAGCCGCGATGACTGGAAGAACGGAGTCGGTGAAGACATTGCGAGGCTCTTCCGGGAGGTGGGCATTTTTTGAGGGATCCCAGAAGTCTAATTCTTCGCGCGAAAATACATACTTCGCGTTAGGAAATGTCGGTACCCACCGCCCGTCAAGCAGACGGGTATTCCAGCCGACGTGGTCGACATGGAGATGAGTACAAAGGACATAGTCGACCTCTTCTGGTTCGACGCCTACACTCCGAAGTCGATCGAGGTAAGGCTCGTTCAGCTGATGGAAGTGTGGTGACCCGGGTCGGTTCTTGCCGTTGCCACAACACGTGTCGACCAAAATCGTATGGTGGGGCGTCCGTATCAGCCAAGAGTGCACCGACATGATGACCTGATTGGTCGATTGCTGATAGAAATTGGGAGACATCCAATGGCCGTGCTCTTCGAGTACCGCAGGGTCCCAGGTGGCAAACAAATCTTCCGGCCGAAAACTCGGCCCATGCAGTTCCTCGATGCGCGTTACGGTTACTTGTCCGATCTGCCAGCTTGTCCCGCCAGTCGTTTTCATTGTTGGCTTTCCCTTCTTTTTGGAGTGCAAAGTTGCTCGCAACCCGGATAAGCAGCGACCGTTACGACGCGCTAACTGCGGATCCAGTGTGGCTGGCAGGGTGGGGCCACATGGCACCCGATAGTTCTGTGGCCACGCATATGGCCGCGGCAATAATCATTGCGGCCGCGACGACGGCGAACAGGCCTGCTTGAGGTAGGCCGAAGACGACGACGGCCATCCATCCGCCGCCGGCCGCGATCAATAGGCGTGCCGTGCCCGCAAAAAAGATTCGCCACATATGACCGCTGCCCTGCGCCGCGAAGCCAAGGGCGAAGACGATTCCGTTCGCGGCATAGAAGGGCGCAACGACATGCAGATAGAGCGAACCCGTCTCCATGATTGCCGCATCATGCGAAAACAGGCCGATCCACTGGCGGGGAAAGATCGCGACGAAAAGGCCCACCACCTCTGTGATGGCGACGCTGGCAGCGACTCCAATCCAAGCAATCTTCCTCGCTCTCGCAACTTGTCCAGCACCTACATTAGTGCCGACCATTGTCAGGATTGCGGTTCCGATTCCGAATAGGACAGGAATGAGGACGTAGTCAAGCCTGGATGCGGTCCCATACCCTCCGATCGCGTCGATACCGAACTTGCCCACTGCTCCGGTGACAAGTAGCACCATGACATTCAACTGAATGGTGCCAAGCGCAGCCAACACCCCGACCTTGAGGATGTCGCGGAACAACGGCCATCTAAGGGATTCAAGTGAAAGACGCAAACTAGACCGTCCGCTAGCCATGTATCGCAACAGAGCGGCTGCAGCCACCCAGTAGTAGAGGCTGACGGCTATGCCAGCCCCTGCGAGGCCAAAGCCGTGAAACGGGCCAATCCCGAAGATGAGCAGAGGTGACAGCGGTACCAGAATGGCTGCACCGATGAACGTCACCATCGCCGGCACCCGGACATTGCCGATTCCCCGAAGCGCGGCCGACAGGAGGTTGACAATCCATATTGGGATGGCTGCGAGGAAGACGAAAGTCGAATAAGTCTGCGCAGATTGGAGCGCCTCGCCAGTCCCTCCTAACGCGCTGTAGAGGCGGGAGCCCATTCCGATCGTGAGGATCGAAAATGCTAGGCCGAAGGCAATCGCAATAACGACCGCGTGCACGACGAGAGAGTTGGCGTCGCCATGCCTTCCCGCACCAGCGGCCCGTGCGACTGCCGAAGCGACTCCGCCACCAATCCCTCCGGCAGCCATCATTGTCATGAGCATCCAGATGGGAAACACCAACGCGACGCCGACCAATGCCGGCTTGCCTAGAAACGACACGTAGTACGTCTCGGCAACGCTAACAAGTGTTTGCGCGACGAGGACACCGATCGTTGGAAGTGCCATGCGCATCATTGTTGCGAAGATCGGTCCGTGCACCATCGCTTCACGCGTTCGGAGCTTCGCGGCCTCGCGCTCATTCTGAGTCGTCAATTTTGGCTCTCCCTCATTGGATTGTCCCGGCTGTACTTGGATCGATGTCCCGCGGGCCGTAATGTCATTGGCCACATTTATATTATGTTCATAATACTATAGAACATGCGAGCGATGCAACGACGCTAATCGCGCACATGCTAGGGGCGTGCGTTACGGGAGGGTCGAGGATTCAAGGGGCAGTCGGGATAACGACCGAACGTCATTTCCGTGCTGTTATCTCGAGAGGTTTTGTCCGCGGTACTTTTGTCAGATCGCCTGACGCTGAATGACCGCTGTGCCCTCGGTAAGAGACGTTGACGCAGCGAACAAGGAAACGGCGGCATTGGGTCGACTACGGTCCGACGCAAGATGCGCGGCCCGGAAGTCCACGCATGCCGGACACCCGGCCGGGTCCAGGCGGAAAGAGACCTCCCCCACCGTATTTCGCAGTAGACAGCCTAGCCGACCCGCATTTACACCTAGCCTCAATTCGTGCAAACTCTCTTCCACAGTGTTGACGAAGACAATGAAGGCAGTGCATTAGCCTGGTTCCTTGACGCGAACCGGCAACGCACCTGCTGATCACGCGTCCATCTCTATTCGGACCTTACTGTCCTATGGTGTTCAATATCGTGTTTCGGGCAAATACGAGCGGACTTCGCGATCCGCGCCCAGGCACGTCCGTATCTGTC
>Ga0302315_10005126_pt1 | contig 11250 bp, 9 predicted proteins | sample III_Palsa_N3_1_FD_200532 | JGI IMG/M metagenome (GOLD analysis project Ga0302315, IMG submission 200532) | Peat permafrost microbial communities from Stordalen Mire near Abisko, Sweden - III_Palsa_N3_1 | ecosystem: Environmental > Terrestrial > Soil > Palsa > Peat permafrost | place: Sweden... | reverse complement strand
AAAATGCTCTTCTCTGCTCGACCCCGTTTAATTCGTGCTAAAGTCATCAAAGCTTGTTGTAAAATAGCATCTCTACCTGCGAGCTGCGGGGGCGGAGTTCCTGCACCTGGGGAAAAGGGGTTAAGTATTTTGTCCATTTATAATAATCTTATCTTAATTTACTAATGTTATTATTTTTACATATAAACTTAGTAACTTCAAGTAAATTTAGTATAGTTGAATATAATAATCAGACCGACAATCATAGTTGACGTTTAACATCCATGCATCTTGCATGATTGCGCGTTATTTACCTTGCGGTATAACCCCCATCCACGACAAGCTCACTTCCAGTTACAAATTTGGATTCATCGGAAGCTAAATAAACGATTCCATAAGCAATATCGTCTGGTTCACCCACATGTCCGATAGGATGTAAAGAGTCTAAATGTTTTCTAAATGCCTGCGGTCCATCAGGGTACTCTTTACCCAGATTTTCAACTAATGGTGTCCAAATATAACCAGGATGTACTGAATTAACTCGTATTTTATCTTTAGCATATATCAAAGCATCTGTTTTAGTCATAAGCCGCACTGCGCCTTTTGATGCATGATAAGGAGGTAAATCTGCAGCACCTCTAAGGCCGTAAATGGATGAGAGATTAATAATACTGCCCCCCTTATTTTCTAACATGTAAGGAATAACATGTTTAGTGCAGAAAAAAACACCTTTTACGTTAATATTCATTAAATGATCCCATTCTTCAGATGTAATTTCATGGGTAGGTTTATTGACGCCTGCAATGCCTGCATTATTCACGAGAATATCGATCTTGCCATAATGAGCTTTAATATCTGCAAATACTTGCTGCACTTCATCTTCCTTACTGGTATTTAAATGCCAAAAATGAGCTTTACCACCTTTGGCCTTAATAGCTGCAATCACTTTTTGAGCATCTGCATCATCAATATCCGTAACAGCCACTCTAGCCCCTTCTTCTGCTAAGCGCATACAAGTTGCTTGGCCAATGCCTAAAGCTGCACCTGTTACAATGGCTACTTTGCCTTTTACGCGATGGCTCATTGCTGTTGTCCTATTTTATTGCGTTTCTTGTATAAAACATACCGTAATTATATCTTATTATGATACGCTAATATTTTATACAAAGCACCTGCATATAACCATTTTTTTATATTAAAAAATTAATGCCAAAATAAAACTTTACAAATATTTTATTGCAGTGAGACCTGCAACCAATTGGCATCTGTATGGCAATTAGCCTTTGCTTTACAGGGAACTGCTGAAAAATAATGCTTTACAAAAACTACATATATTTTTATAGTAAAGGCTATCTGTTAAATAAAATGTTGCCGTTAGCAGTGTATAGTTTCTGTATATTCTGATGAGAAAAAGTGAAACCATTATATGCGGCAGAATATTAATTAATTTTTTAATCAGGAAAAGGTGAGATTTATGTACCACAGTAAAGCAAACAGCAAACAGCAAACAGCAAACAGCAAACAGCAAACAGCAAGCCTGAAGTTGGACACGAATTGGATTTTGAAGTCTTATTTAAATACACCACTACTCCATATCTGATTCTATTACCAGATTCTAAATTCACGATGATAGAGGCTAATGATGCGTACTTGCAAGTAACAAGGACTCAAAGAGAGGCATTAATAGGTAAAGGAGTATTTGAGGTATTTCATGATAATCCCTCTGATCCAGAAGCAACGGGAGTAAACAATCTTCGTGCATCGCTGGAACGCGTAGTTAAATATCGCAAAGCCGATACAATGCCGATACAAAAATATTCTATGGAGGTAGAGGGTGGTTATGAAACACACTATTGGAGTCCTCATAATGCACCAGTTTTCGGGAAAGAAGGGGAGATTGCTTTTATTATTCATCGAGTAGAAGATGTCACTGAGTTTATGCAACTTAAGCAACAAGGAATAATAGATCATAATTTGCCACAAAACTTACAACCCGATACAGCTCAAATGGAAGCCACAATTTATAATCGCTCTAAAGAAATAGTTGAGATTCAAGAGTCTTTAAGATTGAGTAATGAAGGCTATCAAGCCCTAGTATCCATTTTACCCGTTGGTATATTTCATACAGATAAAGAAGGGAATTGCCTTTATGTGAATTCTCAGTGGCAAAAAATTACAGGGTTTGATCTAAAGAACCTACAAGATAAGCGTTGGTTTTCGTTAATACATCCCGTTGATCAAGCTCAAGTATTTGAGAGTTGGCAACAATTAACTAGTATAAATAAAATCTATAAAACTGAATTTCGTTTCCTAATGAAAAATGATCAAGAGTGTTGGGTGTCTGCAGAAATCGTTCCGGAAATCGGAGGAGAAAAGGGAGAAATCAAAGGTTACGTGGGCTCACTGATAGATATTACAGAACGCAAAAAGCTAGAAGGAGAAAGAGAAAAATCAGAAACAAAACTTAGAGCTTTCCTTGAAACCGTTCCTGATGCCTTAGTCATTGTTAATAAGGCAGGGAAAATTATTCTTGTAAATACGCAGACAGAAAGATTGTTTAATTATAGTCGTGTTGAATTGCTTAATATGGTAGTGGAAAATTTAATACCTCAGCGTTATCAAGCTAGTCATGAATCTCATAGAGACAACTATTTTAAAAATCCTATGATGAGACGTATGGGCGTGGGGATTGAACTCTATGGAGTGAAAAATGGACAAAAAGAATTTCCTGTGGAAATTAGCCTGGGTTTCTACCAATCAGAAGAAGAGACGTTTACATTAGCCGCCATACGGGACATAACTGAACGTAAACACCTTGAAAAATTATTAAAAGATAAAGAGCTAGAATTAAAAGAACGTCAAATGCAAGCTTTTTATAACATGGGTCATGAGTTTCGTACGCCACTTACCCTGATATTAAATCCCATAGAAGAGATCTTGGAGAATGCAAATACCCACCAACCATTAACAGAAATTCAATTCCATAATATGAGAATGGTTAAAAATAACACATTTCGTTTATTAAAAATGATTAATTTATTTTTAGATTTTTCTAAAATGGAAGCTGGCCATATGCAACTTTATTATCAGCCTGTTGATCTTGTTAACTATACGAGTGAATTAATGAGTGCTTTTCGCTCTGCCATTGAAAAAGCAGGATTGGCGCTACAATTTGATGCAGATCCTCTTGATGAGCCTGTCTATATTGATAAAGAGTTATGGGAAAAAGTAATATTTAATCTTCTTTCTAATGCCCTTAAATTTACCGATGAAGGTTCCATTACCGTAAGAATTAAAAAATATGCAGGGCAGGTAAAAATCCAAGTCGCTGATAGTGGAATTGGTATCCCTCAGAAAGAATTACCTCGCATGTTTGAACGCTTTCATCGAGTTGAAGCGGTGCATGGAAGATATCAAGAAGGCACAGGCATTGGACTGGCTTTTACCAAAGAAATAATAAAGTTGCATGGTGGAGACATAAAGGTAGAAAGTGAAGATGGAAAAGGTAGTCTATTTACAATCTGTATTCCTTTAGGTAAAGATCACTTGCCAGCTGAATGCGTGCATGAAGCAGGAGAGGAGCAAAGATATTCAGCTACTTCCTCAAAGAGCTTATTTCAAAAAGAAATCATTGGTTGGTTACCAACAGAATATATACCGCCAGACCAAAAAAGATTACAAGAAGTTGCAGGTGAGGTAATCGTAGGCTCATCGACCTTAAAAAAAGAAACTATTTTATTGGTCGATGATAATGCAGATATGCGTCAATATGTTGTTCAACTACTTTCTCCTTTTTGGGATGTGCGTACGGCAGCGGATGGTGAGGAAGCTTTAGAAAAAATTGGACAGGCTCTCCCCGATTTAGTATTAAGTGATATTATGATGCCTAAAATGGATGGTATTACCCTACTCAAAACTCTGCGTGCAAACGCTCTCACCAAATACATACCTATTGTTTTTCTATCGGCGCGTGGTGATACCCTTCTTGAAGGATTACAACTTCGTGCAGAAGATTATTTAGTTAAACCTTTCTCCGCTAAAGAACTGCTGGCACGAGTGCGTACTCATTTGGAACTGGGCGTTCTGCGCAAGCAACTAGAAGAAGACGTAAAGCAGCGCACCGCTGAACTCATCAAGATAAATCAAACCTTGCAAGAAGAAGCAAATGAACGTTTAAAAGCAGAAGCAGAATTAACATTGCACATCGCTCGTAATGTTCTAGCGGAAGAATATCGACAAAAACAAGAAGAATTTATTGATACTCTCTGTCATGAAGTACGTAATCCGCTGACTGGGGTTTATGGAGGAGTGTTTTTCCTAAGAGATACTTTGGAAGCGTTAGATAAGCAGGTTCAAGCAGTAAGCCATCTAATAGAATCAACAACCATCGAGCAATGTAGAGCAGAATTAGGAAAAGCCAAGGAGCAATTAGAAATTATCGAAGCATGCACCCAATATCAAAAAGAATTTATGGATGATGTTCTGGATTTGTCTAAATTAGAAAATAAACGATTTGAAACCAATCCCATTCCTTTTGAATTAAAACAACTCTTAGAAAAAAATCTGAAAATTTTCCGCGCCCAAGTTCAACAAAAGAATTTATCGTTGGAATTAGATATTCCAAAAAATGAGAATTGGTTATTAGCTGATACTCACTTGTTATCGCGCGTGGTGACTAACTTGCTCTCCAATGCGATTAAATTTACGGAGAAAGGAGGAATTACCGTGTCGGTGGAAATTGAATCGCTGTCAGCCAGTGAAACAGTTCTACACTTTAGAGTCAATGATACGGGAATTGGTATGACACCTGCAGAAGCAGCAGGACTATTTAACCGCTTTGCACAAGCTAATCGGCAAACTGGTGCAAAATATGGTGGCTCTGGTTTAGGTCTGACCATCTGTAAAAAATTTGTGGAATTGATGGGCGGCAGTATTAGAATAGATAGCCAAGAACAACAAGGTACCAGTTTTTATTTTACTATTAAATGTGCTCCTTTAAGCCTAGAAGAAAAAGCAAAAGCTAAGGCTGCGCAACAAGCAGCTGTCAGTAAGGAAAACTCTTCCTCTGTTAACCTACAAGATAGAAAGATTTTAGTCGTGGAAGATAATAAAGTTAATCAGCTTGTGTTGGTTAAGATATTAGAAAAAAAAGGTTGCGCATGTCATGTGGCAAATGATGGATTAGAAGCCATACAAGAATACGATCACGGTCGATTTGATCTCATCCTGATGGACATAGAAATGCCAAAGATGGATGGGTTGGAGGCCACGCAGGTCATTCGAAAAAAAGAACAACTGTTGGGGTATAGAACACCTATTATTGGTTTATCCGGTTATACGGATAAAGCTAAAGAAGCGTCTGGATTTCAAGCGGGTATGGACGACTACCTTACAAAGCCCTACGAAATTAGCAAAATGTTAGTGCTTATTAATGAACTGATCATCAATAGCTCTATTACCGAGCAAAAACTTACTAAAGAAAAAAGCATACCTTTGTTACCACAGTTTTCTTCTCATATGCAATCCCCGCCTTCTTTAACAGCAGCAGTGAAGCAATTTAAATTAGAGACATCTTCTCTTCTTGAACAGTCATTTCCCTTTTTTGCTGCTTGTGAAAATAACAAAACTATGATTCAGTTACCCTCGCACAAAGTTGATTTATCTTTATATATGATTCATCTTATTTTAGATAAATTAAAGCTGCATTTAGAAAAAAATCTATCTTTAATAGAGAAGTATGATATCACAATCACCGATGATTGTTTATGGATCACCACTAGCTCAATCACCCAGACCGACACAATAAAAGAATTTTTAATGGAAGTAGGTTTAGTAGATACTTTCGGATCGAATATTTCCAAAAAAGCAGAACAGCCTATTCACCTGACAATGCAAGCACCGTCATCTTCTACCCTGTTACAGTTTGAAAGATCTCGCGTCTTACGAAGACCTGAAATTTCCTCATCCGCCGCTAATACAGCAATAATTAGACCAACCCGGGAGCGAGAGGTTCAAAATACCTGTTGCTTCTAGTTTTATGTAGAAAGAGCTGTAAATTTTTGTAACGGTGCTTCTAAAAAGCGGGTGGCTGTTTACCGCCTATATGGATCAATATAGTTATGTTAAGGCGACTACACGACTTTGTGGCTAAACCTTGAAAATCACACTGGTCAAACCAGTGGCTTACTTGCCACAGAAACAAGGCAGTGCCTATCTGGAGGGGGTACTTTTGGGGGTATATCAACAACCCAATAGTATATAAGTAAGTAACCAAGCCGCTTACAGCCTTCAATTCGAATTTCACCCTCCCATTTATTAGCCATTGGTTTAACTGTTTGATTTCATTCGGAAAATTTAAATCCATGTTTTTTTAATCCTACTCATATTACCTTTAAGTAAATTTAGCAGGGTTAAAATTACTTTTTCAATAGTAAAGGCTTTTCTTACCTTTGGTGAGGTGTCTTTTGTTGCTGCTTTAAGCTTGCCAAAGCTTCGATTTATTGGGCCGGTTAAATAATTGTCTATCCATAGCTTGTTCTGCTTCTACCATTACGTTATCCATTAATTGTGAAGCTGTCTGTAACTTGCTTAAGCGCGTTCCCTGACCTGCTAGGAGAAACATAAACTCGGGGCGAGCTTGCTTAGCAGCTTCCTGGCGGATATCTTGGGTCACGGCATTTTGCAGAGGGTAATCCGGTAGTGTTTCTTGATAAGGCTCAAGATCGTTAATCAACTTAGTGTTAATGCCGCGCGCCATTTTCCCCGTAAAAGCTTTAGTAAGCCCGGTGCTTTCTTCATTACTTTTTAAAACTTCCTCTTTATATTTAGGATGAATACCACTTTCTTCGCATGTTAAAAAAGCAGTGCCCATTTGCGCTGCGCTAGCCCCCAGAGTGACAGCAGCAGCCAAGCCACGACCATCCATAATTCCGCCTGCTGCAATAACTGGAATATTGACGGCATCAATCAATTGGGGCACTAATGCCATTGTTCCTATTAAAGAGTTTTTAACAGGATGGAGAAAAGTGCCACGATGACCGCCTGCCTCACTGCCTTGTGCAACAATTAAATCGCAACCAATTTTTTCAGCTGCTATAGCCTCATTTACTGTAGTGGCTGTTGCAAAAATACTGATACCGCTATTTTTTAAAAGATTTAACGTATCACTATCTGGCAGCCCAAATGTGAAACTCACTATCGATATCTGCTGTGCTATTAACACCTGTATTTGATCTTGGAAATTTTTAAAAAAATCCGCTCTTTGCAGGGAGGGTGGTGTGTTAATACCTAACTCCGTGCGATATGCCTGCAAAAGAGCATGGGAAGAGTTAATTTTTGTTTCTGAATATTCTGGTTGCTGTGGCACAAAAAGATTTACACTAATGGGTTTGTTCGTGAGCGCTTTAGTATCTTGTATTAATTTGCGAGTAGCGGCTGCGTCTAAATATCCCGCAGCAAGTGAACCAAGCCCCCCTTTATTAGATACTGTAGCAACCAACTTAGGAGTTGAGGCACCACCTGCCATAGGCGCTTGGATAATAGGTAATGTGAGATGAAACCGAGATAAGAAAGTTGTTGTTGCTTTAGACCACATTGCTGTCTCCTTTTAACTTACCAATAAGCAGTTTTTATTGCTTTTTCAATAATTGTCCCGCCAACTCTTTCCCCCATTCTACCCCAAATTGATCAAATGCGTTAATTTGCCAAATCACACTCTGTGTAAACACTTTGTGTTCATACATTGCTAATAGCGCACCTAAAGTGCGCGGCGTTAATTTTTCACAGCGGATAATATTACTGGGACGATTACCAGGTAATACGCGATGAGGGATTAATGCTTGATCATAACCTGCCACTAATAATTGCTCAGCGGTTCTACCATAAAATAAGGCATCAGCTTGTGCTTGGCAGTTAGCGGCAAGGATGTTTTGTTCAGTGTCATTATTATAATCACTGTGGGTTGGCATAATAAAATCAACAGGGCACCAGTTTGTGCCTTGATGTAATAATTGGTGGAAAGCATGTTGGCTATCAGTGCCTATGCCGCCCCAAATAATTTCACCCGTAGCATAATCAATCGGCTCGCCATTAATGGTGACTCCCTTGCCAATACTTTCCATGACTAATTGTTGCAAGTAAGCAGGTAAGCTGCGTAGTTGGTAGCTATATGGAATGATGGCGTGCGCGGGCCGTGCAAAAAAATTAGTGTACCAAATGCTTAATAAGGCTAAGGTTACAGGGATATTCTCAGCGTAAGGCGCGTGATAATAATGTTTATCCATATCATGCGCGCCTGCTAAGAGTTCTAAAAAGCGAGGCATACCTATATGGATCGCAATCGGTAAGCCTATGGCAGACCATAAAGAGTAACGCCCGCCTACCCAATCCCAAAAAGCTAGGGTATTTTCAGTAGCAACGCCAAACTCATGGGCGCGTTCTGGGGCAGCAGTTAGTGCAATAAAGTGAGCGTGAATACTGTGCGGGCCAGCATGTTGTTGCAACCAGGTGCGTGCGGCGGTGGCGTTTTGTAAAGTTTCTTGTGTGGTAAATGTTTTTGAGGCAATGATAAACAAGGTGGTTGCAGGGTTACATTGTTGTAAGATGCTTTGCAGTTGTGCTTTATCAATGCTAGAAACAAAATGACAACGGATATTGCCATGGTAAGGGGCTAAGGCTTCATGAGCGAGCAAAGGGCCTAGGTGTGAGCCGCCAATGCCAAGGTTTACAACATCGGTAATCGGGGAGCCATTAAATCCTTGCCATTGGCTATTGCGCAGCTTATCGCTAATCGTGAGCATCTGTTGTTGTAATTGACTGACGAGTAGGGTAATTTCTGGGTTATCACTAAAATGCTCGGTGCTCACTTCACGCAATGCGGTATGCAAAGCAGGGCGTTGCTCGGTGGTATTAACAGGGTCGCCAGTAAACAAGTTATGAATATGAGTTTTGACATCACACGTATTGGTAAGTTGGTGCAACAGGCGTAATGTTTCTGGGGTAACAAGATGGCGTGTGGCATCAAGGGTGATATCTTGTTGGCGAAGCTGTAGGATGGTGAGCTGCCCAAACTTGTTATGGGGCTGTTGCCTTAGCGCATCGTAATGTTGCTGCAGTTGGTGCCAGCTGGTATTTTCAGTGAGTTTCATCTATCTATTTCCATTTGAAATGAGCTTCCCATGTGCATCGTCTCATAACTTAGCAGAATTTGTTAGCATGTTAGATAGACAAAGGCTGATAGTAGTTTGAGTAATTGCCTTATGCAATCTTACAATGTTTTGCGTATCTTTATAAATCTTCGTTTTGGATATTGCAAGAATTATCGCATGGCACGGATATTAATTGTGGATGATGATGTGAATGTACGACGCTTTCTGGTAATGGGGGGGGGGGGACTAACGGAACCTCAAATTCTGCTGAGCTTTCATTTTAAGGTTGTTTGTGAAGCTCTCTCTTAGCTTTTCTTCAGCCTGTCTTCTAAAATTTTGTATAAATTTATCAATTTCTTGTTGACTCTGTCCTGCTGTTGTCAATTCAGATGTAATCAATGCAAGGTTTTCTTGTACCTCTTTATCAACCACCTCTTCTAATTCCTTTTGAAGTTGTTTCAAGTACATTTTTTTCTCTTTTCGTGTTGTGGCTTCTGAATACATTTTGTATGCGCTTAACATTTTACTTCACCTATTGAGAATCAGCTTATCTTTATTAGTTACTACCTTTCTTTTTTTCTTGTCCTTGTCCTTTTTCTGCATTACTGCTCCCGCTTCTTCTTCAGGTTTACCATCTTTCTTAGGAGCTGCCTCATGCCCTGTTTTCTTATCTTCGGCAGCTTTTTTTAAGTTGTCAGCTAACAGTTGCTTCATTAATGCAGGGGCTTGTTTTTTTAGTCTCCTCTCCAGCTGTTTTATATAAAGCAGTTGTTACAATTATTTTCTTGCCACTGTCATCAAATATATCTTCTATCTGCTCATCCGAATCACTAGAATGGTGAAAAGACTCATCTGCTTGTTTTGGCATCCCTAAACCAGGGGCTCCAGCTATTTCTGTTAATAACCCTAATTTTAAATCTAAACTGGCTTGTAAACGCTCAGCTCTCTTTAAAGATCCCTCTCCAATTATCCGATCTACTTTTATGTTTAAAACCTGCATAGGAGTCATAACTTTTTGTTTTAGTTCTTTTACTATAGAAATGTAACTGGTATGTCGCTTCCAAAACCATTTAATTATAACTTGAGCTAAGCCTTGTTTTTCTCCTACTTTTTTTAGGATAGGCCCATCTGCAATGGTTTCTCTGCTGAGATATTCTATAAATTCTTTACCATAAAGCCATTGTTCCTGCAACCATTTAACAGTATCTTCATCACTTTTCTGCAGATTACAGGATTGGCAAATTAACCATAAATTATCTATATCATTAAAATATAATTCATAAAAAAATAACGTTCCCTAATATTTACCCTCAACTTTAATAAAAAATTTTTCCATCCCAGGTTGTTGTATTAAAAAATTAGCAAAAGCAGGCATCATCATTCAATTGTTATTTTGTCATTTGCCAAAGGCAATTTCAACAAGTTATCCCTAACTTATTGATTTTTGGTAACCCTTCCTGCCAAAGACGATTTCAAATCTGTCAAAGTGGACTTCAATAAGTTGCATTTTGTCGAAGTAAATTTCAACAAATGCCAAAAGGCAGGTTAATTTTTAACCAATATCTTATTTGCCACTTGGGCCAGCAAATTATAGCCGATTAGTTTTCTTGGATAAAAAGTACAAGAAAGGGAGAGCTAATTTTCTGACGAGAGCGGGTGCTTGAAATTCTCTTTGACCAATTGAAATCGTCTTTGGCAAATGACAGCAAATGAGACGAGTATACAGATCACAAATTTGTTACAGACCCATGTGAATTTACTAAACGCTTATTTTTACACCTCGCCCAAAGTTTTACTACTTCTTTTTTTTAATCTTTTTTCGGGGTTTTCGATTGAGATTTATCTTTTTTTGGCTCCTCGAAATCGTCGTCATCATTATAATTGGACGGATTAGGCTTAAGTTTTTTAGGCGCAGAGGTCTCTTTTTCTAAATTTTCTGCTGAGGGGGCGTTTCTCTTTATAGATAAAAATGGCTTGTCTGTGGAGGAGCTATTTGTATTTTTATAGCTTTTCTTAGATGGTTGTGTAAAATCGTCATCACTTCCAAGCGATGATGTATCAGATTTCGAAGCATGAGCAGCAGATAATGAGTTAGTTGAATCTAGCTGACTCGTAAACTTTGTAA
>Ga0302315_10005117_pt1 | contig 11264 bp, 11 predicted proteins | sample III_Palsa_N3_1_FD_200532 | JGI IMG/M metagenome (GOLD analysis project Ga0302315, IMG submission 200532) | Peat permafrost microbial communities from Stordalen Mire near Abisko, Sweden - III_Palsa_N3_1 | ecosystem: Environmental > Terrestrial > Soil > Palsa > Peat permafrost | place: Sweden... | reverse complement strand
CGTAGATCCATCGTCGCCTAGCGCGGAGAAGCTGTGCTTTGTTACGATTGTCGGATGTGTTTCGACTAGATTTGGATCTCCCAACGAAGAAGTCTTCCATGGGCATTATCTTTCTGGGCATGGCCAGGATGCGTCTGGGGTACAGATTGTTGTGAACTCGCCCTGGCTGCGGGAAGTTCAGGCGAATAACAGCGTGCATTCGCAATACAACCCGGAGCGTTGGATTGATGTGAAGCACTTTATTTTCTGGTTTCATGACAGCACGTTTGAGTGTCTGGCGCGTGGGCTTATGCCAGAAGTAGTTCAGGATACGATGGCTAACTTGATGGTTAGGCTGGCTGGGAAGCTTGTTGGGTAGTGCGGCTTGAAAGGCTCGAAGACGGGCGTGCAATCGGGCGAATGGCGTCTGCCGGGGCACTGAAACGTTGGTCTTTGCCCGCAGGCAAGCCCCTACGCGGAGCAGGCATACAGATCGGTATTGCTGGGCAAGTGAGGGTTGATTCTGTGGCTCTGGTGTGAAGGTGTCATACTTTTTGGTGTAGTTCAGGTTAGGAGAAACATCCATGCCTTCAGCGGAAGAGCGAACATTAAGCCTGCCTACTGAGCAGGCAGTGTACATTGATGACCTTGTTGCCTCGGGCACTTACGGACCGGCCAGTGAAGTGGTGCGCGCTGGGCTGCGAGCTTTGCAAGAGCGAGATGCTGCTGTTGAGAAGTGGCTGGTTAAGGAAGTTGCTGGCGTCTATGACGCCATGGAGGCAGATCCTGGGCGAGCCATTTCTATCGAGGAAGTACTTGCTGTCCTTCGGGCTCGGCACGCGGATCGATTGAGGAAGAAGAGCGGCTAGACAAAGAAGTGCAGCAGTAGTTTGTGGGGCAGACAGGGGTATTATTGATAAAGTAAGGGAGAATTGTACGATGAGCCTGACAATCGATGCCATTTTCGACGGAGAGGTATTTCGTCCGCAGGAACACCTCAATCTGCCTACTCACATGCACTATATAATCACAATTGATGTTTCTGACGCAACCCTGAAACGAAACTCTGAATCGACAGGGAAGTCACACGCCTCTTTAGAATGGTCGCCGGTTGATGATCAGGATTCGCCTTCGTGGCGTATCTACAATGATAAGCTACGGGCTATATTAGAACCGAAACACAACGGCAAATTGGTCGCCATCCACATTGAGACAGGCGATTTCGAGGTGGCGAGATCATCTCCTCAGGCGTGGAAGGCTCTTCGTAAACGTCAGCCCGCCGGCCAGATTGATGTCATTGATATTGGGCCGGTAGCAGTGGATAATCCGTTGAGCTTAAGGGCAGACGGGCTGCTGACGCGGAGGAATAATTGACAAGCGGAACGTTTCGTGACGGCCACCCACGCATTACGCAGGTAATCGGACGGGGAAACGCCCAAACGTGTTGCTTTGCGCTCTATCGCCTGCTCCGTTTCAGGATCTAGTGTTACTGTGTACACCATGGTTCTGGTCTCCCTTACATTTTAATTATACCGCTCTGGTTCACTTCCTGTAGTGAAGCAGGGCCGTTGATCTGCATGAGAGACCATAGGACACGCCTTTATGGACATGGCCAGGAGCCCTATGAGGCCCAAATCGTTATGAACTCCCCATGGCTGCGCGAAGTTTTGGCTATCAACAGTGTCCATGCCCGACACAATCCGGACAACTGGTCAGACACAAAGCACTTCATCTTCTGGTTTCATGACAGCACGTTTGAGTGTTTGGCGAGTTCGCTTACGCCGGAGGTAGTTCAGGATACGATGGCTAATTTGCTGGTTAGGCTGGCGGGGACGCTTGTTGGGTAGTGGCGTTCCGGTCACGTGAAGGCTCGGCAGTTTATATTGGGTTCAACGGTAGTTTGGGATGCAGTGCGTATCTGTTATGCCGCGCCCCTCACCTCAATCCTCTCCCGCATAGGAATGGAGAGAGGAGGCAGGAGGCCGCTTCGCGGCTGGCGGGCAGTACGGGTTGTAGATAATGTCGGTAAATCTGATCGAGTTCCATTTATATGCCAAGTCAATTCTCATTCTTTTGTAACGGCTCATTGATTGGTTTTTCCGATCTCGAGCAGGCAAATCCTTCGACGTATGTGGTCTGCGGCATTTTTCGTCCGGCCGAGGGTTATGCGGTCATCGAGCCGTTGTGTCAGGAGCTTTCCGCTCTGGGATTTGAACTGAGTCAGCATAGGGAGAGCCCTGAAGATCGGCGGCGGATATTCGCTGTTCTTGCGGGTTTGAAGAGCTGGTGGGACGCTCTCGATCTAAGTTTGGTGGCGCTGGATGGCTGTGCGGTTAAAACGGGACGGATCGATGTCGCAGACTTTTCACCAATGTGCGGTGAGACGACGATTGACGTTTTTGTTCAAGTGGGTGCCGGTAAAGTATGGGATGAGTTCTTTGCTGGGAGCGTTAAGCTGCTTGTCCCCAAGGTTATTAGCGATCCTCATGTGTAGCAGGGGGCGGGGAACATCGATGTGATCGCCGGAGCTTTTTTGGTGTTCGCGGTTGGTGGGGAGCGAGCATTTGAAGAGCCAGACCACCCCCAGCCCCTCCGATTCTCAAAGGGGGGCGGATGGGCATCTGCTGAACGAGGGGTGGTGCGTGTCCGGTATGCCGCGCCCCTCACCTCAATCCTCTCCCACATAGGAATGGGGCGAGGAGGCAGGAGGGCCATGCCGCGGACTTAATAGGCAGTGCGATGTGAAGGGCAGAAGGCGGGCGTCCAATCCGGGAAACAACCGTTCTGAATCCTCTTGACAACCTAGCACTCGATGCTCTATAATAAACAAACAAATGTTCTTTTGTCGGCGCACGGAGTCGCGAGAAAAACGATGCCCGCATAAATCGCCCCTACAGATAGGAGATTGCAAAATATGCGGACAAAACCGGGCCCAATCGGACATTTTCGCCAAACCAGGCATTAACCGTTGGGGCAGAGCGTGGAGGCCGCTGCGCGGCTTGTTTTAGATCACAAGCTCGGCGAGGGCGGGGAAGTGGTCGGAGGGAAGTCTGCCGTCGGGGGTAAGGGTTAGTATGTTGGCTTGACGGATGACTTTGATGCCTCCTTTGACGAAGATGTAGTCTATGCGGGCGGCGGGATTGACGTTGGTGATGTCGAAGCCATTGTAGGTGCCGTTGGGGCCGATTGGGGTTTTTTCGCTGATGGCGCGGCTGTCCTGGAATTGGGTGAGCACGGTTTGTACGGCTGGGGCGTCCGGGGTTTCGTTGAAGTCTCCGGCCAGGATCACGGGACCGGCACCCGATAGTTGGGAAATTCTATCGAGAAGAACTTTCGAGCCTTCTACTCTTGCCTCTTCGTATTCGTGGTCGAGGTGGGCTGAGACAACTGTCAGGGCGGGCGCGCCCGTTCTGTTTGTGTGCTGGTCGGTGAGTGTGGCCCAGACGGCCATGCGGCGGTGTCGGGCGTTCCAGCCGTAGGAGGGGATGTCGGGGGTGGGCGAGAGCCAGAATACACCCTGATCTGTTACGGTGTAGCGGTTGGTTTTGTAGAAGATGGCGACGTGTTCGCCTTCAGAACCACCGTCGTCGCGGCCGTAGGCTACATGGGAGTAGGCTGGGAGGCGGGCCATGTCGGCTACTTGATGTGCGAGGGGCTCCTGGACGCAGAAGATGTCGGGGGAGTAGAAGTTTATGATGGCGTTGACGTCGTCTCGTCTGGCCGCCCATGCGCTTTTCTCGTCCCGGACGGCGTCGTATTTTACGTTGTAGGTTAGAATCGTAAAGCTGGTTTTTAAGCTGTCGTCGAGTCGCGTATCTGCCATCTAATATTACATCCTTAAAATCGGGAAGGCGAACCGTTGGGCCCGCTGTCAGCAAGCTTTATACCCAATAATGGGCGGAAGACTGGCATGCGGCCGCTATGGTCCGTGACTGGTTTTTGTGGGATTCGTTGACGGTCTGGTCATACGCCCGGTTTGATACATCTTTTCCATGGAATGGCGCGCTTGATCGGCGGACTGGCTGAGAGGGAAGCGTTTGATCAGCTCGGAGTAGTAGTAGTGTGCGTGGAACGCGTCATTGAGGCTCAGGTCCATCAATCTGGCCAAGCGGGCTAGGGCAGATTCCGCGTCGAGGCTTGTCGGACTTATCTCGGTGATTCGGTAGTAGATTTGAACGGCCATATCGGTCTGCCATGCTGTGTCCAGGCGGGCGCCGACCTGCAGAAAGTAGTGGCCCGGCAGCTCGTTGGCTACCTCCGGGGGCAGCTGCAGCAACAGGCTGGCAAGGGCCACGGGATCTGCGTGCTGAACCAGCACTCGCCCGTAGGTGCGGATGGCGTGCAGGAAGGACCGCTGCCAGGTTCCGTTAGGCAGTAAGAGAAGCCTGTGGCAGTATTCGAGGACGAGGCCGGCGTCTTCCGGGGCCGAAGTCAGGAGGTCGCCCAGGTCCTCCAGCGACATATCCCTGGTATCACGGACGTCGGCGCGAACGGCCTGGGCATCGGATTTCTTCAGCGAATCCCGTCTGGGGCGGCAGAGTATAGCGCCGAGCAGTCCGACGCCAAATCCTCCAAGGTGCGCCAGATGCGCGACACCATCCCCCTTCGAAAACCACACCTGTTCAATGACGTTGAGAACGAAAAAGTACAGGATAAGCCAGCGTGCATGCCACATCGCTTTGGCAAATGGCAGGATGATCCCCCAGAACAGGCAGATGGTGGAGTACGGAAAGATATACAGGTAAGCGCCTGCAATGCCCATAATCGCACCCGAGGCGCCAAGGCTGGGGGCATTTGGGTGATTTACGGAGAGTACGACATCTTCCAGGGCAAAGCCGACGCATCCGGCTGTGAAATAGATGGCTAGAAACTTCCAGGGCCCCAGTCTGCCCTCCACCGATGCTCCGAAAACCCATAAAAAGAGCATGTTTCCCACGAGATGGAAGAGGTGCTCGTGTAAAAACATCGCTGTGATCATGCGCCAGAGCGAGTAGTTTGTGTGGGAGAACGCCAGGGCATCGACGGCGTCCTGGGTGACCGAGATCAGGTGGTCGGAGGTAAAGCAGTAGACGAGCACATTGACGGCTATGAGACAGATGGTCGCATATGGGAAGTGGTCTGGGGGGTTTTTGGCGCGGTATGGAATGACAATCATAGCAATTGCCTATTTTATACCACCTTTCACAATTTCAGGATAGGGCTCAACGACGCTCGTCCATCTGTAAAATGTAAAGGAGTTTTCGTTAGACTTGTCGTATAGGAAAAGCAACGTCAGATTTAATTCTTAAAGGATAGAGGCAATGTCTTGATGTCTGTGTTTATTTGTGATATTATGATCTCCGGGCCATTTGCTGCATGCTTTGTTGGTATAAACAAAGCAAAACAAAAATAAAACAGACATTTTTGGATTTCCCGCTAAACTGACCATGACACAATTACCCACAGATCAGGTTCCGGTCCTTGAACTTAAGGACATCTGCAAGTCCTTCCCCGGCGTTAGAGCCCTCGATGGCGCTTCTCTCTCTATTTTGCCGGGAGAAGTGCATGCGTTGATGGGGGAAAACGGCGCGGGCAAGTCCACCTTGATGAAAATTCTGGCGGGGGCGCAAAAGGCCGACTCCGGGACGATTAGTCTGGAGGGTTCGGTTGTGGAGATGGATACTCCACAGCGGGCCATGGATCTTGGGGTTAATATTATTTATCAGGAACTCAACCTGGTTTCTCATTTGAGTGTAGCGGAGAATATTTTTCTTGGCCGCGAGCCCAGGCTGCTTCCGGGCTGGCTCGACCAGAAGAAGATGAACCGTGAAGCGCAGACGTTGATGGATGGTTTGGGCACGGGCATCGATGTGCGGTCGCTGGTTGGCAGCCTGTCTGTAGCACAGCGTCAGATGGTGGAAATTGCCAAGGCAACCAGTCGAAAATCAAAAGTGATTGCGATGGATGAACCTTCGGCAACGCTTACCGATCATGAGTTGGACAACCTGTGGACGCTGATCCGGCAATTGAAGGAACAGCAGATCGGGCTGATCTATATCTCACATCGCATGGATGAAGTTTTTCAGATCGCCGATTCTGTTACCGTTATGCGCGACGGACGTACGGTTGGAAGCAGTCTGATTAAAGATATCAAGCGTGAAGATGTCCTTAAGCTTATGGTCGGCCGAAATCTGGACGAAACTTTCCCCAAGGTTACTGCGGCATTCGGCAAGCCCGTTCTGGAAGTTAAGGGATTGACACGGCATGGGGTTTTGAAGGACATCGATCTGACCGTTCATGCTGGAGAGATCGTCGCGCTGGCCGGTCTGGTTGGAGCGGGAAGAACTGAAATCGCGCGGTGCGTCTTTGGGGCAGATCGCTTTGATTCGGGTGAGATTAAACTTAATGGAGCGCCGTTTCGGCCCAAGTCTCCGCGTGATGCGATCCGGGCGGGCATAGGGTTTGTTACCGAAGACCGCAAGGAGCAGGGGCTGGTTTTGCGGATGGCTGTGCGGGAGAATATCTCCCTTGCTTCGCTGGGCAACTTGTCGCGGCTGGGATTTATTCAGGGCAGGCAGGAAGTTGAGGAAGCGGAGAAAAGCTCCGCCAGGCTACGCGTTCGGACCCCGTCCGTGGAGCAGCGCGTGGGCAACCTCTCCGGAGGCAACCAGCAGAAGGTTATTATTGCGAAGTGGCTACAGACGTCGCTTAAGCTGTTGATCCTGGATGAACCGACGCGCGGGATCGATGTTGGAGCAAAGCGCGAAATTTACGAGATTATGAATGAACTCACGGCAAATGGGGTCGCAATTTTGATGATCTCTTCGGAACTGCCGGAAGTTCTTGGTATGGCCGACCGTGTTATTGTCATTCGAGACGGCAGTGTCGTTGGCTCAAAGGATCGAGCGGAAGCGACGCAGGAAAATATCGGACATCTTGCCCTCGCCGGATAAAGTACCGGACAACGTAAAAGTATCAGTCACCTTAAGGAGACCGCTAAAAAATGAGTATCGTACAGGCGCATGCGCGCGCATCCCGAAGTCGGGCCCTCGCCGGGGCTGCCGTTCTTGTTGGATTGGCCGCTGTTCTGGCCGGATGCAGTTCAAACACCTCGTCGCCCACTCCGTCAGCATCGGGGACATCGGCGTCGGCTCCAGCAGCCGGGACGACTTTGCAAATTGCCGTTATCCCTAAGGGATCCACCCACTCCTACTGGGAATCCATCCATGCCGGCGCGGTGAAGGCTCAGGAAGAGCTTGCCACCAAGGGCACCAATGTTAAGATCTTGTGGAACGGTCCTGCTCGGGAGGACGACCGCACGGCTCAGATTCAAATCGTTCAGACCTTCGTTTCCCAGGGTGTGAGCGCCATCGTTCTTGCTCCGCTCGACGAACAGGCTCTGGCGCATCCGGTCAATGATGCTGTCGCACAGAAAATTCCCGTCGTCGTGATCGACTCCCCGCTCAACAGTACGGCTCCGGTTTCGACGGTCGCCACCGATAATGAAAAGGGCGGCGAACTGGGTGGGGCGGAATTGATTAAGGACCTTGGGGGAAAAGGCAACGTCCTGATGGTTCGCTATCAGCAGGGATCCGCGAGTACGGAAGCCCGGGAAGCGGGATTTTTGGCCGCTGTGGCCAAGGCTCCAGGGATCAAGATTGTTTCCGACGATCAGTTTGCCGGTGCGACTGTGGATACCGCCTTTAAGACGTCACAAAATGTTCTGAGCCGATTCGGCAGTCAGGTGAATGGGATCTTCTGCCCGAATGAGTCGTCCACGCTTGGAATGCTTCTCGCCGTCAAGGATGCCAACCTTACCGGCAAGGTGAAGGTTATCGGCTTTGACACCAGTGACAAGCTGGACCAAGCATTACAGACAGGCGCGGTACAGGGACTGGTTGCACAGGACCCGGTGAAGATGGGTTATCTTGGCGTTATGACGGCGGTGGACGCCATACAAGGCAAGCCGGTTCAGAAGAGCATCGACACCGGTGTTAATATGATCACGCCTGCGAACATGAACACACCCGCGATGCAGGCCCTGATGCATCCGCCGCTCAGTCAATACTTGAAATAGGTCGGGATGTTTGGAGAGTGCGAATGAGTGCATCGGTTGAAGCGGCCACGCCAGGTGGTCAAAACAAGAGTAAGAACAAGCCAGTAGCCCAGATGCTGTTGAATCTGCTTGGCCCGTTTATCGGGCTGATCCTGGTTACTGTTATGTTCTCGATAAACCCGGACGTACGCAGTACGTTTTTGACGGTTTATAACTTCAAGCTGATTGCCAGTCAGACAGTCATTACCGCTATCGGCGCTCTGGGCATGACCCTGATTATTATGAGCCGTGGTATTGATCTATCTGTCGGTTCGCTCATCGCACTCACCAGTGTTATCGCGGCGCTTATCCTGTCCGCGGGGTTTTCTCCGCTGCTTGCGTTGCTTGCGGCCCTTGGACTGGGGGCGGCTGTCGGCGCGATTAACGGCGGATTTATTGCCGCTTTGAAGGTTCCTCCTTTTATCGTCACTTTGGGCACCCTTGGTATAGTCCGGGGGATTGCTCTATGGATTGCGCACGGTCAGGCGGTAAACCCGCCGGACAAGTCGTGGGGGTTTATCCTTAACCTCGGTGAGACTGTGCCGACGCCTTCCTGGCTCGTTCTGTCGCAGGGGGTTTGGCTGACGATCGGCGCTGCTGTTATTACGGCAATCATTTTGCGCTTCACCGTATTTGGCCGCTATATTATTGCCATTGGCTCCAACGAAGTTACTTCGCGCTTGAGCGGACTTCGCGTCGATGTGCTGAAGGTTGTGATTTACGCGGTTGGCGGCCTTTTCTTTGGTCTTGCGGGGATCGTGCAGCTTGCCACGAATTCCCAGGGCGACCCGACCAATGACATGGGCAAGGAACTGGACATTATCGCCGCGGTCGTAATCGGCGGCGGCAGCCTGGATGGGGGCGAAGGGTCGGTCCTTGGTTCCATCCTTGGCGCTTTGATCATGGTGATGCTGCGCAATGGGGCCGTACACATCGGCTGGCCGGACGCGGTGCAGCAAATTATTATTGGCGCGGTTATTGTTGCCGCGGTAGCGTTGGACCGGCTTCGTCATCGCGGCGCGCGCGCCGGCCGATAAATTTCAAGATAAATTTCAAATAGAACTTTCCTGAAGGATGTAAAACAATGTCGAACAAAGAGATTATATTGATCGCGAGCGGAGACCTCCGCCGCAGCGCCAACCAGAAATGCGAGCCGGCCCAGGTCGAGATGGAAAAGCAGATTGTGGCTGCTTTCGAAAAAGAGGGCTACACGGTTCGGCGCGGCCATGAATTCGATGCCGCTCGCGGCCATGGCTTTATTGACAGTCAAAAGTATGGCATGGAGGTCTTTAAGACTATCCCGGCCGATGCTCGTTTGGTGGTTGCCGAGGCCGTTTGGCAGTATTCGCACCATGTGTTGTCCGGACTCACGACGCATCAGGGACCGATTTTGACCCTGGCAAACTGGAGCGGGACCTGGCCTGGTCTTGTTGGGATGCTTAACCTGAACGGGTCGCTGACTAAAGCGGGTGTGGAATACAGCACGCTCTGGAGCGAAGAGTTTACTGACGAGTTCTTCCTTAAGGGACTGCGGCAGTGGCTGACCGAGGGCCGCGTGCACCATGATATCTCTCACGTTCATCCTTATGTTCCGGCGCTTGCGCCTCAGGAGGCCGCGTCCATCGGCATAGAATTTGCCGAGGCGCTGCTTAAGGACAAGGCGATCATGGGGATTTTCGATGAGGGCTGCATGGGCATGTACAATGCCATCATCCCGGATGAGCTGCTGCATAAAACGGGCGTCTACAAAGAGCGATTGAGCCAGTCCGCCCTGTATGCTGCGTTGCGGGAAGTGAGCGACGACGATGCGAAGACGGCTTATCAGTGGCTTGTTGAGCGCGGCGTGAAGTTTAACTTTGGACCGACGGAAGAGGAAGACTTGACCGAGAGCCAGGTTCTTCTGCAGCTTAAGACCTACATCGCCGCGGTTCGCATTGCCGATGAGTTTGGCTGCAGCACGATCGGCATACAGTACCAGCAGGGGCTGAAGGATCTGGTACCGGCGTCGGATCTCGCGGAAGGGCTGCTTAACAATGTCGTCCGTCCTCCGGTTTACGATCCGGCCTCGGGCCGCGAGCTTTACGCGGGAGAGGCGCTGCCTCACTTTAATGAAGTGGACGAGTGCGCGGGGCTGGATGGTCTGGTCACCAATCGTCTCTGGAAGACACTGGGCTACGCTCCTGAGAATACGCTGCACGACCTGCGCTGGGGACGGCAGTACAAGGGCGAAGGGATCGACGATTTTGTGTGGGTTTTGGAGATTTCCGGCGCCGCTCCGCCCGAGCACTTTATCGGCGGGTATGCGGGAACAAGCAGCGAACGGCAACCCTCTATGTACTTCCGTCTTGGAGGCGGTACGGTGAAGGGTGTGAGCAAGCCGGGACATATTGTCTGGAGCCGAGTTTTTGTCGCCGACGGCAAGTTGAAGTTCGATACCGGACTGGCCGAAGTCGTGGCGCTGCCGGAAGCGGAAACTCAAGAGCGTCTTGATCTTACGACGCCGATGTGGCCGATCATGCACGCCGTACTGAAGGGGGTTTCCCGCGACCAGATGATGGGACGCCATAAGGCCAACCACATTCAGGTGGTCTACGCTCCCGACCACGCGGCGGCGCTGAAGGGCCTGCATGCGAAAGCCGCGGCCATGCACGCCCTGGGCCTGGAAGTGTCCTTCTGCGGAGAGATATAGACGCACAATGGCCGGGTGTAGCAATGCGCGAGGCAGTGTCTGAGCATGGCCATCCAGAGCTATGACCATGGCACCAAAGCACCCGGCTTACAGTGAATGTGCTGCCTCTCCGGTCCCCCTGCCGCGTAGCGGAGGGGCTAGGGGAGGTCGATTCTTGAAGGAAAACCCACAATGCCCCCCTCCACCTCTCAATCTAAATTAGAAGCCCTAGTCACCCTTTGCCATGCGTTAGGTTCAGAAAATCACGACTGGGCTATCCTTGGCGAAGGCAACGCGTCTATTATCGCCGATGAAGAGACATTCTATGTTAAAGCCAGCGGATCTCGCATGGGCACGCTTACGGAACAGCAAATCGTACGGCTGGCGTCCGGGCCACTGCTCGAAGTGTTGGAAATCGATCGTCAGTTGCTGGACAGCCAGACGTCTGATCTGCTGAAGCTTTCCCGCGTTGAGGAATCTGAGCTTCAGCCGAGTGTTGAGGCTCTTATTCATGCTTATCTTCTTACCCTTGAGGGAATTACT
>Ga0302315_10005116_pt1 | contig 11265 bp, 13 predicted proteins | sample III_Palsa_N3_1_FD_200532 | JGI IMG/M metagenome (GOLD analysis project Ga0302315, IMG submission 200532) | Peat permafrost microbial communities from Stordalen Mire near Abisko, Sweden - III_Palsa_N3_1 | ecosystem: Environmental > Terrestrial > Soil > Palsa > Peat permafrost | place: Sweden... | reverse complement strand
CAGCTTAGGCGCTTGTTTTATCGGGTCGAATAAAAAGATCCGAAGATCGGTAGGCTCTTTTTGTATGAGGTCGATGTAATCGCCAAACTTCATTTCAGCAGCAGAAGCGTTGATAGGTTTTGAAGGATCGGCCTTTGAGCTGTCATATAAAGGAACCACCTGGTCGCCAACTGTTTCCTTAATATATTCGAAGGTCCATTTTTGGAGGGCGGGCCAGCTTTCGGTGGCTTTACTGATAATAAGCGGCTTGCGGGGATTTAAATAATTGGTAATAAAATCCTCTTTGGTGATATTGTTGACGCGATCAATAGGGGTAAGAATCAAACTCATGTTCACAATTAATTAACATGCAAAATTAATTAAAACACGAAAACGCTAAAGAGGACTATATTGTTTTTGATATTTTTCTGACAAAAAAAGCCCGGCGCTGTAAAGCGGCAGGCTATATAGGTAATTTAATATTTAGTAGCAGTGGCGAGTGGCAGTAGCAGTTTTTATAATGATATAATTAACTGCTACTGCTACTCAATACTGCTACTTCACTTAATTCGGCATTAACACTGCATTCACAACGTGTATTACACCATTGCTCTGAAATACGTCGGCAATAGTTATCCATGCTTTTCCGCCTTTTTCGTCAACAAGATATAATTTTTTACCTTTTGCCATAACGGTTAGGGTACCGCCTTCAACTGTTTTTAATTGAGCCGATCCGTTACCGGCTTTAACTTGTGCCCAAAGGTCTGCCGCGCTTAAACGACCAGCAACCACGTGGTAAGTTAAAATTTTTGTTAAAGTTGCTTTGTTTTCTGGTTTTACCAGGTTATCCACTGTTCCGGCAGGTAATTTACCAAATGCTTCGTTTGTTGGAGCAAATACGGTGAAAGGGCCTGCTGATTCTAAAGTTTCAACTAAACCAGCTGCCTTAACTGCTGCAACCAGTGTGGTGTGATCTTTTGAATTTACGGCATTTTCAACAATGTTTTTAGTTGGATACATGGCTGCACCGCCTACCATTACTGTTTGTGCGTTTACTTTTGGAGCCACAGCAATAGCTACTATTGCAAAGGCTGCGATAATTATTTTTTTCATTTAGAAATGTTTGTTTTTTAGGTGATGAAGATTTTTAGAGCTATTTTATTTTTGCCGGCTGCTCATGATAGTTTCATCGTATTGTGTGTGTTATTTGTAGAAAGATACGGCGTTAACAAACAAGCGGTTTTTTTAACACATTAAAATTCGTATTCCCGAAAGTTTTAAAGCCTGTGTTTAATATAAGCAACGTTGCGCCTCATCCCAACCCTTCTCCTCCATCGGGAGTCCTTCGGACAAAGGAGAAGGGCTTAAAAAAAAGAAAAATATATTATTTGGCATCAAAAGTCCTCTCCTTTGGAGAGGATGAGTGAGGGCTTCGCCGTTTAGGTGAGGCAAATAGAAGCAAGCTTATATCTACCTCCCTTTAATATAAGCCTTTTCTAAAAAAACAGATCCGAAGCAATATGATCGGCATATAATTTACCCGGTTGGGTTAAGTAAATGATATCATCTTTTTGTTCAATCCATCCATTATCAAAAAAGCTCCGGGCGGCTATACTTAATTGATTGGCCGATCCCGCGGCAATAGAATTAAGCTTGTTCAAATCAAGCCCCCATATGGTACGCAGGGAGGTCATGATGTATTCATTCAAACGGTCGGTTTCGGTTAACAACTCCGTTTCGGCAGGAATATTACCCGTTTCCAATGCCTGTATGTATTTAGCATTATTAGCTACGTTCCACTGCCGTGTTTCTCCGTTATAGGAGTGTGCCGACGGGCCGATACCAAGATATTTTACCCCTTTCCAATAATTGGAGTTATGCCTTGAATAATGCCCGGGTTTGCAAAAGTTCGATATTTCGTAATGTTCAAAATCATGCGTTTGCATGGCATCCATCAGTAAAATAAATTGTTCGGCGCTTTGCTGATCATCCATCGCTGCCTGCTTTTTCTTTTTGATGAATGTGGCCAACGCGGTTTGAGGCTCAACCGTCATAGAATAGGATGATATGTGCGGAATTCCCAACTCAAATATCTTATCTAAATTATATTTCCATTTTTCGGAGCTGAGCAGGGGATATCCGTAGATCAAGTCGGCAGTTATGTTTTCAAAACCGGTATCCTGCGCTCTTTTTATGGATGCTTCGGCTTCATTAGCACGGTGCACACGGTTCATCCACTGCAAATCATCATCAAAAAACGATTGGATACCGATGCTTAACCTGTTTATATCAGTTTGTAGCAACGACTGTAGCTTTGCTTTATCCATGTCATCCGGGTTGGCCTCCAGTGTAATTTCGGCATTTGCCGATACGGTATGCAAGCCGGTGATAGTACCGGTAAGCAGGTTAATTTCATCAGCGCTTAGCAGGGAAGGTGTGCCGCCGCCAAAATAAATGGTTTCAATAGTTTCGGAGTCGAGATAACTTTTTTGCAGCCTTATCTCCTTTATAAGCGCTTGCAAAAGTTCGTCCTTATACTTAAACGATGTGCTAAAATGAAAATCGCAATAATGACACGCCTGTTTGCAAAAAGGAATATGAATGTATATGCCGGCCATGTTTTTATGATAGCATAGATGAGGAAAAACTGCAATAGGATAAAATAGGTATGATACTCATTATTAGATATTTAATTGTTTAATTTTTACTTTATTTTTTTGCATTCTTTTTGATTTTATGTTACTTTTGTTACTCAATTGTTACTTTTCGACTTCCGTGAGTAACAAAAGTAACAAATTATTTTATGGTAACCATTAGATATAAAGAACTAAGCAGCGGCAAATTTAGTGCCTATCTCGATATTTATTCTAATACCGGTGAGGGCAAAGGTAAGCGCAATTATGAGTTCCTTAAGATTTATGTCGATAAGGACTATTCTGATTCCGGAACACGGATTAGCGAGGCCGATAAGGATAAACTTAAAATTATAAAGGCACTTCGCAATAAACGAGAAGATGAATTAAATTTCTCAGAGCATGGGTATAAACAACGCACAAAAATAAATTATAATCTTCAAGATTATTTTGATCAATGTTTGTCCAAGAAATTTAATTACAAATTAGAATGCCTTATTATTCACCTTAAGAAGTACTTCCCTAAGCGGGATGTTTTAATTCAGGACGTGGATGAAGATTTGTTAAGCAACTTTCAAGGATACCTGCTTAACCAGGTCAGCAGAAATACCACTAATGCCTATATGTCCGTTTTTCGTCAGCATTTCAATAAATTGGTTGTAAAAGGTGTTATCCAAGCCTCGCCATTTAGTAGCTTCAAGATCATCGAAGAGGAAGATTCAGAGCGCACCACCCTTACCATCGAAGAAGTACGAACTTTAGCTAATTTCATCCCCAAAAAGGGGAACAGTCAGATCCGGCAAGCTTTTTTATTTTCATGCTTCACCGGGTTGCGGTTTTCAGATGTAAAAAAATTAGTTTATAGTGAAATTCAAAATGACCAGATTACTTTCCGGCCCGCCAAAACCACGAAAAAAATCGTCATGGTGCCGCTAATCGAAGACGCTAAATTAATCATAGAAAAACTTCCAAAGCATCCGATTAATAAAAAGGTGTTTTGGGATCTGCCATCAAGCCAGGTTGTTAATGTTTATCTAAAATTCTGGGCATTGGAAGCGGGTATAAAGAAAAACCTTCACTTTCATGCTGCAAGACACACTTTCGCTACCATCGGCCTAACGTTCGGCATGGACATTTATACGATGAAAGAATTACTTGGACATAGTAAAATCGAAATGACACAAGTTTATGCTAAAATTGTTGATCAGAAGAAAAAGTTAGAAATGTCAAAATTCCCCTCATTAGCAAATGAAAAAGATACTCTTTGAAATCTTAATGCTAATTACGTTTTGCCTGGTATATTTCCTGATACCAGGGTTTCGGATTTCATTACTGATTTGCCTTGGTGTACTTTCAGTTTGGATTATACCTGCACAGGTCTTTTTATCCATCGGCTTTCAAGACTGGCTTGATGAACTAAGTGATAGGTTTGGACAACTTAGTTATGAAAAGCGTTTGGCGCAGCTCCGGGAAAAGTTTGCAGGCTTAACCGAGGCGGAAGCAAAAAAGCTGCGGTGGTTTTACATTCTTACACATGTGTTTCATTACCTGCTTATTTTGACTTATATAGCGGCGGTGGCAATAGTTGTATTCTTTTTGCTTTTTTATAGCGGTAATATACATGACCCTTTATTTGTTGCTAAGGCATTTATTATCGCTTCCATTATTATCATCATCGGTTACCTGGTTGGTAGAAATACGTTTTCGGTTAAACAAAAAAAAGTACGTGATGAAATATTCAACTTATTGATTGGCAAGGAATGGAAAAAAAAGCTACATGGCAGCTCAAATGCCAGTAACATTTCTGATATATTCAACGAACAGCCGGTTTCATTTTATAGTTTCTGGTTGCAGGGAAAAGGATTGGAGGAAAAGGAAGTCGCATTTAAAAAATTCCTTGACAGCTTAAATCGACACAGCAAAGGGGGCAACCTGTTCAATATTGATCCGGCAGGACGGGTAGAAATCGTTCCTGTTGTCTACGTATCAGCTATCAGCAAATCATTGGCCGGATTTCTCAAATATTGCATTGAAGATCGTAAGGTTCTTTCCCACGAAATTCTCCATCATAAATATCGGGAGCTTTTACGCGATGTTTTTATTATTGACAAATTGAAAAACCTTGTTTTTTTAGAAGGACAGCGGTTTAAAGATACTCCTGTTGAGTACATTAATGTATATAAGTCCATCTCCCCTGACTGAGCACTTGCATAGTTCCCAATAGTTGCTGACAGCATAGCATAAAGTACGGTCATTCGTTACCAATCAACCGTTCGTATAGGTTCGTTTTGTTCTATTTTTTTGCTTCCGAATTAAATCGGAAGACGAATGAATATCAACGAAAACATGCGCTTAATAGATCTGAAAGTTTCAGATTTATTAACTATCCTAAAAGAAACCGCACCGGCCCCATCCGCATCGCTAACGAGCGATGATGATGAAATCGGGGGTTATGAGATTGCAGAAAAAATCACCGGTTACGCGCGCCAGACTCTTTACCAATTAAAATCAGCTGGTGAAATCCCTTATATCGCCCTGCCCAATGGCGGTGTCCGGTTCTCTAAAAAGGCAATTGTCAATTGGTTAATGTCCCATAAAAAACTGACCAACGAGGAAATAGTAGACAGAGCCGAAAATTTTGTGTTTAAACGCAGAGCACGCCGCAAATAAATTAAGCGATCAAAAACTAATACTAATTCCTATGACATTAAATTGTAACCGGGCCAGGCAAATTCCGATAGTCGAATACCTGGCAAAATGCGGGTTTCACCCGCAATATATCAAAGGGGCTGATCACTGGTACCTGTCCCCGATCAGGGAGGAAAACACAGCCTCTTTTAAAGTCAATTCCCGGCTGAATGCCTGGTTTGACCACGGCATCGGCGAGGGCGGCAACCTCATCGACCTGGGCATCCGGCTGCACCGCTGCTCGGTGGAAGAACTGCTGGCCCGCTTGTCTTTGGGCAACTACACCCTTTCTTTTCATCAGCCATCGGCGGCTACGGCGGAACGCGAGACGGCATCTTCCGTTAGCGGCGCTAATGATACGGATGAACCACGAATCACCGTCCAGGACGTTAGCCCATTACACACCCCCGGTCTGATTGCATACATTACAGGCAGGGGCATCGACCTGACGTGCGCCCGCTGGTATTGCCGGGAGATCGGTTTCAGCATTAAAGACAAGACCTATACGGCTATCGGTTTTGAGAACCGTTCCGGGGGCTATGAGCTGCGCAATCCCTGGTTCAAAGGGTCATCATCACCCAAAGACATTACGGTGATCAGCAGCCACAACAACGCACAGACGGTATGCCTGGTCGAGGGTTTTATGGATTTCCTGTCGTTGCAACGGCTACGGAAATTCCCCGACATGCCTACCGACATTATCGTACTGAACCCGGTTGCCCTCATCGGCAGGAGTATCGAATTGCTAAGTGGTTACCAGGATGTTTATCAATACCTGAACCATGATAGCACAGGCCACGCCGCAACCGAAAAACTGAAGCAAGCAGGTATCCACGCGATTGATGCGGGTAGTTTTTACCAGGGTCATAACGACATCAATGCCTATTTGCTGGCAATGCAACAGCGCACATCAAGACAAGAAATAAACACCCAACCGCATGAAAAGCATGGCCATAGCTTACGGCGATAAAGCGCCCCATATATATGTATATGGGCATAGCTGCATATCCCACTTTTTAGGTGAGCCAGCTATGTTTTGGCTATGCCAAAACTCGCTGGCCCCCCTCATGCTATCGCATTCGGGGGGATTTTTTGAAGACTTTTTTACGATAATGAATAAGACTATTAACAAGACCGGGATCACCACGGCCGGTAAAAATAAAACAGGTGCAGCCAAAGGAGGCCGGCCAACAAAGCAACACAAACGGCGGCAGCTGTTGGCAGCCATGTGTACACCCCTGGAAAAAAAGATGATAGAGATCAATGCCCAAAGGGTGGGTTTAACGGTATCAGAGTTCCTGCGTGACCTGGGTTTGAAAAACAGGATACAGGTGAAGATCAAAAGTCTGCCCAAGTCAGTATTGGAACTTAAAGGCACCCTAAATCATACGGCGGCCAATATTAACCAGCTGGCGCGGAAACGTAACAGTGGGGACGAACTGAACGCCCTGGAGCGGGCGCTGCTCAATCAATGTGTCCGGGAGATACAGGGTTTAGTCAACACGATAAATAGCTATTTACAATGATCGGAAAAATAGTTACAGGCAAAAGTTTCCGGGGGTGTTTGAATTACCTCCACGAGGGCAGGCTCCAGGAAACCGAGGAACAGCAACGGCAGGAAATGGAAAAGAAGCAGGCCCAGGTCATTGCTTACAACCAATGCTTCGGCAACAAGAAAGAGCTGATCCGGCAGTTTATCGAGGTCAGCAAGCTGAACCCAAAAGTCAGTAAGCCCGTGTTTCATTTGACGGTAAGTTTAGCACATGCCGACGCGGGTAAGCTCAATAACCAGCAAAAGGCGGACATCGCCGCATCGCTGGCCAAAGAGTTCGAGTTTGACCGTAACCAGTATGTGGTCGTCACCCATGCGGATACCCAACATGAACACCTGCATATCGTCGCCAACCGGATCGGTTATGACGGCAAGACAGCGGGCGACAGTAATAGTTACAAGCGTGTGGCCGAAACCTGCCGCAAAATGGAACTGGCCTATAAGCTGGAAAAAGTATTAAGCCCCAATAAGTTCCTGGCGCCGGAACAGCGGGTCGCACAAAGCCAGCGGATCGACCAGCGAAAGGAAGTTTTGAAGCAGCACCTTTCCAAAGCCATCAAGCAGTGCAAAGATGTGCAGCAGGTCAAACAGTATATGGAAGACCGGGGCTATAAGGTGGAACAAGGCAGGGGTATCGCTTTTACCGATCAGCAGCAGGTCTACTTTAAGGGCAGCCAGGTTGGCTACAGCCTGCAAACCATTGAAAATAAATTAAAACAGGAACAACAATTAAAAGAGCAATTAAAACAACAACAGCAGCAACAACAAAAACTGGCCCTTCAACAGCAACAGGAGCAGATCAGGGGGCAAAAACGCGACCGGAGCCACGGTATGCATATGTGATAACAAATATCTAAATAAAGATGAATAACCAATTAATTAACTCCAATAATTACTGCAATGAAAACTGAAGAATTAGAATTAGACGAACGAAGCTTAAAGGACATCATCGGCGATATGACTGTTGAGCTACAAAAATGCCATGCGTTTATGGCGGTACAAACCAACGAGCGGGAGGCAAGAGACAAGCTAATCGCAGAAAAAAACAAGGGAATCGGGCAACTGGTTACTGATTTTAAAGAGAGCCTTAAAAACATCAAGGTCATCGCGCCACCAGCTGATTTATCCCCGGTGACCAAGACCTTAACAAATGGTTTGGCCGACATTAGCCAAACCATTGACAAGGGGCCTAAGCCGGTCCACAGGTCATTGAAAATTAACCTGTTCCCGGAACACAACCACAGGGAGCATTATAAATTGGTCTATGGCAGGCTGATCCCCTCATTATTGGGCTTCATTATTTTAATTTTTGTTTGCCTGACTGTCCGTGATTCGTTGGATGCCTACCGGGCGCATCAACAAAATATCGATGGTAATAACTGTATCAATGCATGGAATAATGTTTATAACCATTCCGGCCCTATAATGCAAAAAAGAATGTCAAAAGCTTTGGAAGATGCGAGCAAATAATCAAAAAACAGACAGCAGTATGACAGCTGCGTACAGCGAAACAACAATTAATTACTTAATATTTATTAAATTTGAATAGTGTTATGGAAAAGAGTATGGAAACCCAAATTATTACGGATGCTAACGGCGAACCACTAAGGGTAATCATGGATTACCAGGAGTATGCTAAAATACTCGAAGAATTGCAACGCCCATTGCCTGCACCTGTTAAGGTTGAAGAACGTAACCCGCTCGACTGGTATTCATTAACAGAAAGCGCTAAATCCATTGTGAATGGACTGGTGGCCCTTGCTTCGCGGGAGCACATGAAAGAAACTGATAAAGCGCAACCTGACCAGGATAGGATTAAGGAACTGGTTGCTTTACGTGACGAGGCATTAGCTATTAACCGTGACCCGGAAAACTTTATGAGCCTGCCGCGTATGGAGGAGATCATTGCTAAGTACAGCCCGATATTACTGGCGGAGAAAAAAAAAATACCATAAGCGAATCTTATTCGCCATCCCTTTCAAAAACGTTGCAAACCTTGTATGCGCTGAGTGATTCTGCGTTTGAAAAGGCGCAACTCTATATCATCGATAACCACCGGGGCAATTTAACACCCGCCGAAAAGCCTATCGCTGTTATCATAGGGGCGCAGCCGGGTGCCGGTAAAAGCGAACTGGAAACTATCGCCCAAAAAGAATTGGGTGGTAATGTTATGATCTGTAACCTTGATGCTTTACGGGACTTTCATCCCGATGCAGAAACCATTAAAAGAAAACACGAAGCCTATTATCCTGATATTACCGGGGATTATGCCTGGAAATGGCGGGCCGGCCTAATGGACTATTGTGTAGAGAACCGGTTAAACTTCATTATGGAAGTTACTTTTGCAGATGGCCCCTATATTAATACCGTCATCAGCGGATTAAGGGAAAACGATTACCAGGTTAATCTCAAGTTGCTTGCGGTACATCCGCAGTTAAGTCTTTTAGGCATTCAGGACCGTTATGAACAACAGAAACTGGAGAACGAAGCCGGAAGAATGGTCATTAAAGAAGCCCACGATGATCGTTACAGCAAGTTGATCCCCTCACTCATAACCGTTCAGGCGGAATCTTTATACAGCAAATTGGAGATCTATGGCCGAAACGTCGCTTCGGGACTGCATTCGGATATTCATGGTGTACACCTGATCGCCACCAATCCCCCCAACGCAGTACAGGTTTTTCAAACTGTATTTGACCAGCCGTGGCCGGACAAACTGGTGCAATTTTTTGAAGAAAAAATGCAATCGGTCATCCGGCTTAAAGAAGCCAGGAACGCGCCTAAATGGGAAATTGCAAAGTTCAAAGAGGAAATGCAAACTCAATATATCTCCCCCAGCCAACTGCAACAGCTGGTCGAGCAGCAGCAGCGTGAGTTAAAAGCAGCGCAGGAACTAAAGGCAGCCCAGGAACTAAAAGCGGAACAACAACGGCAGGAATTAGAAAGGCAACGAAAGGCCGAAGAACAACGCCAAAACCTATTTATACGCAAAAGCCCCGGCAAAGACCGGGGCATGGGTGGGCCGAGCAGGTAAATTATCCGGTTTAATTACCGCCGGGAGGTAATAGCAAAGATGTAGTTTCGCATGCGCGAAACCATCTTTGCTGCCTTTGTGGTCAGGGTTTCGCGGCGGACCTTGCGAAACCTGGAAGTCCAAAACGAAGTGATCTGAAATAGGAAATAAACCTTTTTGCAATCGGAGCAGAATAATATATAATATAAATGGAAGCAGAACCTTATAAACCGATCTTTGACTGTACCTTAAAAGAGATGGAAGATCGATTACGTCCGGTAATTGAAAAGTTAGAGGCCGAAAATCTTAAGACTGGTTTTTATAATATTTACCACTACGGTAATTCCAAAAATATGTTTGTCCACCAATATGCTGACCACCGGGAACTTGTACGTGTAAGCGCTGCAACCGGGGAAATAGTGGTGGTCAATGCAAATTTTTAACTAACCTATTGATTTTTGACAGCAGCCAATAATATTTAATTATTATTCACCTACGGCTAACTCCGGGTCAAATACAGGGTCAAGAACATTCCAGGTATCCTGATCGTAGCTGGCTTTGAACACCGCCGTATTATGTACCGGCAATAAGGTCATCTGATCATACTGGCCTGTTGTAAAATATTGCCAGATCACGCGCATGACATGGCCATGCGCAAACACCAGGATAAACGCTTCATCCCTTTGCTCCAAACGTTTAATACACGAAATTACACGGCTTCGGAAGCTGTTAAACGATTCCGCACCTTCGCCGTGAACATAATCAGGCTGACAGGCATCCCAGTAATCTTTTACCCAGGGCCGCCGCTGATCGACAGTGGTATTGATACATGCTTTAGGCGATAAAAAATCAAACTCATGTATCGGCCATACCAATTTTTGAACTTGAGGGTATTTTTTCAATAGGGGCCGCGCGGTTTGTTGCGTTCTTAAATAGGGGGAGCAAACTACCAGGTCAGGCACGACATTGATAATGCCAGCTAAAATTTCCGCCTGTTCATGTCCTTTGGGCGTTAGCGCGATCAGACCGGGATCAGCGGTAGGCAGCCCGGCATTCGCCTCGGACTCAGCATGGCGGATAAACCATACGTCTTTCATAAACCCAAATTTACGGATATGAAGCTATATTTTAAAGCGGTGCGAAAAATTCAGGTTCATTTCGCGCCGGTACAGCAAAACGGAAATTCGCTTCGCTCATAACCGTTTTGCCTTTCTCTTTTTTGCCGATGAAAAGAAAAAAACAACAACCCCATGTACACCAAATCCGCAAAGATAGCCCACGCCGGGATAAACTGTAAAGGGTATATAAACGGGCGGGAGTTGTTCGCTTTCAGCGGCCCCCGCCCGCCCTTGACAGTTCCTATGATGAAATTATGCCGAAAAGCTAAAGAGCTGGCTGAA
>Ga0302315_10005115_pt1 | contig 11265 bp, 6 predicted proteins | sample III_Palsa_N3_1_FD_200532 | JGI IMG/M metagenome (GOLD analysis project Ga0302315, IMG submission 200532) | Peat permafrost microbial communities from Stordalen Mire near Abisko, Sweden - III_Palsa_N3_1 | ecosystem: Environmental > Terrestrial > Soil > Palsa > Peat permafrost | place: Sweden... | reverse complement strand
AACGCCAACGCCGACGCCGACGCCGACGCCAACGCCAACGCCAACGCCAACGCCAACGCCAACGCCAACGCCAACTTCGACTACCTATCCGGCATTCACCCCGCCGTTTCCGAAGGTGATCAGCTATAACGCATCGGCAGTGGTCGTAGCGCATCCTATTCTCATCCCGGTATTTTTCCCGAGCAGCCCCGATCAGGCAGCAACCGTGACTTATCTGCAGGAACTAGCCACTTCTGCGCAATGGAATACCCTGGCCCAGTACGGTATTGCCAATGCGACCGTCGGCACGCCGATTTATCTTTCCGCTGACCCTGCCGCCAGCGTCACGACGGCTCAAATTGAGGCCTTCGTTAACAGTAGTGACACAACGTGGACGCCCAATCCGACCGGCTCGGAAATCTACATCTTGTACTATCCGACATCGACGACCACCATTAGCGACCTTCAAGGAGGCAGTTACCATACCTCGACGACCCAAGCGTCCCCGGTGCCCTATGCCGTGATTCCCTATCAGTCACTGAGCACCGACGCCTACCTGCAATTCGAAGCAATGGAAACCGCCAGCGATCCGCTGGGAACCGGCTACAACATACCGAATCAAGGTTACGTTGAATGGCTGAACCTTGGGCGAGGAAGCGAGCTTGCCGACATGTGCACGTCGACCGATTATTTTTACTCCAGCACGCTGGGCCAAACCATTAAAAGCATCTGGTCCAACGGCAATCTCGCCGCCGGCCTCGCCCCCTGCGCCGAACCTGCAGGCGCCACGCAAATGTTTGGCGGCTTTCCGGTCATGCCCACCACCTATGCCGATCCGTACGCGATTCCCAATTCCGCAGATTCCAATCTCGACAGTGCGGTAGAAATTGCGCCCGGCGCCAAAGTGACCGTGCCTGTGAAATTGTTCAGCTACGGAGCGCTACCCGCGGTGATCGCGGTAACCGCCACGCAAACCAACGTCAATGCAGGCCAAACCAATGTTGCCACCTTCAGTTTTGACAAAACCACCGGCACCAACGGCGACATCGTCAACCTCACCATCACCGCGCCATCCACACCACTGTCGACCAGCAGCCCAGGACAGGCCTATATTACTTTTTACATAGGAACAAGCGTGACGGATAGCAGCGCGACCGTGCATTCGGGATTTCCGTTTCCGGCTTTGATATTCAATTGATGGATGGACTTTGGGAGATGGGGGGCGAATAGCTTGGCGATCATTTGGCGGTTGGGCTGACAAAGACGCTAGCCCAACTTGCGATTCACCTGCGACGCAGGGAATTACATCTTTCCAGCTGTGCAGCCCGACAATTCCTTTTCCATGTACACGCAGTCCAGCATGACGCCGCTATGGTGGGCGAGCCGTTCATTTCTGATTGGTGAGAAACCTGCGCTTTTATAGAATTCCACTGCGTTCAAGGACGCGAGCAAGTGCATTCTTTCCAGCTTGTGCACACACGCCATGTCCTGCAACGCATACAACATTTTTTTCCCGATTCCCTGCCCAGCGTGATTTGGGTCAATAAAAGCCGCATCGACTTCGGAATTCACCATATTGAGAATAGCATAGCCAAGCATGCAGTTATCCAGCTCCGCAACCATCCCACCCCCCGCCGGAAATCAAGCCTGCATAAGAAGCCGGCATGGGTGATGCTGACCACACATCGATAATTTCCCGGGAATAATGGGAAGCGCATGCGCTCCTGATTGCGCGAGTTCTGATTTCCCACATCCTCGGCATGTCGATTGTGGCGGCCGGTCGAATCAATATCATGATTTCTTTCGCTATCCATACGTCGTACGTGTTCCATCAATCCGGGCAAAACAGAAATCATCGGCCGCGGTAAAAACTCCATCGAATAACCATTGTGCTGCGCACCACTTTACCGATACTATTTCATTATTGTCAATAACGCGAGAAACTGCGCCGCCCGGATTTCATCGATCGGGCGTTTTCTTGCCAGGGAGCAGTGATGGAATCATGGGCCGTAGAGGTGAGTGGATTGCACAAGCGCTTTCGCGAGGTGCAGGCGGTGCGCGGGTTGGATTTGCAGGTCAGGCGCGGGGAGGTGTTCGGGTTGTTGGGGCCGAACGGCGCCGGGAAGACCACCAGCCTGGAGATGCTGGAGGGGCTGGTGAAGCCGGACGCCGGGGAAATCCGTATCCTCGGCATGGACTGGCGCACGCAGGGCGCGGCGATTCGCAACCGCATCGGCGTGCAATTCCAGAGCACTCAACTGGACGACAAGATCAAGGTGCGCGAGGCGCTGCAAATGTTTGGCTGCTATTACGCCAAGCCGCGCAGTCCAGAGGACTTGCTACGCCTGCTGCAGCTGGAAGACAAGGCCGATGCGTTCCAGAGCAAGTTGAGCGGCGGCCAGCGCCAGCGCCTGGCGCTCGGTCTTGCCCTGGTCAATGAGCCGGAACTGGTATTCCTCGACGAGCCGACCACCGGGCTCGACCCGCAAGCGCGGCAAGGCCTGTGGGACCTGGTGCGCCAGCTCAAGAGCGAAGGCCGCACGGTGTTGCTGACCACGCATTACATGGATGAGGCCGAAGCCCTGTGCGACCGCGTCGGCATCATGGACCACGGGCAGATTCTGCAACTGGGCACGCCGCGCGAGCTGATCGCCAGCCTGGACCAGCCGAGCTATGCCGAAATCGAATTCCAAGGTATGACCCCGGACGTGGCGCCGTTCGCGGAACGCCTCGGTATCGCGGTGGAAGCCAAGGCGCAGCATTGGGCAGTGGCATTGTCCGATCCGAAGCGCGATCTGCAGAAATTGCTCGCCTGCGTCGAAGCGCTCGACCTGCCGATGCAGCAACTCCACGTGCGCCGCGCCAGCCTCGAAGACGTTTTCCTGCAGCGCACCGGGCGCAGCTTGCGCGAATGAAAGGAATTAATTATGTGGTTGTTCCGGCGGTGGATATAAATACGCATTTATACAGGTTTAGCAAAAATATCATCCGTCATTCCCGCGAAGGCGGGAATCCATATTGAGTTCGAGAAAGCAGGCACCCTATGGATTCCCGCCTTCGCGGGAATGACGGAGGGTTAAGCAACGGGTCAAATATTGTTGACCCACAAAATACTTGGATGAATCCATTATGCATGCACGTATCTTTTTCAACCAGTTGCGCATGGGCCTGAAAATCTATCTGCGCTTGCCGGCGGCAATCTTCTGGCTGGTGGCTTTTCCCATCGTCATGTTCACTGGGCTGGGCGTGGTATTGGGCGGCAACGCCGACACTGGCATCAAGCTGGTGTGGGCGCAAAGTGACTACAAGTCTCCTCCCAGTTCGCAAGCAGACATCGCGATGCTGGCGGCGCTGGGCGAGCGTGGCTTGACAATCGAGGTGATGCCGTCCGCAGACGCGGAGGCCCGCTGGCAACTAGGCAAGCTGCCGGCCATGCTGGAAGGGCAGGATGGGCACTACCAGTTGCGACTCAATAGCTACCTGGCGTCGCAGGGATCGCATATCGACGCGCTGGTGCAGCAGAGTTTCCTGATGGTGCAGGCGCGCGCCCATGGCGCCGCAGAATTGGCGCGCATTCCTGACGTCATGGCAAGCCCCGGCGGTCACCGCGGCGGGCCTTACTCGGCTTACCTGTTGCCGGGCATGATAGGCCTCAACCTGTTGATGATGGGCTTGTTCTCGGCCGGCATGGTCGACGTCACTTTGCGCGAAAAAGGCGGCTACAAGCGCCTGGCCACCACGCCGCTGCCGCGCTCGATCTATCTCGGCGCGCAGGTATGCGTGCGCCTGATCGTGGTGATCGTAGCGGACTGCCTGCTGATGCTGGTCGGCGCCACGCTGTTCGGCGTCTACAACCAGGGCAGCTACCTGAGCCTGCTGGTGTTGGTAATGTTGGGTGCGGCCTGTTTCATCAGCATGGGCTACTTGCTGGCCAGCTTCGCCCGCACCGTCGACACCTACGGCGGCCTCTCCAACATGCTATTCCTGCCGCTGATGATGCTCTCCGGCGTCTACTTCTCGCTCGACGACGCCCCCGAATGGCTGCAACGCGGCGCCGACTTGCTGCCGCTGACGCCGCTGCTCAAGGCACTAAGAGGCGTCTTCAACGACGGCGCCAGCCTGGCCAGCGAAAGCCACGCGCTGATGATCGTGGCCGGATGGACGCTGTTGCTGTTTGTGTTGGCGACGAAGCGGTTCAAGTGGGTGTGACGGAGGTTGGGCTGACAAGTCCAACATGGAACTTTGCAAGAGCGCTTTTTCCTTTGCGAACCTCCGATGTTGGGCTTGCTAGCCCAACCTACGATTTCTTGACTACTCGTAGGTTGGTGCTGAGCTTGCGAAGCCCAACAAGCATCCTGACTACGGCCTTCATTTCTCTTGTGAGTGTCACACGTTGGGCTTTTCAGCCCAACCTACTACAACCACGATTGCTAGCGAAGGCTGGGATTACATCATGGTCGCTTAATCAGGGGAAAGCAAACCTTCAAAAATATTTCTTCCTGATTTTATCCAGCGTGCCGACTTGCTGCAGATCGTGAATCGCTTGCGAGAAGCGCTTGGCCAGGTCCTTGCCGCGCTGGCCGATGGCTTTTGAGAAACCGAGGAATTTTGGATTGTCTTTTAGATTCAGCACAGTTTCCAACTCCGGCTGCCCTGCTTGCCTGGCCACATGGTTGATCACGTTTTCGTCCGAAGCAATGAGCCGATACCGGCCTAGATTGAGTTTCTTCAGCAGCAAATCGTTGTCATAGCTCCTGTCCATCCTGAGTGTCGTGCTCTCATCAAATTCCTTGCCGTAGCTATAGCCGAATATCACACCGACCAGTTCGTTCTTGAGATCGTCCAATGACTTTGCCTTGATGCCGGCACCTGGCAGCGACATGATCGATATTCTTTCACGTCCGACCGGCAGGTCGGAATAGTAAATGTATTCGGCACGTTCTTCGCTATACACCGGCATCATGATCCCATCGACCGTCCCGCGTTTGACATACTCCAGGGCGCGGTTCCAGGGAACCAGAGTGAATTCGGCCTCGACGCCAAGTTTTCTGCACAGCTCTTGCACGAATTCCACCTCGAATCCGGACAGATGATCGCCTTGCTTGATAACGTAAGGAGGAAATTCGGTGGTGACAAAGGAGATCTTCTCTGCCCAGGCCAATGCGGGAAGCGCGAGATTTGCTGCAAGAATGGCGCAGGCCAGGATTCTTTTCACGATTTTCTCCGAATAGCAGCAGCCAATCGATCAAGGCAACATTACGCCGATCGGCAGAATTATGCAAATCCGGCAAGGGACTCTGTATAGCGGGAGAAAGCTTGGACTGCTTCGCTTGGGCTGACAAAACAGTAGTGGCATCCGGTTGCAGACATTCAGTTTCCGTATGTCAACATCTCACGGCATTTGACATTGTCCCCCTGCTTTTGGTAGCTTAAGGCCACTGTTATTTCTGGAGAGGCGGGGTAATATGGTAAGGATGCAATGTAGGGAAGCTGCGTGAACCGGCGCAATTCGTCCGGCGACACTGCGCTCGTCGAGCAAACCTTTCGCTCCGCCATCACTGTCCATCGCGAGGGAAAACTGGACGAAGCTGCGCGGCTTTATCGCGCTGTGTTGAAATTGGAAGACGACCATTTCGACGCACTCAACAATCTCGGCACGATCCGCGCCCGGCAGGCGTCGCCGGCTGATGCGGAAAAACTGTTTCGTCGCGCCTTGAAGCGGCGGCCTGAATCTGCCGACGCCCATCACAATTTGGCGATGGCTTTGCGCGCGCTCAATCGCATGGAGGATTCAGCGCGGCATCGCGACAGGGCCGCTGCGTTACGCGCAAGCCAGGCGGCGCAGCAGAGCGCCGCTGCGCCGCTAAAGCGCAACCTGACGCAGGCGCTGCGCGACGCGGCCATGCATCACCAGAACAAGAATCTGGGCGACGCCGAAGCGTGTTATCGAGAGGCGCTGGTGCTAGACCCCGCGCATTTCGACACCTTGCATAATCTCGGCTGCCTATATTACCAGCAGAAGCGCTATAGCGAGGCCGGCCCGCTGCTGGAGCGTGCCGTGCGGCAGCGGCCGGTTTCCGCCGAGGCGCACAACAGCCTGGCCGCCGCGTTCGAGGCGACCCATCACTACGACGAGGCGATCACACACTATCAAGCGGCGCTGGCAATCGTGCCGGGCAAGGCGGAAGTGCTCGGCAATCTCGGTAACGTATTCATTACGCGCAATCGCCTGCGCGAAGCGGTTCAGGTATTGGAGGAGGCGATCGCGCGCAAGCCTGATCTTGCTGCTGCGCATAATCACCTGGGCCGCGCGCTCGAAGAACTCGGCGATCTCGATGCGGCGCGCCTGGCCTTCGAGCGAGCGATTGCGCTCGCGCCGCGCCAGGCTGGGTTTTACCGCTGCATGGGCGACATCAGGAAATACAGCGCCGGCGACCACTATCTCACTGCGATGGAGGCGCTGGCGCGCGATATGCCGAAGCTGGAAGAGGGGATGCAGATCGAGCTTCATTTCGCGCTCGGCAAGGCGTATGCCGATGTCGGTGAAGCCGAGCGTTCGTTTCGGCATCTGCTTGAAGGCAATCGGCTCAAGCGGCAGGAGATCGCTTATGACGAAGCGGTCGCGCTGCAGTCGTTCGAACGGATCAAGGAAACCTTTACCGCAGAACTGCTGCGCAGCAAGGCGGGACTGGGCGATCCATCTTCTACGCCGGTGTTCATACTCGGTATGCCGCGCTCCGGGACTACTTTGGTCGAGCAAATTCTGGCGAGCCATCCGCTGGTCTTCGGTGCGGGAGAAATCCTGGCATTCGACGAAGCCGTGCAGCACCTGGCTAAATCGGATGGCGTCGCCGGCGGTTATCCGACAATGGTCGCAACGCTCACGGCCGAGCAGTTGCGTGCGCTCGGCGCCGCTTATGTCACCGCGATGCGTGCTGCCGCACCGGAGGTTGCGCGCATTACCGATAAATTACCGGCGAATTTTCTGCTGGTTGGGTTGATCCACCTGGCACTGCCGAATGCCCGCATCATCCATACATTGCGCGATCCGGTTGACACCTGTGTCTCTTGCTTTTCGCGCCTGTTCGCCGGGTCTCAGCCGCATTGCTACAACCTGGGCGAGCTTGGCCGTCATTACCGCGCCTACCAGGGCTTGATGGCGCATTGGCGCGCCGTGCTGCCGCCCGGCGTCATGCTGGAGGTGCAGTATGAGGAAGTGGTTGCCGACCTGGAAACCCAGGCACGGCGCCTGGTCGCCCATTGCGGCCTCGAATGGAACGACGAATGTCTGGCCTTCCACAAAACGCAGCGGCCAGTCTCAACTTCGAGTGCGGCGCAGGTGCGCCAGCCTATCTATGGCAGTTCGGTCGGCCGCGCGCGCGCTTATGCGCATCTGCTGCAACCTCTGTATGACGGGTTGAATGGCGACAGTGAAGCGCCGCGCGCGCAACTGGTGCAAGACATCAAGGAAGCGCTGGCCAGCCACGCAGAAGGCAAGCTGGATGAGGCGGAACGCCGCTATCAAGCCGTGCTCGATAGCGAGCGCGAACATTTCGATGCGCTCTATAACTTCGCCCGCTTGCGCCTGCAGCAAGGCAAGCTGGCGGATGCTGCCGAGCTGTATCGCCGGGCGGCGCGCTGCCGGCCGAACGGCGCCGAGACGCATAACAATCTCGGCACGGTGCTGTGCATGCTCAACCGGCATCTTGAGGCGCTGCCGCATTTTCAGCAAGCGCTGGCGGTCCGGCCCGATTATCCCGAAGCGCTCGCCAATCTCGGCAACGCCTGCTTCACCTTGAACCGGCTGGAGGATGCGGTCGGCTATCTCCAGCGCGCCATCGCCTTGCGGCCTGGCGTGGCGACGGTGCATGGCGATCTCGGGCGCGCGCAGCATGCGCAGGGCAAGCTTGATGCGGCGCGGCTGGCTTTCGAAACCGCCGTCACGCTCGACCCCAGGCAGCCGTCGCTCTACCGCAGCCTGGCTGACTTCAAGCGATTTACTCCCGGCGATCCGCATGTGGCGGCGATGGAAGCGCTCGCCGCCAATATGGGAAGCTTGTCGGCGGACGCGCAGATTGAACTGCATTTCGCCTTGGGCAAGGCCTATGCCGATATTGAGCGGCACGAGGCATCGTTCCAACAACTGTTGGAAGGCAACCGGATGATGCGGCAGCACGTCACGTACGACGAAGCCGGAACGCTGGAATCGTTCCAACGCATCCATGCCGTGTTCACGCCCGAGCTGATGCGGAGCAAGGCAGGGCAGGGCGACCCATCCACCCGGCCGGTGTTCATCATCGGCATGCCGCGCTCGGGCACGACCTTGATCGAACAGATCCTGGCTAGCCATCCGCAGGTCTGGGGCGGCGGCGAGATGGAATGCTTCAAGGAGGCGGCAGCGCGACTGCGCGGGCCGGACGGCGCGCCCGGCTATCCCGAGGCGGTGCCTTTCCAGACCGGCGAGCAGTTGCGGGCGCTGGGTGCCGATTATTGCGACGCCATCAGGGCGGGCGCGCCGCCTAACGCGCTGCGAATCACCGACAAGATGCCGGCCAATTTCCTGCTGGCCGGCCTGATTCCGCTGGCGCTGCCCAACGCGCGCATCATTCACATCAGCCGCAATCCGGTCGATACCTGTTTGTCTTCGTTCTCTATCCTGTTTTTGGCCAACCAGCCGCATTCCTATGACCTGGCAGAACTGGGGCGCTATTACCGCGCCTACCAACGCCTGATGGCGCATTGGCGGCACGTGCTGCCGCCGGGCGTCATGCTGGAAGTTCAATATGAAGAAGTGGTCGCCGATCTCGCCGGCCAGGCGCGCCGCATCGTTGCTCACTGCGGCCTCGACTGGGATGAAACCTGCCTCGACTTTCACCGGACCCAGAGGCGCGTCTGGACTGCCAGTTCGGTGCAGGTGCGGCAGCCGATTTATCGCAGTGCGCTCGGACGCTCGGAGCCATATCGGCGCTGGTTGGGGCCGTTGTTGGAAGCGTTGGCGCTGTCCTGACCTCACCTTGTTTCGGGCAGGCGTAAATCGGCATTAAAACCGTCGAAAAATTTTACAATTCTAGTGAGGCAAGTTTCTATCTCATTGATTTATAACAATTTTTATATTGGCCTGAATTTTGCTTCTATGTCTCATAAATCTACCAGGTAGCCAGCCGACGCATGTCGGCCGGTCGCGAAATTGTCGTGTGTAAGGGGAGAAGCTCCATGAGAACAGCAAACATTCCGTTCAAGATGAAATTATCCAGTGTTGCATTGCTATCAGCGTTTGGGCTCATCGGTACGGCGGGTACTGCACAGGCGACGGTAACGTGCGGAGTGGGTGGCGGTAATGCGCCAACCGGATGGACCTTGAACGGATCGACCTTTAGCGGCACGCCCCTTGGCGGTGGCGTCAGCGCCTCTGCCGCCCCGTTCATTTCGCCGAGCGGCGATAGCACCGACTGCTACATCGTGACCGATGCCGGTCCCGGCATAGCCAGTAGTAACGGTTCGAGCCTTCCGACCACGTCGATTCCCGGTGCGCCGGTGATAGCCGGTTCGACCGAAGGCACCTACATGCAATCGCCGACCTTCACGGCAGCCGCAGGACAGCAACTGAACTTCCAGTTCAGCTTCATCACGCAAGACGGTTCGGGCTCCTTCAGCGATTGGGCGTCGTCCTACCTGGTTCCTGTCACTGCCAATGGCGCGCCGACCGGTGGCCCATCGCTCAATTTGTTCACGGCACGTACCGGTTCCAACAACCAGGTGGTTCCTGGCGTTGGCTTTACCGGCTTTCCGGCAGGCTTGACGTTGACCCCGTCGACGGCGATCCTGCAAGGCAATACCTTCTACCTCGATCCGACAAACGGCAGCACATCAAACACCGATTCCAACGCCTCGCAATATGGACCGACGCGTTACCCCAACACCGGCGCACCTGGCGGATCAACTCCGTGGATCACTGCGAATTTTACCTTCAATAGCGGCGATACCGGCACCTATGACCTGGTGATGGCGGTATCGAATGTCGGTGACGATAATTATTCCACCGGCCTGCTGTTCACCGGTCAGTCGATATCAGGCGGCGGCCCGATTGTTCCACCGAATGGATCGGTCCCCGAACCGGGCACGGTCAGCCTGATCGGCGCTGCGCTTGCCGGCCTTGCCATGATACGCCGCAAGCGAAAAAACGAGTAGATTCCTCGGCGCGCAGCGGGCGGCACAAGCCTGCTGCGCTTTGAATCGATGGGTGTCTTGTCCCCTCGGTTCTTGCGCCTCTCAGCGGAAATCCAATCTCATCGCTAATTTGCGAATGGATTGAGATTGACTAGCTTGGGGGCGTTTTCTATTGTGCGGGTGAGTTGCGCATTTTATTGTTCAAACTAGGTAAAGCAACGAACTGTCGCGTTCCACTTGTCACCTACAAGCCTACCTGGTTACGAAACAGTTCTGTAGATTGGGCTGTGTTTAGCCCAACATGGCATTTCGCAAGACCACATTTTCCCCTTGCAAACCGCCGATGTTGGGCTTTCTAGCCCTACGCGACGGATGGGTGTGGGAATGCAATTCCATCAAGTGCTTGCTTCAAGCCGCAAAATCAAGCCGCAAAAATTTGCTTCTAATTCGCCTGCTGAACCTCAACCGTATCGCCGCCGGCGTCGCCGGACACATAGGTAATCGAGACCTTGTCGATGTGCAGCGTTTCACCGAGCGCCAGCGGCGACTGCAAGTGATGGCTGTCGGTGTCGCTGACCGGGAAGACCCGGATAGCGCCGTCGTGCGAACTCAGGCGGGTATCGATCGTATAGACCAAGGGGCCGGACTTGGGAATCGCGTGGTCGTAGCCTTCGGCATGGCGGCTCTCGATTACGACTGCTGTGGTGGTGCCGGTCGGCACGATCAGCATCTTGGTGCCGCCGACCCGTTCTATCGGCGATAGTTGCGTGCGGGTGGTGGCTTTGCCGGCGCAGATAACCTGGTCATCGTCCAGCCAGCCTAACTGCCATCGCTCCCAGCCGAAGTATTCCGGCGCGCTGCCCGATGGGTTGCCCATGACGCTGAAGTCGCCGGTGTAGGTGTACCAGAGCTGGTTGCCCGGCAGCGGCCCGGCCAGGTCGATCAAGGACATGGTATGGCCGATTTCGTGATTGAACCACGGCCAGCCCCAGTTGGTGAGGTCGCTTCCGGAGGTCGCGCCGTTGTCGATTTCGCGTCCGCCTGCCGTGACGCCGTATCCCGGCGACGGTGAGAAACCGGGGCCGAAGTCGATCACCTTGACCGCCGGGTTGGCAAGCA
>Ga0302315_10005110_pt1 | contig 11277 bp, 13 predicted proteins | sample III_Palsa_N3_1_FD_200532 | JGI IMG/M metagenome (GOLD analysis project Ga0302315, IMG submission 200532) | Peat permafrost microbial communities from Stordalen Mire near Abisko, Sweden - III_Palsa_N3_1 | ecosystem: Environmental > Terrestrial > Soil > Palsa > Peat permafrost | place: Sweden... | reverse complement strand
TTTAATAGTAATCACAAAGAAAATCTAAAGGACTTGGAATAGGACTAATACGAAGCATAGGTCTTTAACCTGGGCCTTGACTTGGTTCACCTTATTCTTTGTCAACAAGATACTTTCGATGATAATCACAAAGCAAATCTAAAGGGCCTTGACCTTTCACCCGCCTTGCGCTTTTGGTGCCTAAGCGTAGAAAATGGGATGGTGTGTGGTTGTGTAATTATTTTAGTTTACAATGACCCCAATTATGAATACCTACAAGCCATTACCATGTAATATTGAGGGTATTATAAACATAAGTGATTTAGATATACGATCTCTGATAAATTTTCTCAATAAGAATGTTACTTATGTTATCTACTCACTTCTCAAACTATTTATTGGGTTTGTCCATGCTGCCTTAATAGCTTGCCAACTGACTGTAATTAAACATACCATTAAACTTATAATCATAGTGCCTAAAAACACCCAAATACTTAATGTAGTATGGAATGTGTATTTTGAAAGCCATTGTTGAATATAATACCAACTAATTGCTGATCCTATTAAGAATGAGATCAACACAAGTTGTACAAATTCTTGTGACAGTTTAAACCATATATTACTAGTACTTGCGCCTAATACTTTGCGAATTCCTATTTCCTTTGTCCTTTGTTCTGCCGAGAATGATGCCAAGCCGAATAATCCTAAACAGGAAATTACGATAGCCAGACACGTAAATCCGCCGGCCATTGTGCCTAACAATTTTTCATTGGCGAATTTTTTGCTGAAGTTTTCATCGGTGAATTTATATTCAAATGGATATTCCGGATTGTACTTTTTATATAGGGCCTGCAAAATTGCTAAACTTTTACCAATGGATGCCTTAGAATTTAATTTTAACCCTATACTGCCCATCCATCCTGGCATAAAACCTATTATGGCAGGTTTTACGGGTTCATAAGGTGAATCCCAAACAAAATCTTTGACAATTCCAACAACGGTTCTTTTTGCACCTTGCCAATTAACTATTTGACCAATGGGACTATTAAATCGCATTAGCTTAACAGCTGCCTCATTAAGCATTATTCCGGTCGAATCTGAAAGACGATCTACTGCAAAATCCCTTCCTGCAATTAGTTTAAGACCAAAAGTGTTTACAAAATGGTAGCTTACTCCTATCTGATCAATAGGCAATTTTTCTTCCCCTGGTAATTGTCCACTCCAAGTAACCCCCCAGGTATTTGAACCATCATTGGTAATACTGTTGGAAATTAATGCTCCGTCGGTAATTGCGCCGGAATTTATAGCGTCCTGCCTAAAATCATTGAATTTCATCATCATATTTCCATCAACTGGCATTTCAATTAGTGCACTTTGGTCATAACCGACTGGCCGATCTTTAATATAATTGATCTGTTTGTATATAAAAACGCTAAAAAGTATAAGGCAAATCGCAAAAGTAAATTGTACTATAACCAATACCTGGCGTGGCTTCACAGTTGTTTTAGTATTTATTAATTGACCTTTTAAGACTTTAACAGGTTTAAAGGATGAAAGAAAAAGTGCCGGATAACTCCCCGCTACTACTCCTGTAAATATTGTAATAGAAAAAGCTATTAACCATGCAAATAAATTGTTGTAAGGAAGCATTAGCTGAATATTGATAATGTTATTAAAAAAAGGCAGTAATGCCTGTATTAACGCTAATGAAATTACAAAGGCAAGTAATGTCATTAATATTGACTCGCCCATAAACTGCTGAATTATAACCAAGCGACCGGCTCCGATAGCTTTGCGTACACCTACTTCACGGGCACGTTGAGCCGAACGTGCTGTAGATAGGTTCATAAAGTTAATGCAGGCAATTATTAGTATACCTATAGATAAAAATAAAAACAGTTTTACGTATTCAATACTACCCCCAGTATTCACGCCATTAGTAAAATTGCTGTATAAGTGTTGTTTAATATAGGGGTAGATAAAAAATTTTGTTTCCTTATTTTCGGGATTAATTTGTTGTATTATATTTTTAATTTTTGAATTAACAGTGTTAAAAGAAGCATTTGGTTTTAGCATTATATATGTTGAATAAGCAAAATTCCACCAATTAGAAGTTTTTGTCCAAGGTTGTTCTTCCTCAAGTGTTTGCCATGACATAAGTGCTTTAAAATCAAAGGAAGAGTTTTGAGGGTTATCCTTTATAACCCCACTCACTCTTAACGGAAACTTATTTCTGAACATTACAATTTGTCCGACAGGGTTTATGTTGCCAAATATCGCCTCAGATGTTGTCTGGGTAAGTACAATGGTAGAAGGATCTGTCAATGCGCTTTGCTTGTTTCCATATATAAACTCAAAAGTAAACATGTCAAGCAAAGAAATATCGGCTGCCATAGTGTTCACTTTCAATGCTTTTTCTTTATAGTTTATCAGAAAATCGTATGGAGAATTAGTACGTGTAACCTTTTCTATTTCGGGAAAGTCCTTTTTTAATTCAGGTGCAAGTGGGGCAGGTGTAGTTGTCCCTGTTGATATATCACCATTTCCCGCCTGATTCCAATAAACCCTATATAATCTATCCTTGTTGACATTGAACTTATCAAAATTAAATTCGTTATAAACGTATAATAATAGTATAAAACTAACAGCTATCCCTACAGCAAGTCCTCCGATATTAATAAGACTATATAACTTGTTCTTAATCAGGTTGCGATAAGCAATTTTTAAATAATTTTTTATCATATAATAATGTCTTTCAATCAAATAGATTACATTAATAACATGCCAAATATATAAATAACTGATAAACAATGGTTTGATTGAATATTTTTGTTTACATGTACCAAAACCGAACACTTGACTGTCCGTTATTGGATAGCCAAGCCTCGATTCTTTGCCTACTCCCGCTTTTGTTTCTTAAATAGTGGATTGGTGTGTTCAATAATTATCCCACAGAGGCATTGGCGACATATTTCGCCAAAAAAAACTTACTGTTTCTTTTTTCAGGCAGGTTGTAGCGACAAAAACACAATAAAACCTATGGAAAATGTTGGACTAATGTTGGACTAAAACAAATCAGGCTTTTAGATTTTACTCTAAAAGCCTGATTATCAGGTGGAGAATATCGGAGTCGAACCGATGACCTCTTGCATGCCATGCAAGCGCTCTAGCCAGCTGAGCTAATCCCCCGTTGAGGAGGGCAAAAGTAACAAAAAGTTAATCATTGGCAAATCCAGGGCTCATAATTTTGGAAATTTTATTATTTGTACTATAAAACAAAAACCATATAAAACAAGTAAAGCCCCTGATGGGCAGGGGCCTTTACTAACCAATTATAAACCTAAATTATGAGAAGACTTTTCTATTGTTTTTCAACAGTGTAAAGGTAACACTAAGTTTAATACAATCCTAATTTTTTTTAAATTATTTTTAATAATTATTACATATGTTTGTTTTAATGGTAACAAATAAAACATTATGTTAACAACATCGTAATTATTTAATTACACATGTCTTTTTGATAATTACCATTAAAAAACGGTCAAAAATTTGTCAATTTCAGAAATGCGGTTAAAAAAGAGCCAGATTTCTATCATTTCAGTAAACAGAACGCAAAATTTCGTCCAAAAATTGTCCTTTATTAATATTTTTTAAAAAAATTTATCTAAAAATGGTTTAGCAGTCAAATAAATTTTACAAATACAGCATAATTGAATTGTTTATAAAATTACAATTCTCACAAAAAATTTACGCCGGGCAAACATCAACCTTAAAATGCTTTAGCATTTTTGCACAAATGTTAAAAAAAACATAAATGACAACTGCTCCCACTCTTAAAAAAACACCCCAACTTACTAATTTCACCTTGTGGATAATGACTATTGCCACCGGTTTGGTTGTCGCAAACATTTATTACAACCAACCCTTACTGGGTGATATTGCAATTACGTTTCATGTCAGCAGCGGAACGGCCGGGCATATATCCATGGCTACACAAATCGGTTACGCAGCAGGCATGTTTTTTATAGCCCCACTGGCAGATATGTTTAAACGTAAAAAGTTGATGCTTTTTGCATTTGCTGCAGTTATTGTAGCGCTTTTGGGTGCAGCTATGGCACCTAATGTTCATTTATTACTATTTGCCAGCTTTTTGGTGGGGGCGGCGTCATTAATCCCTCAATTACTGGTACCCATGGCCGCACATTTGGCAAAACCTCATGAAAGGGGCAAAAAAATTGGCGTTGTTATGGGTGGCCTGCTAATAGGTATACTACTATCGCGCACATTAAGCGGCTTTGTTGGTGCAAATTTTGGCTGGCGTGCCATGTTTTATATAGCCGCAGGCTTAATGGTTGTTATTGGGCTGATGATTTTCTTTTTTTTACCCGAAGTTGAACCGGATTATAAAGGCACCTATAAACAATTAATGGGATCACTGATCCATTTATTTAAAGCAGAACCTAAGCTAAGGTTTGCCGCATTAAGGGGTGCGTTATGTTTTGCCTGTTTCAGCGCATTTTGGACAACCATTGTATTTTTATTAAAGCAAAACTTTGGCTTAGGCAGCGATGCCGCAGGATTGTTCGGTTTAGTTGGCGCTTTCGGTGCAGTGGCCGCAGGCTTAATGGGCAGGTTGAGCGACAAAATGGATGCTTATAAACTTTCGTTTTTTACTTTACTGTTGGTTTTACTGTCATTTATCATATTTATTTTATCAAGTCATAGTATTACAGGTTTAGTAATAGGGGTTATTGTGCTCGATATGGGGGTGCAAGCCACGCACATCTCCAATCAATCTATAATTTTCGCCTTAAATGCCGAGGCACGTAACCGCATTAATACTATATATATGGTATCGTATTTTATAGGCGGGGCTGCAGGCACCTTACTGGTAAGTTCGTTATGGAACCATTATCAGTGGACAGGCGTATGCATTAGCGGGATCACACTATCCACAATAGCAATAGTTGTGCACCTGCTTAACCATAAAAGTATGCAAAACAGGCCTGCAACTGTATAGTGCTGACTACTGAATACAACACACATTACACAATTTTGTACAGCCCTGCATTTAAAACCAATTATTAAACTGGTTCAAAAACGCTCGTTTTTACCAATTTACATTGTATTGTAAAATAAACCTGAGTTATTGATGACTATTTTTTAATGCATCTGTGCTTTTGGCATTAAATTGGAATAATACCTATCAAATAACACTGATATGGTAACTGCAAAGAAAAACGATCAGAAAGTGGAAGAGAAAACCTGGGAAGATCCATCAAACCCTGAAAAAACAGGAGATGAACGCGACCAGGAGCAATTATTAAGGCAGTATGAAGAGGCTAAAAGAAGAAACGAGAATTTAACTGATACCGACAAGAACAAACAAAACTAAACATAACATTAATCTAATAAACAATTACCATGAAAGCATATAACAAACCAGCAACAAGTAAATTAGTGGCCCGCTTTGATAAAGAATTAAGAGATATTTTAATGAACGATTTGAAAGTGGTAAAAGCTAAAAATAATTTATTTAACACAATGCAATCTGCCCAGCTATCAGCTGCGTAAATTGAACCATTACGACCTGCATCTATCATCAACATCTACCTATGAAAACATATACTAAACCAGCAACAAGCAAATTAGTTGCCCGCTTTGACAACGAATTGAAGAATATTTTAATGGACGATCTGAAAGCTTTCAGAGATAGAAACAAATTTACAACCAGCAACAAACAGGCCCCTGTACATCAAACATTAACTGTGGCTGCCTGATCATCATATACACGTCTACCTATCGAAATTTTAACGCCACCTATGAAAACGAATAAAGCTCCGCATTTTGCAGAGCTTTATTTTTTTGTGGCGTATTTTACAATCAAAGCCGCTGTTTTGGCCGATGCACCGGGTTTGCCCATTCGCTCATCCAGCTTATTGTAGTTTTTGAGCATAGCATCACGGTAAATTTTATTGTTGATTAGCAATTCCAGCTCGGCAGCCATGCTCTGCGGGTTACAATCCTGCTGTATCAATTCCTTAACCACGCCGTTATCCATAATAAGGTTAACCAGCGAGATGAATTTTATTTTTATAACCATACGCGCAATGGTAATGGATACTGCATTGCCCTTGTACACCACTACTTGCGGAACATGAAATAAAGCGGTTTCGAGCGTAGCGGTACCCGAAGCAACGATGGCCGCATCGGCATTTTTCAATAAATCATACGTAGCATTGAATAACACCGGGATATCCCGGTTGCCCAAAAACTGGCTATAAAAAAATTTATTGAATGATGGTGCGCCTGCAATAATCAGCTGATGATCCGGAAACTGATCAGCTACAGTCAGCATATCGGGCAATAAATAACTAATTTCCTGTTTACGGCTGCCGGGCAATAGCGCTATAATTTTTTTTGCTGATAACTGGTTATGCTGATAAAAATTGGCAGCTGGTTCAAAGGCTGATATCGCGTCAAGCAAGGGGTTGCCTACATAATCAACCTTCATTCCCCACTGTTTGTAAAAATCCACCTCAAAAGGAAGTATGCAAAACATATGATCAACTACCCGCTTTATCTTCAGCACCCGTTTCTGGTTCCAGGCCCAAACCTTGGGCGATATATAGTAACAAACCAGCAGCCCGTTTTCTTTGGCAAACTCCGCTATCTTCAAATTAAACCCGGGAAAATCTATCAATATCAATACATCAGGCTGATAGCTGGCAATGTCCTGCTTGCAAAGGCTCAGATTTTTTAAAATAGTACGTAAATTGACCACCACCTCAACAAAGCCCATAAAGGCCATATCGGCATAATGCTTTACCAGGGTACCGCCTTCGGAAAGCATCAGGCCACCACCATAAAAACGGAACTCCGCCTGCTGATCGGCCTGCTTCAAAGCCTTCATTAAATTGGCGCCATGTAAATCGCCCGAGGCCTCGCCTGCTATTAAATAATACTTCATTTTATACTATGTTACAACATTGTAACAATCTATTTTTTAATTATCTTAGCAAATCAAAAATACACCTAATCTTATTTTTAAAACGATATTTTTCAATATAACCTTAATTAAATAGAATACCGATGAAAAAAATTTGCTCCTTTTTCCTGTTAATTTTGATTGGCTACGCTGCATTTTCGCAAAAATATGTTCCGGTTATTGAGCAGGGCACACTCATTACCTATAAAGTTGCCTCAAGGGCAACGGGGCAAACGGCTAACATAACATTAACTATGCTCAATTTAACCGATACCATAAAAATTAAATGGGAAATACCATTTGTGGGCACCGGTAGTTTTCAAATAACCCCTAAGGGAGTACAAAGTGGTACAAAATTACTTATCCAGGAACCGCAGCCCGATGAGATCACCAAATTGAATGATGATGAAACATTAATGTTCCTTTCAAAGGATACCTTTAGCAGCCTGGTAAATAATAAAACATTCACGCTGAACGGCTACATATTTAATGTAAAAACTGATACTTCAACCTTTAGCATAAGCAATCAGGCCGCCGATGTTTTTTATGCCGTAAGCGTTAAGGGCAACCGTGAAATATGGATACTGAACAATCCGGGGCTGCCAATCATCTGCCGGTCCAACAGGGCAGCAAGAGGGATCGATTTTGAGCTGCAATCCGTAACCAATAACTAAACGCTAAAGTTCCAGCTATTTAAAACGGGTATAGCATAATGGGCCGTCATATCAAACTGTACCGGCACTATTGATGCATAATCATTATTTAATGCCCAAACATCGGTATCCTCACCGGCATCATTTAGCTGGAATACACCGGTAAGCCAATAATAAGGGCGCTTATGGGGGTCAATACGTTCATCAAACTCCTCGGCCCACTTGGCATTTGCCTGGCGGCATATTTTTACACCTTTTATTTTATTGCCTGCCGGGAAATTCACGTTAAGCAATGTGGCTGGCGGCAAACCGTTTTCCAAAACCTGTAATGCTATCTGTTTTACAAATTTTAAACAATGGCTAAAATCGGCCTGCAAAGTAAAATCATCCAGCGAAAACCCGATAGATGGAATGCTCTCAATAGCTCCCTCAACCGCTGCCGACATAGTGCCGGAATATAAAACATTGATAGAATTATTTAAACCGTGATTGATGCCCGACACGCATAGATCCGGCTTTTCACCCTTAAAAACTGAATTTACAGCCAGCTTCACACAGTCGACCGGCGTGCCGGAGCAACGGTGCATTTCAACACCTTCATAAATATCAACCTTATCAAAACGTAATGGTTTGCCTATGGTAATAGCATGCCCCATACCCGATTGCGGGCTATCCGGCGCCACCACTACAACCCTGCCGAGCTCCTTCATCACATAAATTAAAGCTTTAATACCGGGGGCTGTTATGCCGTCGTCGTTTACAACAAGTATGGTGGGGATGGATTTCTTCATTTCACGCAAAATTAATTATATTTGATTATGCTTATTACTGAAGAGAAAAAGAAATATACGGATGCCGATTATATGCTGCTTGAGGAAGGCGCGCCTTTTCAGTTAATCAATTACGATTTTGTTATGTCGCCATCACCTAATCCCGATCATCAAACCCTTTCCTTCAGGATTGGATTAATCCTTGGATTTTTTTTAGAAAGTAAAAACGATAATGGTTATGTAGCCAGCGCCCCATGTGATGTAAAGTTTGATGATGGGAATATTTTGCAACCCGATTTGCTTTATATTACTGAACAAAGAAAATCAGAGATTGTAAAAGAACGAATAATAGGCGCGCCTGATCTAATAGTTGAAATACTTTCTCCATCAAACGCTTATTATGATCTTAGACAGAAAAAGGACATCTATGAAAAATATGGCGTTAAGGAATACATAATTATTGACCCAGTGCTAATAAATGCTGATTTGTATGCTTTAAAAGACGGCATTTACTACTTGCATCAAAGGGCCGAAAAAACAGAATTGCTTAATTCTTTAATATTACCCGGTTTAAGTTTTGATCTGAAAAGAATATTCCGATAAATTTTGTTAGGCTGCAACACTTTGTAACACAGCAATAGTTAAAATTACTTAACCATTGGGGGTGTACAGTATTTTGTTATATATTCATCAGCATTGGGAACTCCTAACAACTTAGCTTTTTGAAAATCCGAACAGGCTTGATCCTTCATACCCAAATCATATTCGTATGTCCCTCTATATAGAAACACGGTATGCATGTCTGTTTGTAAAGCTATAGCCTTTGATAAATCATTAATAGCCAATTGATATTGCTTATTTTCACCATATAATAATCCTCTGCTATAGTACATTATTATATTGTTAGGATTGAGTTTCAACACTTCAGAATAATCGCTTATTGCTCCGTTCACATCATTCAAATTATGTTTATATATGCCTCTTGCAGAATAGGCCATATAAAAATCAGGCCTCCGTTTAATAACCTCATCCATATCTTCAATAGCTTTTTGTTGGTTGCCAATGTGTGCATATTCAGCACCCCTATTATAATAGGCAATGGCAAAATCCCCATTTAATGCTATCACTTTTGTAAAACAATTTATCGCGGCATTCTCATCACCTTCAAGGGCCTTAACAGCGCCTTCAGCATAGTAAGCCATAACGAAATCTGGTTTAATTTCAATTGCTTTAGTCAGTGCCGAATCTGCATTTTTATTATCACCTAAATGGTAATAATAATATCCTAATCCATAGTAGCCATAGGCATTTTTGGGGTTATTCTTAATCGATAATTCAAACTCGGCTTTCGACTGTTCGAGATTATTATCCAAAATATAGTTAAACCCATTTATGTAATGCTTATCACTAACAAATTGAGTTTTGTTTCTACAAGCTGTTAATGAGGTTATTATGAGTAAAAAAAGGATAAGGTTTTTAAGGCATTTCATATCCCAATAAATATAAAACACTTTTGCCACAAAACAATAGGGCCAGCAATACGAACAATATCTATTCTGATTGCTGGCCCTTAACTTTTGATTCTATACCTACAAATCGTTAAGCCACTTTACCAGCTCATCGCGGCCTTTGCCGGTTTTTTGCTGGAGCTTGCCCAACAGTTCATCATCTTTTCCTTCTTCGCGTATCAGGTCGTCATCGGTAAGGTCGCCGTAAGCTTGTTTTACTTTACCTTTCAGTTCGTTCCAGGTGCCTTTTATTTTCAGATCGCTCATGGTGTTTTTTGTTTAGATATATGATATGAACAATTGAAGTATTACTTGGTTTCAAGTCATCAGCCAAAACTTTTTGTTATTTCAATTAAGCCAACAATGTTGCTGTTAAACTCTTCTAATTCCTCGGCAGGCACCCATAATTCGTTATGAATAGGCCCTCCTACATTCTCCACCTTGAATTTTTTAAGATATTTACTCAATACTGCAAATTTGGTAACAAAACCCGACCCTGATGCCGGCACATTCCAATCCCTGGCTATCTGTATAGCGTACTCCTCATTCATCACCGGGTAAAATATAGGTTGTTCGGCAAGTCGCGGTGGAAATTTCTTCCAATCCGATTCCTCAATAAGTTTTAATTCCTTTGGCCCGACAGGCCTATATAAAAAAACAGTGTCCTGACTCATTCAAATTAGTTTTATATCAAAAGCTATTATATCCGGTTTTACAAATGTTTTACGTGCCTTTATCGAAAAAAGCAACTCCCGGCTATAAAATTTAAAAAAAATATCTCTACCCGAAAAATTGCTTTGCAATAGAATATTACAAGCATCTAAAAAGTTGTTTTTATCAGCAACCTGTTGCCAGTAAGCATCAAGCAGCCAAACCCAAAATTGAGTAATGGTTTCATGATAACCGCCGGTATCGCTGTTGATTGTTCCTACTGAGGCATTATAGGTAAAAATACAATCGCGCAACATATCCATAGCTTTGGCACGCCCGTATTTAGCTACAAAATATAGGCCAACGGTAAGGTGGGCGTTATGTGTCCAATCGGCTAAAGTGAGCGTTTTATTCTGAAATTTAGTAATCAGAATTTCCACCTCACTTAAATCTGAATAAACTTTAATCACTTGTATTTAGGTAGTAAATTTTTACTATTGGGATTCAGTAATTATATTCTTAGTAAATCAATTCCCTAATAATGAAATCTAAGTTGTACAACAATTATTGTTTCATTTTCTACTTTATAAACTAAGCGATGTTCGCCTGTTATTCGACGCGACCAATATCCAGCCCAATTATGTTTAAGTGCTTCCGGCTTTCCGGTACTTTCAAATGGTGTTTGTTGTATCTCTTCCAGCAGACGGATAATTTTGTCTAATATTTTT
>Ga0302315_10005109_pt1 | contig 11279 bp, 11 predicted proteins | sample III_Palsa_N3_1_FD_200532 | JGI IMG/M metagenome (GOLD analysis project Ga0302315, IMG submission 200532) | Peat permafrost microbial communities from Stordalen Mire near Abisko, Sweden - III_Palsa_N3_1 | ecosystem: Environmental > Terrestrial > Soil > Palsa > Peat permafrost | place: Sweden... | reverse complement strand
CGCTTCAAATTCGCAAACCCACCGGCGTTCGACGTCGAGCCGGAGTTCGCTGGAGATCCGTGGTACCGTTTTATGGAAGCAACTTGGCCCCTCCATCAGGTCGCTTTGGCTGCTGTGCTGTACTGGCTCGGAGGACCAAGCTGGGCGGTGTGGGGAGTTGCCGTCAGGGTTGCTGTCAGCGTGACCAGCCATTGGATAGTGACCTACTTCGCCCACAATCCGGGGCCGGGCCGTTGGTTGGTAAACGGTGCCGCCGTGCAAGCTTCGAACCTCGAAGGCTGGGGATTCCTGACGCATGGCGAGTGCTGGCACAACAACCACCACGCCTATCCCGAGTCGGCACGGATGGGGCTCGACGCCGGACAGCTCGACACGGGATGGTTGATGCTCATGCTGCTGCAGCGCTGCGGACTGGTGAGCCGAATCAATGCGCCGAGGCCGCTTGATCGCTGCGAAGACCTAACCGCGAGCTGCGGCGAAATTATCGGACTAGACTCATAGGATCAAATCTGCGCATGAATTTCATACCTTTTGGCTTCATTCTTGCTGGATTCATTTTTGCTGCTGTAATTTCGGAGCAATCATTGCGAGGGATAGATGAGATTCAACAAGGCCGTTTGCTGGCAGGGACGGCAGCCCTCAGAAAAATTCACCTTGTCGGAATTTCGCTCGTCCTTTTGCTATCCTTCTTCTTCCCATTATTGTTTTGGCCTGGCCTAACGGGATACTTTACTTTTGCCACCTGGTTGGCCGCCAATCGGATTCGGACATTACAGCTTTCTCGCAGGCTCCAGCTGATGCAAATAGCGTCGGTGGCATCTATTGCCGCCGGCACAGGATTGGGATGGATCGCGGCCGCGGTTGCATTCCCCACTGGAGCATGACGGCTGGGTCTTTCGTCCGATGTGGATCGAAGTGATATTTCGAAGGATATAAATGACTCTGGTAGAGTTTTTGGTTTTGCTCCTCTGGCTACTCAGCCCGCCTTGGATTATCGGAATCATCATCCTGGTCGGAATGAAGCAATGGAACGAATCAGGTGGAGTCAAACAAACAATTCAAGCGATAACACTGCTTGTCCTGACTTCGTTTTGCCTGTCCATCGCCTTCTTGCGTCTAGGACCATCTAATTGGGGAAGCGTTCTCGGCGTCCATGACGCCCCTGTTATGTGGGCGCCATTTGCATTTCTTTCCGTCGCCTTCGCACTACCAATATCGCTGTGGCGGTTGCGAAGTAAAGGCGCCAGGTAACAATGCCAAGCCTCTGTTTTCAGTAAATTGCTGTCGCCCGAAAATCAGTAAGAAGCTGCCTTGGGTAAATGGGACGAGAAAATACCTCGTCCCATCCGAGCCAAAATCAAGCCCCAATCGCCTCGCGATACGCAGCCAATAGGTGCGGCTGGGCCAACGCCATGCCTTCCCTCCGCAATTGCGCGTTCACCTGTCGACGTGATGGATATTGCCCAGTCAGCCGCAATGCCACGACAGTCGCTTTCACCTTGCTACATTGGTCTTCCCGATGCCGCACCGATCTGTCCTTCTGGGCCTGACGTGCCCGCGCAGTCAATGCGGCGCATAGTTCCGGGAACCAATAGCGCAGGCACCGCGCGCTAACTCCCAATCCCGTAGCAACAAGCGAGACCGATCGCGCGTCCTCACCTGCAAGCAGGCTATCCAAGCTGACACGAATCCCTTCCCGCTGGGCCAATGTCGGACGCCGACATCGCTTTCTGGTGGATTGCGACGTGCGACGTGAAGTGATATCCGTTTCAGCAGCGATCTCTTTACCTGGCCGAATGTCCGCCGGCAGTACATTAAGGCGATAGCAAAGGAGAAGGAGCTGCACCATGCTTGGCTTCTCCCCTTTGGTGATCCAGCCATTTAGCGCACGTCCGGGTAGACCAATTCTCCTGCAGAATGCCGCACGATTTCCGCCCGCGAGCCGATCTACCGCGCCCAAGACAAATCTACGAAAATCGTCTTTCGTAGGCAATGGGCATGACGATGTGGACTGGCGCTCGACCATGGAAAGTAAAGCTTTGGCGTTCCAAAGCTCCTGACTGCTGGGTGGCACGGCGAGTTCCGTTTCAGCAATCGCCTGCGTAACGAGAAAGCAGCCGCATTCGCTGCAGATGCCGACGTCTGGGAAGCGCGGCACGAACGACTGCTGCTTTCCACAATGCGGGCAGCGTTGCTCCAGTGCTCTCCCATGGATTGGGCAGACCTTAAAGGCCGCAAAAGCCCACACCAACGGAAGATACCGTTCGCCGAAGTTACTCCATTGCTCGATCAGGCATTCGGGACACCATTGAGGATGAGCCGCGAGCGTTCCCTGACCGTTGACAGGCAACAAATCGCGCCAAGGTGAGAGGCAAAGCCGCTGCAGCTGCGTCGTTCCCGTCGTGCGTTCAAGCGTGGCGACGAACTGCGCGGCATAGTCGCCTAGCCCATTGACGGTCTTGGCCAGCTTCCTGAAAAATCCGGCATAAGCCAATTGGCCGATCGCCGGAGTAAATTGCGCCAGCACCGTTCCGATGAGCCGGCGCGGATTGATTGCATGAGCGCGGCTTACTCGAACCAAAAATGACAACAGGCTTTCCTGGAGCGGAGTACCGAGTCCGATCGGTGTCAACGAATAAAGCTGCGTGCGGCCCGGCGGACAGGAAAAATCAGCCAGGGCCGGCAGATCCTCGAAAAGGTCATTTGGCTGCATGGTCAGCCCTCCCCACCGGATCGCGTTTCGGGCCGCGCTTTCCCGGTTTGCGCCGAATCATTCCGTCTGGCTTTTCCTCGCGAGTGGCCAATAAGCCTTGCTTCAACATATCCTGCAACTCTTCGTCGTCAACGTCGGCGAGCTCTTCTTCTCCCCAAACCGCTTCCTCCAGGATACGCATCAGACCGCGATTTGGAAGCGCAAAGCGTTGGGCGAAGGTAGCATCGATCAGCGGCGCTTTCTCCCGCATAGCGTTGTCAAGGCAACGCGTCATCCAGTCCTTCAATATCCCTACGCACCCGACCGATTTCCGATAAAAATAGTCGACGTCGGCCCCAAGCTTCACATGAACGTGAGCGGAAAGGAGTCGCTCCAAGTGCGAAAGCGTGCGCTGAAAATTCTTGGCATCGTCTTTGTCGCGCAAATCGTACCTGGCAAAGTCCACCACCTGGCTGCGTCGCGTCAATTGGCCGCTGTGCCGCAGGATATTGAGCAAGTCGTAGGTGCCGGAAAGGAGGATGGTCGTGCCGGTCTCCAGCGCAAGCGACTTCAATGTCTCGAATTGACATTCCAATCGATGCGGGTCATTCACCATCAGCATGTGATGGGCTTCATCGAGAATCACGAGCTTTGTTCGCCGTCGCGTCAGATACTCTTCAAGCCCACGCCGCAAATTGTTCGTGACAGATCGCTCCAGATGCGTCGAGGAAAAGCTGTCCGGAAGGAGCGGCAGCTGGCGTGGGACGTAAAGCTTTCGATCCGCAAACGGCTCGCCTTGCCTGCTCAGCACCCGGATGCAAAAGTCCTTCCAATCGAAGTTGCCGGAAGTCGGAGGAATCGCCCGATGTGCGACCACGGGCACGAAGTCAGGTTCCTCAGCCATTTGCGCTTGACACTGATTGAGAACGAACTTGCCGACGGCCCTGACAATCGTGCTCTTCCCCACGCCAGTCGGGCCCGTGAGGATAACAATCTCCGGAGCAAATTCGTTTCCCAAGGCTAGTTGGAGAGATTCATATACTGCCGTTGCTGACGGATGATGAAAAACCTTGTTTTTGAACTCGGCCACCGGGGTGCAAATAGTTGTTTCGGTCATTTCAATTCTCCAAAAATATCCAAATCGTCCTGGTCGCCCCAAGGGGAGTCAGCCATCTCAGCGCAGATTCCACTCGAACTCGTTTCCGAAAAAGCCTCTGCCGAAGTAATCTCCGGACGCCCGGCGTCACGCCGCCTTTGCCGGAGTACAGCCTCGGATTCGTGAGCCCCTTTGAGGAGCGTTGCGATGTCGCTCGCCCGCACCTTGCGATGAATGCTCTTTTGAGCGAATCGCGCGCGAATTTCTTGGGAGATGATTGCCATCTCTCGCTCCGATCGCCGCTCCAGAAGCGACCGATATTGCGATACACATTCCAGCCATTGCCCCCGCAACAAAACGTATGCATGCGAGACGTCGAACGGGTCAAAACGTACCGGCAGGCTTGTTATGCCGCCAAGGTCGCGAAATGCTGGATGCCAATAGTCGATGCGGTTGACGCAAATTCCCCTGCCGGCATGCACCCTGACTGTTCCTTTCTTGGTGGAAGGCAGGCATAGGAAGCGGAATGCATCATCGAAGGGAATCAGCAGATGCGCTCGCTCGCCGGCGGTGGCCAGCCCGCGCGCCATGGCTTCGTTCGGCGAGATCCCCAATGTCGTATGGCGCCAATTCCCGTAGTGATCGTCTGCAAACTGTCCGAAAAGCTCAGTGAGCGCGGCGAGCGTCCATCCGGCTAATTTGCGCGGATCATGTGAACTCGACATGCTGCGTGGCTTCTGCAGCGCCTGACTATTACCTATCAGGTTATGGATCAAGGCCTGGTTGGTGATACCGAAAAATCGTTCTACCAACGATCCAAAACGCGACTTCGCCGCTGGTCGCGATAACTTGTGGCATTCCAAGCGCGCGGTCAGCGCGTCGAAATAGGTGCCTTGGAAATCCCTCCCGAGGTCGACAATGATTTTCTTGGATATTCGGCCATACCGTCGAACGCATTCACGAATGACGCACATGCAGCTTCGGTAACTGGGCGGGTCAAACGTAATGTAGAAGGCCAAGACCACGCGCGTAAATGCATCGATCATTATGGTCAACCAAGGGCGCCCCAAGTTTTCGCCGGTTTCCTCGTCAACCAACTCGATATCCAATTCGGTGTGATCGATATGGCCTAGCTCGAAGGGACGTTCACCATGTCGCGGCGTCGATTGATCCACCCGCCAGTAATACTCTGATTCCCGGTACGCCGCCTTTCTCCCCTCCCTCGCCAATATGCAAAGGTCGAGTCTTCGTTTTGCAATTTCGCCGCGAAAGGTCTTCTCGGAGGGACAAACGATCCCGCGCTCAGAGGCAAGATTGACGACTGTACCGTAGCATGCAAAGACGTTGGGCTTACTCTCCACCAGTACCTGGCCATCGATGACTTGATTCATGATTGCGATGGCCTCCTCCGGCAACTTGCGATTGCGATTGCCACGATGACTGATTCTTGGGAGCAGCCCTACAAAGCGATTGCCGACCGCAGCAACGCCCTGCGCCGCTTGAGCCTTCAGATATCGCAATGTTCTTGCTGGAATGACGTCGCATTTCCCTCCATGCTCTACTGCGTCGACGATGTTTAGGCGCGTCGCCGCAAGACGTAAATCGCTCTCGGCGGCCTGCTTGATGAGCTTCTCGGCCAACACCTCTTTGTCGTCCCGCACAACGTCACCGACGATCGCTCCTTTGGCGACGAGGACATGGAACTTTTCCTTGGCCAGGTTGACGATGTCATTCTCTGCATTGATCAGAAAGATGTCGTTCACGCCGACATTGATAATGCGCCATGGCTGACCGTCCCAAGAGACGTCCGTCTGTGGCTCTATCTTGATGGTCCGCAATTCAGCTGACGGAAAAGCTACTTGAGCACTCTTCTGCCCACGATAGATTTCCGCGCTTTCCGCATCCCGGCATACTGTCGTGTAATTCGGCTCGGACATGAGCTCCTTCGACAGATCGACGAAAATGATGCCGTCCGCAATTGCTTTATTCACCCGGTCGGAATTCAATCCGTCCTGCTGAAGCAAGTCTCGCAGTGTCATCCAGCGATCACTACCGAATGCCGCGACAATTGCCCGCATCTCGTCACCGCCGATGGATACGCAAGACGGCGCATAGTAGTCCGAAAGAAATTCCAGGTTCCGAATCAGTATCCAGTTGTTTTCCTTGGACGACCGCACCTTAAAGCCGAGTCCGTACTGCGCCGCAAATACCTCACCCGCTGGACAACGCCAACCACCGTTCCCGTCGGGTTGAAAGCGTTCACTGCCGCTAGCTTGGGCGGCAAGTAAAAACTCTTCAGTCTTGTTCTCGACCCAACCGATCCAATCGTCTTGGAGCAAGAAAAAGTCAGGTGTCGATAAATGCGTCACGTTCCTGCCGCCAGCCGTCCGATACGAAAGCTTGATTTGCGGCGGTTGATCGTAAAATTCCTGTGTCTGTGCATCGTGCTCCCAGCAATAGATTGCCGGCAGCTCGTTCTTGTGGCTCTCGGCTTGAATCACACAGCCCATCTTGCGACTGGCAAAGCGGACGGCGACGTTGTGCGTGCCCCCTCCTGTTCGGCGCGAAGGATCCGAGGTACGAATCGTTTGGATCATTTGCCGCCCTGCCAAAGGCACTTCATGGCGCGCCAGTAGATGCACCAACTGCTGTTCGGAAAGCATGGCTTTCTCCTTCTTTGTTAGGTGCTGGCGGCCTGCAACGACAAGGGCGTGCGCAATCCACCAGCATTGGTTCACGAAAAAATTCGAGGGAAAAAGAAGGCCGCAGCTGCCAAGCTAGACACTTGACAACCGGGTAGTCAGCGCGGACAATGAATCACAGTACGCAAATCTGATAATTCAGTGCGGGAAAAGGCTTGGAGCTCGAACTCCAAGCCTTTTGCGCTTCTTGGCCTTCAATGGTTGCTTGGTCAGCTCATCGCAGGCTCCTTTCGGTCAGTACAGTGGTTGTCAATCATTCTGTCGTCTCCTGTTGAGGCAGGGTCTTTAACCAAGCGGCGACGTCCGCAGTCATCGCGAACTTTCCGCGCCTGCCCGGAATTTCGAACACGGTCACCCCAACGGTATTCAGTCGAACGGCCCTGGCAAATGCCGGCGTCGATCGATAACCGAGGGCACGTCGCAAATCCTCCCCGCCCATCAATGGGCCAAATTCCTTGTGCAATTTTTCCGCTAGGTCATCAACAGGCATGATCGTTATCGTCGAGTTACGCGTATTTACGCTTGTAAGGCTTACTTGATAGCAAAATGTGGATAAGTTATAAAGTTGCATTAAATTTGCTAATTTCATGCCACCAATCCTTCGTGACCGTAAAAATACCTATGAAACCTAGGGGGCGACCGGCAAAGGCCGCCGTCGAACACCTCCGGGTAAGAGTTTGGTACCTTGCCGTTAAGACAAGAAAATCCTGGTCCGACTATCGGCTTGACCAAGAATTCGCTTGGGAAAATGACAAGAACGAAAGAAAAGGCGCCGACAGGCTTCGAGTTTTCGAAACCATTCGGCGCCGTAGCGTCTCTCCCTCATCCGGCAAGCATCCAAAGCGGCATTTCGACCTGGTGGCGAAAGTGGACGCCCACCCGGATTTCGCCGGTACGTCCGCAATTTACTTTTCTCCGTTTTGGACATTGCTCCAGGGATCGTTTATGGAGCTACCTGAAATCCATGAATTCACGAAGGAGCAATTGAAGCGGTGCGGCATTCATCGCCCCACCGGCAAATTTAGTGCGATCCATGTGGAGAAATTTCCGCTGTTCGATGCGGAGCAGACCGAGCTAGATTGCGAAGATTGGGATTTGCCCCAGGTTTATGAAGCGTCATTGCGAGCGGCGATTGCAGACCTGCCGGTAAATCTCGATTTGCTTGCCTTGCTTGGAGGTTTGTTCAGGGAAGCGTACCTGGTGTGTGCTCTCGAAACCGCTGTATGCTTAAAGGAACTCTTTTTGCACGCACTCAATGCATTCTGCGCGCAGCACTGGCTGGATGATGCCGACATCGAACTCCTCGACATGGCCGAGGAAAAAATCCTGAATTGGCGAATGGGGAATTATGCCGAAGACAAAGAGCTTTATGGCGCCTGGCCCTCCGTCGCCGTCAAGCGTCCGTTAGTCAAAATGACGGCAGAGGTCGCCGATCTCATCAAGCAGGAGGATGCGGTTTACTCGGCGCTTTTCCCCAGCAAGCCACGTCCTTTGATACCAAAGAAAACGGGATAAACGCGACTAGAGCTTCGCAATCGCCATCAGCTCGGAAATCTTCATGTCGAGCGCTTTTGCCAGTTTGGCGATGTGCAAAAGACCGGAATTCTGCTCCCCACGCTCGATGGAGCCCATGTAAGAGCGATCGATCTCGCATTTCAACGCCAATTCCTCTTGCGACACCCCTTGCTCCTTCCGAGCTCGCCGGACAGCGGCACCGAACGAGCGGAGCACCTTGCTACTGGCATGTGGGGAGGCAATTGGCATGCCTGGATTTTCACGGTATGATGCCAATCAAACCACGGGTAATCTTCCCCATTTCCTGATACTTGATTGAGCGGCATGAGCTTCGAAACGTTTCAGCACGCAAAACCTGTTCCCTTGCCTGGCCTTGCCGGCGCCGTTCCCTATGCCATCATCCCATTGGCGATCGGCTGGTACGTTGTTGGCTTTAACGCAGGATTCTTCGCTATGTGCATTGTGCTCGTTGCATCGACCGGAGCCCGCAATGGCCTGGCGACGACCAAATGGCATCGAAGTTACGCGGCTGCCAGGGCGGCCTTTATCGAGCGCGGCTTCAAGGTGGATTTCGAACACGATCCCCGATTGATGGTCGACGCCGGCCAGCGCAAGATCGCCGTGGTCAGTCCTGCAGACGGAAGTTACGATCTGTTCGATCTCAGCGATATCCTCGGCTGGGAGCATCTTTGGGACGACATGAACAAGCACACGACCAACAGCCGGGGATACATAACAAGCAGCAAGATCATCCACAAGAACAATCGCCTGGTGCTCAAGACGCGGAACGCGCACAAACCGCGCTACGAATTTCCCATCGGGAATTACGAGACGGGCGAACTGTGGATGGCTCGATTGGCCGCGCTCCTGAAGGGCTGAACCAAAGGCACTGCTCCTGCGCCTCAGTAGTGTTCAACACGGACAAGGTAACAGTCGGAGTTTTGCGCAACAGGATTGAATTCCTACAGGGAATCCATGGCATGATTTGATCGATGGCGATCACGCCAGATCTCGATCACCGCTTACATCTGAATCGAAATGCGTCTGCTCGTTTTGTCCGATCTGCACCGGGAAATTTGGAAGGACCACGGTCCGAGGATCGATCTTGCCGTCAGCCGCCCAGACGTGGTTATTCTCGCCGGCGATATCGACACGGGCGCGCGTGGCGTTGAATGGGCCGCGCGCGCTTTCGACCGCTTGCCGGTCGTCTATGTGCACGGCAATCACGAGGCCTACGGGCACAAGCTCGAAGAGATGCAGCGGGACATCGAGGCTGCATGTGCGGCCACACCCAATGTTCATTTCTTGAATTGCGGCGAATTCCTTCATGAAAACGTCCGCTTCCTCGGCGCCACGTTGTGGACCGATTTTTGTCTCTTCGGTCACGATGCTCGGCCGGCGTGCATGCGCGCGGCGCAGGAGGTGATGGTCGATTACCAGCGCATTCGGCTATCCACGGAAGGCTATCGCAAACTGCGAGCCAGCGATACTGCTCGTTACCACGCACAACAAAAAGCCTGGCTGGGCAAGATGCTCCTGGAAGAACATGACGGCCCCACCGTCGTTGTTACACACATGGCACCGTCAATGAGATCGATCGCAGAGCGATTTTCCAACGACGACGTATCAGCCGCATTTGCTTCCCGTCTAGATGAAATGGTCTCGCAAGCGGATGTTTGGATTCACGGGCATATGCACGACTCGTTTGACTACAAGGTCGGACGCTGTCGCATCGCGTGCAATCCCCTTGGTTATTTGAAACGGAATGGCGCACCGGAAAATTCAAATTTCAATCCAAATTTTGTAATCGACGTTTAAAGTTTAAAGGAGCGCCCCACGTTCAAGGTGTGGGGGCGCGTGCACCCAAGTCTACTGGTGATTCGCCGAAAAATGTGACGTTTGAAATTTTTCAAGAACAACGGCAATAAATGAGAACATTTGACGCTAATTGAGAATGTTTCGCGCCATGACGTGCGCAAACGCCGTCCCCAACCTTCCATGCCTTATCATTGCCCGGGTATTATGGGCCGGCAAATTCACAAGACGTATTTAGCTGGAGAAGCCGTGGCTGTAGGCATATTTTTCAGATATCTTCGACGTGTCACCTAGATCATCGAAGGCTATGTTTTGTTTTCGCTATCTAAGCACCCCGTCGCCGGCCTCCTAACATCAGGCAGCTGCTTTCACCACACCAGTCAAACTCGCTCCAACCTTGGCGCGGGGAGCCAATCATCAAAGACGTCGTGTTGATGATCTGCAATTCTTCCATCGACCCGGGGACTTTGCACCCAATTCATACCGCGTATTCGTAAGTGCAGCAAATACGCGGCCTCGCAATGACCCGTGTCCGCCCAATTAATTTCCGCGCAAGCATTTAATTTCCGTGCTATCCTATTATTTCACCACATTCATGAATCGCGAAGTGACGATATGATTGAACAAGAATTAACCCCCAATAGCGACCGAGGCCTATTACTTTATCGATGGCGTATGACGCTGGGGTGGGATGCCGCAAGGGCAGCAGCCCTACTCGGCGTCAGCTCGCGAACTATCGGCCTTTGGGAGACACTAGCGCAGCCACTACCGGATGCGCGCTGGCGGCTTTTTCTTCACGAAGTCATCGCCGAGGTGAACAAGGTTTCAAAGCTGGTCGTCGTTATCGCGAACGACGGTTTGACGCCTATTGAAGTTGTGTCCGATTCGAATTTTGCAGGTCTAGTAATTTCCGAGGATGGCAAGACCGCCTTGATCGCGTCCTATGCCATTGATCGCCAGTCAGGCCAGCCTAGACTACATCGGCAAAAGTTCGTTGTCGCGGAAAATAGGCATGTGATCAATGCGACTGCGCTTTGGGAGAGCGAGCGCCAAATACCTAATGACCACCGAGCGGCGTTCGAGATGCAACGATGGCTGACCCGTCGGGTATTGGACGGCGAACTCGCGAATCCAAAATTGGCAAAATTGAAAGAAACGATCAATGCCGCCAAGGTTGCCGTTGACGAGGCCGTGGATGCCAATGAAGAAATTCGCGCCGAGAGGATACGTGCGCTCGACCAAGCCGTGGCAGCACTGATCCATGAAGTTGGAACGAGCACAAGGGAGCTCGACTAACGAGACGAACTTCTGGCGTCTTCTCAGAGACGGCGCGTCACTTAATCATGGCAGAAAACACAAAAGCCCGAATCTTGCGACTCAGGCTTTTGCTTTACTACGGTCCCCTAAGGGAAAAATTCTACTACGGGCCACAAGGGCAAGTGACGGGAGTATGCCCATG
>Ga0302315_10005105_pt1 | contig 11285 bp, 12 predicted proteins | sample III_Palsa_N3_1_FD_200532 | JGI IMG/M metagenome (GOLD analysis project Ga0302315, IMG submission 200532) | Peat permafrost microbial communities from Stordalen Mire near Abisko, Sweden - III_Palsa_N3_1 | ecosystem: Environmental > Terrestrial > Soil > Palsa > Peat permafrost | place: Sweden... | reverse complement strand
CGCCGTCCATGGTCGTGATGATCACTGCACCAGGCAGATCCTGTCCAAGGATATCAATTAACTGGAATTCTTGTGTTGATTTGATACCCGCTCGTTGCGCGAGATATTCGCGCATGTATCCTTCAGGTAATAGATTGGAAAAAAATGGGGGCAATCGGATGGCTCTTATTTTTTCTTCGGTCAGTAATTCACCGGATGAATGAAAGAATGCCTGGCTTAAGACGGGTTTATTGGGGAGATCTTGATATGTTTCATCAAATGCAAAAAAAGTACGGCCACCAGGCAATAAGGTCAATGTGCCGATGAACGTATTATTTAAGCTAACTTTTAATAGGTGAGTCATTCATTGTCCTCCTCATCCAGTTGCCAACGTCGTTCCTGCTTTTTATCACCTAGCAATAATGATCGGATATGCGGCAACATCTGACGAGGAATGAGAACGAGCTCGTGATCCAATACACGTGCCATGTCTGCCACGGTTGAAAGGCGAGGATCGGTGGCGCCTTGTTCTATTTTTGAAATATGACTTTGCGGCAATCCAAGCTTGTTCCCAAGCTCAGACTGCTTCATGCCCCGTTTTTTGCGGGAGAATTTTAATTGATCGATGATGGTGTTCATTTATATATATTAATACATATATTAATACAAGTAAATATGTTTTTGCATATATAAAAATACGATTATGAGGCACCCAACAACCGCGCCAAATAATCGTTTTCATCAGGCATATTCTGGGTTTGCTGGCAATCCCATAAGAAATCTTGTAATACTTGCATAAATTGGTGTTCCACATCATGTACCATTTTATTTTCTTGTTGAGCCACAAACGCCGCTTTAATGCCTTGTGGTCTGTCATTGTGAATTTGTTCGCGTATGCTTAAATGCAAGGCGCAATGTAAAAATGGATTGATCTCGCCGCCAGCCATGTCATAGTCTTTGTCTTGAGCATGACCACATAAGGCGGGTAAATAATCAGGGTGATCTAATATGACCGCTAAAATGTCTTGTTCTAAGGACGAGAGCGGTGCTTGGCGTTGATACTTTTCCCACACAACGGCATACGCTCTACGCATTTCATCACGATTTTGACTATACATCATATTGACCATTAATGGGAAAATACATATTTTTCACGTCTTACATCGGTGTTATCGAAATTTTGTGTTTTTAAATGAGCAAACAATTCATCAATCATATCCGGATGACCACAAAGATAAACAATATCCTCGCCTTTATGTACACCCAATTGTTGCATAAAATGCGTGACTCGACCTACATGCTCGTGATCGCCCAGTTCGGTATTGTTTTCTTGGCTATAACAAATATGAAATTGAAAACGTGGTTGCTCTTGCATTAGCTTTAAAAAGTCATCCACATATAAACCATCGACTTTTTGCCTAACGCCCAATACCACTAAAATATTTAAGGCAGGAGCCTGTTGTAAACGCGCGTTAAATTGATTAATCATGGAACGATAGGGCGCAACACCCGTGCCAGTGGCTACTAAAATATAGCGTTTAATGGCTTCATCTTTTAAAATCAAACGTCCAAACGGACCACTGGCGTGGATTTGTTCGCCTTCTTTTAAATGGAATAAACAGTGTGTGGCTTTGCCGCCTTCAACACGTGCAATGGCAATCTCGAGGGCGTGCTTTGTGTCATGTATGGTGGCGACGCTGTAACTGCGTTGTACCATGTCGCCTTGTTGATCGGCAAAATGCACATTAATAAATTGGCCTGGGATAAAGTCAAATGGCTGCGCATCCGCGCGATCAAAGACCAAATGTCGCACTTGTGGCGAAATATCGTAGCTATGACGTAATGTAATCGGAAACTGTTCGCGGGCCATGGTTTGTCCTACTTCTAAAGAATTTTATGTGTTTCTCTTAGTCAAGAGGTGCCTCATTTTAAACAACACAGCAACTTAATGCAAACTCAACCGGGGCATGCAATTGTGTCGGACGCATTTGTTGCGTATTACTTTGTAAAAAACGAATACTGATCCGGTGTCGTCCACCGCTGATTTCTGGGAAAAAAAGCTGATCTTTGGGCAACATCAAACGCACCAATTGACAACCTTGACTGGGATCCAGTGGCAATTGGAAAAAGCCATCTTGCGCACAAACCGATTGCATATGCCCCGTTGCGCGGAGTAATTCTAAGGCCAAGGTCACTGCTGCTTCAATGTGCGAAAATTCATTAAACCAGGTGGCAATATTTTGTTGTCGCACAAAAGCGGGCTGTTGTAACCAGTGATGATAGGCAGGGAGATCAAAATTACACGTTCCACCCGGGATCACTAAACGTTGCCTGACGGTCACCAATAAATCAATTTCGCGTAAACGATGTCCCAGACGATGGGTCATTTGTTGGAGTTGTTGGGTATGTGACTGCAATTGAGTTAAAATAGAGTGTAATTTTTGATGATCAATTTGCTGATTGGCTAACAGGCGGCTAAATACTAAATGATGTCTTTCTAATTCTTTAATGACTTCTGTTTTAATATCACCACGTTCAAAAATATTCAAAATCTCTAAAATAGACGCCACACAAACACGACTGTGCCACGTTGAATCGCCCATCATGGCGGTATGCGTTTGTGTAAATAAATCTTCTAAACGTAAAAAAGTGCGGATCCGTTCATTCAACGGTTGTTCATAAATCACCGACGACGTGTGATTTTCGCTAGCCATCGTCTCACCCATCGCGTTCATCGCGGGTTGGTTGACGTTGGAAGATGGTCGTGTAAAAGGTATGTAGCTCACTTATTTGCCGTCTCAACTCTTCTAAGCCCTGGCTATTATTTAATACATCATCGGCCTGAGATAGGCGTGCATCCCTGCTTATTTGTGCTGCCATGATTTTTTTCACCAATTCAGGTGAACTTTGATCACGCGCACAAGTACGTTGGATTTGCAGCAATTCTGGTACATCCACGACCAAAATCCTATCGACATCCGTATGAAGCCCCGTTTCCAATAACAATGGTACCACGATTATACAATAAACATCTGTTAAATGCTGTATGTTTTCAGCAACCTTATGCCAAATCAATGGATGCAACAATTGCTCTAACCACTGACGTAAGGCCGGTTCGGTGAATACAATGTTGCGCAGCAACGCGCGATCCAACGCCCCATCTGCTGTCAACACACGTGGTCCAAAATATTCAGCGATTTTAGTGTAGGCGACTTCGCCAGGTTTGACTAATGCATGTGAGATTTTATCAGTGTCAATCACCGGCACGCCCAATTGTTCAAAATACTGTGCGGCCATTGACTTGCCGCAGCCAATACCGCCCGTCATTCCAATGAGTGCTATCATGATAACCCTTGGCACATGGTTTGTACGATATGATAGTGATCTTCAAAAAAAGTATCCATTTTCAAGTCATCCATTGAACACCATAATGCCTTGGCCGCATCATCACCGCCTTGTACGTTAGGTGTGGGCATATCATCTGGCAACTGAAAGCAAAACACATGTGTAATCGTACGTCCGCGCATCGAACGCAGGGGGTGATCAAAGACTTTTGAATGACGCAAAGACATCAACAGTGTTTGTACCGGTAAATCGACTTGCGTCTCCTCATAAAGCTCTCGCACCGCGCTTTGTTGTAAGGTTTCACTCACCTCAATAAAGCCACCTGGCAAGGCCATCAAGCCTTTCCCTGGATAATCCTTGCGCTCTATCAACAACACCTTATTTTGATGTAAAACAACGCAATCCACTGTGACAAAAATCGGAGGAAAAGGGCTTGATTTCCAACTGTCTTTGTACGACTGAATATATTGCGCTTCATAAGTCAATTCTTTATAAGCGGGCGTTTGCATAAATTGTTTTAGATAATCTTCAATAACTGCTGGTAAACCACTTTGCGCAGCAATTGTCTGTTTTCCAAAATAAAGGTTACGTAGATCGGTGGCATTCAACAATAACGTTTGTTTAATATTAATAAAATGCCAGTTAGGAAACAGCGTTAAGTAATAACTGGTTTGATCTTTAAAACATCCGATCATCCCAATCTTTGCCTGTGCGGTATGTTGAGTGATTTGTTGTACCGCCTGTTGCACATCTTGCACCCAAAGCGCATCATTATATCGATCCTCGATTGCATAAAAATGCAAGCGCGCCACATCATCGGGGAATACTGCTTGAATCATTTCTCGACGTTCTTGTGCTGTCCAAGGATTGCGTATGGAGCGAGCACAATGCGCGGATCCCATGATTAAGATCACGTTCTTGGCCTGCTGAAGCGCGGCTTCAACGATCAATTGGTGTGCTTGATGGAAAGGTTGGAAGCGACCGATAAAGACAACGAAGTCCAGCATAGTGATCCTTGGCGGTTAAGATGTTGATCTTGAGTGTAAGCCGATCAGGAATTTAGTGTCAAATGGTTAATCGATGCAAAGGGTGCTCTTATGACAAACAAAATCGCCGCTATCCAAATGACCTCAGGTATGGATCTCGACGCTAATTTAATGCTAGCCAAAAAGCTGCTGACGTATGCGGCCAAACAAGGCGCATTGCTAGCTGTATTGCCTGAAATGTTTCCTCTGATGGGTAAAGGCGAGGAATTTAAAGTGGCCAAAACAGCGATCCAGGAACAATTGGGGCAAGGCAAGATCCAAGATTTTTTGGCCAATGAAGCCAAACGTTTAAATATGTGGATAGTCGGCGGGACTCTCCCGTTGGCTAGCGATGATCCCAATAAAAATTATGCCGCTTGCTTGGTATGGAATGCAAAAGGCGAGGTGGTGGCGCATTACAATAAGATGCATTTGTTTGATGTGACATTGAGTGAGACGGAGTTTTATAAAGAGTCCGAGTCTACAATGGCAGGTGATCGCATTATATTTCTAGACACACCCGTGGGGCGAGTGGGCTTAAGCGTTTGTTATGACGTGCGTTTTCCAGAATTATATCGGGCCATGTTTTTGCGTGGCGCACAAGTGTTCGTGATCCCTTCCGCATTTACCGTGCCGACGGGACGCGCCCATTGGGAAATATTATTGCGCGCGCGCGCCATTGAGAATTTTTGTTATGTGGTGGCTGCCGCACAATGGGGTGAACATGGACAAGGTCGAAAAACATTTGGACATAGCATGATAGTGGCACCAACAGGAAAAGTGATGACTTCTTTGCCAGAAGGATTGGGCGTGGTGATGGCTGAGATTGATTTGACGTTTTTACAAAAAGAACGGGAAAAAATTCCTGTGACGCAGCATCAAAGGATTTTTTGTGATGTGAGTGCCTTTAAAATCGGTGGTCATTATGCGGATTAAAGCGGGTCGACCATGGGTTTTGTTGAGATTTTTGTACGGTAACTTGGTTTTTATGGTACAATGATGCCTTATTTTGTAACTTCATAATGAGTGTATATGCTACAACATCTACAATCTTGGCAAGGTGTCAGCGTTTTGGTCTTGGGTGATGTGATGCTTGATCGCTATTGGCATGGGGATACTGCGCGTATTTCGCCTGAAGCGCCAGTGCCGGTGGTGCGTGTGGGACATAATGAAGATCGTCCTGGCGGTGCAGCAAACGTGGCGTTAAATATCGCGGCGTTGGGGGCGAAACCTTATTTATTAGGCTTGGTGGGCGAAGATGAAGCGGGACAAGTTCTGGCCCAATCTTTAGATGCCTCTGGTGTTAAACACGATTTACAATGTTTAAAAAATCATCCAACCATTACCAAATTACGTGTTTTAAGTCGACATCAGCAATTGATCCGTTTGGATTTCGAGCAAACATTGCCTCCAGACACAGTGGATTTATTAGAACGATTTAAACGGTATTTGCCAGAAGTGCAAGCAGTCGTATTGTCTGATTATGGTAAAGGTGTTTTGAGTAATCCACAGCCGTTTATTCAAGCCGCAAAACAAGCGGGCGTGCCAGTGTTGGTTGATCCTAAGTCGCGTGATTTTCACCTTTATCAAGGCGCAACCATTATTACCCCCAATCAAAAAGAATTTGAAGTGGTGGCGGGGGACTGTGCAACAGAGGCAGAGTTTGCGACTAAAGGTTTACAATTAATTGATGAGCATGATTTATCTGCGTTATTAATAACACGTGGTGAACGCGGCATGGTTTTATTGCAACCTGATCATGAGCCATTTTCTTTACCTGCACAAGCGCGAGAAGTATTCGATGTGACCGGCGCGGGTGACACGGTGATTGCGGTGCTGGCAACAGCAGTTGCAGCGGGTTGTGAATTGCCTATCGCGGTACAATTGGCCAATCAAGCGGCCAGTTTAGTGGTCGCCAAATTAGGCACCGCAACGATATCATGGCAAGAGCTGTGGCAATGTTTCGATAATTCTGCGCAAACATTAGAAACGGGCGTGGTCAATGAAGATCGTTTATTGGAATTGCGTATACAAGCTCGTATGCGCGGTGAACGTGTGGTCATGACCAATGGTTGTTTTGATATTTTACATCCAGGTCATGTGACCTATTTACAACAAGCCAAAGCATTGGGTGATCGTTTAATTATTGCTGTCAATACAGATGCCTCTGTGCGCGCATTAAAAGGCAATGATCGACCCATTAATTCATTGGAAGCACGCATGCACGTATTGGCCGGACTGGGCGCGGTGGATTGGGTTGTGCCTTTTTCTGAAGAAACCCCTGAGCGTTTAATTCGACGTATTTTGCCTGATGTGTTGGTGAAAGGCGGTGATTATACTATCGATGCCATTGCCGGCGCTAAAGCAGTACAACAAAATGGTGGTGATGTGCGAGTATTGAGTTTTGTTGACGGTTACTCCACCAGCAAAATGATTGAAAAGATTTTAACATCGGATGATGTGAAAGTAGATTAATAGGAGAAAAGCCATGATAGTGGTCACCGGTGGTGCGGGTTTTATTGGTAGCAATGTGGTGCGAGGTTTGAATGCGCAGGGCGAAAAAGACATCTTGGTGGTTGACTCTCTAAAAGACGGCCAAAAATTTAAAAACCTGGCCGATTTAGATGTTGCCGACTATATGGATAAAAACGATTTTATCGCACAAATCATGGCCTCATCAGGCAATCCTCAACAAATCAAAGCCATTTTCCATTTGGGTGCTTGTTCTTCCACCACCGAATGGGATGGTGAATATATGATGAAGAACAATTATGAATATTCTAAATCATTGTTGCATTTTTGCATGCATGAAAATGTGCCTTTATACTATGCATCCAGCGCAGCGACCTATGGTAATGGAACTATTTTTAAAGAAGATCGTGCGTATGAACGTCCATTAAATGTGTATGGATATTCTAAATTTTTATTTGATCAATACGTGCGCGCCATGTATCCAAAAACCACCACACAAATTGTTGGCTTGCGTTATTTTAATGTGTATGGTCCCAGAGAATGGCATAAAGGAAGCATGGCCAGCGTCGCTTATCATTTTCATAACCAAATTAAATCAGGTCAAAATGTAAAATTATTTATGGGTACCGATGGTTATGCGGATGGTGAACAACAACGTGATTTTATTCATGTCAGTGATGTGGTGAATGTGAATTTATGGTTTTATAAAAATCGTGAGCAACGCGGTATTTTTAATGTGGGAACAGGACGTGCGCAAAGCTTTAACGATGTAGCGCGTTCGGTGATTGAGTGGCATGAAAAAGGTCAGATTGGATATACGCCATTTCCAGATCACTTAAAAGGCCGTTATCAAAGTTTTACGCAAGCGGATATTTCTGCTTTGCGTGGAGTGGGATATGATCAGGCGTTTAAGACGGTGGAAGAAGGTGTGAAGGATTATTTGGATTTTTTGTTGGCAAACCCTGAGTTTGCATAATAGATAGGTATTCCCTTTTGAAAAAGGACATTGTTGCATAAATGGCTGCTGTCCCCTCTCCCATGAAGATAATTCATTAGAGTCGTGAAGCATATTATGGGAGAGGGTTAGGGTGAGGGTGCTCAAGATGTTAAAGGACCCCTCACCCTAACCCTCTCCCGCAATTAGCTAAAAACCACTATCTAAACTCCTTCGCGGGAGAGGGGATAGCAGCCTAGAACATTTATGCAATAAGCCTTTTGAAAAAGGGGAAAAGTAACAATAAAGGAATTGACATGAACCGCACTCTATACGGCCTCTTATGGTACATCGCATGGCCTTTCGCGATTTTGCGTTTGTTATGGCGCAGTCGCCTCGCGCCTGCGTATCGTCAACGTTGGAATGAGCGCTTCAGCTTTTTCAAAGGGCCGGCGTATGCGTCGACATTGTGGGTTCATACCGTATCGGTCGGAGAATTTATTGCTGCGACGCCGATTATTAAACGCTTACAAGCGGAATATCCCAATGATACATTATTGATCACCACCATGACTCCCACGGGTTCAGCAAGAGTGAAAGAAACGTTTGGCGACAGCGTTGTGCATGTGTATTTACCATATGATATTCCTTGCGCGGTTAAACGTTTTTTACAACATTTTAAACCACGTGCAGCTATTTTTATGGAAACAGAATTATGGCCCAATTATATTCATTATTGTGCCGTTGCAAAAATTCCCACGATCTTAATCAATGCACGCCTTTCTGCTAAATCAGCCCAAGGTTATGCACGTTTCCGCACGTTGATTACACCCATGTTAAAAGAGCTGTCCTATGTTGCTGCGCAAGCACAACCGGATGCGGCTCGATTTGTTGACTTGGGTTTACCCGAAGATAAAATCAGTGTAACTGGCAGTGTAAAGTTTGATATGAGCGTTGACCCTGCATGGCATGAACAGGCCAATCAATTACGTCAACAATGGGGCGCTGAACGACGCGTTTGGATTGCAGCCAGCACGCATGCGGGCGAAGATGAAATCATGTTATGTGCGTATAAACAACTCAAAACAGATTGTCCCGATTTGGTATTGGTGTTAGTACCACGTCATCCTGAACGTTTTGATGCCATGGCAAAATTGTGTACAGAAACCGGCTTTCATTGTGTCAGACGCAGCGTGCCTGCCACAGAAGATGATCTGCGCAAGGTAGACATTTATTTAGGTGACACCATGGGCGAGTTGAAGTTATTATATGCAACCGCCGACATTGCTTTGGTTGCAGGAAGCTTTCGTCCTATTGGTGGACATAATATATTAGAACCGGCGGCCTTGGGTGTGCCGGTGGTGGTGGGGCCGCATATGTTTAATTTTGCGGAGATCACACGTTTACTGTTAGAAGCACAAGGTTTGGTACAGGTCGAGGAACCGGAAAGTTTACCTGCCGTGATGCATGCATTGCTGATGGATAAAAATAAACGAGTCGCCTTAGCGGATCAGGCCCTGTTTGTGGTAAAACAAAATCAAGGCGCGACGGAAAAAATTTGGATGTTTATTAAACGTTGGCTATAAATAGATCATAAAACGATGATAAGGAGCAGAAAAGATGGTGTTTAATGCGATGGCCGATCGTGATGGAATGATTTGGTTTAACGGCGAATTGGTGCCATGGCGTGAAGCAAAAGTACACGTATTAACGCATAGCTTACATTATGGTATGGGCGTATTTGAAGGGATCCGTGCATATGACACGCCGAACGGTCCAGCTGTGTTTCGTTTAAAAGAACACATTCAACGTCTGTTTAATTCTGCGCATATTTTTATGATGGATGTGCCGTTTACAAAGGAACAAATGACCGAAGCTCATTTGGAAACCTTACGTGCCAATCATTTAAAATCAGCGTATCTGCGTCCGGTGTTTTTCTATGGTGCCGATACGATGGGTGTACAAATTACAGAAAAGAATATTGTACAAGGATTTGTGGCTGCTTGGGAATGGGGTGCTTATTTGGGCGATGAAGCGATCACCCATGGTATTAAGGTAAGAACTTCTTCCTTCACACGTCATCATGTTAACTCAACCATGTGTAAAGCCAAGGCAACAGGCAGTTATATTAATTCCACATTGGCCAGACAAGAAGCCACTGCAGCGGGTTGTGCAGAAGCCTTGTTATTAGACACAGAAGGTCATGTGGCAGAAGGCAGCGGTGAAAATATTTTCTTGGTCGCCAATGGTGTGTTGTATACACCTGATCTTAATTCTTGCTTGGCTGGGATCACGCGTGAAACCATCATGACATTGGCCAAAGAAATGGACATTCAGGTCGTTGAAAAACAAATCACTCGTGATGAAGTGTATATCGCCGATGAAGCATTTTTTACCGGAACCGCTGTTGAAGTCACGCCTATTCGTGAGGTGGATGGCCGTAAAATTGGAGCGGGCGAACCTGGTCCGATCACCAAAGCATTACAAAAAGTTTACTTTGATCAAGTGCAAGGCAAGCGCAAGGAACATTCTGAGTGGTTAACTTATTTTTAGTGAGTAACAAACCACGCGGTTTTACAATCCTAGAACTGATCATCACTTTAGCTATTGCTGGCGTTATACTGCATTTCGCCAGCGATAATTACGCTCGTTGGATAACGAGCACTCAAGCTAAAAGTTACACCACTCAATTACTCACTGACTTACAATATGCCAGACAATGGGCTATTACGCATCGTATCACTACCACGCTGTGTCCCTTCGATCCAGACACACAGGATTGTGGTAATGATTGGACACAAGGTTATGCCATTTTGCAAGCAAACACGCCCATTCGCATTTATTCCGGTCTACCGCTACAAAGCCATTTAAGTTTTAATCGAAATAAAGTATCATTTAATGCACAAGGTCACGCACCTGGCAGTAATGGAACGTTTATATATACGGGACAAGGTTTATCAAAAACGATAGAAATTGTCATCAATGTGTTGGGACGCGCTGTTCTACGCCATTCAAGCAAATGAGAAAAAAATGGATCAACAAACATTAAAACAACAAGTCGCACAAGCAGCCTTAGAATATATTGATGAAGACATGATCATCGGCGTGGGCACGGGTTCCACCGTGAATTGCTTTATCGACGTTTTATCTCAAGTGAAACATAACATTGAAGGCGCCGTCTGTAGTTCAAAAGCTTCTGCAGAGCGGATTAAAAAATTAGGGATCCCCGTTTTAGATCCCAATTCCGTGATGGATATTGCCGTATATATCGATGGCGCAGATGAGGCCAACCATCATTTACAGTTAATTAAAGGGGGTGGCGCTGCATTGACGGGTGAAAAAATTATTGCAGCCAATAGCAAACGTTTTATTTGTCTGATTGATGAATCGAAATTCGTGGATATTTTAGGTCATTTTCCTCTTCCCGTGGAAGTGATCCCCATGGCCCGCAGCTATGTGGCACGCCAATTGGTCAAGCTGGGTGGCGATCCCATGTATCGTCAAGGTGTGACAACGGATTATGGCAATCT
>Ga0302315_10005102_pt1 | contig 11286 bp, 12 predicted proteins | sample III_Palsa_N3_1_FD_200532 | JGI IMG/M metagenome (GOLD analysis project Ga0302315, IMG submission 200532) | Peat permafrost microbial communities from Stordalen Mire near Abisko, Sweden - III_Palsa_N3_1 | ecosystem: Environmental > Terrestrial > Soil > Palsa > Peat permafrost | place: Sweden... | reverse complement strand
TGAGAAGCTGAGCTCGCTGCAAAACCTTCACTACGCATCGCATAAGTATGCGCTGCGTATAGTTTTTCAGGGCATGGATGGCGCGGGAAAAGATGGGGCAATCCGTCACGTCATGTCGGGCGTCAACCCTGAAGGATGCGAGGTGTTCAGCTTCAAGCAGCCGAGCGCCGAAGAGCTCGACCATGATTTTCTCTGGCGCACCACCTGCCGCCTTCCCGAGCGCGGCCGGATCGGAATCTTCAACCGTTCCTATTACGAGGAGGTGCTAGTGGTTCGGGTGCACCCGGAGATTCTTCGCGCCCAGGGACTGCCTGAGGAGTTGCGCGACGAAAAGAACATCTGGAAGCAAAGGTATGACTCCATCGCTGATATGGAGAAACACCTTCATCGCAATGGAACGCAAATTGTCAAGATATTCTTGCACCTCTCGAAGGGCGAGCAGCGAAAGCGATTTCTTGCGCGCATCGATGAGCCGGACAAGAACTGGAAGTTCAGCACCTCCGACATTCACGAGAGGAAATACTGGAAGCACTACATGAAGGCCTACGAAGACTGCCTTCACGCGACCAGCACCCACCATGCGCCGTGGTACGTCGTCCCCGCTGACGACAAGGAAAACGCACGGCTGATCGTTTCGCAAATCGTTCTGGATGCGCTCGGGGACCTGAAGATGGCTTATCCCAAGACATCAGAGAAGCGGCACCTTGAACTACTCGCCAACAAAAAGATGTTGGCGAAATGACGCCGGAGTTTCATTGTCGGCAGGCACGCGAAAGCCGGCGCCTGCCCACCCCGCCGCGCTGTTAGCAACTACTGAGAGATCGAAAGGAATTGTCAAAATGGCTACCACTGAACTCCCCATCAAAGTTGAGAAGGATGACACGCCTCAAACCTTCAGCAAGAATTTCGATCAGTATGGCAATTCATCCGGCTTCATCTTCGATGTAACTTTGTCGACCGCAATTGCAGCAGACGGCCGAAACGAAGAGAAAGCTAAAAGGCCCAAGGGGCCGCTCTCGCCTGAGATGGTGGACAAAATGAATCGCTATTGGCGCGCAGCGAATTATTTGTGCATCGGCCAAATTTATCTCTTCGAGAATCCCCTCCTGCGCGAGCCGCTCAAGGCATCGCAGATCAAGCCGCGGTTGCTGGGCCATTGGGGAACCTCGCCCGGACAGAATCTCATTTACATTCACCTCAATCGGCTAATCAAAGAGCACGATGCGGACATCATTTACATCTCGGGTCCGGGCCACGGAGGCCCTTCGCTGAATGCCTGTTCTTATCTCGAGGGTTCTTACACCGAGGTTCACCCGGAGATTACGCACGATGAAGACGGACTGCGGCTTATGTTTCGTAAGTTTTCGACACCGGGCGGCGTGCCCAGCCACTGCGGGCCGCACGTACCGAATTCCATGCACGAGGGCGGAGAGCTTGGTTACTCTCTGGTTCACGCATTCGGTGCGACATTCGATAATCCAGACCTGATTGTCGCCTGCATCGTTGGCGACGGCGAATCTGAAACCTGTCCACTGGAAGGAAGCTGGAAGTCGGTCAACTTCGTCAATCCGGTGCGCGACGGCGCCGTGTTGCCGATCCTTCATCTGAATGGATACAAAATCTCTGGCCCCACTGCCCAGGCACGCACCAGCGACGCGGATTTGAAGGCTCTCTATGTGGGGCGGGGATACAAGCCTTACTTTGTCGAAGGCGACGAACCGGAGATCGTTCATCAACTGCTGGCGCAAACCCTCGACGATTGCTATGCCGAGATTCGCGGCATTCAACAGGAGGCGCGCAAGAACGGCTTCAAGGTGCAGCCCGTCTGGCCCATGATCATCCTGCGCACGCCCAAAGGGTGGACCTGCCCAAAGGAAGTGGACGGAATCCCCATTGAAGGCACATTCCGCGCGCACCAGGTTCCGCTCGCATCGGTCCGTGACAATCCTGAGCATCTCAAGATTCTTGAAGCATGGATGAAGAGCTACAAAGCCGAAGAACTGTTCGACAAGAGCGGCAAGTTCCTCGATGAACTCGCGGCTCTCTCGCCTACTGGCAACCGCCGCATGGGCGGAAATCCGCATGTGAATGGCGGTCGGGAGTTGATCACTCTCGCGCTGCCCGATTTCACCGACTACGCGCTGGAGATTCCAGGCCCCGGTCAGGTTCTGGCGGAGGCTCCGCGCAAACTGGGTGATTTCTTCCGTGACATTTTCAAAATGAATCCGGCAAACTTTCGCATGTTCTGCCCCGATGAATCGAATTCCAATCGTCTGAATTCCATCTTCGAGGCTACCAAGCGTTGCTCCATGGCCGAAATTGTCTCGATCGACGATGAACTCGGCCCGGATGGCCGCGTGATGGAAGTGCTGAGCGAGCATCTCTGCCAGGGATGGCTTGAGGGCTACCTGCTTACGGGTCGCCATGGTATGTGGTCATCTTACGAGGCCTTCGCGCAGGTGGTCGACTCAATGACTACGCAACATGCCAAGTGGCTTGAGCAATGCCGCGAGTTTCCCTGGCGCAGACCGCTCGCGTCTCTGAATGTTCTGCTCACAAGTCACGCCTGGCGCAACGACCACAATGGCTTTAGCCATCAGGCAACCGGATACGTAGTCAATGCATTGGAGCGCAGGGGTGAAGTCATCCGCGTGTATTATCCACCGGACTCAAACTGCCTGCTGAGTGTTTTCGACCATTGCCTGCGCAGCCGCAATTACGTCAATGTGGTCACTTGCGGAAAGCAGCCGCAGTTGCAATGGCTGAACATGAACGAGGCTCTCGATCACTGCTCGAAAGGCGCGTCAACGTGGAAATTTGCGACCAACGACGAAGGCAGCGAGCCGGATGTTGTGCTGGCCTGCGCCGGCGACGTGCCGACCATTGAAATCTGCGCGGCCTCATGGCTGCTGCAAAAACATGTGCCGGGTATCAACGTGCGCGTTGTCAATGTAGTGGACCTGATGACCCTGATGTTTCCAGACAAACATGCGCATGGGATGGACGAAATGTCGTTCAACGCACTGTTCACTGAGAAGGCGCCGGTGGTCTTCGCTTTCCACAACAATCGCTGGCTCATTCACACCCTGGTTCATGGGCGCGCCAACGAGGGCCGCTTCCATGTGCACGGCTATATGGACCATGGAACCACCACTACACCCTTCGACATGGTCGTGCTGAATGAGATGAGCCGCTTCCACCTTGCGCTGGACGCGTTGAAGCATATCCCCCGCCTGCGTTTGCAAGCTGAGAATGCGATCAGATTCTTCAACCAGGAATTGATCCGGCACCACGACTATATCCGTGAACATCTGGAGGATATGCCGGAGATCAGGAATTGGCAGTGGACGAAGGACTTCAGCGATGCCACTGCTCCTGCACCGCTGGCCAAGGGGCATCCCGGGAAAGCGATGTTCACCGACAGTTAAGCGGTTCCGGAAGAAATCGAAATGAGGCAGGCTGTTCTCGACGTTGAGCGCATCATGCCATTGCGTTCGCTGAGTCGGCGACTGCATCCGGGGGCAGCTCGGCCGGAACGTCGAGACGCGCCGCGCCGATCCGGTTGTCGGCCATCCCATAGTAGACGTCCAAGCGATCAGGGGCGCCTAGATCGTCGCGCCGATCGATGCCGGTAGGGAACACGACGTGGGCGACAGTCCCGTGGCATTCTTCCGGCAATTCGGGTGTCAGCACCGGCTCCGTCGACCGATAGCGGATCATTTGTGGATGCTCCTTCGAGAGCACCATCACACCGGCCGAGTAGCAAAGATGGTGCTCAGAGGCATTCGGTTGCGTTAGTTCGCGGACGCCGTGATAGAGAATCAGCCACCCGTGGCGGGTCATAATCGGGGGCGTGCCTGCGCCTATCTTGAGCCTCTCCCAGGGCGACACTGGAGTCGCCAAGCGATGATGGGAGGTAAACCTGCCAAGGCGATTGGGGTCATGCCCCCGCAAGGCCATTGGGCAATAGGAAATCCAGATGCTTTCCCGATCGAGATCCACCTCGCGGGAAGTCGGACAACAGGCAGTTTCCTCCGGTCGAGTGCCGGGGAAGAGCGGACGATGAAGCATCGCCAGTTCCGGATGCCCGGATGGGTTTGGAATTGCGAAGGGGAAGAGGCTGGCGTCTTTGTCATCCACGTTGCCCAATTCGATGCCGTGCCAAAGCGCGTAGGTTGCGAGACCGAGGCGCTCCCAGTGAAAGAGATCCTCCGATATGGCCAGGGCTATGCGCGGACCCTGGGCCGAGAACGCGGTGTAAGACATGACGTATCGCTGAAGAGATTTTACATAAGTGACTCGGGGATCCTCACAGCCGCCGCCGCCGTTGGGCCGGCGCTCATAATCGGCTTCCGGCTCAAGTGCGATGCCGAGCCTCTCGACGCCTGTCGGATCGCCAGCCTCGCTAAATTTCACTCGCGCTATGCCTATGCGCGAATAATTTCCTTTCGCGACCAGGCGCGGGAACAAGTAAAGCTGACCGTCGGTTCCGCGAGCCGCAGCCGGATTCAGTACGCCCTCCACCTCATTGGGATTGCCTGGCTCCGGCTCCATCATCATCCCCAGGCGTTTCAACTTGAATCCACTCATCGAATCTCCTCGCAAGCGCACGCTCACTTATCGCCCAAGCAAGCGATGATTGTCTTGATGACGAGGTTGGTATCGTCCGGTCCTTTAACAGGAATCGACACAACGCCAGCCTGTTCCGCCGGATAATCGTTCCCGCCGGGGAACAAGGCATCCCCGATGTAGACCATCTCTTTCAAAGAGACGTGAAGAATGTCTTTCAGCTTTCCAATCCCGTAGGCTTTGTCGATGCCAGGCTTGGTCACGTCGATCGAGGTTGCGCCGCCCATGCGGACGGAGAACTCAGGGATAAGGGTTTTCAAGATCGCAGTGATCTTCTTCCGCTTGGCGAAATCAGGATCCCATTTCTCCTTTTCCGCCAAGGGAGCTTGCTGACCCAATGCGGAAAATGTGACCTGGCTTCCCCGGTCCTCAATTACTTTTCCCCAAACCTTCTCGGCGTGAAAGCCCGATTCAGCGGCGGCCTGGTTAAGGGAATCGATGATTTTCTTTCTTTGCTCCGCTGTCAGATCCTCTGAATAAAGTTCTGTCCACTTCCCTTTGAATTGGAAGAATTTTGTCCCGCAAGTTGGAAGCAGGGACAGATTCGCGAGGAGACTGCCTCGAGGAAGATCGGTAAGAAGCTGCTTTTCAAACTGGGTCCACGCGCCTCCGGAGATGACAGCTACTTTGATGATGACTAAGAGGTCATGCAATAACGCTGCCGTTTGGGGAGCCAGGGACGACTTGCTGGGCGCCAGAGTTCCGTCCAGATCGAACACAATGAGTTTCTTCATTGATCCCCACCCCAGATAGTTCGCGAAGTCAGAGTGACATTCCGCACTTTGCACCATCGTATTGTCGTCAATTCCTTAGGATCCATGGATTGCAATCTCCAGCAGAGTTACTTCCTGGCTGGGTCGGAAAGTACACACTCCGGCCTCTGCAGGCAAGAGCCACACGTCTCCTTTGCCTACTGCATAAGGGGTGTTGCCGTGCTCAACCTGTCCTGAGCCCGCGATGCAAACCACCACACGTGGCTCTGCCGCGGCGCCAACTGGGAAGGGCGCTTGACCGAGCAATCGCCACAGCCGGAATGGCTCGCAATCAAAGATCCTCTCGCGCTCAACAGGCGTGGTGGTCTCTACGCGAGGCGCGACCAGGCCAAACGCGCTTCCTTCAAAATCTATGCAAGCAAATGCCTGATCGACCTGAAGCGGCCGTGGTTTTCCAGTCTTCGCGTCGACGTGACCCCAGTCGTAAAGGCGGAATGTGACGTCGCTGTTTTGCTGGACCTCAAAGACGACAATATCGCCGCCCAAAGTGTGAACCGTTCCCGCAGGGATGAATATGGCATCTCCCGGCTTGGGGACAATAGCCGCCAGATGATCCGCGATGGTTCCATTTTCGAGGGAACGCCGTAGACCGTCGGCAGTCGTGTCTGGCTTTAAGCCCGCATATATTTGGCTTTCCCTCTCTGCCTCAATCACGACCCAGGCTTCGGTCTTCCCTGTATCGCCTGCTGGAATCAGGACTGGGTAGGCATCGCTGGGGTGTACCTGTACGGAAAGCATTTCGCGCGCGTCAAGAAACTTTAGGAGCAGCGGAAAGCGATGGAAGCGCGGACCCAGTTTACCCATCAGTTGCGTTCGATACTGTTCCATCAATTGACCGATAGTCTGGCCCTTCAGTGGTCCATTGGCAACCTGACTTTGATGATCGTCGCGGTCGCTGAGTACCCACGCTTCGCCAATAGGACCGTCACCGGGAAGCGGCGCGGAGAGCAGACCAGACAAGCGCCTGCCACCCCACAACCGATACTGATAGATCGGCTCGAAACGCAAGGGATATAAAGGCATTTGACTCACGGTTCGTCACCCGGCTTCCATTCGATGAGGTCTTGCAATCATTGCAACTACTATTATCACCAGCATCCTGGCTGGGAAGTCCCGATCGCTGAGGCAGTTGGAAGTGTGGATTCAATTCGCCGCACTTGCAGGCATCCCCGCTTGCCGATGGCCCCGTGGAACCCATGCCAGGTCGCCGATGAGAACGTAAATGGAAATCGCCGCAAACATCAAGACTGCACCTATCCAAAGCGCAAGTCACGATGCATACGCTTCCGGTAAGGGCCCGGTTCCGGTTCACCGGCGTCGCCACTATTTCCTTCCCGGTTGTTGTGCCTGTTTCCCGTCATTTCTTCTCCATCGCGGCAGAGTAATCGCCCTGGCGCGAAGCCCGATTGCAACGCGCGCGGTGATGCAAAGCCTGCTGTGCGGCCGCACGTTGCCTTCCTGGCCCTTCCAAATCTCCCCGGCAGGTTGCTGGATGGCGCGAGAAAACGAGAAGGCGACTGCCCAGGGAAGCCGCGATTTGAATCTCAATTTCACATCCTGGCGTGGAAGGACCAGACAAGCGGCTCGAATCGTCAAAGCGCCTTCTCTGCTTTGGTACTTGCGGCCGATGCTGCGGAGGCGCGTTCTTCCCCGTCATTTTCCCAGTTGATCTGCAATTCTTCGGTCCGGTCAAGAACCGCATCGCCGCGGGCCGCTCCAAAATAGTCCCAGGCCCATTCGACAAAGGCCTCGATCTTCGCGCGGGTGGAAGACAACAGAGCAGCATGTACTCCGAGCCAGGCCGCGAAGGCGATTGCGCCGTGGAGTTCGTGGCGATGCTCGCCGACTTCGGCCACCGCCGAGTTACGTCCAATCATCGCCATGATGCCCTTATCAAAATACTGGAATGAGTCTCTAGGTTTTCCCGCAATGTCCAACAAGATATTCTTCGCGCAACACTTGCCAGACTGTTCCGCCACAGAGGCAAGTTGGGGCAGCGGTTTACCATCCTTGCCTGTGATATTGGCGAAGTCCCCGAGGGCATAAACGCCCTTTAGACCAGGCACCGTGAGGTCTGCTTGAGCATCAATGCGACCTCCATGCCCCGTGATGATCCCCAGGTTGCTTGATAAGGACACCGCCTTGAGCCCTCCTGCCCAGATGACAGTCCGCGTCAGAATCCTGGTGCCGTCTGAGAACACCACGTGCCCAGCCCCGACCTCCTTCACTTTTATACCCAGGCGAAGTTGCACTCCTCGTTCTTCAAGCATTTTGGCGGCATATGCTTGAGCCGAAGGGGAAAAGGTGCTGAGAACTGCATTGCCGGCATCCACCAGGAGGATCTGCGCACGGTCCACACCAAGATCTTTGTACGCCTTGTCGCGGTTCCTGCTCTTCAGCGATGATTGCAGCATGTCCCCAAACGCACCTGCCATCTCTGTGCCCGTAGGGCCAGCTCCTACGATGACGAAGTTCAGCGCTCCTTTTGCAAGGAGCGACGGGTCGCGATCCGCAGATTCGAGCATGGCCAGGATGCGTGAGCGTAGCAGCTCGGCATCGCGCAGTGAGTACAGCGGGTAGCTGTGCTTGTCCGCTCCGGGTGTACCGAAAAAGTTTGCCCGCGAGCCGGCAGCCAGCACCAGAAAGTCACCTTGGTATTGCTGCCCCTGAGCTGTTTCCACCTTATGTGCGTTGAGATCTATAGAGACGACCTCCGCCATTTTCACATCTAAATTGGGGTGGCCTAAAAGCGTGCCGCGCAAATTGAAGGCCACATTGTTGGGAGCGAGAATTGCGGTGGCGACCTGGTAGAGCAGCGGCTGGAACTGCTGATAGTTATTCTTGTCGAGCAACGTGATCCGAACATTCGGGTTTGCAGCGAGCCTGCGGGCACAGTTCAGCCCGGCGAAACCACCCCCCACAATCACGACGTGTTTTGCGCTGTTCAGATTGTGATCGATTGACTTGGTCACAGCAGTTGGACCTCACAAGCGCTAGTAACTGCATTAGTAACCCTCAACGAGGGGATCAAGTTCATCAAAGATTGACATTGACTGCACAGTCGGGATCACGGTTTGTGCGCCAAAGCGAATCAAAGCGTTCACGCATCAACGGCAGGTGCGACATCAAGGCGAGCGGGCAAAACAAGGAGGAGAGGCTGCTCCCTCACCTCCTAAGTGTGCTGACAAATCATGAGCCAGCTGATAGGGACACCGCCCTCACGGACGACAAGGGAACGGCACGAGCAGTTGAAATCCGCGTAGGGTATTCCATGCTCCGCTGTCGCGAAGGTGTGCGCTCCGTTTGAGTCATGGCTTCTACGGTCTTGATCAAGAATGCCGGATCTGAGCCTTTCGCAAAGAAGGCATCGGCTACAATCCCAGGAGGCACACAGGTGCCTGAAAATGCGCCGCTCATCGCGACCACATGGATTTCCGGAAGCAGGCTACGAACCATGGGGAGAAATTCAAAGCCAGACATGCCCGGCATGTTGAGATCGGAGAGGAGGATTTCGGGAATCTCCCGCTGGATCTCCGACAGTGCAGAGCGTCCGTCCCCGGCAGATCGAACGCAATATCCGAGTGCGGAAAAGAGCTCTGACAAAGACGTTCGAATTGAAACTTCATCGTCAACAATCAGTAGCTTCACTTTGGCATTGGGCATTGTTGCCTTTCCGTGAGAACGAACTAAAGGACTCGACCAAGTATTCCATTGCGCAAATCAACATACCGTTCAATTGTGCTCATCCTCTAAGCCTGCTGGTCGACCGCTCCGGAAGAGCTTCCGAGGCAGGAGGAATTCGGGGGGCTTGGGAGTCGTACTCAAGCAATTTGTCGAGCAAGAAGATATTTAAGAGCGATTTATGCACCTGGATGCGGCCGTTCTAACTGATGAATCCAAGCTTGCGAAAACGATTAATGAAAAAGCCGATCCGGGACCGTGTAGCGCCGACCATCTTTGCCAAAGTTTCTTGCATGACGTGAGGAATAAAGGTCACCGGTTTCCCCGGTTGCCCAAATTCGGCCATCAACAAGAGAATCCCCGCCAGTCGTTTTTCGCTAGAGTTGAAAAGCTGATCGACAAGATCTGCTTGGGTCCTCATACTTCGTGCCAGCAGGAACTTTAGAAAGAAATCGGCGAACGCAGGTTCGTCGTGCATCACCCGGATCTTCTCCTCGCGCGAGATCTTGAGCACCATGCAGGAGTTCACTGCGGTGGCTGTTGCCATGCGCAGTCTTGGCGCAGCCGCGAGCGCGCCCTCTCCAGCGAAGTCGCCAGCGAAGAGGAACCCGATGTCGCCGGACGACTCAAGCCCGCAGAGTCTCCGGCGTTCGCCTAACTACCTCTTCCGTTTTCTCGGCTGCTTCTACAGAGTATTCTTGAGCCCTCGAGCTCAGTTCCCCCGCAGCCTCGTGATCGCCCCTGTGGTGCGCGGCGGCGGCGGCTGTGTGGGCGTGGGCGGCGTGGATGTGAAGGTCCGCTGCATAGTCATGGTCGTTTTGGGGCATGATGTCCTCCATATTCCTGCGAACGCTTTGGCTCATGCATTTGGAGTCTCCCACCTGACAATTGGCAGTGCTGAGCAATCGGACACAGCCCATGCGGCTTCCTGTTTCGTGTCCAGGATGTCAGGACCGACAGACGTCAATTAGAAATTCTCGGAAAACTCGCTGACGCGAGATGTCCTACCGAATCTGTAACGGCAAGGTCCGCTCCCCACTGACAATAACTCCAAGAACAGTATCTGGGTGGCGCTGCTGACTTTTGGTGAGGGCTGGCACCATAATCATCACGCACATCCACAGGCAGCCCGTAATGGCTTGACCAGGTACGAACTCGACGTCAGCTGGTATAGAATTTCCGCACTCCGGATGCTCGGCCTTGCATGGGACGTGAGGGTGCGGAGGCTCAACTCGTCACCAGCCGAGCAGTTCCAAATCGGAGGATGCCTCCCGCAGTTGGCATAGGCCTGCCATGTTTGCTCTTCGCGATTTTCACAGTTTGCAGTTCCTGCCGAGGCCAACTTGCGAATCGGCTTGAAGAGTTCGGAAGCAGATCGCTTCAGAGTTCAAATCCGGGGATTGGTGCTGACTGCGGCAAAGAGAATAGGGCTGACCCCACACGATCAGCCCTGTGGCCCGCTGTTGGAAAGTTTGTCGCATTTTTGTCGCAAATAGCGCAAATTGTGCCGGTTTTGCCGACTCAGCCGGTTCATAAGTACTGTGCCGTCTGATATTTGCCGTTATGGCATGGGAGAGGTCATCGGTTCGATCCCGATCAGGTCCACCAACAAACCCTTCAATACCAAATATTTACCGGCATCAGCCCACCGCCCAGCTTGCAGCTCCCGATGAAATAAAAGTTCGCGATCCGGATATGATTTCATCCACGAGTGCCACGACGACGAACATTGGAGCTTTCTTTCAATGTCAGCGCCGCCTTATAAGAAGTTAGCTGACGTTCGACATCGATGATTGTCAAAGTAGCGTGGTCGAGCCTAGTTCTCCCTCTCAAATCACAAGCGCTTGAACAGCCTTTTCGCCATTGGACGCGGCACGGATAGCAAGCGGCGGTATCTTCATAGGTTCGACCGGACAGTACGAACATCTTCAATTCCAATGAATCCAGAATCTGGCGCAAATGCGGTTGCATGAAATCCCGGAATTTATGCGAGTGCAGAATCGCTTTCTTGCCCTGCACAAGCCATTCCACCCGCACCTTCATGGTTGAAGGTCTTGCCACCGATCACAATCCTTTGCGAGCTGTCAATGATTGGCGCTGTTGCCCCACGGGAACTTGGGGCACGCGAGGAGCGTGCCCCTTTCACGATCGTTATGGTTTCATGGCAAGAATATCGAGCATCTGGATTACGGGTGGCTCAACA
>Ga0302315_10005100_pt1 | contig 11291 bp, 18 predicted proteins | sample III_Palsa_N3_1_FD_200532 | JGI IMG/M metagenome (GOLD analysis project Ga0302315, IMG submission 200532) | Peat permafrost microbial communities from Stordalen Mire near Abisko, Sweden - III_Palsa_N3_1 | ecosystem: Environmental > Terrestrial > Soil > Palsa > Peat permafrost | place: Sweden... | reverse complement strand
GGCCACCGCGACGGTCCGCAACAATCTATCCAGCACGGCCAACATGGTGATGGTCGACCTCGGCATTCCTCCCGGCTTCGACTTGCTCAGCGAAGACCTGCAGGAGTACCAGGAGAAGAGCGCGGGCTCGAAGGCCGGGCGGCTGGAGAAGTTCAGCGTGACCGCGACGCAGGCGATCCTCTACTTCGACGCGCTCGCTCCGAAGCAGACCGTGACACTGCGCTTCCGCCTGCGTGCCAAGTACCCGATCCGCGCCAAGACCTTCCAATCGCGCGTGTATGAGTACTACGACCCGGCGGTGAGCGCCGTAGCCGTGCCAGTACAGTTGGAGGTGAAGTAGTAACTCAGGCTGCTGCGGGATGTTCCTTCGGCTCCATCCACAGCTTGCCTGCGACGATCAACACTGCGAGCATGGCCGTACATATCGCGAAGACGCGGCGCACGCTGGTGTGCTGGGTCAGGATGCCCGAAAGAATCAAACCCACAATCTGCGCGGAGAAGATCGCCGACATCACCGTCGAGCCGACGCGGCCCATCATGGCCGGCGGCGTTTCCTGCGCGATGAGTGTTTGCGCGGGCACGATGATCGCAGCCGCGGAGAAGCCGATGAGTGCGAGGCCCGGCATGGTGGTGTAGATGTGCGGGAAGAGAGCGAGGATGAGCGTGCCGGCAGCGACCCCCGCGAGGCCGCTGTAGACAAGCGTGGTGGCCTTCTTGTGCTTGAGCTTCGAGTTGATGAAATTGATGCCGATGAGCATGCCGAGCCCGATCATCGGGCTGGTGAAACCGAAGCTCTTCTCCGTGCCATGGAGGATGTCGCGGACGTAGACGGCGATGAGTGGGCCGAAGCAGCCGAGCACAAACATGGCCGAGGCCAGGGCGAGAATGACGAAGAACATCGCGGCGTGGTGCACGATGAAGCTGACGCCCTGTTTCATGTCGGCGAGGACGCGGGACAGGCCAGTGGGTTCGTTGGAGCCGGCTGGCGCGGTGCCGGCGAGTGCGGCTTCCATGGCGGGGGTCACGATGGCGAGCGTGGCGATGAGGCTACCGGATGCGATGAAGCTGGCGGAGTCGATCCAGTAGGCGAGGTGCGGTCCAAGGAAGTGGACGAACACGGTGGCGATGGGACCGCCGACGATGCGCATCATCATCATGACCTGCTGCATGAGGCTCTGCGCGGAAGCCATGCCGTGCCGCGGCACGGAGGTGCGGATGGCTACCCCTTGTGCGGGACCAAAAAAGCTGGAGATGATGCTGATGGCCGCCAGCACGATGTAGAAGCCCCAAACGCTGTGGACGAAGAGCAAACCGAGGCAGAGTGCGGCGCGGAGATAGTCGGAGCACACGAGCGTGATCTTCACGGGCCAGCGGTCGACGAAGACGCCGGAGAGTATGCCGAGCAGGGCGATGGGGCCCATGTAAGCGATCTGCACGCCGGTGATCTGCTGCGCGGTGGCGTGCAGATTGAACGTCATGACGATGATGACTGCAAAGAGCGCGAGGAAGTCGCCAAAGACCGAAACGATCTGCGCGTACCACAGGCGGCGCATCAAGGGGATGCGGAGGACTTCGCCCATGGTGAGGGGCGTGGTGGCGCCGGGTGGCGTCGCGGCGGGCGGTGTCTGGGTGCTCTGGGTTTCCTGGCTCATGAGGCTTGAATTACATTGTACTTACAGATACACATAATTGTGCGATTCTTACACATAGGGGATTTTGCGATGCGGACGAACATTGAGATCGATGATGAGTTGATGAAGGAAGCGATGAAAGTTACCGGAGCCACCACGAAGAAGGCGGCTGTTGAGGAAGCATTGCAACTCTTTGTTAGCCTTCGTGGAAAGCCGTCGACTACGAAGAAGGTCGCGTAGGAGGATTCGATGCGAACAAATATTGAGATTGACGATGAGTTGATGGAACAAGCGATGACGGCTAGCGACGCTTTCACCAAGAGAGCTGTCGTCGAAGAGGCTTTGCGTCTTCTTCTAAGGATTCGCGCGCAGGGAGAAATCCTCAAAAAGCTAAAGGGCATTGGTTGGGAAGGCAATTTGGAAGAGTCGCGCGCGAGCCGAAATTTTGATTGAAATGAAGATACCTACGATTGTGGATACTTCGGTATGGGTGGACTATTTCAATGGTCGCGACACTACGCAGACTGTCTGGCTTGAGGCAAATATAAGTCAACTAGAGATGGGGCTGAACTCGGTGATCCTAGCTGAGCTATTGCAAGGAGCAAGCAATGATTCACGAGCCCAAACAATCGAGGAAGGTCTGCAAATCTTCGCATTTCACGATGGGATGAGCCGTTTGATTGCCACCAAGTCGGGGAAGAATTATCGATTCTTACGAAGCAAAGGCATCACGATTCGGAAGACGATCGATTGCCTGATCGCAACGTTTTGCATAGAGAACGAATACCAGCTTCTACACAACGATCGAGATTTCGATCCGTTTGAGAAGCATTTGGGCCTGAAGGTGGTTCATCCAGAAGTGGTCTAGTCGACCAGCTCCACCAGCAGCACCTGCTCGTCGTTGTCGATCTCGCGCAGCTTGACCTCGATGATCTCGCGGCGGGATGTGGGCACGGTGCGGCCGATGAACCTGGCCTCGATGGGTAGCTCGCGGTGGCCGCGGTCGATCAGCACCAGCAGTTGCACGCTCTTGGGGCGGCCATGGTCGAAGAGCGCATCGAGTGCCGCGCGGATGGTACGCCCGGTGTAGAGCACGTCGTCCATCAGGATGATGTCGCGGCCGATGACGTCGAAGCCGATCTCGCCCTGCTCGACGATGGGCCGCGGGCCGGCGGTGGAGAGGTCGTCGCGATAGAAGCTGATGTCGAGCACGCCGGTGTCCACTGGCGTCTTTTCAATCTTTTCGATCATGGCCGCCAACCGCTGGGCCAGCGGAACGCCGCGCCGCTTGATGCCGATCAGGCCGAGGTTGCTACAGCCGTTGTTGCGCTCGACAATTTCATGGGCGAGCCGGACGAGGGTGCGCTCGATCTCGGACGCGGACATCAACCGGCCCTTTTCGCGCAGCCGTGCGGTGGTGGGTTTCGGGCTTGGTTCAGGGGTCCCGGAGATGGCAGGAGTATCGCTCATGGTTGCTGTGATGATATCAGCGGAGCCGTCGGCTAGCGTTGTTTGGTGCGCGACCGCACAAATCCGGCGAACGCTCCGCCCGCGGTGGAGAGGGCGAGGAGTACCGCGACGCAAAAGGCGAGCGTAAATAGCAGCAGTCCAGCGTGAAACTCCGGCAGTTTAAGCATGGGATTGACCACGGCGTCCGCGGCGGCCTGTCCCGACTGGGCGGCGATGCGCGCTTTTGCCTGGAGCAGGCCCGGGGTCATCTCGGCCATAATCCCATGGCCTCTATGCAAACTCAGCATCCGGACCGCGGCAGCGACGCAGATGCCAAATCCCGAAAAGATACCGCAGACCAGGCCGACGCGCGCTCCGACCGCCGCGGTAATCCGCGTCTCGCGATGCCGTGCGGAGTAGATCGCCAGCACGATGGCCGGCCCCATCCAGGCCAGGAAGGAGAGCCCCGGCACAAAGCCCGCAAGCACGGAAATGCCGGCGGCGACCGCTGCGGCAATGGCGATGGCCGCCTTCCAGATCACCTGGAGGTCCGGCACCTGGACCAAATTTCCGCCAGACCCGCTGCCCGCGGAGGCCTCCAACGGCTGCGACGAAGCGGCAAACTCCGACCTCTGGGTCGCGGCAAGCTCCTGTAGCTCCTCGGAGAGCGTCACCTGCGCGGCCCCGCAGTTCCAGCAGAAGATGAGCGTGCCCTCGTCTTCGGAGTGGAGGACGGAGCTACAGCGGTGGCACAGGCGTTGAATCACCTTACGAAGCTACGCGAGCCGAGGGCGGAGGGCAACCCTTGCCCGGGCTGGCGAAGGTTATTCAGGGTTCTTCCCGTCGTTCGAGTGGATCTGCGACGGCAGGTTCAGCTGCACCAGCCCGATGCATGTGCCGCCGTTCTTGGCTTCGATGGAGACGATGTGCTGGTGCGTCTCGGAGCCGGTGCGCAGTTCGAAGTCCGGGTGCGAATGGGAGCTGATGTTGATGTTGGTCTTATGTTCGTTGCTGCAGGTTAGCCCCTGCGAGGTGCGTGTGGGGGCGCCCACGGGACTGTCGCCTTTGCACTCGATCACGTCGCCATAGCGGGCCAGGTCCTTGCGATAGAACGCCAGCACCTTGTCGGGCTGGTCGCTGGTTTGGAACCCGGCTGCCTTCACGCCCAGATGGAAGTCGCCAAAGCTCAGATTGATGTCCGCGGAGTGGTCATCGTCTTTGTCCTGATCCTTGACCGGGACAGCGCCGGGATAGGCCGTAATCCCGATGCTGGAGGTGTCGACGTTGTCATTGGTCTTGACCTTCATCGAGCCAAAGGGCGTGGAGATGTCCACGTTGTCGTTCTTGCCGTTCTTGTCGTTGGTGATGCGGCAGCCGGCCAGCAGCAGAACAGCGAGCAGGGCAGAGACGGCGGCGGGGCGGGAAAATGGCATGGGGAGACCTCGGACAAGCGATTGCACATCAGGATACGCGCAGGGGAGGGTTGCGGTTCCGTCCCTTGCCACAGTTTAGACTTCCGTCAGGAAATTCGCCCATAAGCCCGCTGTTCCGCCGGTAAAGCCTTCTCCAGGGAATAGCCGCTGATTCCTCCGTAATGCATCCGATTGACGCGCGCCCCCTCCCGTCCTACGCTTAACCCATGCTCATCGCCCCCGCACAACTCGTCGACCAAGCGCTTCCGCTGGATGAAAGCCTGCCTGCCGGCGCAATCGACTACGCCCCCGACGTTCGCCAGGTCGGCACGCTGAAGCTCAAAGGCCAGGCCGAGTTGATCGTCGAGCACCGCGGGCCCCGGGAGTTCGTCGAAGACATCCGCCTGCGCGCGCACTTCGACGGCCGCTTCGAGGTGCTGTGCGCCCGCTGCATCGAGCCCGTGGAGCAGCCGTTGGCGGGCGATTTCGACCTGATCTTTCGCCCCGGAGGCGTCGATAACCAGCCCGGAGAGCACGCCATTACGGAAGACGAGACCGAAATCGGGTATTATGAAGAGAGCGGCCTGCTGCTGGAGGACGCCGTGCGCGAGCAGGTGCTTCTTGCCCTGCCCGGACGGACGCTCTGCCAGGAGGACTGCAAGGGGCTCTGCCCGCAATGTGGGGCCAATCGTAATGTTGCTCCGTGCCATTGTGCAGAGCGTCCTGTAGACATGCGCTGGAATGCGCTGGCAGGACTCTCCGCTCCCAAGCCGGAAGCCCTGAAGTCCTGAGCCGTACGAGTTTGCAGTAAAGATTCGGCCTGCGTTAACGGTTCTTTGTTGCGCCCAGGCCAAAATGTTCGAGAGGAACCACCATGCCTAATCCGAAACGGCGCCACAGTAAGCAACGCACCGCCAAGCGCCGCAGCCACGACTTTCTGACCCCCACCGGCGTCTCCAGCTGCCCCAACTGCGGCGAGCAGAAGCTCCCCCATCGCGCCTGCAAGAAGTGCGGCGAGTACAAGGGCCGCGCCGTCGTTGCGGTCAAAACCGCTGAGTAACCTGCCAACCTTCAAGAACCTCACGAGCTCATGCCGATAGACATTGTTCTCGACGCCATGGGGTCCGACAAGGCCCCCGAGCCGGAGATACGCGGGGCCATCCTGGCCACCCGCCTGCTCGACGTCCGTGTCCACCTGGTGGGGCCGGAGGATTTGCTGCGTCCAAAGCTGCGCGAGGCCCTGAAGTCCTATACGCGCGGGCCGCGTCCGCCCGTCTTCCTGGTCCAGGCCAGCGAGTGGATCAGCATGGACGACAAGGCGGCGCTCGCCGTCCGTTCCAAGCGCGACTCCTCCATGCGCATCGGCCTCAAGATGGTCCGCGAAGGCCGCGCGGCGGGCTTTGTGACCGCCGGCAATACCGGCGCCGCGATGGCCACGGCCAAGATGGTGCTCGGGTCGCTGGCCGGAATCGACCGGCCGGCACTGGCGACGGCGCTGCCGACCACCACCGGCTCACCCTGCGTGCTGCTGGACGTGGGCGCCAACGTCGACTCCGACCCCGAAAACCTGGTCCAGTTCGCGGTGATGGGGCATGTGTATTCCAGGAACGTGCTGCATGTGCCCAACCCCCGCGTCGGCCTGATTTCGATCGGCGAAGAGGACGGTAAGGGCAACTCGCTGACCCGGGACACGCTGCCGCTGTTGCGCGAGTTGAAGGGCATCAACTTCATCGGCAACGTCGAGGGCCGCGACCTGTTCAACGGCCACTGCGATGTCGCCGTCTGCGACGGTTTTGTGGGCAACGTCGCGCTGAAGACCTGCGAAGGCACGGCCAAGCTGTTGAGCGTGTCGCTGAAGGAGAGTCTGAAGTCCACGGTGACCTCGCAGGTGGGCGCGTTGCTCTCGCGCAAGGCATTTACGGCGTTCAAGAAGCGCCTGGACTACTCGGAATACGGCGGCGCGCAGTTGCTGGGCGTGCGCGGCGCCTGCATCGTCGGCCATGGCTCGTCCAACGAGCGCGCCATCATGAACGGCATTCGCATCGCGGCGGAGTTTGCGCAGGCCGAGGTGAACTCAGGCATCGAAGCGGCATTGGCAGCCCGTTAATTCCGGTAGCGTAAAATTCCGCTAGACGCCTCGCCCGATAAGCAGGCAGGCCAGCCATCTTCCCAATTTGCATATTTCCCTGCCGAGGTGACCCTATGTCCACCAAGTATCTTGACCCGCCGCCGGCCGCGGTGCGGGACAAAGCTTCGTTCGAGCTGTTGCGCGTCTGGGTCGCCGAGCAGGGGCAGCATGTCAGCCTGCGCTCCGGCACCTGGGAGGACCCCTTTGCCTGGGGCATTGTGCTGGCCGATTTGGCGCGGCACATCGTCAACGCCGAGGCCCTGCACCGCAAGGAGATCGACCGCGACGCGTATCTCGAGCGCATGTTGGAAGGCTTCCACGCCGAGATCGAATCGCCCACTGATGAAGCCGAAGGCGAAATCATGTAGGGCAGTTCGTAGTTGCTACATCACTCGCGCAACGCGTTCCAGTTCAGCCTGGATGTGTTCCGCGGTGGCGCCCTGGACCTCGATGTTCGACGCCACATTGCGCGCCTCGTGGGAGGAACAGCCGTAACCCCGCCCGGTGAGGAAGTTGGCGACGATCTCGGCCGCCTGGAATGAGTCCACCCCGGCCTGCAGCAGTTCGTTGCGCAGCGTCATCAGGTCGATGGCGCTGAACTTCTCGACGCCATACGTAATGTCCTGCCGGGCCTGCTCGGCTAGCGGGGCTAGCTGAACTTGCGGGATGTCCTTCGGATCGTTCGAATCGTCCATGGTGAGCGGTCCTTTCGCCGGCGCGGATTCCCGGGCGCGTTCCTGAATTAGACGCCATCTTCGTTAGCGAGTTGTGTTCTCCGCATTACATTCTTAGCGCTCCATTTCGTGCCCTGAAAAAGGTTGCTTCGCCCCTGCACCTGGTTTTCGCAGCCTCTACCACGTTCGCGTCAGGCACTCAGAAACCGTTAAGATAAAACCCATGTCAACTGTTGCAGGTACCCAGCCGCGCGTGCTGGACGGCGTGGCCATCGCCGCGAAGATCAAGGCTGAGCTCGTGGAGAAGGTCGCCGTGGCCAAAGCTGCCGGCTACACGCCGGGGCTGGCCGTGGTGTTGGTGGGCGAAAATCCTGCGTCGGCGATTTACGTGCGCAGCAAGGTGAAGACCTGCGGCGAGCTGGGCATTTATTCCGAGATGCACACGCCGCCGGTGAGCGTCACGACGGAAGATCTATACGACCTGATCGCGTCGCTGAACTCTCGCGACGAGATTGACGGCATCCTCGTCCAACTGCCGCTGCCGAAGCATGTGGATACGGAAAAGCTGCTCGAAGCCGTCGCGCCGGCCAAGGACGTCGACGGCTTTCATCCTATCAACGTTGGGCGTTTGCTCAGCGGTGCGGCGCCGGAGCAGGTGCTGGCTTCCTGCACCCCCGCGGGCATCATGGAGATGCTGGAGCGCAGCGGGATTCCTGTCTCCGGGCAGCGCGCCGTCGTTCTTGGCCGTTCCAACATCGTCGGTAAACCTATCGCCGCGATGCTGATCAACGCGTCGGCGACGGTGACCGTCTGTCACTCGCGCACGCGCAACCTGGCGGAGATCACCCGCGAAGCCGACATCCTCGTCGCCGCCATCGGCCGCGCGGGATTCGTGACGCCGGAGATGGTCCGTCCCGGCGCAACGCTGGTCGATGTCGGCATCAACCGGATCACCGAGTTGGAAGAATTCGAGCGCTTCTTTGCCGGCGATGAAGCTCGCCGCGAGGGCTTTGAAAAGCGCGGTTCGACCGTTGTCGGCGACATCGATCCAGCGGCATTTGCCATTGCCGGGGCCTACTCGCCGGTGCCCGGTGGCGTCGGCGCGCTGACGATTGCTATGCTGATGTCGAACACGGTGAAGGCTGCGCGGCTACGGCGCGGGATAGCCTGAGGAACAGCGGAGGACATATGAGTTTCCTGCAAAAGCTTTATTCGAGCCCGGGCTCGCGGGCGTGGCTCAAGATGACTCTGCTGATATTTGCCGCCGGGCTGACCTCCATTCTGCTCGATCTGTTTGTCGCGAAGCCTTACCATTGGGTCATGGCCGTCGCGTGCTCGGTTCCAATGCTCGCGGTGCTCTTCGTGATCCTGCCACTGCAAAGGCAGCAGGAGAAGAAGTGATGCAATGCTGCGTGTAGGCCTCACCGGCGATCTCGGCAGCGGCAAATCCACAGTCGCAAGACTGTTTGCGCAACGCGGTGCGATTATCCTCTCCTCCGACGAGATGGCCCGCGCGATGATGCAGCCGGGGCAGCCTGTTTATGCCGCCATCGTCGAGCATTTTGGTTCAGGAGTTGTCGCGATAGACGGCTCGCTCAACCGCCATGAACTCGCTCGCCTTGCCTTCAGCGAAGGCCGTGCTGAAGCACTCAACGCCATCGTGCATCCTGCGGTATTAGAGGAGCAGGCGCGGCAGATTGACGAACTTGCCGCCGCAAATCCAGAAGCCATCGTGGTCGTCGAATCCGCACTGATCTTCACTACTAAACACGGCCTCGAAGGCCGGCCGTGGAGCAAGCGCTTCGACCGCATCGTCCTGGTGACCGCGCCCGAAGCGCAGAAGATCGCCCGCTTCATCGACCGCATCGCCGCTGGGCGCGTGCTTGGCGAGGAAGAACGCGCGGGCCTCGCAGCGGACGCTCACCGCCGTCTTGCCATGCAGGCCGACAACGTAGCGCATGTGGCCGAGTGCCTTGTGATCTCCAACGATGACGGCCTCGAGTCGCTGGAGAAGCAAGTTGATGCGGTATGGTCGAAGTTACGGGAGCAGAAGAGATGAATCTTTCAATCGAGTTCGAGCAGGAGGCAGATGGTCGCTGGATTGCCGAGATTCCAACACTCCCCGGTGTCATGGTCTACGGCGCCACTCGCGAAGAGGCCAGGGCTCGCGTCCAGGCGCTTGCCTCAGAAGTGATCGCAGCCCAACAGCCTCGCGACCTCTAAAACCGCTAAAATTACCGTAGCGCTCTTGCTATCCAATGCGTCTAAGGCTTTATCCATGAAACTGCGTCCCGTCCTCCTCGTTCTCCTGATTCTCTCCGGCTTCTACTACCTCACCACGCGGCTGATGCCGGTGGGCGCGCTCGCCGGGCTGATGCATCGCGCGCTTCCGTTCGATGCCGCAACGACCTCGACCGTGCGCGGGCCGCTGGGCGACTTCTCGCTCTCCCAGGCCGCCGCCGCCCCCGCCTTCGATAGCGAAGAGCAGCAGAACATCGCCGTCTACAAGCGCGCGCTGCCCTCGGTGGTCAACATCACCAGCACCGCCGTCGCCTACGACTGGTTCTATCGCCCGGTGCCGCAGCAGGGACAGGGGTCGGGCTTCATCCTCGACAAGCAGGGCCATATCCTGACCAACAATCACGTCATCGACAACGCGCAAACGATCGAAGTGACGCTCTGGAACAAGAAGAAGTACAAGGCCATCAGGGTCAGCGTGGACCCCAATCACGACCTCGCGCTGCTGCAGATCAAGGACGTGCCCGACCTTCAACCCGCGACCCTGGCCGACTCCACCAACCTGGTCGTCGGCCAGCGCGTGTATGCCATCGGTAACCCGTTCGGTTTTAGCGGAACGATGACCCGTGGCATCATCTCGGCCATTCGTTCGGTGCAGATGCCCTCGGGCAACAAGATTGAAGATGCGATCCAGACCGACGCCTCGGTCAACCCCGGCAACTCCGGCGGCCCGTTACTGAACTCGCGCGGTGAAGTCATCGGCATCACCACGCTGATCGCCACCAACCCCAACAGCAATGCGGACCAGTCGGCGGGCATCGGCTTCGCCATCCCGATCAGCACGGCCAAGGCGGTGCTGGAGGACTTTGAGAAGTATGGCCGCGCCCGGCGGCCTTCGCTGGACGTGGTGACGCTGGCCATCGGTCCCGACATCGCCGAGCAGATCGGCCTGCCCGCCGACTACGGCATCCTGATCGAGCGTGTGCTGCCGGGCGGCGCCGCTGAAGCCGCCGGCCTCCGCGGAGGCACGCAGAAGGCGTTCATGGGCAACACGCCTGTGATGCTGGGCGGCGACCTGATCGTGGCCTTCGACGGCCAGGAGATCACCACGCCGCAGGACCTCTCCAACGCCATGAACGCGCGCCACGCCGGCGACACTATCACCCTCACCGTCTTCCGCGGACGCCAGCGGCTGAACGTGAAGGTAACGCTCTCCGATGCCAAGCAGGTGATCGGCGGACAGACGACGTAAGAATAGGGATTGGAAAAGCCGGTCTAGTGCAGCGTCTCGGGAATAACCGCGAATTGCAGCAGGATATCGAACGGCACGATCTCCAGCGTAGCTTCGTGCGTGGCTTCGAGCACCACCGGGCAGGCGCCGCCGGCCTGCTGCACTTCCAGCCAGCGCGCCGCGCACACGCACCAGCGGTCGCCCGGCTTCAATCCCGGAAAGCCATACTGCGGCATCGGCGTGGAGAGGTCGTTGCCCAGCCTCGCCGAGGTAGCCAGAAACTTCTCGGTGACGATGCAGCACACCGTATGCACGCCCAGGTCGTCGGGCCCGGTGTTGCAGCAGCCATCGCGATAGAAGCCGGTCAGCGGGTCGCCGCCGCAGGTCTCCAGCGGCTGGCCGAGTACGTTCTTCTGGGTCGGAGGCTTGGAGCTGGTAAACGCCATCTCTCGATTGTAGTGCCTGTGCGGCCGATGTACCGGATGGAAATAGAGACGCGCCGGTGTGAATCAGGCCGCGATCTTCAAC
>Ga0302315_10005094_pt1 | contig 11301 bp, 10 predicted proteins | sample III_Palsa_N3_1_FD_200532 | JGI IMG/M metagenome (GOLD analysis project Ga0302315, IMG submission 200532) | Peat permafrost microbial communities from Stordalen Mire near Abisko, Sweden - III_Palsa_N3_1 | ecosystem: Environmental > Terrestrial > Soil > Palsa > Peat permafrost | place: Sweden... | reverse complement strand
GACAAGCAGCTGCGCGCCGACGGTATTCGCGTTGCCGTGTTCAAGCAGACGCTCGAAAAGGGCATGTGGCGCGATGACAAGGTACCGGACAAAATGTCCGACAACATCGAGAACATCATCCTGACCCGCGCGCGTGAACTGCGCGTCGCGCAACTCGGCGTCGCGAAGAAGTGACGGTTTTGCCGTCATCCCGGGCTTGACCCGGGATCTTGTTGAGCAATATACGGAAGAAAAAGATGCAAGATCGTTATAACGTCAAGGAATGCGAAGCGCGCTGGCAAAAAGCGTGGGATGAGGCGAAGAGCTTTATCGTCACTGAAGATCCAAAGAAAAAGAAATTCTACGCGCTCTCGATGTTCCCCTACCCGTCCGGCAAGCTGCACGTCGGGCATATGCGCAATTATACCATGACGGATATCGTTGCGCGCTACAAACGCGCGCAGGGCTATAACGTTTTGAACCCGATGGGCTGGGATGCTTTTGGTTTGCCCGCCGAGAACGCGGCGATCGAGAACAAGACGCACCCCATGAAGTGGACCAGCGCCAACATCGCAACGATGAAAAACGACCTGAAACTCATGGGTCTTGCCATCGACTGGACGCGCGAAATCGCCACTTGCGTGCCGGAATACTACAAGCACGAACAGAAATTCTTCCTCGACTTCCTGAAAGCTGGCCTCGCCTACCAGAAGGAAAGCATGGTCAACTGGGATCCGGTTGATAATTGTGTATTGGCCAACGAACAGGTGGTCGATGGCCGCGGCTGGCGCTCGGGCGCGCTGGTTGAGCGCAAGAAACTCGTGCAGTGGTTCCTCAAGATCACGGATTTTGCCGAAGACCTGCTCGACGGCCTGAAGACGCTCGACGGCTGGCCCGAAAAAGTGCGCCTGATGCAGGAGAACTGGATCGGCAAATCACAGGGCCTGCGTTTCAAATTCGATTTCGTTAATCACCCCAGCCAGCACCTCGAGGTTTTCACCACGCGGCCTGATACGCTCTTTGGCGCGTCTTTCGTCGCCATCTCGCCTGATCATCCGCTGGCGCTCGAACTCGCGGAAAAAGATGCGGGTATCGCCGACTTCATCGCGGAGTGCCGCCGCTTGGGCACCAGCGCCACCGTGATCGAGGCCGCCGAGAAGAAAGGCTTCGACACCGGGCTGGAAGTCCATCATCCCTTCATCAGGCACCACAACCTGCGCGTCTTCATCGCCAACTTCGTGCTCATGGATTACGGCACGGGCGCGATCTTCGGCTGCCCGGCGCACGATCAGCGCGACCTCGACTTCGCGCGCAAATATTTCCTCGATGTCAAACCCGTCGTGCTGCCGCCCGATGCCGATCCGGAAACATTCAATGTCGAAGATGTCGCCTATACCGATGGCGGCAAGATTTACAACTCCGACTTCCTCAATGGCCTCAGCATTGAAGATGCCAAAGCCGAAGCGATCAGACGCTTTGAGAAAGCCGGCAAGGGCGAGGCTATTACTCTTTACCGCCTGCGCGACTGGGGCGTGAGCCGCCAGCGCTATTGGGGCTGCCCGGTGCCTGTCATTCACTGCCCGAAGTGCGGCGTCGTGCCTGTGCCGGAAGATCAGCTGCCTGTCACCCTGCCGAAAGATGTTGATTTTTCCAAGCCCGGCAACCCCATCGCCAACCACCCGACCTGGAAGAATACCGCCTGCCCCACCTGTGGCGGCAAAGCTGAACGCGAAACCGATACCTTCGATACCTTCTTCGAAAGCTCGTGGTACCAGTTCCGCTACACCGACGCGCACAACACCGCGCGCGGCTTCGATAAGGATAAAGTCAATTACTGGGCGCCGGTTGATCAATATGTCGGCGGCATCGAACACGCCGTCATGCACCTGCTCTACGCGCGCTTCTTCACGCGCGCGTTGCAGAAGTGCGGCTATCTTGATTTCAGCGAGCCCTTCAAGGCGCTGTTCACGCAAGGCATGGTTGTCCACGAGACATTCAAGGACGATCACGGCAAATGGCTGTTCCCCGAAGAAGTCGCGCAAGGAAAAAAGAAAACGGATGGCACGCCCGTTACGGTTGGCCGTGTTGAAAAGATGTCCAAATCAAAAAAGAACGTCATCGGCCTGCAGGAAGTCTCCGAGAACTACGGCATGGACGCCTCGCGCCTGCTCGTTCTCTCCGACAGCCCGCCCGAGCGCGATGTCGAATGGACTGAAGGCGGCATTGAAGGCGCCTGGAAATACGTGAACCGCCTCTGGCGCCTGGTTGCGCTTGAGAAATTCGACGGAACAGGCGGCAACGACGACGACATGCGCCGCAAAATCCACGTTTCAATCCATGAAGTCACGCAGGATTTCGACCGCTTCCATTTCAACAAGGCGATTGCCCGCATCCGCGAATTCTCCAACGCTCTCGAAGATTTCAAGGGCGATGGCGCCGTCAAGCGTGAAGGCGTTGAAGCGCTGATCAAGCTCATGGCGCCCGTCATGCCGCATATCGCCGAGGAACTCTGGGCGCTGCTCGGCCATAAAACCATGGTTGTCGACACGCCCTGGCCGGTTGCAGATCAATCCCTGCTTGCCCCAGCCACCGTCACCATGGGTATCCAAGTCAACGGCAAGCTGCGCGCGACCGTCACGCTGCCCAAAGATATGGACCAGAAGCTGGCCGAAAAAGCCGCGCTCGATGAACCCGCCGTGCAAAAAGCCATGGAAGGCAAACCCGCGCGCAAGGTGATCGTAGTGCCGAACAGGATTATTAATGTCGTCGTCTAAAGGCATTTTCCTCGCCCTCGGCGTTGCACTCATTTTATCATCCTGCGGCTTCGAGCCGATGTACGGCACGCATAGCGCCGCCACCGAAGCGATCGACACAGCGCTGCCTAACCTTGACATCAGCAACATCCCCGACCGCGATGGACAATATCTGCGCAACCTGCTGATCGACCGCCTCTACACCCATGGCCGTCCTGAAGACGCGCTTTACACTGTGACTTTCTCGCGATTGACGGAAGCCATCTCCAATCTCGGTATCGACAAGCAAGCGACAGCCACGCGCGCGCAAATTCAGATCCTCACGCACATGGAGCTGATCGACAAAAGCACCGGCAAGCCTGTGCTGCAACGCGATCTCAAAGTTGTGGGCGCTTACAATCTGCTCGACGACCAGCTCTCGACGCTGATGTCGAAGCAGAACGTGATCGACAGCATCCTGCAGGAGCTGCGTGATGACGCCGTGACCGAGCTCAGCCTTTACTTCCGCCGCAAAGCGATGGGACAGCCGACGGTTAATCCGAAACCGGCGCCCGCAACTGCACCAAAATGAAGATCCCACCCAAGAACATCGACAGCTTCGTGAAGAAGCCCTCGGCAGAAGCCTTGGCGGTTCTGGTCTACGGCCCGGATGAAGGGCTGATCCGCGAGCGGCTGGACCTGCTCACAAAAAGCGTCGTCGCCGATATCCGCGATCCGTTTAATGTCGTGGAATTCTCGGCCGACGAGCTCGATGACAACCCCTCGCGCTTGCTTGATGAAGCGCAATCCATATCGATGCTCGGCGGAAGACGCGTGATCCGCGTACGTGATGCCGAAGACGGCATGGAAGGTAATATCAAAAGCGTACTGGCCGCATTGCGCACCGGTGATAATTTTATCCTGCTGGAAGCCGGCGAGCTCTCGCCGCGCTCCAAGCTGCGCGACCTGTTTGAAAAAGCCGAGAATGCCGCCGCCGTACCCTGCTATGTCGAGGACGAGCGCGATATCGGCCGCGTGATCGGTGATGCCCTGCGCACCGCCGGCTTCAGCTTTTCGTCAGACGCCGTGGTTTATATGGCAGCGAATGTCACCGGAGACCGCGCCGTCGCGCGCTCGGAAGTCGAGAAGCTTATCACTTACATCGGCAAGGATAAAAAGAACATTACGCTTGAAGATGTCATCGCCTGCGTCGGCAACAGCGCCGCGCTGTCGCTCGATGATCTCGCGCGCTACGTTGCCTCCGGGCAATTCGCGGAAGCCGACCGCATTCTCACCTATGTTCTTTCGGAAGGCCTGCCCGCCGTCACCGTGCTGCGCAACCTGCAAAACCATTTCATGCGCCTGCACATCACCAAGTCACGCATGCAGAAGGGCGAAAGCATGGATGCCGCCATGATGAAGCTGCGCCCCGCCGTGTTCTTTAAAGTAAAACCCGCTTTCGAAGCGCAACTGAACGGCTGGTCGCTCGGCCAGATGGAACAAGCCCTCGCCCTGCTCACCGGCGTCGAAGCCAAATGCAAGCAGAACGCGAATGACCCGGCGACATTGTGCAGCCGCGCGGTATTGTCACTGTCACAACTGGGCGCAAAGGCAACGGGCAGAAGACGCGCTTAAATTCATCTCTTCGGCACGTCAGCTTTTACGGCAGGCTTATCCCGCATACTTTTGTATTTTTCAGCAAATGCCACAGTAACTGAAGCCGGCGGCGGCGCCTTCTCCATACCATCGGCGCCTGATACCGCATCCATGACTTGCCCGACGATATACCGTCCCATAGCGTTTTTGTCGGCCGCGATTTTTGAATCGTTTATATTTTCGTTGGTTTTATAACCCGCAGCGCTCAGCTTGCTGTAAACAGCGTCGAGATGAGCATCGATACCAAAGTGATCCGCCATGTCAGCATAGATGCCAATCCAGTTCACGGTTGCGGGCAGGCCTGATTTTAATGCCTGATCCAATCCAGCTGACACGTGCGCATCCATCCTGGCCTGCACGGCTTTTCCTTCCGGAGAATCGCCGAAAGCAGTGTTGAATATCGACATGATACTTTTATCTAAAGCCATCCATTCCCCCGGGCTGATTAACGATAACTCAAGTATAATTGATTTTCATATATAAATGGTTAATGAGAGAAATTAGTATTATCAAATGCTTAAAGAATATTATACACAGCCCGGCGCGTTATTTCGCCATGGAACCATATCTCCCACTTAATCGTTTAGTTAGACACGAACGATAACTTTTCAAAGGAGATAAAAATGGGACGTGGAATTCTTTTATGGCTGATCGGTGTGCCAATTCCGGTTATTCTGTTGCTTGCTCTCGTCTGGCGTTAATACAATCACATCATTATTAAAGGACTGCCCTCATGCAAATGACCCCAAATGCAACTGTTGATACTCGCCCGGAAAACTGCGTGTTTGATGAGGCTAAAACCTCTGCCGTATCCTGGCCCGCCATATTCGCTGGCAGCCTTGCCGCCATCGCGCTTTCTGTGGTCCTCTTCGTCCTTGGCTCAGGTTTGGGCTTCGCGGCTATGTCGCCGTGGTCGCATGCAGGCGTATCGGCAACCGCGCTGACATTGAGCGCCGTTGTCTGGCTCATCGTTACGCAATGGGCATCCGCGCTCATCGGTGGTTACATCACGGGCAGACTGCGCACCAGATGGCTCAGCACACATCATGATGAAGTGTTCTTCCGCGATACAGCTCACGGCTTCCTGACCTGGGCGCTGGCGTCTGTTGTGACAGCCGCTTTGTTTGCAACAGCCCTGTCTTCCCTCGTGAGCGGCGCATCACATGCAGCCGGCACAGCTGCGGTTGCTGCAGCCGCGATGCAGAACGACAAGGGACCAAAAGCTGAGGGCGACAAATCTGCCAACCCCCTCGCCTACTCTGTTGATGGCCTGTTCCGTCAGGATCAAGCCACCACGGTACCGCCCGCTAATCAGGATGTTCGCGCGGAGACCACGCGTATTCTCGCGCGCGATCTTAAAGACGGCAACCTGCCTGACAACGACAAGGCTTATCTTGCCAAACTCGTAAGCCAGCAAACGGGCGTTTCACAAGATGTTGCGGCACAGCGCGTGAATGAAACCGTAACGCAAATCCAGGCTGATGAAGCAAAAGCAAAAGAAGCTGCTGACGCCGCCCGCAAGGCCACTGCCTCCTTCTCTATCTTCACAGCCCTGTCGATGTTTATCGGCGCCTTCATTGCCAGCCTTGCAGCAGCGCTGGGCGGCAAGTGCCGTGACGAGGACAAGGTCTGCCTGAGAAGATAATAGAAAAGTCTTTCTCTCATCTTCAGAATAAAGAACAGCCCCTTAAAGGGGCTGTTCTTTTATTTAATACACTAAACAGCTTTATAACAGCTCAGAGCTTAGGGGACGGAGCCGCTTTTTTGACTTTGGCAATCAATGCCGTCTGCGCCGCGTCGTATTCTTTTTTGAGTCTGTCGACCAGCACCTGGATGGAAGGCGTATCGTGAATATTGGCGACGCCCTGCCCTGCGGACCATACTTTGTTCCAGCTCGCCGTCTCTCCCGTCAGGGATTTCAGCTTGCCTTCACCGGGGCCGTTCGTTTTCATCGTCGAGGTGTCGTATCCGGCCTTCTCAAGGCTCTGACGGATAAAGTTGGCCGGGATGCCGCTGATGGCTGCGGTATAAACAATGTCCGCTTCTTCCGCATCCACGATCATTTTCTTGTGTTCGGGGTTCGCGCCGGATTCAGCCGTGCTCACGAAGCGCGTGCCCATGTAAGCGAAATCGGCACCCATCGCCTGCGCAGCCAAAATGTCTCCGCCCTTGGTAAGGGATCCGGACAGGATCACGATGCCGTTGTAAAACTCGCGGATCTCGTCGACCAGCGCGATCGGGTTTTCGGTGCCCGCATGGCCACCGGCACCAGCTGCCACGGCGATCAAACCGTCAACGCCAGCCGCGGCTGCTTTTTTCGCGTGCACAATGTTGGTCACGTCGTGCAGCACGATGCCGCCGTAGGAGTGAATAGCCTTGATGACTTCTTCCGAAGCGCCGAGAGACGTAATAACAACTGGAACTTTATATTTTACGATCAGCGCCAGATCGTCCTGCAGGCGGGTGTTGGTCTTGTTCACAATCAGATTGACCGCATAGGGCGCGATGGTCTTGCCGGGGTTTTGCTGACGCAGGTCTTCAATTCCCTTGTTCATCTGGGCGAGCCATTCCTCAAAACCCGCGCTCGTGCGCTGGTTCAGCGCCGGGAAGCTGCCGACAATGCCTTCCTTGCAGCCAGCGAGGGCCATTTCCGGTGTTGAAACAAGAAACATAGGCGCCATAATCAGTGGCAGGGAGGTCTTTGATTTTAATTCTTCTGCTGTTGTCATAGGTGGGTTTTAGCCTGGATTTATGGGCAAGGCAAGGATAATTGCAGGCTATAACTTTGCCCCGTTGAAGGTTCTAAGAGAAATGATACTGCCGATATATACGATTAAATTAAAAAATCCAATCTCGCCATGCCGCCGACGGGCGGCATCCGGTGCGGCACCCCAAGCGACCATTTTATTAAAGGCCCTTCGCGCGCCAGACCTCGCCCTTCGGCGGGGTGGCATCCACTTTTTATTTGAAATTGCTATACAGCTTCTTGCGCATAAAAATAGCGATCTCTTCCTGCGCCACGTCATCGTTCGTGTAATAAGAAAGATCGAGGCCATCAATCTCGAAACCCATCTTTTTATAAAAGCTGATCGCGGGGAAATTGGTGGTCTGGGTTTCGCAAACGATGCAACGGAAACCATCTGCCATCGCACGCTCAATCACCTTTGACATGAGCGCCTCCCCTACCCCGGTTCTGCGGCATTCCGCACTCACGCCGAATTCACGGATAACGAGGCTGTTGTTCCACCGTTGCGGCTCCGCCAGTATCAATCCCAGACATTCATCGCCGCGATAGGCCGCATAAGAAAACCCCTGCCCCGCGACTTCCTGATAATGCCGCAGCGTGTCCGCATCCTGCGCAGCCGGGGTTTTGATGAAGGGTTTCTTCAGCTCCTAACGGGAAAGACTGAAGGTGATGCCCTCTGCCGTTTCTTTTCTGCTGACGCTGAAACGGTGCGAAGAATTATAACCCGCGACAGCCGTCTCGAGCATGAGCTGCGCTACAGATGTGATGCTCTTTATTTCAAACATGCAGATGCTCTCAGTGATAGATTAACCTTGTATTGGAGAAAACTGGCGCACGAAAAGTTGTTAAAGAGCATTGAACTCTTTGGCAGAAAAGTGATGCCCATGTCGCGAGAGCTTATCGAAGCAAAAACGGCGGCGTGAAATCTTTAGAATAGTGTTTACGGTTTGAGCCAATTATGAATCGCTCTCGGCAAAAAATAACTGAAGATCAACGATCGTCTTATCAAACTATCGCCATACATCGCCGTCATCTTTGGGGGGAGAATAGCCTTGCGCGGCTGCTTTCTGAAGCCATTTAGCAGATTCAGTATCATCTTTTGGCACTCCGTCCCTAGCCGCATATATCTTTCCTAATTCATACTGTGCCGGAGGAAAGTTTTGATCAGCTGCTTTACGAAACCATTTAGTAGCTTCAACTACATTCTTTGGCACGCCCCCTTCTCCTGCATAGCAAAGACCAAGGGCATATTGAGCTTTAGCAAATCCCTGATCAGCTGCCTTACGAAACCATTTAGCGGCCTCAACTATGTCCTTATTCACACCTTGTCCCTGTGCGTAGCAAAGGCCAAGGTTTAATTGAGCATCAACAAACCCCCCTTCTGCAGATTTGCGAGTCCATTTGCAAGATTCGACTAGATCCTTTGATACACCTCTGCCATCAGCATAGTTGCGAGCAAGCATAGCTTGGGCGGCACCATTACCTTTTGCTGCGGATCTTTGAAACCACTCTACAGCTTGAACATCATCCCGTGATAAACCTATTCCGTCAGAATAGGCCATGCCAAGCATAAACTGACCTTCCGGAGAACCTTGCTCAGCAGCTTTGCGATACCACTTTACAGCCTCTTTATAATCTTTCTTTACACCAACACCATTCTGATAGTGCACACCAAGCATGCCTTGTGCATAATCACTTCCTTCATCAGCAGCTTTACGCAGCCATTGCACAGCCATTGCATCGTTTTTTTTCACGCCTATCCCTTTAGAATACATATCGGCAAGCTGAATTTGCGACGCTAGGACACCCTTAGAAAATCCATCGGCGAGTTCGACTTGCGATGCTGGGTTATCCTTAGAATATTTACGAGCCTGAACTTGGGCGCCTAACTTGCCCTGCTCAGCAGATTTGCGAAACCATTTAACGGCTTCAGTTGTATCTTTCGTTACACCATCACCCCTGAGATATCTATCAGCAAGAAGAAATTGCGCTTGGGGATTTCCGTTCTCTGCAGCCGCGCGCACCAACTCAAGGGGCGCAGTTGCACGTTGATCAGCTGGCAGCATGGCATTTGTATCGTCATAAGCATACCCAATATTAATGAGAACTAATAATAAAAGGAGAACTAGTACAAAACGCGGCATTTTAAACTCCAATCGCTAAATTTTTATATAGTTGCATTATCCGAGCCCCGAAAATATTTTAATAGCGTTGCCCAGGTTTAGCTCAAGGCAATCCATACCAGGTTGCCTTACCCGCACCGTGCCGGGCCAGAAGCCTTTTTTCGACCAGACTGCGGAAATGCACCTTGAGCGTATTACGGTTGGCACCGGCGAGTATGGCCATGTCACCCAAGGTCACGCGGCCGGTCTTCCGGGCCTGATCCAAAATCTTCACAGATAGCTCGGGCAGCACGGCGAGGATCATCTTCTCACGCTCGACCTTCTCGGCGAGACGACGCTTCTGCTGCTGTAAGGCGCGCAGAAAAAACAAAAGCCATGGCTGCCAGTTTGGCGCGTCGCTGTGGATCGTCTGCTGCGTCTGGCGCAAGCCGAGGTAATAGCTCTCCTTGCTATGCTCGACGATACTCTCAAGCGAGCTGTAGGGCACATAGGCATAGCCAGCCTGTAACAGCAACAGGGTGGTGAGGATGCGGCTCAAACGGCCGTTGCCGTCCTGGAAAGGGTGTATTTCCAGGAAGGTGAGGGTGAACACAGCGACGACGAGGAGCGGGTGCAGTCGGCCGAGCTCCCGCGCGTCTTTCAGCCAAGCGACGAGCTCTAACATGCGGCGCGGCGTGTCGAACGGCGTGGCCGTCTCGAACACAATGCCGATCATTTTTCCGTCGGCGTCGAACGCGCCGACATTATTTGGCAGCTTCTTGTATTCGCCGCGATGCCGCTCGTCTTTTTCGCTATAGGCGAGAAGGTCGCGGTGAAGTTGTTTCAGGTGGTTTTCGGTGATAGAAACATCGGCCCATGCATGGAACACGGTTTCCATGACTTCGGCATAGCCGGCGACTTCCTGCTCGTCGCGGCTGGCGAATTTCTTAACCTCCAGCTTGGCAAGCAACTGCTCGACTTCGCGGTCAGTCAACTTGCTGCCCTCGATGCGGGTCGATGATCCGATGCTTTCGATCGTGGCCACGCGGCGCAATGCGTTCAACCGCTCAGGTTCGAGCGTTCCGAGCGCGCGCCAAGCACCCTTAAATTCATCGATTTCGGATAGTAACGCCAGTAAGTCTGGTGTGATCTGGATGGTGTCTGTTTTAAGCATGATACGGTTCTTTCACCCGTATTTTCACCCGATTATATCCGAATGTCTACCCGTATTTTCACCTGATTATATCCAAATGAGGCATTGTTATGTCATTCCCCATAATACATATCGTCAGACTAATGCACTGCCAGACATCAAATCATTCTTGGAAGTTAATGCCTCTTCAGCGGCAAATTCGTCAGGCGTTCGACGATGTCGTCGAGCTGGTCGAGCGAGGAGTATTCGATGTGCAGCATGCCCTCGGCCCCCTCGCCGTCAATCGTGACTTTGAGGCCGAGCAATGATGACATGCGCTCTTCAAGCGCCATCACATCGACATCGCGCGGGATGTAGCCTTTGACTTCGGGCTTCTTCTTGCCTTTGCCGCCTTTGGCATTGTTGTTATCAGCCGCATCACGCACAAGCTTTTCGGTCTGGCGCACGTTGAGGCTGCGCTTGACGATGGCATCCGCGAGTTGATCCGCATTGGGCGCACCGATAAGCGCGCGGGCGTGACCGGCGCTGAGCTGGCCTTCCTGCATATATTTTTTAATGCGCGGCGTGAGCTTGAGCAGGCGCAGCGTGTTCGTCACATGGCTGCGGCTTTTGCCGAGGCGGTGCGCGAGCACATCCTGCGTGTGGCGGAACTCATCCATGAGGCGCTGGTAGCCTTCGGCTTCCTCGAGCGGGTCGAGGTCTTCGCGCTGCAGGTTTTCGATGAGGGCGATTTCGAGCGTTTCGTTGTCATTTAAATCTTGGATGATCACCGGCACATCATGTATGCCGGCTTTTTGCGCAGCGCGCCAGCGGCGTTCACCGGCGATGATTTCGTACATCGCCTGGTCGCGCAGGTGGTTACCCGGCAGCGGGCGCACGAGGAGGGGCTGGAAGATGCCGTGCACGGAAATGGATTCAGCGAGGTTCGCCAGC
>Ga0302315_10005092_pt1 | contig 11306 bp, 10 predicted proteins | sample III_Palsa_N3_1_FD_200532 | JGI IMG/M metagenome (GOLD analysis project Ga0302315, IMG submission 200532) | Peat permafrost microbial communities from Stordalen Mire near Abisko, Sweden - III_Palsa_N3_1 | ecosystem: Environmental > Terrestrial > Soil > Palsa > Peat permafrost | place: Sweden... | reverse complement strand
ATAAAGAAGCTGGCTAACGAAAGAGCAAAGAAAGCGAACCTGCATAATAAAAAGCTTAGGGATTGTCGGTTTCACTTGGACGAAGAAAAAAGTGATAAGCGTTATAGTACTACGCTCTTTATTACAGAGGGAGACTCTGCCAGCGGCTCTATTACTAAATCCAGAAATGTAGAAACCCAGGCGGTATTTAGTCTTAGGGGTAAGCCGCTTAACTGCTTTGGACTCACCAAAAAGATTGTTTACGAAAATGAAGAGTTTAATCTTTTACAGCACGCCTTAAACATCGAGGACGGGCTGGAGGGACTTCGTTATAAAAATGTTGTAATAGCTACAGATGCTGATGTTGATGGTATGCACATACGGCTGCTTATGCTTACATTCTTTCTTCAGTTTTTTCCTGATCTTGTAAAGAACGGGCATGTGTACATTTTAGAAACACCGCTGTTCAGGGTAAGGAATAAGAAAGAAACCATTTACTGCTACAGCGAAGAAGAAAAACAGATGGCCATGAAAAAGCTGGGAACCAAACCGGAGATTACTCGTTTCAAAGGTTTAGGTGAAATATCCCCGGATGAGTTTGGAGGGTTTATAGGAGAGGATATTAAACTAAGTCCTATCTTATTAACAAAGGAAATATCCATCATTAAATTGCTTAACTACTATATGGGCAAAAATACACCTGATAGGCAAACCTTTATTATTGATAACCTGCGTATAGAAAAAGACGAGGTAACCGAAGAGGCAGCCATAGCCTGATTTGTTATCTAAGACTAGATATAAGATAAAGCCGGAGGTTTCCGGCTTTGTTGTTTTAACAGGTTGGTACTATTAGTATTATTAACACTAGTAACGTTATTTTTGGTTTATTTTAAGTATATTCGTTGTATGTCGTTAGCGGTAAAGGTAAAGGAAGTAGAAAGGCTTTTTAAAGCTGTAGATGAGGATATTGCCCAATTCCAGCAAAAGACCAGCCTTGGCTGCATAAGCGGCTGCGGGGAGTGCTGCAAAAAACCGGATATAGAAGCTACTGTTTTGGAAATGCTTCCCTATGCCTACTATTTGTATAAAAATAAAAAGGCAGAGGAGCAATGGGAAAAGCTGAAGGACAACAGCGGCCCTATATGTGTGTTGTTTACTACCCCCGGCGGTTCGCAAAAAGGCTTTTGTTCAGAATATACTTCGCGGGGATTTATTTGCCGGTTGTTTGGGTTTTCTGCTGTGTTAGACAAACAGGGACAGCCCGAGCTGGCTACCTGCAAATACATAAAAACCTCCCAGGCAGAGGCTTACCAGCGCACTGTAGAGGCCATAAAAAAAGGGGAGCATGTGCCTGTGATGAGCGAATACTATATGAAGTTGTACAGTATAGACGCTAATTTATCCACACAATTTTACCCTATCAATACCGCCATCCGACTGGCCATAGAAGAAGTGATGAGCTATTTTGCCTACCGCGGCGATGAGGTACTGGAACAGGAGGAGAGGGAGGCGGAATAGTTTTAATATATCCACTTATAATAAGTGGTCGGTTTTTTTGAATTATTCCAGTAAATTACAATACTATCTGTAGTAGTTGCATCAATCACTCTCCCTCGTTTTACAAAATCATTAAAATAAACTATTATGCTGTCATTGTTTATCTCATAAGGCATATCTTCATCTCCATCATAATCAACCATTAAAAAAGACTCTTTTGTAATTTGAAAAGTAGCATGTGGTGTTTCTGGACTTGTGTCTCTTACCCATATACCATAGAAATTTTTTTTTGGAAATTTGAAATTCTTTATTGTGCTTTTTAAAGGCTTTTTAATATTAGGAATATTATCCAGATCAGTATTGTATGCTGAAACAGTGAAAGACTCATAGTTTCCTTCATTAGCCAATTCATCATAACCTATCAGGTCAGCGCTGTCAATTACCAGAGGATTAATTGTATCAGTTACCAGTTCTTGTTTTATTAATACTACACTTGTCTTAGTAGTATCAACCTTTTCCGTAATTACTTTAGTATTATTATTATCATTATTTTTTGTTTTGACATTGGTACAAGCAGATAGTATCCCAATTGAGAAAACAATTATGAAGATTAATAATATTTCTCTCATAAATAATAATAAAGAGGAAAACTAACTAATTATAATGTTGGAAGCAATCTTTTTCATTTTTACAGTTGTTTTCTTGTACCAGTTTTGCTTGCGACCCCTATAAAAATTACTTTAAAATTAACTGGTATGTGCTATCTTTATTTTCTTCCGTTCGGCTATCCCCAAAGTTTACATTTGTAAACTTATGCTACCTTTATTTTTCTTTACACTTTCTACTTTAACCTTTACACTTGGCAACATGCCAATTGGCGCAGTCTTCACAAACGCTGCAAATCTTACATCCGCCAAAATTAACAATGCAAAAAACAATGCCATAACAATGACAAAACAATGCCATATCAATGCCAAAACAATGACATTATCTCTGTAGGCCTTCTGTCGTGTAAGATTTCACTTCAACTAGTAGTTTTATACCTAGCACAAACTCTCTTTCCCCAACTGCCTTAGTAGTATATTGAAGGTTATTAGTGCGGAAACCCCGCTGATCGGGATTTGCAATCCCGATCTAATAGTTGTGGATTTGTAATCCACATAGCAACCCCACTAGCCCAGATTTAATATAACGTCACTAATTCTATAATTTTTTTAGCAAACCCCATCTCTTTTATGCTATTTTTATTTTTTTGTGTCCCCGAGAAATCCCCACAAAACTTTTGCTTTTTTACTCCCAAAATTGTAGTTTAAGTAATCAATGCTCCCCTGTCGGGTGTAGCGCCCGACTAGAAACTTGTGCCAGTTGGCACAGCGCAACCCTTCATAAACGCTGCAAATATTACATACGCAGAAATTAACAATACAAAAAACAATGCCATAACAATGACAAAACAATGCCATATAAATGCCATAACAATGACAAAATCCTGCCATGCGGTATGTCGTGTAAGATTTCCCATCAACTAGTAGTTTTTTAAATAGCACAAAGTCGCTTTTCTCAACTGTCTTAGTAGTAAATTAAGGGTTATTCCAACAGTAGCTATGCCTGTCCCGATAGTGCGGGATGCCAATTGGCACAATACTTAAGATATATGGAGACTACTAATTATAATGTTTGAAGTAGCTGTTTATCTTCATTTGCAGCACGCCAAAGATAGCTTCTTTAAAAATGCTGCCGGACATTTTGGACTGTCCCAAAGCCCTGTCTGTAAAAATGATAGGCACTTCTTTTATCTTAAACCCGTATTTATAGGCCAGGAACTTCATGTGTATCTGGAAGGCATAGCCCACAAATTTTACCTGATCGAAGTTCAACTTTTCCAGCACCTTTCTGCGGTAACATTTAAATCCTGCGGTGGTATCGTTAATGTCCATACCTGTGATAAAGCGCACATACACGCTGGCGAAGTAAGACATCAGCACCCGGCTAATGGGCCAGTTTACTACTGTTATCCCGTTTACATAGCGAGAGCCAACAGCGACATCGTATCCTTTTACTGCGCAGGTTTCCAAAAGACGTTCCAGGTCTTTTGGGTTATGGGAGAAATCGGCATCCATTTCGCAGATGTACTGGTAATCTCTTTTAAGAGCGTATCTAAAACCATAGATGTAGGCGGTGCCAAGCCCCAACTTACCGGAACGCTCTTCTAAAAAAAGCCTATTGGGGAATTCTTTCTGAAGGGTTCTTACAATATTTGCAGTGCCATCAGGAGAGCCGTCGTCAATAATAAGTATATCAAAAGGAGAGGTTAGGGAAAAAACAGCGCGAATTATTGATTCTACGTTTTCCTTTTCATTATAGGTAGGAATGATAACAAGCGCTTTTTCCACGTTACAAATATAAAAAATCTTTAAGAAGCTAAAATTATTTCTGTGGCTTTCAAACTCTTTTTTATGGAATCGCCCAAAGAGACGCCTCCATGCCAGGTAGCGCAGGTATAAATATTGTCTGCTTTTAATTTACTTACAATAACTTTGGCCTCTAAACTATTGATATCGTACTGAGGAATAGTTCTTTCCCAGCGGGAGAGGCGCTGAAAAACAGGGGTTGCATTTATCTTAAAGTTTACCGCCAGTTCCTTGTGCACAGCTTGTTTTAGTTCTTCGTCGGGCAGATTATAATTTTCAGAGGATTGGCTCCCGCCAATAAAAGTGGCAAACAGAATTTCATCTTCTGGGCAACGTCCATCAAAAACACTACTTGTCCATATACTTCCAGCGCTAAAAAGATTTTCCTTTTTTGGGTTAAGGGCTCCGAAACCGTTTAAAGACGTTTTTACTTTATCCTTCTTGTAAGCCGTGTGTACCAATGCCATAGGAGGGTAGTAAATGTTGGTTAAAGTAGAATAAAATTGCGGATATTCCTCTTTTAAAACTGCGGCGGCGGCAAAAGCAGGTAGGGTAAGGATAACCTTGTCACACAATATGCTTTTCTGCATTCCATTCTGTTCGCAGGTAATTATAATTTTCTGGCCTTCTTTTTTAAGCGTTAATACCTTTGTATTCAGCCAAAGATTGTTTAACTGCGCAGCCAATCCATCAGTCATTTCCTGCATTCCATTCTTAAAATTGTATGACTTTCTGCGTTGTGAAGCATTTTTGAGAAACCCTTTTAGTACAGATCCATATTCTTTTTCATAGTGTACAAGGGAAGGAAATGTTTGTTCTGCTAATAATTTAGCAGGGTCTCCATTGTATATACCGGCAATAAAGGGACTGAGCGCATAGTCCACTACTTCCTTTCCAAAATGCCTTTCAAAAAAAATGCTTAGTGTTTCATTGGGTACAGTTGTTCCGGAATTTCGAAAAGGCTCTGTTAATACTTTTACTTTGCTTTTTAGGCTAAAGAAATCGCTGGTAAGCAGCGAAAGCGGATTGGATGGAAGTTTTTTATAACTGCCGTTTTTATATATGAACCTGCTTTTGCTTACTTCTTTGGCAGGTAAAAGTTTTTCTTTTAACCCGGTTTTTGCAAAGAAGTTTAACAATTCATCATCACACAAAATGGAGTTTGGGCCGCAGTCAAGCACATAGTTTTTAGGATGTTCTGTTCGTATATACCCACCTGGAGAGGCGCCACATTCGAGAAGTATGTATTCCGCCCCCTTATTTTGCAATTCCCAAGCCGCTACAAGTCCAGAAATACCAGCCCCTATTATTACAATCATATATTCAATTTATTGCTAAAATAATTTTTTTATAATTATCATCCCTTAATTTTGGTAGTTATTTATGATTATGAATAAGTGCATATTTTTAGACCGAGACGGAGTAATAAATGTAGACTGTGTGGACTATACCTACAAAGTAGAAGAATTTAAAATTATTGATGGCGTAGTAGAAGCTTTGCAACGGTTTAAGAAAGACGGCTACCTGCTGATAGTAATCACCAACCAGTCTGGTATTGCTAAGGGAATATATGGGCATGAGGATGTGGCCCAATGCCATGACTATTTTCAGAAGGAATGCGGAAGTTTAATTGACGAGTTTTACTATTGTCCATACCACCAGTCTGTAACAGAATCGCTAACGCGTAAACCGGAAACACTGATGTTCGAAAAAGCCATTGCCAAATATAATATCAGTATACCTGATTCCTGGATGATAGGGGATAAGGAAAGAGATTTGATACCCGCTCATAAACTTGGACTTAAAACAATCCTGATTTCGGATAAAGAAGAACCTATAAAAGCAGACGCTATAAAAAAGGATTTATTAGAGGCTTATGATTTTATTACTTCAAAAACTTACTCAAATAAACTATAAGTTTCGCCAGGGTAAATTTTAGGGGCAACCTGTATACACTCAGGGGTATCGAAGTCTGGCTGGTTTACCACCTTGTGCGCTTTGTAACTACTCATCTTAGCGCTATCATAAGGAATCAACAAGTCTTTTATATCCTGTTCTTTAAGGTCTTTTCTCAGCCAGTCCTTCTCTGAAGCTTTCGGCAAAATAACAGGCATACGGTCGTGAATCTCTAACATCATACTATTTGCCTCGGTAGTAATAATGCTAAAGGTATTTATAACGGTATCCCTTGTTTCCCAACTGTCCCATATTCCTGCAAAAGCAAAGGCTTCGTCGCTATTAAGCGTAATGCGGTATGGGACTCTGTTTTTTCCTTCTCTCTTCCACTCGTAATAACCATCGGCCAAAACAAGGCAACGTTGGTTTTTTATAGATTGCTTAAATGGGGCTTTTGTAAAAATGTTTTCTGCTTTAGCATTAAAAAGGTTAGCTCCTACAGATTCCTGTTCTGACCAGTTAGGTATAAAACCCCAGCGAAAAAACGAAGCCTCTTTGGGATTTGAATGAGTAATTACAGGCATTTCTCTCATGGGTGCGGCGTTGTAACGGGGCTTCCATGGTTCGGTGATGCTAATTCCGAATCTAGCCTCAATGTATTCTTTATTTTTTATAAGAGAATATCTACTGCACATAATCTATTGCCTGTCTTTTTAATCGTTTACCCTTGAAAAAATGAGCGTTTCTAAAGTTAGAGATATTTGTTTATAAATTCAATAGCTCTTTTTTCTGACCAATAGGTATTTTTTTTATTATGGGAATAAAAACCGCAGTGGCCCCCTTTTGCTGGCATTTCAAGGTATAGAAGGTCATTTGCCTCGGCTTCTTTAACGGGGAACCATTCGGGGATAAGGAATGGGTCATTTTGTGCATTGATAAGCAATGTAGGGACGACAATGTTTTTTAGATAAAACAAACTGCTGGATTTTGTCCAGTAATCTATAGCGCCCTTAAATCCATTAATTGGGGCAGTGTAGCGCTCATCAAAATCCCAGAAGTTCTTCACCTTCTTTAAACCCTCTATATCAAGGTCTGGATAAAAGACAGCTTTGTCCTTTATCTTTTTAGACAACGATTTTAAAAAGCGTTGCAAGTAAATAAAATTCTCTGGCTTTGCCAGATGGTTGGCAGCGCTCTGTAAATGGCAGGGGACGGAAAAGGCAACTGCAACTTTAACTCTGGAATTGAGAGTTTTGCTTTGTTCTCCCAAAAACTTTAGAGTAATGTTTCCACCTATACTAAAACCTATTAGCGCTATTTCTTTATAATTTGGTGGGATTTGACTTATTACAAAATCAAGGTCGCCAGTTTCGCCGCTATGGTAATACCTGCGTAGCTTATTGATTTCTCCGCTGCACCCTCTATAATTCCAGGCTAATACACTAAACCCAGACTCTGTTAATGCTTTTACCATCCCTAAAACATAAGGCCTTCGTGCATCGCCTTCTAAACCGTGAGAGATAATAACAAGTTTTTCAGAATCTGTTTTGTACCAGTCCAGGTCAAGAAAGTCTTTATCAGGAGTAGTTACTCTTTCTGTTTGCCGAGGAACAGATAACTTTACATCTCTAAACAGAGCGGGAATAATCGTTTGCAGGTGTTTAGAGAATAGCCAAAAAGGGGATTTATAATCTGAAGGGATAACAGGCATTTATTTTCCTTGTTGTTCTGTAGCAATGTTAACAAAGCCTAGGGCATTAATTTCAATCACTAATTCCCGCCCTTCAGTGGTATAATCAGTTTTATTGCATTGAGAGCCTGGGGAAATGAAATACACATAATCCCTACGGCCTCGTGCGTAATTAAATATTTTTTCAGGATTACCTAACAAATGGGTCAAGTCATCATCATCCATGCTTCTTAGTTCTGATTTAAAATTTGGAAAGTTCTTAAGAAGATTCTCTCTTTTATTTTGGCAACCTTTCTGATCTTGCTTCCAAATTTCGAAATCAAAACTGGGAAACTTTTCTTTGGGTTTGCATGTCATAAGTAAAAATGCCAATAAAGGCAGTAAAAAAAGAGAATTCTTCATGGGCGCAAATTAACACGAAAGGTTTAAATAATTTATCCACACCCCTTATCTCTTTTATTTTATTTCTAAATTCGTAAAAATTTGAATTTAATACATGGCTGACGAGCACAACGAAGACGCTAATAATGAGCAGCAAAGCAATAATGGAATTAACGGAGACCCTGTTCATGATATAATTCCGGTTTCGGGGATGTATGAAAACTGGTTTCTGGAATATGCTTCTTATGTTATATTAGAAAGGGCTGTACCGGCTATTGAGGATGGTTTAAAACCCGTTCAGCGAAGAATTCTTCATTCAATGAAGGACTTGGATGATGGAAGGTATAACAAGGTGGCCAATATTATAGGCCATACTATGCAATACCATCCTCATGGCGACGCTTCAATTGGAGACGCTATGGTGAACATAGGGCAGAAGGACTTACTAATTGACACACAGGGCAATTGGGGTGATATACGCACAGGAGATTCTGCCGCAGCTGCCAGGTATATAGAGGCAAGGCTTTCCAAATTTGCACTTGAAGTAGTTTTTAATGCAGATACCACGAAATGGCAATCTTCTTACGATGGAAGAAAGAAAGAGCCGGTAACGCTTCCCGTTAAGTTCCCATTATTATTAGCACAAGGAGTTGAGGGTATTGCAGTTGGTTTATCTACCAAAGTGCTTCCCCATAATTTCTGCGAACTTATAGAAGCTTCAGTTGCCATATTAAAAAATAAAAAATTTGAGATTTACCCGGATTTCCTGACCGGAGGATCGGTAGATATATCCAATTACAACGAAGGGCAGAAGGGTAGCAGGGTACGCATCAGGGCCAAAATAGAAGAACTGGATAAAAAGACGCTTGTAATAAGGGATATACCTTTTGGAACTACTACTACCGGGCTTATTGACTCTATCATAAAAGCCAATGACACCGGAAAAATAAAAGTAAAGAAGGTAATAGACAATACAGCGAAGGACGTAGAAATACAGGTACAGTTACTACCAGGCGCTTCTACCGATATTACTATTGACGCTTTGTATGCTTTTACAGATTGCGAGGTTTCTGTATCGCCTAATGCCTGTGTGATAGTAGGAGACAAGCCTCAATTTCTGGGCGTAAAAGAGATACTGAAAATCTCTACCGAGAAAACAGTAGAGCTATTAAAGCAGGAACTGGAAATAAAAAGGCTGGATTTAATGGAAAAGCTTTTGTTCTCGTCGCTTGAAAAGATATTTATAGAAAAAAGAATATACAGGAACATAGAGGAGTGTGAGACTTGGGAAGATGTGCTAAAGACCATTGATAAGGGCTTAATTCCATACAAAAAGCAGTTCTACAGGCAAATTACTCAGGATGATTTGGTGCGCCTCACTGAAATACGGATTAAGCGTATCTCTAAGTTCGACGCCTTTAAAGCAGACGAATTAATGAGGGGCTTGCAGGATCAACTGAAAGAGACGGAACATCATCTGGCGCATCTGGTTGAGTATGCTATAAAATACTTCCAGGATTTACTAAAGAAATATGGCGCTGGCAGGGAAAGAAAAACAGAGATCAAAACCTTCGATACTATTTCTGCAAATGTGGTAGCTGCCGCCAACCAGAAGTTGTATGTGAACTACCAGGAAGGGTTTATGGGCTACGGCCTAAAGAAAGACGAATACATTTGCGACTGTTCTGACCTGGACGATGTTATTGCTATACGCAGAGATGGCGTGTTTGTAGTAAAGAAAATAGGGGAGAAGGTCTTTGTAGGTAAGGATATACTGTATGCAGGTATCTTCAAGAAAAATGATGACCGGCTTGTCTTTAACCTAATTTACCTGGATGGAGAAACAGGAAACTCTATGGTAAAAAGATTCCCCATAGGCGGAATTACCAGGGAAAAAGAATACCCGCTTACGCGAGGTACAAAAGGTTCTAAAGTATTATACTTAACAGCGAACCCAAATGGGGAAGCGGAAGTAGTAACAGTAACGCTAACTCCGTCCTGTAAAGCTAAAACTAAAGTGTTTGACTTTAATTTTACTGAACTTGAAATAAAGGCAAGGTCGACACAGGGGAATATTTTAACACGATATCCTGTTAAAAAAATCCAACTTAAAACCAAAGGTATCTCTACGCTTGATGGTATAAAGATATGGTATGATGAAGCGGTAGGAAGGTTGAATCAGGAAGGGCGCGGTATATACCTTGGAAATTTTGAAGGAGAGGATAAGATAATAGCGTTTTATAAAGATGGTTCTTACGAACTTACTTCTTACGAAATTATTCATAGGTACGATTCCCTGGAATTACTTCGAATAGAAAAATTCAATCCCGATGCTATTATTTCAGCTGTTTATTACGATGGGCAATCAAAATTCTATTATGCCAAACGTTTTAAAATTGAGACTACTACTACAGAGAAGAAATTCCCTTTCATATCAGAAGCAGAAGGTTCAAAGCTCATAATAGTAACGACTATTGATAAGCCAAAAGTCGAAATCAGTTTTGTAAAAGGGAAGTACGTTGCCCTGCCCAGCCAAAAAAACTATTTTGACGAGCTAGTTGAAGTTAAAGGATGGAAGGCTGTGGGGCACAAACTGTCTAACGAGAAAATACAAAGTATAAGGTTACTAGTAGATCAAGAAGAGGCTTCAGATAAAGAAAAAGAGACGGCCTCTAAAAATACTCTTTCTACTGGCAGTACCATTGAGCTTGATTTTAAATCTCCCGTCAAAAAGTAGGCTTTGATGAAAGAACTTGTAGACTACCTTTCTGAATTTATTTCGGAAAATAAACGGTCAAAAATTGAGCAGGTTCTTGCTATGCGAACCAGGCACATGACGCTTGCCGTTGAGGATGTATACCAGCCGCACAACGCTAGCGCTGTGGTAAGAACTTGCGACAGTTATGGCATACAGGAAATGCACATTATTGAAAACCGTAACAAGTATACAATAAGTACAGATGTGGCTTCAGGCTCTGCCAAATGGGTTGACCTTGTCCAGCACAATAAAGAGGAAAACAATACCGTTTCCTGCATAAAACACCTCAAAAGTAAAGGCTATAAAGTGATTGCCACCACCCCTCATAATAATGATGTGCCTCTCGACGAACTGGATATTAATTCTCCAATTGCTTTACTTTTTGGTAACGAACAGGAAGGGCTAAGCCAAGAGGCTATAGATTTATCTGATGGATTTGTAAAAATACCCATGTTTGGTTTTACAGAAAGTTTAAATATCTCAGTAAGCGCAGCCATTTGTATGCATGCGCTTATTTCTAAAATTCATAAGCTGGATCCCGCACTATGGAAACTTTCGGAAGAAGAAAAGCTGAATATTAAGCTGAGATGGGTAAAGAGTATCATAAAAAAGTCTGATTTATTAGAAAAGGACTTTTTGAGTAAAAGATTAAGTAATTGAAAAAACATATATTAATTGTCCGCATTTTATCAGG
>Ga0302315_10005089_pt1 | contig 11308 bp, 7 predicted proteins | sample III_Palsa_N3_1_FD_200532 | JGI IMG/M metagenome (GOLD analysis project Ga0302315, IMG submission 200532) | Peat permafrost microbial communities from Stordalen Mire near Abisko, Sweden - III_Palsa_N3_1 | ecosystem: Environmental > Terrestrial > Soil > Palsa > Peat permafrost | place: Sweden... | reverse complement strand
CACGACGAAACCCAAAGGTTGTCCTAGATCGATAACCAGAGCGCGACTGGTGTCGTCATGCTCCCGCGCATCGAAGCCAAACGCGCTGCGCAGACTGACAATCGGCAAGATCTTCCCGCGTAGATTGGCCAGGCCCTCCAGAGCGCACGGTGCCAGCGGCACGCGCACGACCTCAGGGACACGAATAATCTCCTGCACCGGTGTCATATCGACCGCGAAAACCTCATTCCCAGCCATAAAGGTCACAAATTGCCGCGTATCGCTAACTTGTTCGTGGGTCTCTAAGGCGTCGGAAGGCTGCGCAGAGACGATGGACGTTTCGTCTAGCGGATGATGCTGATGTTTCATCGTAAATCTCCTTGACTATGCGGCTTGCAGCTCGTCGGCGAGGGAAGCAATTTCCTCGATCGCCGCCGCCAGCTCCTCGGCGCCTTGAGATTGTTGATTTGCCGCGGTGGCGGCTTCTGTAGAAGATTTGTCGGCTTGTTGCGCCGCCGCGGCAATCTGCTCCACACCTTTTTTAATCTGAGCTGTTGCGGCGGCGATCTCGTTTGAAGCCGCAAGAATTTCGCGCGTACCCTTTTCGACAGCGGCAATATCCGACTCGATGCTGACCAGATTTTCCGTGCTCATTTTGGCTTTTTCCACTTCTCCCAGCGCTGTCATCACAATTTCCTCAAGATCGCGGCCGACCACCCCAATCTGATCCTGCACAGCCTTTACCAGGTCTTTAATAAGGTCAGCGTTTTCGGCGGAATCATGTGCAAGACTGCGAATGTCCGTTGCCACCACCACAAACCCCTTGCCGAATTCACCCGCTCTTGCAGCTTCGATGGAGCCGTTCACCGCCAACATATTGGTTTGGATTGAAACAGTCGTGATCGCATCCACTATTTTGTCGATACGACGCGATACCAAATCGAGATCCTTGATCTGTTTAATACTAGCCTTGGATGCCAGCACCGAAGAAGAGATACCGCTGATCAATGAGTCGATCGAAGCTTTGTTCACGCCCAGCAGATTTTGGATGGCGACCACCTTCTCGCCACCGGCAATCGCACGATTCTGTGCCAGTTCGAGGCCCGTTTCGATCTGAAACAACGCTGCCGAAGCCTCCGCTGTACCTGCGGACTGAACCTCCGCCCCTTTGCGAATCTGTTCGATGGCGGTCATGATTTGAATGCCGGATCGGTTGATTGCAGCAACCGATGACGACAACTCCTCTGCGGCAGAAGCAACTTCTTCGGCGCTCTTGGAGACATCAGTGGATGTTTTCAGATCTTCCGCAAGTTCGGACAAGCTTTGGGCGGCTTGCTCGCATTGAGCCAAGGATTGGGACTGTTCCGCCACCGTCTTTCCTGACTCCTCGGCAGCTGCCGATTGTTCTTCCGCGGCTGCGGCGATATCTTCGGAACCTTTCAATGCCTGCTGAGCAGCCACTCTCGATTGCTGTGCACCGACAGCAATTTCTTGTACACCTTTAACGATATCGCCCGCATCCAGACGGATTTGCTCAAGTTGCGACGTGACAATCTTGCCGTTGGCAACCTCGCCTTCGACGGTTTTAGCCGATGCGCTGATACCCTCGGCGATAGCCTTCACTTCGAGCTGGATCTGGGCCACCAGATCCTGAATTTGCTTGGCGCTTTTCTCGGAGGTTTCGGCCAGCGTCCGGACCTCGTCCGCGACGACAGCAAAGCCTTTGCCGTGCTTACCCGCTCGCGCCGCTTCGATGGCGGCATTCAAGGCCAGCAAATTAGTTTGGTCCGCGATGCGGGCGACGGCCTTGACGATATCGCCGATGTTGGCGGCTTTCTTTTCAAGTTGATTGACCATTTCAACCGAAGCGTTCTGTCGATGGGCCGCAATCGCCACATTAGCGACCATCGCAGCGACGTCGGCGCTGGTTTTGGCGACCAAGATCTGAGTCGCCTCGGCTTTCGACTGGCTAATATCGGCATTCTGCAATTGGCGAAGAATAGACAATTCGACTTGCTTGAATGCCGCCAGAGATTCCTGTGTCGCACCAGAAGCTTCTTCCGCGCCGGTGGCAATCTGATCAGAGGAACGCTTCAGTTGTTCTGCAGCCGAAGCCGCTTCATTGATGCCCGACGACAGCTCCCCGGTTGCCGCCGCGATGCGCTCAGCGGCTTGTTGCTGCTTTGCCAAAGTACGCGCCACTTTGCGCTGCGCTTCTGCCTCCCGGACAATCACCGCGGAACTCTTTCCCTCAGTCTGCGAGACGATAGCGATTTTATTGGTGGATCTTCTAATGAGCGCCATGCTATATGTCCTTTTTAATTGAATATAATATGGACGTGCGAACGCCCATCACGCACTGGGCGATAACACGCAGTGATGCAACTGACTTCAGCCTTACTTCGGAGAGAAACTCGCAGTAAGAGTGGATAGCACGAGAGAAACTGCGTTGATTACAGTTAACTGAGCTGGAACCTTGCGAGATATATTACTAAGCTTACTAAATATCGTAAGCTTAGTAAGCGCATTGGTGGCACTCGGCCTTGAAACAAAATGTTCAAAGCCGCTGGCTAAAAATGCGTAAAGAGACTAAACGGCACTTCCTCTAAGGAGAACAAATTCTCACACACTCTTGGATATTTATTATGAATACCCGGTGGTATGTCCAACCACCTTTGGCGAGTAATGAAGCTAGTATCACCCGCTATTTTATTAAATCCAATGTTTTAAGTAAAAAAATGACTTGACATTATAAAAATAAGCCCGTCAGGATTTTTATGAAGTTTTCGGCGTGGCGGATAATTATTCATCAAGCACGTCATCGACCGGACAATTGTCGATGAGTCAATTTTGGTGACATCAAGCCAAGGCTTGATATTGAAATCGAACCGAGCCCTGCCGGCTGTATGCGTTCAAATCCCCGCGTGAAAGCTGTCAACGATGTCTTATCGTGCGTTCCTACACTTCCTGTTTTTTAAAAAAATATTCGACTGCAATAAGATATTACTTGTATTACAGACTGTATATTGATTGAATATATCGATGGTCATGCTTGGACAAAGGATATAAAACCGTGCGCCTGCGCCCCCAATTCACCAATCGTATTTTTCGCCGCAATTGGCTTGAGTGGATATTGCTGATTGCAGTACTTGCACTGGTAGGAGTGGTCTTTACGAGCGTACATATCGCCGAGGTAAATCGCGTCAACAGAGTTGTGCGTGACCGCCTGCAAGTCCTGACCAATATCGTAGCCGACGATATCCAGGGTAATTTGGGCACGGTCAATCAAACGCTGGAAGGCGCGATGCATGACTATTTGAGCGGCCCCAACGCTGTGCACTCGCCAAGCGAGTTGACACGGCGCTTGAGCGCGCTTCAAATCGCGATCTCGGGCATTCGTTCCTTTCGTGTAGTGGATGCCAACGGGATTGTCACGGCTAGCTCTTTACCCATCCTGCTAGGTAGAAATATCAGTTCTCGAGATTACTTCAAAGCGGCACGGGACCAGTCGAATATCAACACACTGTATGTATCTGCTCCGCTCCAATCCATCAGGACGGAACCTGATCTGGTCATCACCCTTTCCCGAATCGTACCCGGCCCACACGGCGAATTTGCGGGTTTGGTCAGCGCTACGCTAAGTAAAGATTTCTTTCAAGATTCCTTCTTGCCGGTCGGTTATGCACCGGATGCATGGGGCTTCGTCATGCATAGCGACGGTCAGCTAATTATGAATTTTCCAGAACGTAAAGGCGTTGATGGCACCAATCACAACCGACCAGGCACCTTCTTTAGTCGGCATCGCCAAAGCGGACAAGTTATCAGTGTCTTGACTGGAGCGTTACACTCCACTGGCGAGCAAAGCTTGATGGTCTTGCGAACCATTCAGCCTGCCACCTTACATATGGACAAGGCACTGACCGTCGGGATGAGCCGCAAGCTGGGCGCGATTGCACAACCGCTACACGACCAAGCGATCACGTACAGTGAACTGTACTGCGCCATCGTTCTGCTGGGTAGCGGTGGCTTGTACTGGCTGCAAAAACGACGTATCTACATCGATACATTAGCGGCTGACCTTGACCGAGAACGGTGGGAGGCCGATGAAAGGTCAAGGCTCAATGGCGTGCTGCGCGAGAGCGAGGCGCGCTTTCGCATCTTGATTGAAGATGCGCCCTTGGCAATCGCCATGCTGCGGGGTGGTCATTTTATCTATTCCAATCCACGCTACCGCAAATTGCATGGCTATTTAGCCGAAGACGATCTCACGGGTCTGCCCTGGAGCGCCATGATCTCGCCGAAGTCCCGCGCGATATTGCATGCGCAAGAGGCGTTGATTAATCAAGACTCTCCCGTTGAGCAAATGTTTGAAGCACAGGGGCTAGGCAAGGGCGGCGCCCTGGTGCCGGTGTTTAAAGCGATTACCCGCGTCAATTTGCTCGACGGAGCTGCTACGCTAATTTTCGCGCAGGATATTTCCGCTCAAAAAAATGCCGAGGCAGCCTTGCTGCAAGCACGCGATGCCGCTGAAGCCGCGAATCACAGCAAGGCCGATTTTTTGGCCAATATGAGTCACGAAATCCGTTCGCCGCTGAATGCCATTCTTGGCTTGGCTTATCTACTGGAGCAAGCGCATCTCGATCTTGATGCACATAGCATGGTGCGCAAGATCAGAACTTCGGGGCGCATGCTACTGGGGATTATCAATGACATCCTCGACGTATCCAAAATTGAAGCCGGCCACTTGATACTTGAGCAGGCGCCGTTCCGGCTGGACGACGTGATTGGCAACGTCGCCATTACCATGGGCATTGCTGCCGGCGACAAAGACATTCAATTGATTATCCAGCCTTCACCCGTCGGCATTTCTTCTGTGGTGGGCGACGCACTGCGGCTTGAGCAGGTGTTAAACAATTTGACCAGTAACGCGATCAAATTCACTCAAAGCGGCCGAGTCGAATTGAGTATCGCTTTGCTGTCCCGGCTTGAAGGCAACGTTGTTTTGCGCTTTTGCGTTCAGGACACCGGTATCGGCATCGCCCCCGAACTGCAAAGCGAGGTGTTCTCGGCATTTACACAGGCCGATAGCTCGACCACCCGCCGCTTCGGCGGCACCGGTCTGGGACTCACGATTTGCCGTCAATTGGTCAGCTTGATGGGTGGCGAAATCGGCGTGAATAGTGTCTCCGGCGAAGGTAGTGAATTCTGGTTCACCTTGCCGCTGCAACTGATCGCCAGCGCCGACTTTTCCTCGCCGGATATGGTTCGGATTAACGCTTTGATCGCCGACGACAATGAAATCGCCTTGCAAGCCATGAGTAATACCGCTCATGGCTTGGGTTGGCAGGTCAGTGCCGTGCGCTCGGGCGAAGCCGTGCTGGCGCAACTCAGCGAGCCGGAGAACGGAAAACTGCCGGACATTGTGGTCCTGGACTGGAAAATGCCCGGTATGGACGGTCTGGCCACCGCACGCGCGATTCGCGAACGCGTACCGCAAGAACAGTGCCCCATCGTTATCATGGCGACCGCCTATTCGTTGTCCAGTCTGGCCAGTCAGCCGGGCGCCGAAATAGTGGATGCCGTTCTAAGCAAGCCCGTGACCTCATCGGCGCTCTATAACGCAACGCTTGAAGCGCAGCGTAAGCGGGGCACCTCGGTCGGTATTGCGCCTAAAGCGCAGCAAGAGGTGACTCAAGGCTTGGTGGGGATACGCTTACTGGTCGTCGACGACAGCGAAATCAATCGTGACGTGGCTCAACGCATATTGTACGAACAGGGCGCTATCGTGTCGCTGGCAGTCGATGGTCGAACTGCCGTGGATTGGCTAATGGCGCATCCGCACGACATCGATTTGGTTCTAATGGACGTACAAATGCCGGTCATGGACGGCATCGAAGCGACGCGGCAACTGCGGCTGATGCCGCAATTCGACAACCTACCCATTGTTGCCTTGACGGCAGGGGCCTTCAAAGCACAACAAGATGCCGCGCGAACCGCCGGCATGTCGCACTTCATCAGCAAACCATTCGACGTGCCATCGACGATTGCGTTGATACAACGACTCACCCGCAAACCAACGGATGCCAATCAAGAAACATCTCCGCTAACGGGGACCATGCCGGTAGACTACGTCACTACCAATCCGCCATCCGATTTCTCGGTGATCGATATGGCTCGTGGTTTGAAAATCTGGTCGGATAGTCAGACCTACCACGACTACTTGCAACGCTTCGCCGAGAGTTACAGCAATGCAGTGGATACGATCAACGCCAGTTTGGCGGCCAATGACAGGCCGGCCGCAGCGGCCTTGGCGCATAAGCTCGCAGGTGTGGCCGCCAATTTGGCCTTGCCCGACACGCAGCGATTAGCGCTCGAGACCGAACGGATTTTGTCCACGGAGTACGACGCGACATTGGCCTTGGCCCGTCTGCGAGAAGCGCTGATCCAGGTTAGCACGGCGATTACACGGCTGGCGCCGGACACCTCGTCACAAGTCCAGTCTTCCTCGTCGGCATGGGTGATCGATAGTTCGCCTGAATCTCTGGTAGAACTCAAAACACTTTTTATCGAATTGCTGAAAGCACTCGATAGCGACAATCCTGCCCCGGTTAAACCCATCCTGACAAAATTATCGATAATCCTGCCCGAACAAACGCTAGCGAGCATTCGTGAATGCGTACGCAATTTTGATTTCCGCGGTGCCGAAGCGGGTGCTATCAGCGTGGCACTGGATCACGACATCATTCTCAAGGAGTAGCGGATGAGCGTTCAAACTATTCTGATTGTGGACGACGAGCCCGGGAATCTGGCCATCATGGGCGATATCTTGGCAAACGCCTATAGGCTGGTATTCGCACGCAACGGCAGCGAGACACTGGCGGCGATTATTAAGCATCGGCCGGCTATGGTCTTGCTCGATATTGGCCTACCTGACATCGACGGCTATGAGCTATGTCGACAGATCAAGGAAATCGATACAAGCCATGCGATTCAGGTCATTTTCGTTACCGCCTATACGGATATGGCACACGAAACGGCAGGCTTTGATGCCGGCGGCGTCGACTACATTGTCAAACCGGTTTCACCACCCGTGGTTCGCGCGCGCGTAGCGGCGCATTTGTCCATGGTGCGCGCTACGGCGCTTGAGCAGAGTTATCGCGATGCCATTTTAATGCTCGGTCAAGCTGGACATTACAACGATACCGATACCGGCGCCCACATCTGGCGCATGGCCGCCTATGCCCGCGCCTTGGCGCAAGGGTACGGGTGGGATAGCGAGCGCAGCGCCCTGCTTGAATTAGCTGCGCCCATGCACGACACCGGCAAACTGGGGATACCTCAAGCCATTCTGCGCAAGCCTGGACCGCTGGATGACCAGGAGTGGGCCGTCATGAAAACCCATCCACGAATCGGCTATGACATTTTGAGCAAAAGCGATGCGCCTGTATTCCGCTTGGCTGCGGAAGTTGCCTTACGTCATCATGAAAAATGGGACGGCAGCGGCTATCCTGGTGGCTTAAGTGGACAAGACATACCTGAGTCGGCACGCATCGTCGCACTTGCCGATGTCTTCGACGCGCTTAGCATGAAGCGCCCCTACAAGGAGCCCTGGCTTATCGAGCGGATTATGACGCACCTCGATGCTAGGTAAGCACCTGAGCAGTACCGTCGCGAATTTCGTTGACGACGGAGGTCGGAGGGGCTAGCGAATCGGATTGATACGCGCGGAAACTGGCAGCAGAGGCGCGACGTTCCATGGCAGCAGTTCGTCGACGCGATTGACCGGGTGATCGGCGATGCGCTCGATGACGTAGCGCAGGTAGGCTTCGGGGTCGATGCCGTTCATGCGAGCCGATCCAATCAAGCTGTACATGGCAGCGGCCCTCTCGCCACCCGAATCGGAGCCTGCGAACATGTAGTTGCGGCGACCCAAGGCTACACCGCGAAGCGCTCGCTCGGCGGGCAGATTGTCGATCTCGGCACAGCCATCGCTGCAGTAATAGACGAGCGCCGGCCAGCGATTCAGGGAGTATTGAATTGCCTTGCTGGTATCCGATTTCGTGGAGAGCGTGAGCAGCGTCGCCTCAAACCAACGCTTCAGGTCATCAAGCAGCGGCACGGCCTGCGCCTGGCGGATGCGCCGCCGTTCTTCTGACGGCTTACCGCGGATATGTTCCTCGATACGATAGAGTGCGCCGATGCGCTCCAAGGCTTCCGTCGTAATCGACGATGGCCGCACAGCATGCAGATCGTGTACCTTGCGACGCGCGTGAGCCATGCATGCGGCCTCCTGAATCCGACCGCTTCGGTAGAGCTCAATATAACCCGCGAATCCGTCCGCCTGCAGCACGCCAGTGAAGTCGGCGAGGTGTTGTTGAGGATGTTCGCCGCGACGATCCGGCGTGTAAGCAAACCAGACCGCAGGGGCTTCAGTCGAGCCGCTGGGGCGATCATCGCGTACATACACCCACAGGCGGCCGGTCTTGGTCTTGCCTTTGCCTGGTGCAAGCACTGGCAGCGGCGTATCGTCGGAGTGGACCTTGCTGCCGCCAAGCGCATAGTGGCGCACGGCGTCAACCAGCGGGTTGAGCAACCAAGTCAGACTACCCAGCCAGTGGCCCATGGTCCCCGGCTCGATCTCGACACCGTCACGCGCATACATGACCGACTGGCGGTAGAACGGAATGTGGTACGCGAATTTCGCCGTGGTGATGTGCGCGAGCAGCGCCGGGCCCGGCAGACCTCGATCAATCGGGCGGCTCGGCGCAGCGGCCTGCACAATACAGTCGCAGCACGAACAGGCAAGCTTCGGGCGGCGATGACGAATCACGCGGAAGTGCGCGCGCACGTATTCGAGCTGTTCGGAGACATCTTCACCCAGGGGTTTGAGCGAGCCGCCGCAGTCTGGACAACTGTCGTCGGCCGGCAGATGGACGCGCTCTTCGCGTTCGAGGTGATCAGGCAACGGCTTGCGGCCGTGGCTCTCGCGACGTTGCTGCGCCTTCTTCGATTCAGTCTGTGCGGCTGCGCCTTCGTCGGCCTGCAGGTCCTCAAGCCTCAACTCAAGCTGCTCGATCTGGCGATCAAGCTTCTCTGATTTGCGACCGAACTGCATGCGGCGTAACTTCGCGATCGTCAGCTTCAGATGTTCGATCTCGATCACGCGAGAGCTGAGCTGGTCCTGCAATTCGACCACCTGCTGCGCGTTTGCATGGGCCGACGCCGCATGCGCAAGCACCAGCGCCTTCAGGGCATCAATGTCATCGGGGAGGTCGGTTGCACTCAGATCCATGGCGACATTTTACGACCATCTGCCGCATGCGGATTGCCATGTAATAGACGTTTACAAAGCGCTGCGTGGGCGGGCCGCATCGACCGGTTGCCGCCAGTCAAATCCTTCAAGCAGGAGCGAGAGTTGGGCCGTCGTCAGGGCAACGGCTCCAGCATCAGAGCGAGGCCATGCGAAATGCCCTTTCTCAAGCCGTTTCGCAAGAAGACATAGGCCACCATCGCACCAATATAAACACTTCAGCAGGTCACCGCGTTTGCCCCTGAAGACGAAGACATGGCCCGAATAGGGATCACGTTCCAGTACAGTCTGCACCTTCGCCGCCAGAGAGTTAAAACCCGATCTCATATCGGTCACGCCAGCGGCAATCCAGATCCGCGTGTTCGCCGGCAACCCGATCATCGAAGGCACTCCCGCAGGAACTGCTCAGCGCGATCCATCGACAGCCCCCGGACACGCACGCGTCGTTTGCCGATCTCAACCTCGACTTCACAGCCTGGCGGCGTCGCGCCTTGCGGTACCACGGACAACTCGCCCGCTCCAGAAGGCGCCCAGGTATGATCCTTTGGTGCATCGATAACATTCACCGGCAGCATCCCGGTATATTCCGACACGGAGGGCGAAGTCATCGGCAGGCCCTGCAACTTCGCCTGCGATGCGCGATATCGCCAACGCCATTTAAACACCATGTTGGCGTTCAAGTCATGCTCGCGGGCAATGCGTGCTACTGACACGCCGGGTTGCAGTGTCATCTCCACGATCATTCGCCGAAATTCCGGCGAATAGTTGGGCCGCTTCGGGGCGGCTGCCATAGTCTGTACAGTGTTGTCCAATTTCGCGTCCGCTAAGTGATTTCGCGGACGCTATTCTCGCCATACCCGCCCATCATTTCTACACGGTACTGATCAGATGCTTACGTTGAATCTGGGGGTGTTTGACAAAAGGGAAATTAAAATACGTTAAGCCTTTGAAACGATACCTAGTGCAAGTTGGCGTACATGCGTGTTCAACTTTTGTAACTGATGTTTGGGCCAGTCGGCGACATCCGGCGAAACACTTTCAGATGCAACACTATGTCCGTCACAATACGTCTGCACAGATCGTTGTAACGTTGCCTGGAATTCCCGTAGTTGTTCCGGTGCCATATAAGTGGCACTAGCTGGCTCCCGACCACGAGCTTTAAGACGAATGACGATATCGACTGGCAAGTCGATGCCCTTCAAATAAACGCCGAGACAAAGCGTAGCCAGATCGGCTAATCCTGTCAGTTCGATTTCTTTCAAACGGCCCATACCAGCCTCACCAGACAGAGGGTGGTCACTGTCTTTATATGAGAACGCCTCGTCACCTTTACGACCTTGATGGATAACGTGGGTTTTCAGGTCGGGGACTCTTTCAAACCCCAGGACCATCGGGACAACGCGTCCACCATTGAGCAACGCCAGGTAAGGTGCCTTCCCTGATTCGAGAGAATCTTTGAGTCCAAGCGCGGCGCGGCGAAATGCCACATCCAAGTCTTTCCCGCCAAGCGTTTGGAATATCTTGCCGTCGAGCTTCAAGACAACGGTTTGTGGAAGAACCGTTTCGGCGGCAAGCCCAGACAGCCGCGTTGCGACGACTTTCGATAGAAAGCTTCTTGTCAGCTTCTCCTGCAATAAATTTTTAATAGCCTGCTCCACCTGATCCGCACTGGCTATCTCGACAACTTCGCCGGCGCCCGTTAAATTCAATGGACATTCTTCTGCAGCAGGATGCAGCATCCCCTGAGTCAAGCGATGCTGCATTGCTCGCAAAGATGGGCTACTTGACTTCCAGCCCGATCAATCGGAATAGCTTCTCGCCTTCCGGCGCAAATCAGGCCGAGTAAAATCGTGCTGTTCAGACAAGGGCGTGCGGTCCGAAAAAAAGACCTTTCCCTCAAGCGACTGTGCGGCACCCTTGGGATCGTTCACACCGCCCTTCAGCGCGCCGGTGCTCAATATTTCCAGGCCCCATGACGTACCGTGAAATGCCTCAGGCTTGACATAGTTCGCCGGCGCG
>Ga0302315_10005088_pt1 | contig 11308 bp, 8 predicted proteins | sample III_Palsa_N3_1_FD_200532 | JGI IMG/M metagenome (GOLD analysis project Ga0302315, IMG submission 200532) | Peat permafrost microbial communities from Stordalen Mire near Abisko, Sweden - III_Palsa_N3_1 | ecosystem: Environmental > Terrestrial > Soil > Palsa > Peat permafrost | place: Sweden... | reverse complement strand
AAATACTTCTATGTCAGAAACAGCTCAACTGAAAATTGGCGATAAAACTTACGATCTACCTGTAATTGAAGGTTCTGAAGGTGAAAAAGCCATTGATATATCGAAACTAAGAGACCAAACCGGTTACGTAACACTTGATATTGGTTATAAAAACACTGGCGCTACACAAAGTGCTATTACTTTTTTAGATGGTGAACTGGGTATATTAAAATACCGTGGTTATCCTATCGAGCAATTAGCAGCAAAATCAAGCTTTATTGAAGTTGCTTATTTGCTTATCTACGGTGATTTACCAACTGAAGAGCAACTAAAAGCATTCAATTTTGATCTAAGCCATCATACCCTTGTTCATGAGGATATGAAAAAGTTTTTCGATGGCTTCCCTTCAAAATCGCACCCTATGGGCCAGTTAGGTTCATTGGTTTGTTCATTATCTGCTTTTTATCCTGAATCGTTAAAGCAAAACCAAACACCCGAAGAGCTTAACTTAAGCATTATTAAGGTATTGGCTAAAATGCCAACAATTGTTTCATGGATATATAAAAAATCATTAGGTCATCCTTATATCTATCCGCAAAATAAATACGACTATGTAACTAACTTTCTGAACATGACCTTCGGTCAGCGTACAGAGGTTGTTGATATAGATCCGGTTATTGTTAGTGCGATGAACACCTTATTAATACTACATGCTGATCACGAGCAAAACTGCTCTACATCAACAGTGCGTATTGTAGGTTCATCAGCATCAAATATTTATGCATCTGTATCAGCTGGTATTTCAGCTTTGTGGGGCCCGCTTCACGGTGGCGCTAACCAGGAAGTTATAGAGATGCTGCAAAAAATACAGGAAGACGGTGGCGATACTGATAAATGGATAGCCAAAGCAAAAGATAAAAACGATCCGTTCCGTTTAATGGGATTTGGTCACCGCGTTTATAAAAACTTTGATCCGCGTGCTAAGATTATCAAGAAAGCATGTGATGATATTTTAGAAAAATTAGGCATTGATGATGAGGTGTTGGAAATTGCTAAGAAACTTGAAGAAGTTGCTTTGAAAGATCCTTACTTTATCGAGCGTAAATTATATCCTAACGTTGATTTTTACTCAGGCATTATTTATCGTGCATTAGGTTTCCCAACTGATATGTTCACTGTATTATTTGCTTTAGGCCGTTTACCGGGATGGATAGCGCAATGGAAAGAAATGAAAGAGCATAAAGAACCTATTGGCCGTCCGCGACAGATCTATACCGGCGCAACCAATCGGGATTACACTGATATAAAGAATAGATAAACTATTCTCTTTATTAAAAGGCTCCGGTATCGGGGCCTTTTTTGTATAATTAAAAATGAGAAAAACCATACTGATAGGTTTATGCTTGATGCTTAGTAAAACTTTATTGTTCGGCCAGGTGAAGGTTGTTTTTATTGTCAATAAGGTTTCCTCATCCAAATCATCAACCCCAAATCTGTTTTTGGCAGGCGATTTTAATAATTGGAATCCGGCTGATAGCAGTTGGAAAATGCAACCAAATCAGGACGGGAAATACCAGCTAGTAAAAATATTACCAAGGGGTAGTTATAATTTAAAAATAACCAAAGGTAGTTGGGAAAGAGTTGAATGCAATGCTTCAGGACACGATATTGCTAATCGGAACATTAAGGTATTAAACGATACTACGATAACAATAGATATTGAAGGCTGGAAAGACGATCATCCTGCGGAGCAGAAAAAACATACTGCAAGTGCTAATGTGCATATCATCAATGAAAAATTTGACATACCACAATTAGGCCGACAACGCAGGATTTGGGTCTATTTACCAGCTGATTATGCCACATCTCATAAAAAATATCCGGTAATCTACATGCACGACGGACAGAACCTGTTCGATGATTATACTTCAGGTTACGGTGAATGGGGCATTGACGAAATATTGGATAAGCTGCCTGCAAAAGAAGAAAGTATTGTTGTTGGGATAGATCACGGTGGCGAATATAGAATTACGGAATATGATCCTTATGATTCTAAATACGGTAAAGGCAGGGGTGATGATTATGTTGATTTTTTAGTTCACAATTTAAAACCCTATATTGATAAAAACTATCGTACCAAAAAGGATGCGAAGCATACTACAACAGCAGGCAGCTCGATGGGAGGATTAATATCGATGTATGCGATTTTGAAATACCCTAATATATTTGGAAACGCGGGTGTGTTTTCTCCCGCGTTTTGGATAGCGCCTGATATTTACCAGTTTGCGCAACTGAAAAGTTTGCCTGCTAATGCCCGCATTTATTTTGTTTGTGGCGATATTGAAGATAAAACGATGGTTGCCGATATGCAAAAAATGGCTGATATTATTCAAGCCAAAGGAATTGACGAAAACAATATACCAACTGTTATTATGCAGGGGGAAAAGCATAACGAAAAACAATGGAATAAAGATTTCCCGGCATTTTATAGCTGGTTAATAAGAGGATATTAATAATAAGGTAATAAACATATTGTTTATTGCAGACTAAATATTATCGCCATGAACGAAGAGATAAGCATTAAAAAAGACGAAGAGCTAGTTAAACAGTCAAAAAAGCAAAAAGAGGTGCAAAGCCCGATAAAGGGAGGGTTAAAAACAAAGGAAGAAATTGTTGCTAACTGGCTACCTCGCTACACAGGCAGGCCACTGGAAGATTTTGGTAAATACATTATATTAACCAATTTCTCTAAATACATCCAGTTGTTTTCTCAATGGAATGATAATGCCCCTGTTTTAGGATTGGATAAACCAATGCAAAGCGTAACCGCTAATGGTATCACCATTATCAACTTTGGTATGGGTAGTTCGGTTGCAGCTACAGTGATGGATCTGCTTACAGCCATTACTCCTAAAGCGGTTATATTTTTGGGTAAATGTGGCAGCCTGAAAAAGAGAGTGAATGTTGGCGATCTGATACTGCCAATTGCTGCGATTAGGGGCGAAGGTACGTCAAACGATTATATGCCTGCTGCCGTACCTGCGTTGCCAGCATTTGCCATGCAAAAAGCCATCTCAACCACTATTCGTGATTACTCGCGCGATTATTGGACAGGTACTTGCTACACGACCAATCGTCGTGTTTGGGAGCATGATAAAGAATTTAAAAAATATCTGAAGGAACTAAGGGCGATGGCGGTAGATATGGAAACCGCTACCATTTTTGTAACCGGCTTTGCTAATAAAATACCTACAGGAGCATTATTGTTAGTATCTGATCAGCCAATGATTCCGGAAGGCGTTAAAACCAGCGAAAGTGATTCAAAAGTTACCGAGCAATACGTAGAAACACATTTGCACATCGGCATTGAATCTTTAAAACAACTAATAAATAATGGCTTGACCGTTAAGCACCTTAAATTCTGAGTTTAGTTAGTTGGAGATTATGCATTATAGATATTCAACTAATCTCTAATCTTTAGTCTCTAATTAACTAATAATGCTATTTTTGCCTTAATAGTGATAACCCTATAGGTTAACTATAAAAAAATACTATGTGGTATAATAACATACTCGAAACTATTGGACACACGCCCTTGGTGCGCTTAAATAAGGTTACAAAGGATATACCTGCGACAATTTTAGCAAAAATTGAAACTACTAATCCCGGTAACTCCATAAAAGACCGCATGGCTCTCAAGATGATTGAGGATGCCGAAAAAAGCGGTAAATTAAAACCCGGTGGAACTATCATCGAAGGTACATCAGGCAACACAGGTATGGGCCTGGCTATTGCGGCAGTAATAAAAGGCTATAAATGTATTTTTACGAGCACTGATAAGCAATCAAAAGAAAAATTTGATGCCTTACGTGCTTTTGGTGCCGAGGTTATTGTTTGCCCTACCAACGTTGAGCCCGAAGATCCACGCTCTTATTATTCAGTATCATCACGCTTGGAGCGCGAGGTGCCTAATTCATGGAAACCTAATCAGTATGATAATCTTTCAAACTCACAGGCACATTATGAATCTACCGGCCCTGAGATATGGGAACAGACCGACGGTAAAGTAACACACGTAGTAGCTGGTGTTGGTACCGGCGGAACATTATCAGGAATAGCAAGATATTTGAAAGAGAAGAACCCTGCTATAAAGATTTTAGGTATTGATACATACGGTTCTGTATTTAAAAAATATAAAGAGACCGGCATTTTTGATAAAAATGAGATATACCCATACATCACCGAGGGTATCGGCGAAGACTTTTTACCTGCCAACGTTGACTTTAGCCTGATAGATCACTTTGAAAAAGTAACTGATAAGGATGCCGCATTAATGACCCGCGAGATAGCTCGTAAAGAGGGGATTTTTGCCGGAAACTCAACAGGATCAGCAGTTGCTGGTGTGTTGCAGATGAAGGATATGTTTAAAGAAGGTGATGTGGTTGTGATCATCTTTCCTGATCATGGTACACGTTACCTGGGTAAAATGTACAACGATGATTGGTTGCGAGACCGCGGATTTTTGAAAGACGGAAAACTAACAGCCCGTGACATCATCTCCAAAAAAGAAAGCCAGGAAATCGTTACCATTGATTGCGAAAAATCAGTATTGGAAGCCATCAACACCATCAAATCACTAAATATTTCACAAATACCAGTTACCCAAAAAGGTATGGTGATAGGTAAAATTACCGAAAGTGATATTCTGGACGCCCTGCTGGAGAATCCATCATTGAAATCTCAGCCTATAAAAAATATTACCACCAGTCCGTTCCCTTTTGTTGATTTGAATACATCCATAGATAGAATTTCGGCTATGATCAATAAAGATAACATAGCTGTTCTGGTTGAATCTGAAGGGAATATTGAGATTATTACCCAATATGATATTATTAATGCGATATCAGCATAATTAAAATCGACATAAATTTTAAGGCATCCGGTTAATAACCCGATGCCTTTTTTGTTTTCTAAATATTGTATTATCTTTAATTGTTATCCTGAATCAATTACAATGTTCAAATACCTATTTTTTACTCTGTTACTTTTTGTTTCGACATTAACCTTTGCTCAACAGGATCACTCTGTTTTGCTAAAATGGAAATTAAAACCTGGTGAAATAATTACCTATAAAACGGTGTTGAAAAATATAGATTCGGCGAGTAGCTTTTCGATGGGCAATTTCTTTAAGGGGAGCGGTGCTGATTCTGCTAATTCAGCTCAAGCTGATAAGACGCTTAAAGAATTAAGGGGGGCAATGGAAAACAATAATTATGTAACCACTTTAACAGAAAATAAACCAGGATTGATTGATATTGTGATGCGTGGGAGCAATGATGAGAAACCTATAATTGCAGATACATCAAAATCAGATGGTGACCAGCGGAAATTTAAGGCATTGATGAAACAAGTAACAGCAGGTGTGATGTTACGAGGCCAAATTACTGAAGCTGGTTTAATTACGAGTTTTTACTTGAAAAGTGATCAAAAAAATCTAATTACAGCTTTATTTGAATTACCGGGGAAACCGGTAAAAGTTGGTGATTCGTGGCCAGTTGAGGTTAATTTTATTTCTATGGATCAAAATTTTGTATGCGACACTTCTTATAAAAAAAATAGTGTTACCGTAATATCCATTACTAATATTAATGGCGACCAGATTGTAAAATTAAAATATGATATAGTAGAATACGCGAATGGTTATTTTAATTCGCCATTTGATGGTAAGAATATTAATACCAGCATTAAATTTTCGCATAAGGGGACAGCTGATTTTTCATTAAATCAAGGGAGATGGCTTGATTATAATTGCATTATGTCTACGTTCTCAACAGGGTTAATGTCGAATCAAAGCACAGAAACAATATCATTATTAAACAATTGATTTTTATTTAAAGAGTATTCATAGTATCATTTTACCAATTTCACATAATGTAATGCTAATCAGGCTTAATTAAAGCAAAGTAAAACTGAAACATTTATTACTACGTTTGGTAAACCTATTTTTTATGATGAAAAAACTTCTTGTATTGCTATTGTTGATTTGCATTACATCTCCAACACTGTTTGCGCAAACTAAAATGATTGGTAATGAAACTGATGCGCAAAAAGAGACGCGTATGGAGTGGTGGAAGGACGCACGTTTTGGAATGTTCATTCACTTTGGTTTGTATTCAGAAGCAGCACGGCATGAATGGGTGAAGAGTAATGAAGGTATGACCAATGAGCAATACCAAAAGTATTTCGATCAATTTAATCCGGATCTGTTCGATCCCGTAAAATGGGCGAAGGAAGCTAAAGCAGCGGGAATGAAATATGCTGTTTTAACCACCAAGCATCATGAGGGTTTTTGTTTGTTTGATTCAAAATACACAGATTATAAGGCTACTAATACCCCAATCAAACGCGACCTTGTAAGAGAGTATGTTAATGCTTTCAGAGCTCAGGGCTTGAAGGTGGGATTTTATTATTCGTTATTGGATTGGCATCATCCGGATTATACAATGGATAATGTGCATCCGTTGGTTCATAGTGATACCAGCAAAGCTAATTATGCACGTTTGAATAAGGGCAGAGATATGGCAAAATATCGCCAATATATGCGGAACCAAATAACAGAGTTATTAACCAATTATGGTAAAATAGATGTAATATGGCTAGACTGGTCGTGGTCAAAAGATGACCAGAAAAAAGGCGTTGGTAAAGGAGCAAACGATTGGGGATCAGTAGAATTAGTTAAACTGATAAGAAAATTGCAGCCAGGCATTATTATTAATAACAGGCTTGATCTGGCCGATTATAAAGACGGTGCTGATTTTGAAACACCTGAACAGGTAAGTTCTGCCGAACTAATACCTTACCGTGGCAGGACTTGGGAAACTTGCCAAACTTTTTCCGGTTCATGGGGGTATTATCGGGATGAGAATAGCTGGAAAACGCACAGGAAATTACTTGATTTACTGATTACATCGGTAAGTAATGGTGGTAACCTGATACTTAATGTAGGGCCAACTGCCCGCGGCGAGTTTGATTATAGGGCAACAAACGCGCTTGACAGTATGGCTTACTGGATGCATGCAAACAGCCGGGCTATATATAATTGTACTTTCGCGCCTGACAGCTTTAAGGTTCCCGAAGGAACAAAATTGACTTATAATAAAGCTGCAAAACGTTTATATATTCACCTGTACGATTATCCAAAGGGGAAACTAATATTACCGGGATATAAGGGTAAAATTAAATACGCGCAGTTTTTGAATGATGCTTCGGAAATATTATATAAAGATTCGGGTAGCGACGATCTGGTACTAACGTTGCCGGCTAAAAAGCCGCCTTATGAAATACCTGTGATTGAAGTGATGCTACAGTAACTTATTCCAAAAGTTTTTTAGCCCGCTCATGCTGATAGATATAGCTAATCATAGCGCTGGGTTTTGTTAGCAGGTAAATGGCTGTGCCTTTTTCCCGAGCTAGCGGATTATCTACTTCGCCAATTTTTTTATAGCTCTGCACATAGGGGGCGAGCCTTTTAATTACATTATCATCGTCATCAATATAAATGATATAATCGGGGCTTAGCGATGGAGGTGTCCATAGCGTAAAACTACTGTCAAGGCTATACACATCAGGTAAATTATATAGTCTGCCAAAATGGTGTATTGCTCCCGCTTCACCATAATTATCAGCCCAGATGATGGTGTGTTTTTGCTGGTCGGGAGTAAGTGTGTTGTAAACATCTGCCACCTTTTTAGTCATTTCATCCCAACCGAACATATCCCCATAATCTTGTGTTGTCGGGTGCTTTTCATGATCCTCCCACGTCACCACAAAATCCAATGCCGAATTGTGTTTCCTGTTAAATTCGAAAAATGATAATGTTTGATTTAATGGTAATATAGGTAGCAGCATCGGGAAAATTGGTAAGCTGGGTATTATCAAAACAACAAACGTTAATGTACGTAACTGGTATTTGTTGTTTTTAATCCACCTCTCAATGCCAAAACCACCGGCGGCAAAAAGCATAGGGTAGGCGCCAAAAAGGTAATAGTTCTTACCGCTCATTTCCATTAAAAAAAGAAAAATGGCTATATAAGCAAATGCCAAAAATTGGTATTTGCGCAGTTTGAAAGAAAATATCAGGAAAAAGAAACCAGTGAGCCATAAAATAACAAAACTACCATTTACCAATAATTGCTGACTTATAAAATCCGACGGCTTAATATAATCAAGCTGTGTTCTGCGCAAAGTGCTCATGTGTGTTATAACCGGTAAATGATGCTGAAATTGCCAGATGACGTTAGGTATAAATAAAATCACTGCTACCAGCGTCGCGCCTAACACATGTTTGTTAAATAATAGTCTGCGCTGTTTGGTAAATAGCAAGCCAATAACCAGGGCAAATGCAAAAAAGCCCATGGTATATTTGGTTAGTAGCCCTAAGCCTACCGCAATGCCAATAAAGTAAAGGTATTTTACCGAGGAGGAGTTGATATACTTTACAATCAGATAAACGGTTAGTACCCACCAAAATTGATCGAAAATTACAGGTTGAAGTAAATATTCGCTTGCAACAAATGCAGGTGCGAGTATAATCCCTAAACAAGCTAATGCAATGGCAAATTTACGGCCACCTAATTCAATGGTTATGAGGCCTGTGAACCAAACTATAAGCCCGGCAAATATGGTACAGAATATTCGTGTAGCAAAAATGGAATCGCCAAATAGGGTAGATGATAGTTTTGCAATTACAGCTATAACCGGTGGTACCTCTTTGTACCCCCATGCTAAATGATCGCCAAGTGCAAGATGTAAAAGTTCATCGCGCTGAAAGCCAAAATGCGGCATGGCAAACAGATTTAACACAACTTTTATGGCAACAAACACTAGTATAAAACCAGCATAAGTCGATCGTCTATTTTGGTACATGAAACTTTTTAGGTGACTAAAGATATGTTTTTAAGTCGAAACGCTGAAAGGTTAAAGGAAGAGGATTAAATGAGAAAGGCTAAAGATATGAATAACAACCTTTAGCCTTTCTCATTTAATCTTTTACCTTCTCTTAAATTCGTTTAATATCGGCGCCTAATGCTATTAAGCGTTCGTCGATATGCTGATAACCACGTTCTATTTGTTCAATATTATAAATGGTTGATTTTCCTTGTGCCGATAAGGCTGCAATCAATAATGATACGCCTGCACGGATATCGGGAGATGTCATCGAGATACCGCGTAATTTAACTTGGTGATCAAGGCCAATAACCGTTGCACGGTGCGGATCACAAAGGATGATCTGCGCGCCCATATCCAATAATTTATCCACGAAGAATAAACGGCTCTCAAACATTTTTTGATGGATTAGCACTGATCCTTTGGCTTGTATGGCAACTACCAGTACAATACTCAGCAAGTCGGGAGTGAAGCCCGGCCATGGTGAATCAGCAATGGTCATGATAGAACCATCAATGAAGGTTTCAATTTCGTAATGTTCCTGTGCAGGAATGTAAATATCATCGCCCCTCAGTTCCAGTTGAATACCTAAGCGACGAAATACATCAGGTATCATGCCTAACTCTTTGTAGTGAACATCCTTAATAGTGATCTCTGAACCTGTCATGGCAGCTAAACCAATGAATGAGCCAATCTCAATCATATCAGGCAGCATCCTGTGCTCAGTTCCACCTAAATATTTTACACCTTCAATAGTCAACAAGTTTGAACCAATGCCCGATATTTTAGCACCCATGCGGTTAAGCATTTTGCAAAGCTGTTGCAGGTAAGGTTCGCAAGCGGCATTGTATATGGTTGTTGTGCCTTCGGCCAAAACAGCAGCCATTACAATATTTGCAGTACCGGTTACCGATGCTTCATCAAGCAACATGTAAGTGCCTTTTAAATTAGAGGCATCTACATTAAAAAAGCCATTCTCAGGATTGTAAGTAAATTGTGCGCCAAGTTTTTCAAAACCCAGGAAGTGTGTATCTAATCTACGGCGACCTATTTTATCGCCACCTGGTTTTGGTATTGATGCTTTACCAAAGCGGGCCAAAAGCGGGCCGACTATCATAATAGAGCCACGAAGGCCACCACCTTTTGATTTAAATGCTTCTGATACAAAAAAGTCCTGATCGATATTTTTAGCCTCGAAGCTATAGGTGTCTGGCGCTAAACGTTCAACCGTTACACCCATATCGCCAAGCAATTCAATCAGTTTGTTTACGTCTTTAATATCAGGAATATTACTAACGGTAACCTTTTCGGCAGTAAGTAAAACTGCCGAAAGTATTTGTAAAGCTTCATTTTTTGCACCCTGCGGGGTTATTTCGCCTTTTAAGCGCTTGCCACCAATTATTTCAAAGGCGTTATCCATATATCTAGAGATTCGTTGTTAATGGTTCAATATTCATGGCCATTAATACATTATAAATGGCCTGTTATGCTGCAAAGATTAAAATAAATCCTTGACTAACCATCAACTATAAGCCACGAAATATGAACAAAAAATACAATTAATATTTGCGTGTGCCGCCTCCACCACCACCGCCGCTGTTGCGGTTACGGTTGTTTTGATTGTTGTTGTTGCGTGGGTTGTTATTATTTGTGCGTCCACCGCCACCGCTGCTACCGCCACGGTTATTTTGGTTGCTTCGGCCTCTGTTGTTATTGTTTGTGTTATTTTGAGGCGCAGGGCGATATTCAACCCGGTTAAGATTAATACCTTCTTCGGCTTTTAATTCACCACCCGACATCGCATACAGATCTGACAGTATGCTTTCATCAGTAACAGAATCTTTATTCCATTGTACATAAGCCATCTTCATAAAATTGGCTATTGATTGAATCATGTATTTTTTGCGTTCAGGCTCTTCAATAGCTTTGGCTTTCTCAATCATCAGCTCAATTGTTTTACCATAATGCTTGTATTTTATACGCTGGTGCGGATACCTTAAAGGTTTCGGCTTCATATGCACAGCCTCCGGTGTCGGCTTTGGATAGGGAGCGTCAACATCAATCTGATAATCAGAGATGATATGCAGGTGATCCCAAAGCTTATGTTTAAAGTCGGCAACATCGCGCAAGTGTGGGTTTAAAAAGCCCATAAGGTCAATAACTACCTGTGCATAGCGGTTGCGTTCTTCTTTTGTTGGTAACGCTACAATATACTTAACCATATTTTGCACGTTACGGCCATATTCCGACAGGATTAATTTATTCCTGGTTGAATTATAATCAAATATAGGCGTGTTGTCTTGAGCCATATAATTTTATGTTTTTATGAAAGTTTTAAATTTAGCCAGGAATCTTTCCCGGATTGAACGGTACAGACGGCTAA